>JACXTT010002163.1_pt1 | contig 31520 bp, 27 predicted proteins | sample 9270951 | NCBI WGS metagenome assembly JACXTT01 (sample SAMN15532306, study PRJNA645909) | rock metagenome | isolation source: weathered quartz diorite | place: Puerto Rico | collected 2017-06-21
GGCGGGCTCATCACGTCCTCGGCGGCGGTGGTCGATGGCAAGGTCTACTTCGGCGGCGGCAAGACGGTGTACTGCCTCAACGCGGCCGACGGCTCGCTCGTCTGGAAGAAGGTGATCTGCGGCAATCCGGATGCGCCGAACTGCGAGACGAACGGGGCCGACCCGACGCGCATCTTCTCGTCGCCGGCGGTCTTCAGACGAAGGGTGTTCGTCGGACACACACCCGACGGCAAGACCGGCTACCGCGGCGGGATCGTCGCCCTCGACGCGCGCAGCGGGCGGCAGCGCTGGCGGTTCGAGGTCGATCCGCAGGTCGACGGGAACGGCAAGCCGATCCGGGTCGGGCGCACGGTGCTGGCGCAGAACCGCGGCTGCGGCCCGGTCTGGTCGTCCGCGGCGATCGACATCCGGAAGAAGCTCGTCTTCTTCGGCACCGGCGACTGCGGGTTCGACGCGCCGCCGCCGTACCACGAGGCGATCCTCGCGCTGCGCGCGTCGAGCGGCCGGGTCCGCTGGGCGTACCGGCCCCGCCAGGGCGACACCTGCGACTTCGACTTCGGCGCCTCGGCGAACGTGATCGACATCGCCGGGCACACGTGGGTGGGCGAGGGCGGCAAGGACGGGACCTACTATGTCCTCGAGCGGCTCGCCCGGAATCCCGGCGGCCAGCTCGTGTGGCAGTCGAACGTCGTCTTCGGCGGGTTCGCGGGCGGCTTCATCGGCTCGACGGCTTTCGACGGCCAGCGGGTCTACGGCGCCACCGCCTTCGGGGAGCTCGGGAATCCGGCCGGCGCCTGCCAGCCGGGGAACCCGCGCGACACCCCGCTCCAGGAACCTGCCATGCACGCCTTCGATCCGGTCGCGCGCACGGTCCCGTGGGAGCAGAACGGACCGCAGGGCGTCGGCGCGTCATCGGTCGCCAGCGGGGTGGTCTTCGCGGGCTCGGTGGCGCCGGGGTCGCTCCGCGCCTTCGACACGCAGACCGGCATGCTGCTCAGCTCGATCGCGTCGCCCGGCTCGGTCGACTCGGGCGCGGCGATCGTGGGGAGCGCGATCTACTTCGGGACCGGCGACTCGGAGAGCGGCGCCAACGGCGCGGTCCGTGCCTACAAGCTGCCCTAGAACAGAAAGCGCTTGACGGCGGGTGAGGGGCCCGGGCACAACCCCGGGCGCCCGCCCGTCATGCGTTTCCGCCGCCCCGGTTCCGTCCGTCGTGACCTTCCCTGGGTTGCCGCCGTCGCCCTGTTCGCGGTCCTCGGGGCGATGCGGCCCGCCGCCGCGGAGCTGGCGCCCGGCACGGTGCTCGGCGCCGACAACTGGGAGCAGGCGAAGGGGCTCCTGCCCGACGAGTTCCTCGAGGCTTACAAGCGGGGCGACTTCCGTCACGAGATCCGGAAATGGGATCCACCTCGCCTCGAGGAGGAGCCGGTCTTCCGGGATGCGCTCAAGGAGAACGAGGGCCGGTTCGACCTCGACGACGAGGGCACGATCATCGACCGCCAGAGCGGCAAGCCGGCGCGCGACGTCGTGGGCTGGCCGTTTCCGAAGATCGATCCGTCCGATCCACGGGCGGGGATCAAGATCGTCTGGAACTACTTCTACACGATCTACTACGGAGGAAACTACCACTACCGGGCGGATCTCCTGTGGATCGCGCGGCGCGGGCTCGACCGTTCGATCAGCGTCGACGCGTTCCAGAAGGTCTACGAAGGACAGCAGCCCCGGTTTCGCGACAACGGGAACGACAAGGACCTGCTGTCCCAGAGTCTCGCCCACGTGCTCTCGCCGGCCGACGTCGAGGGTATCGTCAATCTCACCTGGCGCTACCGCGATCCGCGCGCTCGTGACTCGGTATGGGCGTACGTTCCGAGCCTGCGGCGCACCCGCCAGGTGTCTCCGGCGAATCGTTCGGACGGATTCCTCGGCTCCGACATGTCGCTCGATGATGGGCCGTACTTCGACGGCAAGGTGCAGGACTTCGAGTGGAAGCTCGTCGGTGAGCAGGATCTCCTCGTCCTCTTCGATCGCCTGTCGTTCGACAACCCGGCGTCGCTGACGCGTCTCCCGGAAGGCGGGTGGCGCATGATGATCCCGGGTGGGGCGCGGGTTGGCTTCCAGCTGCCGGACTGGAAGGGGGTGCCCTGGTGCCCGATTCAGGAGGTCCTCATCCGGCGCCCGCACTGGGTGGTCGAGGCGGTGCCGAAGGACAAGTACTACCTCTACGGGAAGATGGTCCTCCGCTTCGACAAGGACATCTACCTCGGCAGCTACAGTTCGAAGTACGACTGGAAGGGGAAGCTGCTCAACTCCTACGTCGCGGTGCGGACCAACATCATCCGCGTCGGACCGGGAGAGCTCTGGGGCTGGGCGGGCGGCGCCGTCGCGCTCGCGGTCAACTGGAAGCTCGATCGAGCGACCACGGCCGGGATCGTCGCGGGCTCCGACGTGCCGGCCGACTCGCGCATCCCGCTACCGGCGGACCGTTTCTCCCTCGGGGAGCTCCAGTCGGACGGGAAGTAGCCGCCGGCCGGGAGCAACGTGCGCCCCTCGTGAGCGACCGATCCCGCTACCGCGCCGCGGGCTCTCCGGACTACAGCCACCGTTTCCACGCCGGCAACGTCGGCGATGTCTGGAAGCACTGCATCCTGGTCGACGTGCTCCGCCGCATGGCCGCGGCGTCGAAGCGGGTCGTCTACGTCGAGACGCACGCCGGCGAGGGGCGCTATGCGCTCGGACCGACGGGTGAGTGGACCGAGGGGATCGGCCGGCTCCTCGACGTGGCGGGCGATGATGCGGTGGCGCGCTATGTGACGCTCGCGAGGCGTCTCGGCCACGGCGCGGCGCGCCCGGAGATCTACCCGGGCTCGCCGGCCTTCGCGCGCGCCGTCCTCGGGCCGGACGCCGACCTCATCCTCCACGAACGGGATCCGGCCGCCTTCGCCGCTCTCGCGGCGTCCCTCGGCGGCGACGCGCACGTGCGTCTGCTGCAGGAAGACGGGCTCACCGGCGTCGTGCGGGCGCTGCAGGACGCCGAGGCTCGCGCCGACGCCGTCGTCGTCCTCATCGACCCCTCGTGGGGCGCGAAGAGCGACTGGACGGTTGTCCCGGAGGCGCTCGTGGCCGCGGCCCGTGCCTCGACCCGTGCCTGCCTCGTGCTCTGGTACCCGGTGAAGAGCCTCACGCGACCGAACGCCATGCTCGCGCGCCTCGAGCGGGCGGGCATCGGCGCCGTGCTCGCCGAGCTCGTGACGACGCCGCTCGAGCGCAAGGGCCGGCGGCTGAACGGCAGCGGGCTGCTCGTGGTGCGCGCCGCGGCGGGCGCGCTCGGAACGATCGCCGCGGCCGCACCGATCATCGGAGAACGCTGCGCGACGCACGGGAGCTGGTCCTTCCGGATCCGGGCCGACTCGAGACCCGGGAAGCCGGCGCCGGCGATCCCGTCCTCGAGCGGCCGCTTGCCGGGTGCGCACAAGTCGCGCAAGAGCCCGTGAGGGCGACGGCAAGGGGCGAGGTCACGTCCTTTGTAGCGGAAACCTCCCGTATCGTTTCCGCGAGTTCTCACCGGCCTTTTTCGTTGACCACGTGCGGTACGCCGGGAAAGTCTGTGCGACCCATGTCGATGAAAATTGCCGGCCCCGTCCTCGCCCTGACCCTCCTCTCGACCGCTCCCGCGCTCGCCCGTTGCGGCTCGCAGCCGGGCGATGCCGCCGCCGTCGCGACGATCCGCGCGCGCGCGGCGATGCAGTGCGATTGCGCGACCGCGTTCAGCCGGAGCACGTACGTGCACTGCGTGCGCATGGTCGCCGACACGGCGGTCATGAACAACGAGCTCTCGCCGCAGTGCGCGAGCGCGGTCAATCGCTGCGCAAGCAAGTCGACCTGCGGTCGAGCGGGCGCCGTGGTTTGCCAGCGCACGGCCCGCTCGGGCAGCCAGAAGTGCAGCATCAAGCGTGACGCGGCCCACTGTCGCGCGCCCAGCGGGGGCAGCGAGTGCATCGTCGCCGTGCCGAGCTGCTGCGACGTGAACGGCTGCAGCTCGACGTCGACGACCACCTCGCCGACGACGTCGACGACCTCCACCACACAGGTCGGTGGGACGACGACCACGACCACCACCAATGGCGGCTCGACGACGACCACGTCGCTGCCGGGCGCCGGAGAGGACCAGCTGGTCTTCACCACGGCGCCGGGCACCACCGACTGCGGCGGGGCGGGCCTGGCCTCGCCGGCGGCGGCGCCGTTCTCGGGCGCGCTCGATTCGGACACGGCGTGCTCGGCGCACGTCGCCGACCTCGGCCTCAGCTGCCTGTACTTCGGCGGCGGCAACGCGACCGTCGTGCCGCCCGGCAAGATTCCGGATCAGGCGTCGACGGCGCTCGGCATCACCGGTCCGACCACGCTCGGGCCGAGCAGCGGCACCTCGTCGAAGGATTGCAGCCGTGCCGCCGGGCCGGGCCGTCATTGCGTCAACAACAACTCGGTTCCGTCGTGCACCTCCGACGCGCAGTGCGGCGGGCTCGCCGGATCGTGTGCCCTCGACGCGAACTGCTTCTTCGGTCCCCCGTTGCCGATCCTGAGCCCGCCGCCCTTCAACGCGCTCACCACCTGCGTCATGAACGTCGTGCAGTCGGACGCGGGCGGCACGTTCAACGGCGCCACGGGTGACACGAGTGTCTCGCTCCCGCTCTCCTCGCGCGTCTACATCACGGGCAACAGCGCGTCGCCGTGTCCCAAGTGCCTGTCGGGCGCGTGCGACTCGACCTGGAAGACCAACACCAACGCCCCCGGGCCGGACGCGGGGCACGCCTGCGCTCCGACGGGCGCGAGCCTGACGAGCACCGACTGCCGCCCGAGTCTCCCCGGCTTCCAGGCGCCGCTCGGCATCGATCTGACGCCGCTCACCACCGGTACGGCCGCCAAGACGGCGGCCAGCGGCCTCTTCTGCCCCGGCCAGAACAACGCCGGCGCCTTCGGGCAGACGACCGCGCAGTGCGTCCAGGAGACGGGCTCGGCGGCGGGCAATCTGAGCGACGGGATGCCGCACCCGGCGTCGCTCGGGGCGGTCTTCTGCATCCCGGCGACGGGGAACGGCGCCGTGGACGGCGTCGCCGATCTTCCTGGCCCGGGGGCGATCGGGCTCAACGGCAACGCGCAGATCTTCGTCGCGAGCGGAAGCACGACGACCACCGTTTCGACGACCACCGAAACGACCACCCCCACGACGAGCACGACCACGACGACGCTGGCGCTCGTCTGCACGAGTCCGCTGGTCAGCCTGCCGCCGTTCGGGAACCTCGCGATCCAGATCCTGGCCGGCACGACGAACTGTGGCGGCGCGGGGCTGTCCCCGGTGCCGAGTGCACCGTTCGCCGGCCAGCTGCTCGACGGCTCCAACGCGAGCATCGTGTCGCTCGGCTCCGGCTGCCTCTATGTCGGTGGCGGAGGGAACACGGCGCTCCCGCCGGGGCGCGTGCCGGACGGTGCGGACATCACCCTCGGCGTGGTCGGCATCCAGGGGCTCAACATCGAGCTCGGTCCGAGCGCGGGGACCGGGCCGAGGGACTGCAGCAAGGCTGCGGGACCGGCGAGCCATTGCATCGCCGGTACGAACACCGGCGCAGCATGCACGGCCGACGTCGACTGCGGCGGGTTGCCCGGTTCCTGCGCGCTCGACGCGAACTGCATCTTCGGTCCGCCGCTCCCGCTCCCGAGCCCACCGCCCTTCGGCGCGCTCACGTCCTGCATCGTGAACGTCGTTCAGCAGAACATGTGCGGCGAGATCGAGCTGCTCCAGGGCGGCGCGACGCTGAACGCGGCGCTCTCGTCACGCGTCTACTTGACCGGTAACCTCGCCTCCCCGTGCCCGCGATGCGTGAGCAGCGCCTGCAACGCAGGACCGAACAGCGGGCAGGCGTGCCAGGCGGTCGGCGCACTCGGCACCTCCCTCGACTGCCCGCCTGCGCCCGCGCAATTCGTCGCGCCGCTCAACGTCGTGCTGTCGCCGCTCACGACCGGCACGCTCAACAAGACCGACGCGGCGGGTCTCTTCTGCCCCGGTCAGGCGCAGCCGGGGGCCTTCGGCCGCGGCACCGCGCGCACGATCCGGACCCAGGGCACCGGTCTCACCGGGTCGACCACCCTCCAGCTGACGGCCGCGGGTCCGTTCTGCGTGCCCGCGACGGGCAACAGTGCCATCGACGGCGTCGCCGACGTGGCAGGACCGGGGGCGGTCTCCGTCCCGAGCCAGACCGACGCGGCGGCGATCCTGAGGCTGCTCGGCTTGCCAGTGCTACCGGGGCTCTGAGTCGGGGGCTCAGCGCGAAAAGAGCGGAGCTCCCCACGCGTCGGCGAAGCACAGGTCGGCGAGCGGCCGGCGTGCGAGCCGTGCGGGAAAGGCCTTCTCGGGGTACCCGAGCGTCACCATCGCCGCCGTGGCGACGCCGTCGGGGAGCGCGAGGAGCGCCCCGACCTCCGGCTCGACGGCGCAGAGCAGCGTGGTGAGCGCCGTCCCGAGCCCCTCGGCGCGCGCCCCGAGCAGCAGGTTCTGCACGGCAGGATAGACCGAGGCGCCGCCGACCAGGCTGAGCCGCGGGAGGTGGCGGTCCGTCGCCATGATCTCCGCGAGGTGCGCGCACACCACCACCAGCACCGGGACCTCGTCGAGGTGCCGCGCGAAGTGATCGGCGTTGGCGAGTAGCCGGGGCGGCGGTGCCCCCGGCCGGCCACGTGCGCGGCCTGCGTACTGCTCCCAGAGCGGCAGGTAGAGGTCGCGCAGCCGCTTCCGCTTCTCCCGGTCACGCACGACGACGAAGCGGACGGGCTGCCGGTTCCCCCCCGTCGGCGCCCAGCGCGCCGCGTCCATCACCCGCGCGAGCACCGCATCGGGAACCGCCTCCGCACGATAGAAGCGGCACGCCCCCGTCGTCTCCACCACGGCGCGAAAGTCCATGGTGGGCTCTCCGCTACTTCACGCGTGTGGATGCGGGCGTCGTGCCTCCCTGGACACCGAGGGTTCCGCCGGTGCCGAGGCCCCCCTCGACGGTCTGCGCCTTGTAGGCGCGCAGGCTGTCGACCATCTGGTTGTAGGAGTCCATGAACGAGGCGATGAGGACCTTGCCCTGCGGCGAGTTCGAATAACCGCCGAATCCACCGCCTGCCCCGGCGCCCACCATGCCACCGAGGCCTCCGATGTCCCAGTTCTTCGCGCTCCCCTGCGAAGCGGAGAGCTGCACGCCGGAGCGGTTGTCGATCAGCAGGAGCGTGGTCGACGCTTCGTTCGACCGGAGGCCTCCTACCGCCGCACCGATCAGCGCGCCGCCCGGGACGACTCCGCCGAGCCCCGCGCCGATGCCGCTGGTGCCCTTCTGGCTGAAGTTGATGGTGGGCTGCATCGTGTAGTCCGCTGCGACCATCTGGCCCTTGCCGAAGTTGCTCTTGGCGCGCATCTCGCCCGAGTCCTCGAGCTGGCGCTCCCGCATCATGCTGTTCATCGAGCGGCCGCGCTCGACGATCACGAAGCAGTTCGATTGCTGGACGATGGTACGCAGGACGGGGATCGTGGAGCCGAGCTGATACTGGCTGAGCTGGTGGTACCAGCCGGCGCCCTGATCCTCCTCGACGGCCATCGTGCCGAGGGTCCTGTCGCAGTGATGGAGCTGCGCGCTGGCGTTGCTGGCGGTCGCGCCCCCGGCACCACCGGTGGCGACGGTGCCGCCCCCGCCGAGCGTCGGGCCGGTGGCGCAGGCGACGAGACTCGCGAAACCGACCAGACCGAGAATGTTCAGGGCGCGCTTCAGCATGGATCGTCCCCCCTTTTTAAAGGTCCATAGACATACGGGTAGAGGAGTCGACTGTCAACAAAATCACGCAAACCGTGACGGGAATGGTCGACGCGGCGGCCGCGGACGACGGGATTGTCCGTGCGCAACGCGTCGCGATATCGTCCTGCGCATGAAGACCGCGACCGGCATCGTGCTGATCGTGGTGGGCGTGCTCGCGCTCGTCTACCAGGGCATCTCGTACACGACGCGCGAGAACGTTCTCAAGATCGGACCGATCGAGGCGAACCGGGAGACGACGAAGACGATCCCGCTCCCGCCGGTGATCGGCGGCATCGCGCTCCTTGGCGGGATCGTGCTCGTCCTGACCGGCGCGAGACGCTGACACGAGGCTTCGATCCCTCGGGTCGAAGCCCGGCCTGAACCGCCCAAACGAGCGGCAGCAGCGTGCCTGGCCTCCGGGCAGCGGCATCGCCGTTTCCACGATCGACGGCCCGGCGTTCATCCGGCCTCGCTCTTGCACCTTGCACGACGCGACAGCGAACGCACCGTGCTCTGCGCGGTCAGGCCGCGCGGCACTTGCGTCGCGGCCACGTCCACGAGCGTGGGCACCCGGCATGGAAGGGAAAATCGCAGCGAGTGGGGTTGGCTCCGCGGCTTCGTCCCGCTACATCTGGTGACGTGGCGTAGGGAGGTGGACGCGTGTGGGGGATCGTCGACGGTGCGCTCGATGCCGTCTCGTGGCGGCTGGCGCGCGAGATGGTGAACCAGGTGCGCTACCAGCCGCGGCAGCTCGAGCTCGCCCTGGCCTGTGGCGCGTGGCAGCCGGAGGTTCCGGAGCCCGCCGTACGCTGGCTCGCGCAGGCCTGGAACCGCCCGGCCGTGACGCGCGTCATCGGCCTGCCGCACGCCGCGCTGCGTGCGGTTGCGGGCGTGGCGTCTCGCTGGTTCGGGCCCACGGCGTCGGCGATCGTCCGCTGGAGCGGCGCGGCGGTCGCGGCGCGTAGCGATCGTGCCCTGGCGCTCACGCTGCAACGGCCACTCCGTGCCCGCGTCCATCCCGGCATGCTCGTGCCGCATCCTCACGCGGTCGCGATCCTCGCGGCCGACATGCGCGGCTTCTCGAACCTGACGCGCGCCCTCCAGGATACCCAGTACCTCGCGGATCTGGTCGGCGAGTACCTGACCGAGCTGACGCGGGTCATCGAGCGCCATCGTGGCGTGGTCTTCCAGTACACCGGCGACGGGCTCCTCGCGATGTTCCTCCCCGAGCTGGCGGCGGTGAGCGAGACCGAGATGCTCGGTCACCTGACCGACGCGTCGGCGCGAGAGCTCCACGCCGTCTTCGATTCGATGCTCGGGCGCTGGCGGTCGGAATGGCGCGCCGCCGGTCGCGTCGAGGTGAAGGTCGGCCTCGGCCTCGGCCTGTGCTTCGGCCGGGCGACGATCGGGTTCCTCGGACCGGCGGGGAAGAAGCAGTTCGGCGTGATCGGCGAGCCCGTGAACCTGGCCGCTTTTCTCTGCTCCGAGGCGCGCGCCGGCACGCTGCTCGTCGATCGGGACAGCTTCGCGCGCGCCGGCGCCCCGACCCCGCCGGCGAAGATCATCCGGCTCCGGGCGAAGAAGCCGCACCATCGGATCGAGGCGCTCTGCGTGCCGTCGGGGAGCGCCGAGGGCGGGGCCTGGGGCTGGCGTCGCTCGCCGGACTGAGACGGCGGTCGCTCGCTCCGGCGGGCCGCGTGGACCGCCGTGCCTCGACCGGCTATACGGCCCCCGGCGTCGGCGCCTCGACGCCGGGGACACCGTGCGGACGCTCGAGGGAAAGCGCGTGCTCGTCACCGGGGCCGCCTCCGGTATCGGGAAGGCGATCGCCACCCGGCTCGCCGGTGAGCGTGCCCAGGTCCTGCTCGTCGATCTGAACGGCGCGGCACTCGCCGAGACCGCGGACGCTCTCGCGCGCGCGGGCGCGCGCGTCCGGACGTACGTCCTCGACTTGACGGACAGCTCCCGCATCACGGGGCTCCGCGAGCGCGTGCACGGCGACGGCGGACCGATCGACGTCCTCGTCAACAATGCAGGCGTCGTCTTCGGCGGCGGATTCCTCGACGTGCCGCTCGAGCGTCATCTGACGACCTACCGGGTGAACACCGAGGGCCTGGTCGCGATGACGCACGCCTTCCTGCCGGATCTGATCGCCGGCGGGGACGGCCACGTGGTGAACATCGCCAGCGCCTCGGGTTTCATCGGGCTCCCCTTCGGCGCGACCTACGCGTCGAGCAAGTGGGCGGTCGTCGGCTTCTCCGAGTCGCTCGCCCTGGAGCTCGTGCTGCAGGGGCATCCCCACGTGCACGTCACCTGCGTCTGTCCGAGCTACGTGGCGACCGGTCTCTTCGAGGGCGCGCGCGCGCCGGTGACGACGCGCCTGCTCACCGCGGAGAGAGTCGCCGACCTGACCGTTCGCGCCGTGCTCGCGAACCGGCCCTTCGTCCGCACTCCCTGGCTCGTGAAGCTGACTCCCGCGATGAAGGGGGTCGTGCCGTTCCGGGTCTTCTACCGGGTTGCCGCCTGGCTCGGCGTCAACACCAGCATGCTCCACTGGCGTGGGCGCGGGCCAGCCTAGACGCGCGACCCAAGAAGACTTTGGGCCGCGCTCTTCAGCGCGTCGCTGCGGAGAAGAGACGGAGGAAGCGAGCACCCCGTCCGCCGGTGTCGGCCGGCGCTTGTTTGCCGGTCGCGAGCGCCGCGATCGCGCGCTGAAGGGGCGTTCCCTCAGCCAGCGGGCTGCCGGAATTGGCGGCGGCGAGCGCCGCGGCGTCGTCCCGCGGGAGGAGCGTGCGGAGCGGCAGCTTCAGCGTGCGCGAGGCCTCGGCGACGGAGATCTCCCCGGAGCGATTGCCGTACTTGCTCACCACGACGTCGACCGTGCCGGGCGGATCGACGCCCTCGGAGCGCAGCCAGTCGAGGGTCCGGACGCAGCCGCGCATCGCGGGGACCGTCAAGGTCGTGACGAGCAGGATGCGATCGGCCGCGGTGAGGGCGGCGCGCGTCGCCTCGGAGAGGATGCCCGGCGTGTCCACCAGCGTCACCTCGTGCATGCCGGCCACCAGCTCGAGGATGCTGGCGGTCTGCGCGCCGGACGGTTCGACCGGGAGATCGCTCCCGGCCGCGCTCGGCGAGGCGAGGAGCTCGAGGCCGGAGGGATGACGAACGATCATGCCCTGCATGCAAACGGAGTCGAGGCGGTCGAAGTTCGCGAGCACGTCCCGCAGCGTGTAGGACGGTACGACGTTCAGGAAGCACGCGACGTCGCCTCGGTACACGTCGAGGTCGACCACCGCCACGTTGCGCTGTGCCGCGCGCAGGACCATCGCGAGGTTGACGATCAGGGTCGTCACGCCGGCGCCACCCCGCGGGCTGTACGCGACCCAGACCTGGTTGGTGCGTGTGCCCTGCGGACTGCCCCGTCGCTGCTCCGCGACCTTGACGCAGACCTTGAGGAGATCCTGCTGGCTCAGCGGCAGCGCGAGCAGCTCGTCGGCGCCGGCGCGCATGGTCTTGACGAGGGTCTCGGGATCATCGTCGGCGGAGACCGCGACGACGTAGAGCCCGCGCGGGTCGCGGCGGAGGGCCTCGATCACCGCGAGCCCGCCGGCCAGATCGGGCTCGAGGACGACGATCGCGATGTCGGTCGGGCGCGGGTCGGCGGCGACGTCGCGGTAGCCCGCGGTCCGGCTCGCCACCGCGAAATCCGGCAGGCTCGCCAGCATCACGGCCACCCCTGCCGCGATGGTCGAGTCCGGGCTCACGCAGAGCACCTGTAAGGCTTCTGCCACTCGCCGCACCTCCGCCCCGCCGAACGGGCGCTCGGATGGAACCTCCATCCCAGACTATGCCAGGTGGCCGGCCGAGAGAGAAGCGGCGGCGAACGCCGGGGCACCTGCCGGGGTGACATGGACCCGGCGCCGACTCGGAACGGTCGGGTGCTCGGAGGGCGGCCGGCGCCACCAGTTCGGCGCCGGCGGCCATCCCGCTTGGAGGTCCCACCCCGCCACGCGCCCCGCCGGGCATCCGAAGCGCCGGGATTTTTTTCTTGATCCGGGCCGGGCCCCGGTGTATCGCCCTCCCAGCGCATCGTCGTTTCGAGGGGGACTCTCGTGAGATTCGAACGACTCGTGCTCGGTGGTGGCCCGGACTGCCGGGGGTGCCCGAACGGCACGATGTGCATGCACGCAACGGACTGCCAGAGCTTGGACTGCAACGTCTGCCAGCCGTAGTCGCACCGGTGTCCTCCAGGAGGGAAGGCAATGCGTCGACCATTCGATGGCATCGGGCTCGCGCAAGCGGCGGTCGTCCTCTACGCGAGCCTCGCCGCACCGTGCTTCGCGGTCGTCTTCAGCGCGTCGTGTGACCGCTTCGAGATCGACGGCAACGCCTTCGGCGCCTTCGACGGCACGCCCGACTTCGTCGACGAGTTCGACGACGGCACGCTCGCGCCGAGCTGGACGGTGCTCCTCGGTACCGTCACCGAGACCGGCGGCGACGCGGTGATGCACGACCCGGGAACCTCGATCCCGCTCGGCGCCACCACGCTCGAGATCAGCACGATCGAGAACCAGGTGCACGGGATCCTGCAGGGAGCCGGGGACTTCCTCGAGAAGTCCTACTGGGTGACGTTGCCGACGACGAACTCCGAGTTTCACATGCAGCTCTATTCGGTCAGCCCGATCATCGAGGCGGCCGGCCTCACGGTGAACAACGCCACCTCGGCGACGCAGCAGGGCGCACCCGCTGGGTACTCCGTCACCCAGTCGCTCACCCATGGCTTCGGCGGGAGCTTCACCACCATCCACTCCGACACCGTGTCGATCAGCGTTTCGGCGGTCACGGGTCCAATCGTGCTGCGATGCGCGTTCGACGACGCGACCGACATGCTGACCTGCTCCTTCAGCCTCGACGGGGGCACCACGTTCCAGAGCCCGTTTCCGTCGATCCAGATCTTCAACGGCGGCGTGACCGACTACGACATCCTGCTCGGCGCCGCGGGGTTCCAGTCGAACTCTCAGCCGACGTCGACCCAGATGCTCCCGCTCCAACTGCTCTCCGTGAAGAACCCGTCCGATCCGACTGCTCGACGGGTGACCTTCAAGGCGAAGTCGCCCCGTAACAGCGGTACCTTCATCGTGGGCAACCCGACCGTCAATGGTGCCACGCTGAACGTCAAGCTCGATTCGGTCACGCGGTGCTTCTCCCTGCCCGCCAGCGGCTGGTCGCGATTCGGTCCGACCTACACGTACGTCGATCGCAGCGGAGCGCACGGACCGGTGAAGCTGGCGCAGATCAAGCAGAACGGTGGCGGCGGGATCCAGAACAAGGCGGTCATCCTCGGGAAAGGTGGCACGGTCGACATCGTGCCCCCGAACCCGGGCGTCCAGGGAGACCTCGATTTCTTCATCGGGGGCGGCGGCGAGTACTGCGCCTCGACGGGCGGAGGAACGCTCGGGCCGAACAACGCGAAGAACTTCAGGGCGAGAAATGCTCCGGCGCCGTCGGCCTGCTACGTAGCGGCCTGCGCTCCCTAGCCGCCGACGCCGAGGGCGACCTCGACCTCGAACCCGCCCTCCGGCACGTTGCGGCCGGTCACCCGTCCTCCCATTCGCTCGACGATGCCGCGCACGAGCGCGAGGCCGAGCCCGGTGCCCTTGCTGCGCCGCGTGAGCTCGTTCTCCACCCGGTAGAACGGCTCGAAAATCCTCCCCAGCTGCCGTGAGGGCACGCCCGGGCCGTGATCGCGCACCGTGAGGCGGACGCCGTCCGCCGCGCGCCGGCAGGAGACGCCGATCACGCGCGCCGACGCGTCGCGCGCATACTTGACGGCGTTGTCGACCAGATTGAACAGCACCTGCATGACGCCGTCCGGCTCGAAGCGGACCGCGGGCAGCCCGTCCTCCACGTCCACTTGCAGCGCGAACCCCTCGCCCTCGACGTGCGGCCGGACCAGGTCCACGACCTCGCGTACCACGGGCGCGACCGATCCGGTCACGAGCGTCACCTGCCGCGAGCCGTTCTCGAGGCGGGAGAACTCGAGGACGTTGTTGATGAGCCGGCCGAGCCGCTCCGACTCGACTGTGATGTGGCGGTAGTACTCGTTCCGCTTGGCCTCCGACGCGACCATCCCGTCGCGCAGCATCTCGCCGTACATGCGGATGGCGGTGAGCGGAGTCTTCAGCTCGTGCGAGACCGCCGCCACGAAGCTGCTCCGTCGCTCCGCGAAGCTCACCACGACCACCACCATGCGGTAAAGGGCGGCGAGCCCGAGGAGGGCCACGGCGAGGAGGAGCCCGGAGAGCGCATACACGTAGGTGGCGTCGCCGATGCCGGGGAGCGGGCGAAGTGCGAGGCGCGCGCTCACGTCCTCGAACGGCTCGGCGAAGCGGTGGCGGTACACGAACGCCGACGTCGCGGGCGGCGGTGCCGGGGCCGAGAATGGCGTCACGAACGCGACGTCGGCGTATGCCGCGAGACCTTCGTCGCCGAGGCCCTGCTCCCGCAGCCACGTGCCGAGAGCCGTCAGGTCGACCACGAGCCCCTGGCGGAACGCCTGGCGGCCGCGCACCACGGTGCGGTGGAGGACGAGGTGGGTGGCGTCCACCACGCGACCGTTCATCGCGGGACGCTCGAGGTCGAGCCTGCCGCGCTGGGCGTCCTTCTCGCGCGCGGCCTTCTCGGCCGGTTCGACCGCGGCCGCGAGCTTCTGGCGCTCCCGCAGCGCGGCGCCCTTGTTGAGCGCGCGGAACGCGTCGTATGCCGAAACCTCCTGCTTGTCCTCGAGCGCATTCTGCTCACGCTCGCCGCGCACGGAATACCGGTGCATTACGGGAGCGCTCGGCGACGGCTGCGGGCGCCGGAGCTCGTCGGCCAACACCGTGGTGCCCGGGATCTGGCCCTCGGCGAGCGAAGCAGTTCGCGCCGTGTCGCGCGCGGCGCGCTCCTGCTGCCCGAGCGCAGCTGTGATCTCGGCCGCGCGCTCGGTCCGCGGGATGCTCACACCGCCGTCCGGGTCGACCTCGAAATGGCCGACCAGGAAGGGCAGGTCGGGACTGTCGGCCGAGGCGTCGTAGGCTTCGAGCGGGCGCTCGTCCTCGCGCGCGAGAAGCCCGGACAGCGAGCGTTCCATCTCGTCGAAGACGCGCTCGGCGAGCGCCCGGTGCCCCGCCTGGCGCTCGAGCGCGACGCTCTTCGCGGCTCGGCTCACGAGCACCGCGACCGGTCCTAGGAGGGCGAGCGCGAAGACGACGAAGAGGATGCGAAACCGCCGCATCGCTCACCCCGCGAAGCGGTAGCCCTCGCCGCGCACGGTCTCGATCGGGTCGGCGCCGTTCGCCGCCAGCTTCCGCCGCAGCTTGGCGACGTGCACGTCGACCGTGCGCGTCTGGATCCGCTCGACGTTCTGCATACCCCAGACTTCCAGGAGGAGCGTGCGGCGGCTCACGATCCGCCCTCGTTCGCGCGCCAAGAGCACGAGCAGCGCGGTCTCGCGGGCGGACAGCGCGATGGTGGCTCCATTCGCGGCCGCCGTGCGGGCGGCGGGGTCGACCCGCCAGACGCCGAAATCGAACGGCGCCGAAGCCAGCCTCGGTAGCGCGCCCACCCGGCGGAGCAGCGCCTCGATCCGGGCCATCAGCTCGGCGACCGAGAACGGCTTCGTCACGTAGTCGTCGGCGCCGCAGCGGAAGCCCTGGAGGATGTCCTCCTCCGCGCCGCGCGCGGTGAGCATGAGGATCGCCTGGGCGGGCCGCTTCGCGCGGAGCTCACGGCAGACCTCGAAGCCCGAGATGCCGGGGAGCATGAGGTCGAGGACGACGAGCGCGTAGCGGCCGTCGAGCGCGCGCGCCAGCCCCTCCTCGCCGGTCTCGACCGCGGTCGGGACATGGCCGTGGTAGGCGAGCACGTCGCACACGCCGGCGCGGATGGCGGGCTCGTCCTCGACGACGAGTATCGGCAACCGCGCACCCATCGACTCCGAGTGTGGGGGTTTTCCGCCCAGAGTAAACGTTTCCACCTCGTGGATGCCGCGCGTTTTACGTTCCTTTTACGCAACCGCTCTCCCCATCTCGCGTTTCGTCCTGCACACTCGGCGTGACGGTCGACGAACCGTCCGAGACGAAAGGAGACGCGAATGGACACGAGACGAGTCCGCATCCTGGTCGCCGGCAGCCTGGTCATGGCCACGGCGCTCGCCGGGGTCGCCGCCCGCGGTACGAGCCGGGCCCCGGTTTCAGAAACGGGCGGTGAGGGAACGACCTTCACCGCGCCTGGAAGCGGTCCGGTGACGTTCACCGGTCATCTCGACCGGACCGCCGTCCTGCGCGGACGGGACGGTGTGGTGCGCATGGAGCTGGTGATCGCCGCCCGCTCGGGGGATGCGGCGCCCCGCGCGCGCATCCCGACGGATCTGATGATCGTGCTCGATCGATCGGGCTCGATGAGCGGAGACAAGATCGAGCACGCCCGGGCGGCTGTGCGCGAGCTCGTGGCACAGCTCGGCCCCGAGGATCGCTTCGGCCTCGTCACCTACTCGAACGACGCGGCGCTCACCATCCCGCTCTCGCCGGTCGCTGAACTCGCGCGCGCGGCGTGGACCGCCACGGTCGGGGAGATTTCACCCGACGGCGGCACGAACATGGCGAGCGGGCTCGACCTCGCTCTGGACGTGATCGAGTGCGCGCGGAGCGCGGGCCGCGTGCCGCGCGTGATCCTCATCTCGGACGGGCTCGCGAACCAGGGCGACGCGACCCCCGAGGGGCTCACGCGTCGCGCCGGACGCGCGGCGCGCGGCGAGTACATGCTGTCGACCGTCGGCCTCGGGTCCGATTTCAACGAGTACCTGATGAGCGCGCTTGCGGATGCCGGCACCGGCAACTTCTACTACCTCCAGGGCTCCGAGGATCTGGGGACGGTGTTCGCGCGCGAATTCGACGCGGCCCGCACGACGGTCGCCTCCGGCCTCGAGGTGAAGATCGAGCCGGCGCCGGGCGTGAGCGTGGTCGAGGCTGCCGGCTACCCACTCGAGCGCGCCGGCAACGACGTCGTCTTCCGGCCCGGCGCGCTCTTCGCGGGACAGGAGCGCCGGGTATGGGTGACCCTCACGGCACCGCACGACACGGTGGGCGAGTACGACCTCGCGCGCTTCTCGCTCGCCTACGGCGACGGAACGGGGCGCGTCGTGCTCGCGCTGCCCGGGACCCCGCGGGTCGCGTGCGTCCGGGGTGAGCGCGATTTCTTCGCGGGCGTCGACGTCCCGGCGTGGGGCCGCTCGGTCGTGGTCGAGGGCTACAACGAGGTCCAGGACAAGGTGGCGCGCGAGGTGAAGGGCGGCCGCCGCGACGCCGCGCTCGGCGTGCTCCGCCGGTTCAAGGACGAGACGGCGGCGTACAACGCGCAGCTCCGGTCGCCGGCCGTCGCAGCGCAGCTGGAGGCCGCGGACCGACTCGAGGCCGACGTGTCCGCCGCGTTCGAGGGCCGCAACCAGGCGAGCAAGCAGAACGAGCTCAGCAAGGAGAAGGCCGCCGCGGCGGTCGACGCCCGCCGCGCGGGCAGCAAGAGGTGACGTCATGTCGGGACTCTTCGATCGGATCGCGACTCTGCTCCGGGCCGATGCGCACGGTGTGCTCGAGTCGCTGGAGGAGCGCTCGCTCCTCCTGAAACAGTACGTGCGCGAGGCGGAGATCGAGCTGAACCGCAAGCGGGCGCGGCTCGAGGCGGTGCGCGACGAGGAGAAGCGTCTGCGCGAGGCCCTGGCGCGCCGGGAAGACGAGATGCGGGCGCTCGACGAGGACGTCGGGCTGGCGCTCGGGGGCGGCAAGGAGGACCTCGCCCGCTTCGCCATCCGCCAGCTGCTCGCGCGCCGCAACGAGGCGAGGGGGCTTCGCGCGCAGCTCGAGGATCGGAGCCATGAGGGCCGGGCGCTCGCGGAACGTGTCGAGGCGCAGCAGGCGCAGCTCGAGAGCCTGCGGACGCGAGTCCGTGCCGAGCTCGTCCGCGAGCGGGAGGCCGGGGACCCGACCCTGTGGCGGGCCGAACCTCACGTCGCCGACGAGGAGGTGGAGCTCGAGCTCTTGAGGCGCCGGACTGGAGGTGCCGCATGATCCGGTGGAACACGTTCGCGCGAAGCGCCGCCTTCGCCGCGGCCGCGGCGATCGGATGCATCGCCTGGAACACGGTCGCGAGGCCGATCGCCGGCGGCGCGATCGCGATCGTCGTCTATCTCGTCGGTGTCACCGCGGTGTATCTCGCCGGAATCGGGCCGGACCGAATCCGACGGCCCGCGGTGGTGCTCGCCGCCGTCCTGCTCGCCGGTTGGCTCGGGGTGTTCGCCCGCACGCCCGGAGAGCTCGCGATCGGGCTCGCCATCATCCTCGCCACGGCACGCAGCGTGTTTCTCTATCGCGCCCCGGCCGCCCGGGCCGTGGCGACGGAAGCCGTCCTGGTGATCGGCGGTCTCCTGTTCGCGCGCTTCCTCGCCGCCTCGTCGCTCGCACTCGCGATCTGGGGCTTTCTCCTCGTGCAGAGCTGCTTCTTCCTGGTCGGCGGCGTGCGGGTCCGGCCGACGCCGGGCCGCCATCCGGATCCGTTCGAGGACGCCTACGGCCGGGCGATCGCGCTCATCGAGGAAGCGGTCAGCGGCGGCCGCGGAGCGTGACGCCGATTCTCAGGCCTCGCGCCGCGCCCAGTCGTGGATCGCGTCGTGCAGCGCGGCCTTCACGGCGTCGGGCGCGAACGACCCGTCCACCGAGTTCGCGGCGAGGCGCGCGTAGCCGCGACGGTCGAGGTCGAGAAGACGGCCGGCGATCGCGTATTCCGTCACCAGGTCGGCGGCGAAGAAGCCCGGGTCGTCGGTGTTGACCGACACGATCGCGCCCGCGTCCCAGAGCCGGCGGAGCGGGTGTTCCGCGAGAGACGGGACGATCCCGAGGCGGAGGTTCGACGTCGGGCAGACGGCGAGCGGCAGCCGGCGCTCGACGATCTCGGCCAGGAGGTCGAGATCCTCGACCGCGCGCACGCCGTGCTGGATACGCTCGGCGCCGAGCAGGTCGAGTGCGCTCCGGATCGACCCCGGACCGCTCTCCTCTCCCGCATGCGGAACCGCGTGGAGGCCACGCCGGCGCGCCTCGGCGAACAGCGCGGCGAAGGGGTCCGGCGGAAAGCCCTCCTCCGGACCGCCGAGACCGACCGCGACCACCTCCGGCACGCCCCGCGCCGCGTCGAGCATCATCCACGCCACCTCGACCGGGAGATTGCGCGCGTTGCCCGCCACGAAACGGACGATCACGTCCGACTGCGCCGAGGCCGCCTCGATCGCCTCCGCGAGGCAATCGTACGGTCGGCCCGCGGTGGTGATCTCCACCTCCGCATACTGCACTCCGGCGCGAGCCGCGTCCTCGCAGTACTCGCGCACGAGGCGGGCGTAGTCGCCCGGCGTGGTCATCGCGGCCCACGCGCAGGAGTAGACCTCGATGAAGCTCGGGAGATCCGTGAACGCGCGGGGGACCGAGATGCCGGTGCGCGCGCACAGCTCTTCGAGCGTCGCCGGACGGACGGTGCCTTCGAGATGGACGTGGATCTCGGCCTTGGGGAGAGACGCAAGATCCCTCGGCGCCGTCACCGCGCCGGAGTTGCAGGCGGCGAACGGGCATGTCAAGGCCTGCTCATGCGCATGCTCCACACGATGCTCCGGGTCGGCAACCTCGATCGCTCGCTCCACTTCTACTGCGACGTGCTCGGCATGCGGCTCCTCCGGCGCAAGGACTATCCGGGCGGGCGCTTCACGCTCGCGTTCGTCGGCTACGGCGACGAGAGCGATCACACCGTGGTCGAGCTGACGCACAACTGGGACACGGAGCGCTACGAACTGGGGACCGGCTTCGGGCACCTCGCGCTCGGCGTCGAGGACGTCTACCGGAGCTGTGACGAGCTGCGTGCCAAGGGCGCCAAGATCGTGCGCGACCCCGGGCCGATGAAGCACGGCGGATCCGAGATCGCCTTCATCGAGGACCCGGACGGATACAAGATCGAGCTGATCCAGCTCCGCTCACGGGTCGACTGAGCTCACGGCGAGTGGCGAAGCGAGACGAGGTCCTGCTTCAGCGTGCTCGCGGCGCCCTCGAGCGGGGCAAGCCCAGCGCCAAGGAGCTTGCGCGCGGCCCGGGAGTGCAGGCGGCCGACGAGCTTGCCGGCCGTCTTCACGGCCTTCTGAAGCAGCGAGCGTTTCTTCCGCGTCTTCGCCGCCAGCGCCGCATTGCTGACCAGGGTTCCGATCTTCGTGAGCAGCTTGTCGAGGGAGGTGGCGAGTGAGCCGGCGGGCACGCCCGCGCTCACCAGCCCCTGGAGCATGGCGAGATCGGTCTCGACCTGCGTGAACCCTGCTCCTCCCCCCGGAAGCGTGGTCGTCGTCGTCGCGCAGTGCAGCGTCGTCGTCGTGACGAAGGACCCCGGGCAGTGCACGAAGACGCCGTTGGTGGCCGACGTGCAGGGATCGAAGTTCTGGGCGCCGGTGACGAACGCCACGCATCCGGCGTCGGAGACCGCGACGCCGGGTTGCGCCGGCGTGGCGGCGGGTGTTCCGTCGCCCGCGACGTCGACGCGGGTCGTCGTCCCGCTCTGCCGGTCGCGGAGGAAGACGTTGATCGCCGTGTTGGTGTCGCCCGCCACGAGTCCGTTGGCGTCGGTGGTGAAGGCCACGAGGTTGCCGTCGCTCGACAGCGCCATGTAGGGGACCCCGCTGCCGCCGGTCGCCCGGCCTCCGCCGGTCGCGACGCTCTCGCGCTCGAAGACGCCGCCTCCGGCGGCGCTGCTCACGAACACGTCCTAGATGCCGTTCGTGTCGCCGGCAACCAGGTCGGCGTTGGGGGCCGAGAAGGCGGCGAAGTTTCCATCGTGGGAGAGGGAGAAGGGACCGTTGGTTCCGACGACGTGCGTGGTCGAGGCCTGCAGATCGCGCACGTAGAGATTCCCGGGGAAGGCGCTCGTCAGGTCGAGATCATCGCCCGGATAGAAGAACAGCACGCGATGTCCGTCGCCCGAGATGGCGACGTCCCGGTCGGCGCTCCCCATCCCGACCGAGCCGTCGGACTTGACGCTCACGCGGGTCGTCGTGCCGGCCTGCCGGTCGCGGACGAAGATGTCCGCGAACGCGGTGCTCGTGTGGGGCGGGGAGGCGAGGTTCGTCGCGACGCTCCAGAACGCGACCAACCGGCCGTCGTCGGAGATGGCCGCCGCATCGGAGATGTTGTCGCCCTGGCTCGCGTCGCTCGCCACGCTGACGCGTTCGGTCGCCCCAGTCGAGAAATCGTGCACGAAGACATCACCGACGCCGTTGGTGTCGCCGGCGACGAGGTTCGTGGCGTTGCTCCCGAAGGCGACGAAGCGGCCGTCGGGGGTGACGGCGAACGAACCGCGGTTCGTGCTCGCGTTGTCGTTGCCGGGTGTCCCGTCCGACGCGACGTCCGCGGCAAGGAGATGCCGGGTCATGCGATCGCGCAGGTAGACGTGGTCGGTCATCCGCACGGCCGGGGTCCCGAGGCCGCTGATGTTGGCGAGCGTGAACGCGACCCACCGGCCGTCGGGGGTGATCTCGACGGCGAGGTTGGAGCCGAGACCGGCGTTCTGGGAATCGGGCGGCGGGTCCTCGCGCTCCGTCAGGTCGGCGTGTACCGACGTCGAGAGCAGCAGCGAGATGAGCAGTGTCGAAACGGCGTGCATGGTCCCGACCGGTTAGCATCGGGCGGCAGGGCCCGACAACGTGGGCACCGGCTATCGCACGTGCGCGCCCCGGGCGAACGACGGCAGCAATTTCACCGGGTTGGTTCCAAGCTTCGCGATTGATCCGAGATCTTGCGAGCGGGGCGTGCGCCGTCGGTTCGTGCGGGCCATGCGAGCGTGAATAGGGGAAAGTTTTATTTGACAGGCTTCCTCGCGCTGGCCTAGGACCGCCTCACCACTCGATGGCTGGAGGTCGGATCATGCGCGTGCTTCTCGGCGTCTTGCTGGCGGTGTTCGTCGCGTTCGGCTCCGCTCGGCCCGCTACGGCGAGCTGCTCCGTCGATGCCGACTGCGACAACGGCGACACCTGCTCGGTTCCCGACCGGTGCGTGCTGGGCACCTGCGTGCTCGGCGGCGGTGGCGACCTGAACGACGACCTCGTGTGCGACGCCGAGCTCGACGAGATCACGATCCGCCTGACGAAGCTGATCCTCCGCCGGAAGACGTTCCCCACGGTCGACAACAGCTCCGTCAAGGGCCGCTGCGACATGTGGACGTCCGGCTCGCCCGGCGGCGCGTTCACCGGCGATCAGGGGGTTGCGATCCGGGTCAAGGATGCGCTCTCGGTGACGCCGCCGCCGGGCGACGGTATCGATTCGAGCGTCGGCTTCCTGCCCTCCGAGTGCGAGACGACGTCCGGCGGGCAGGTCCGCTGCAAGCGCGCCGACGGGCACGCCACGCTCAAGGTCTCGCCCCGGTCGCTCGCGTCCAACCAGTACAAGGTGAGCTTCAAGGCGAAGGGGATCGCCGATCTCGCCGGCCCCTTTTTCGGGCCGGTGCGCGTCGTCATCACCCGCGGCCAGCGGCACTCGAGCGATCTCATCCAGGACTGCAAGCTCAGCGACTCCGGGATGAAGTGCCGCGAGTTCTAGAGCACGCACGAAAGCGGCGCGAGCCGTCGTCGAGGGGGCGACCATGATGGACATCCGACGTGACCGCGCACGGCTCGCGGGAGCACTGCTCGCGGCGATCGTCCTCGCTACGGCATCGCCGGCCCGGGCGACGCACTTCCGCTACGCCTCGCTATCGTGGAAGCCAACCACCGGCAACTCCGTCGACTTCAAGCTCGAGGCCGCCTTCCGGCGGAGCATGACGCCGAGCTTCGACGACTGTGTGAACCCGAACCTCGCGCCGCCGGGAAACGTCGTCGCGTGCTCCGGCCCGGGCGGCCTTGCGATCGTCGGCGACGTCATCCGCGAGGACATCGGCAACACGACGATCATTCCGGGCGACGGGAGCCCGGCGATCCAGGTGACGAACCAGGGCCTTCTCTATTTCGTCGTCACGTCGTTCGACGCCACCAATAACTACCTCTTCGGCGAGGCACTCGATCCCGCGAGCCTGCCCGGGCCTCCGACCGATACCTCGATCGGACACACCTACCCGAACGGCGGACCGTTCACGGCGCGCATCGACTCGTGCTGCCGCATCGAGGCGAGCGCGCCGCCGAACGCGCACATCAACAATCCCGAGGGACGCTACCGGGTGGAGACCCGCGTCACGCCGGGGAACGGCAACAGCTCGCCGGTGAGCACGATGCCGCCGATCGTCACCTGCCCGCAGAACGGCGTCTGCCAGTTTCAGGTTCCGGCGAGCGACCCCAACGGCGACCCGATTCGTTACCGGCTCTCGACCGCGACCGAGGCCGCGAGCGATGGCAACTTCCACCAGCCCGGCCCGCCGAATGCACCGAACGCGGCCTCGATCTCGATCTCGGGGCTCTACACCTGGAACACGACGGGGGCGACGCTCGCGACGGGCGGGCTCAACACCCTCTACTCGACCCAGGTGACGGTCGAGGACCTCGACGGCCTGAACCAGGTGAAGAGCAAGACGGCGGTCGACTTCTTCATCCAGCTCGTACCGCAGGTGAACCACGCCCCGACCTTCAGCGCTCCCGTGTGCGGGTCCACGGTCCAGGCCACGAGCGGGCTACCGGTCCAGGTGAGCGTTCAGGCCTCCGATCAGGACGTGGGCGACGTCGTCACCCTCAACGCGGCGGGCGTCCCGCAGGGGGCGACGCTGAATCCGCTGCTGCCGACGACGGGCAATCCGGTGAGCAGTCTCCTCACGTGGACGCCGACGTTGCAGGACGCGGGCGATCACGTCGTCACCTTCTCGGCCACCGACCAGCAGAACCAGCAGGCGCTCTGCGGGGTCACGATCCACGTCAGCTCGACGTGCGGCAACGGGATCGTCGAGCCGGCGGCGGGCGAGGACTGCGATGGTGGCGCGTGCTGCGGCCCGGACTGCCATTTCGCGACCGGCATCTGCAGGTCGGCGGCGGGCGCCTGTGACGTCGCCGAGTCGTGCTCCGGCTCGAGCGCGAACTGCCCGCCCGACGTCGTGCTTCCCGCCACGACGGTCTGCCGTTCGGCCGCGGGCGTCTGCGATCTCGCGGAGCGATGCGACGGGACGAGCCCGTCCTGTCCCGCGGATTTGAAGAGCACGGCGACGTGCCGGTCGGCTGCGGGTGCCTGTGACACGCCCGAGAGCTGCGACGGAGCGTCCAACAACTGTCCACCCGACGCGCTCGCCGGCGCCGGCGCGGTGTGCCGTTCCGCAGCGGGAAGCTGCGACATGGCCGAGTCGTGCACGGGTACGAGCGCGAGTTGCCCACCGGATGCGCACGTCGCGGCGGGCACGACGTGCCGCATGGCGGCGGGTAGTTGCGACGTCGCCGAATCGTGCGACGGGGTGAGCGCGGCATGTCCGCCGGATGGGGTCATCCCTGCGGGCACGGTATGCCGCTCGGCGGCCGGCGTCTGCGACCTCGCAGAGAGCTGCGACGGGACGAGTCCGTCCTGTCCCGCCGATGCGAAGAGCACGGCGCCCTGCCGGTCGGCGTCCGGCGCGTGTGACGCGCCGGAATCGTGCGACGGTAGCTCCAACGACTGCCCCGCCGATGCCCTCGCGCCGTCCGGAACGATCTGTCGGTCGGCCGCGGGGGCCTGCGATGTCGCGGAGTCCTGCTCGGGGACGAGCGTCGACTGTCCTCCGGACGGGCACTTGCCCGACGGCACGCAGTGCCAGGAGCCCGGGTGTTCGGCGACCGGAACGTGCGAGAACGGGATGTGCATCGAGCCCGACGCGGACGGCGACGGCGTGCCCGACGTCTGCGACAACTGCCCCTCCGTTCCGAACCCGGATCAGGCGGACTACGACGGCGACGGCCTCGGCGACGCCTGCGATAACTGCCCGGTGGTCGCGAATCCGGACCAGTCAGACGTCAACCACAACGGGATCGGCGATCTCTGCGATCTGCTGAAGCCGACCAAGCTCCGCATCCGCGGCAACTCGAGCACGCACGCCGACACGAGCGCGCTGCTCGCTAAGGTCGACTTCATCGACGAGGCGCTCTTCAGCGTCGCCGCCGGCGTCACGATCCGTGTCCAGGATCTCCTCGGTACCGACTTCTCGCATCACTGGACCGCGGCGGATTGCCTCTCCGAGGGGAACAAGACGCGGTGTCAGACGAGCAAGCAGGTGAGCGCGGCCTTCCAGACGCTGAGCGCGCAACCGACGGCCGTGAAGGCGATCTTCAAGATCAAGGGCCTCGGCGCGACGACGACGCCGCCGAGCCACCTGGGCCCTCCCTTCAAGGGACCGATTACCGTGACGCTCACCTACACGCCGCAGGTCGGGCCGGGGCCGTTCAATCGACCGGGAGTGGTGCGCGACTGCATCGCCAAGGGGAACGGCATCACGATGATCTGCCGCGAGCCCTGATCGCGACCGTCGCGCGAACCTCCACGTCGACGAAGTTTTTGCCGTCGTAGCGGGGCTTAGCGGCGCCGACCTGCGAGTTATCATGCCGGCGGTCTACAAGCGGAGGAAAAACCCGTAGATTCCTCGGGTTCGCGCCGGCATCGGGATTGCACTCAACCTCCGCGGGCGTCGCGGGGACGCCTACACCAGCTCCCGAAATCAACCAACGGGATGCGCGCTACCGAGCGCGCGAAAGGAGGAGGAGATGACGCGATCCTACAGTTGGCGACGAACCGCCATGGCGCTGGGGGTGATGACCGCCCTCGCGCTCGCGGCTCGTCCGGCGACGGCCGGCAACTCCGGGCACGGCGGCCCAATCGTCGAGAAGCAGGCGCTCGAGAACGACGGAGCCGATGCCGATGCGAAGGGGCAGACCCGGTTCGTGCTCCGTCAGGATGCCGCCGGACGTTTCGATGTGACCGCGAAGCGGCTCGCTCCCGACGCCACCTTCCAGGTGGTCGTCGACGGCGTCATGGTCGGCAGGATCCAGACGTCGGGCGGCGGGAATGGTTCGGCCCGATTCAGTACCCAGCCGAGCGGCCACGACCAGCTGCTCGGGTTCGATCCGCGGGGCGCGCACGTCGTGGTCCGCGACGCGGCCGGGAACGATGTGCTCACCGGCACGGTGCCGGACGACTCCGTCGACCCGACCGAGGTGGCGTGCTGTCTCCCGGGCGACGACTCGGAAGCCAGCGAGTGCGAGCAACGCACGGCGGACGAGTGCACGCAGGCGGGTGGAACCGTCGCGTCGGCGGCGACCTGCCTGCCGAACCCGTGCGAGGCGGCGCCTCCGGGCGGTCAGGACGTCGTCTGCTGCCTCCCGCACGATGGCGGAGCCGAGTGCGAGGATCTGAGCGAGGCCGACTGCGCGGCACGGAGCGGCACCGTCGTGACGGCCGCCTCCTGTGACCCGAATCCCTGCGCGGCGACGCCACCGGCGAACGAGATCCAGTGCTGCACCACGGAGGACGACGGGTCCGAGTGCGAGCTGCGCACGCCGACGGAGTGTGCGGACCATGGTGGGACCGACATGGGCGCGGGGACGTGCTCGCCGGATCCCTGCGGCGGCAGCGCTGCGAGTGGAGGTGAGGGCAAGCCGGAGTAACGGACGCGGATCGCTGAACTGCTCCGATCACGCGGCCCGGGGGCGCTTGCCCTCGGGCCGCGTGCATATTTCAGGCGAGCCGATCGCGATGGCGATGGAGGTAGAACGCCCCGCCGCTCGACACGCCGATCGCGACCAGCGCGTAGCCGAGCATGAAGACGAGAGAGGTCTGGCTTCCGGGCGGCGGATTGGCCGTGAAGAGCACGAGATTCACGATGACGTAGATCGCGTACGCGCCCGCAAGTGGGACCACCCAGCGCTTCATCGTCCAGACCCCGTACGCGTAGGCCGCGAGAAGAAGCCCGAAGAGCGGCCCAATGATCGCGTTCGCGACGCCGTGCAGGCGGTGGCCGAAGAACACGAACCCGGCGTTCCCCCCGGGATCCATCGCCTGCCCGAGCGGCTTGGCGAAGTTCGAGATCGCGAGCAGGCTCATCAGCACGCCGAGGGTCGTGAGGATGCGGTCGCGGCCGGTTGTGCGCGTCGTCGCCATGGTGTCCCTCATCCCACGAGGGGGAGGAACCAGTCCAGCGCGGCCGTCTGGAATTCGCGCGACGGCCAGTGGATGCCCCCCTCGTCGACCCGGAACGTGACCTCGTAACCGAGGCGGCGGAGTATCTCGCAATTGCGGAGCGCCACGTGCTCGAAGGGAAAGACGGCATCGTGCGTGCCGTGCTCGAGAAGGATGCGCGGCCTCGGATCGGTTGGCTCGACCCCCGCACTGTCGAAGACGACGAAACCGGCGGCCCACCCCATCACCGCCGCGAACAAGCGCGGATTCGAGAGACCGACCGCGAGCGCGTAGCTCGCGCCGTCCGAATACCCGATGAGCGCCTGGCGCGCGTGATCCACGGGAACGCGTCGATAGATCTCGGCATAGGCATGCTCGAGAAAATCGAGGTCGTGGCGCGCGCCGCCCACCAGGAGGTCCCAGGTGGGCTGCGCCGAGCGAGGAATCAGGAACACCGCGCCACGCGCAGCCGGCTCGTCGCGGTACGCGCGCAGGAGCAGCTCGTCCTGGCGGCCGGCTCCGTGGAGCACGGTGAGGAGTGGGTACGTCCGGGCCGGATCGATCGACTCGGGAAGAAGCAGGTAGCCCCACGTGATCCCGTTACTGATCTTGACGAGTCGCTCCGCGGACAACGGAACCGGCGCCTCGGGACGGCGCGGTTCGACGCGAAGCCTGAGGCTGTCCATGCCGCCGGTCCTCAATCCGCCGATGGCGCGAACGCCCCGGTCATCGGAGATGACGTGGCACGATGAAGAAGGTGTGTCCAGCGTCCTCCGGTGTGTACCGGGGGGCCACGGTGGAGGGACTAGGCTTGATTCGGTGGCATGAGGGGTCGAGCGGCACGCGTGCTATCGTGGCTGCCGATGAGCGCTCTGCACGTGGTAGGCGTCTGCTTCGTCCTCGCTTCCTGGACGGCGCCCGCATTGGGAGCGGATCCCGCGAGCACCTCCCCGGGCGACGTCCGCTTCTTCAAGGTGGCGAAGAGCTCGTTCGACGCCTACACGCGGGCGCCGACGCCGACCCAGCGGACGTGGATGAAGGCCCATTACTGGCGCATGCTCACGTACTCCCCCTACTTCGATTCGCGCCTCGCCTGGTTCTCGGACGCGTGGGTCTACAAGGATCTCTACGCGATCTACACGGGTTCCGCGCCCGCGCACCCGGAGTGGATCCTGCGCGACGAGACCGGGAAGGCGCTCTACATTCCCTACGGATGCTCGGGCGGGACCTGCCCGCAGTATGCAGCGGACATCGGTGATCCGGCGTTCCGCGCCAACTGGATCCGGGAGGCGTCGGCCGCCCTGGGAAAGGGGTATCGCGGGCTGTTCGTGGACGACGTCAACATGACGATCTCCCGCGTCGGCGACGGGACCGGCCATCCCGTGGCGCCGGTCGACCACCGCACCGGGCGCGTGATGACGGACGCGGACTGGCGCAGGTACATGGCGGAGTTCACCGAGCAGATCCGCGCCGCGTTTCCCAAGTCCGAGGTCGTGCACAACGCACTCTGGTTCGTGGGCCACGACGATCCGGCCACGCAGCGTGAGCTCCGGAGCGCCGACTGGATCAATCTCGAGCGCGGCGTCAACGACGCGGGCATCAAGGGCGGCGGAGGCACCTACGGCTTCGACACCTTCCTCGGCTACATCGACTGGCTGCACGGCGAGAGCAAGGCCGTGGTCTTCGATGCCGGCGCCAGCGACGACAAGGGGCGGGAATACGGGCTGGCTACCTACTTCGCCGTCAGCACGGGTCGTGACGGGCTCGGCAACATGCCTCGCAGCGCACCCGACGACTGGTGGCCGGCGTACGACGTGTCCCTCGGGGCCCCGGTCGGCTCACGGCGTCCGTGGAACGGCGTCGTCCGTCGGGACTTCCAGCGCGGGATCGTCCTCGTCAACGCGCCGGGATCCGCGCCGCAGACCCTCCAGCTCGACGGCGGCTATCGCGATCTCGGCGGGGAGAAGCGCACGTCCGTCGTCCTCGGTCCGGCGCAGGGCGCCGTGCTGACGAGGATGTCGGATGCTCCGGATCGGTGATCGGGCCTGCGGGTCGCTCACGATCCGCCGGGCGACGATCCACGCCCGGGCGCGCCGGATGTGCATCCAGGTCCAGGGAGCGGTCGCGACACCGCCGGCATTCGCCGGCCGGGCGCCGATCGCGGCCGCGGTCCGGGACGGCGCCGGCGAAGACCGGGCTTGACGGCCGCGGGGCCTGCGGGCGAAGGAGGACGCGATGCGGATCCTTGGAAGCTGCCTCGCAGCGTTCGCTCTCTGGGTCGCTCTGCCCGCTGCCATTCACGCCGCGACGGTCACGTGCGGTGACGGGACGACGACGAAGGCCCGGCGCGGTGCCTGCTCCCACCACGGTGGCGTTGCCGCGGGCGCGCCCGCGCCCGACACCGGCGAGAAGCCGGCGAAGGGGACCGTGGTGCGCTGCGAGGACGGCACGACCTCGAAGCCCGGCCGCGGCGCGTGCGGCCGTCACGGTGGAGTCGCGGATGCGACCCTGGCCCCGAAGCCGCCGGCCCCGCGCGTGGGCCCGCCGAAGAGCGGCGGGGACTAAGCCAGGTCGGCCGCCTACGACGGCGGAGACCCGGTCCAGCCGGCGGGGAACCCCGCCGTCGACTTGCGCCGAGACCGCGCCGACCGCGCGCGTTCGGCTTTCCACCGGGAAGCGCAAGCTCAGGGCGTGTCGGTCGGGCATGCCAGTCTGCCCCGCCGTTCGTCCGGAACTGGAGGCAGAAGAGCTCATCCGCGATCGCGTCGGCACTCGGAAGACCGAGCCCGGAGCGTGTTCGTCACGCGATCGGTAACTTCGGGATCATCGCTCCGAACTTGTGAATATGAGTACCCCTCGGACGCACCCATCTGCGCACATTCGAACCACGTCGCGCACCCTCCGTCTGCTCGTCGTCCTATCGTCGGTCGCCGCCGTGACTGCCAGGGTGAGCATGGCGCACGCACAATCCTCGGGCGGCGATCAGCAGATCTCCGGCAAGCGGTTCGTGCTGAAGGACAACCCCACAGCCTCCAAGCGACGGATTATTGTCCTCTCGGATGATCCCGCGATCACCCTCGGCGGCGGCAACGGGAGCGCGGATGACCCCACGATCTTCGGTGGCAGCATCCGCGTCCGCACTTCCAACGGTGATCGGTTCGACAGCGCCTACAATCTGCCGGCGACAGGATGGAGACTGATCGGCGCCCCCGGTCAGAACCAGGGCTATCGCTTCACGAGCGCGGCGGGTCCGATCACGCGCGTCGTGTTGAAACGTGGCCAGGAGCTGAACGTCGCCGGCGCCGGTGCGTTCACCGCCAGATTGTCCACGAATCCGAATCCAGTCGACGTCGTGGTACGGACGGGCGCGACGCACTACTGCATGAGCTTCGGCGGCTCGACGACGTTCACCGCGAGCACCCGGTTCAGCGGCAGGCGATCGCCCGCCCCCTCGTCGTGTCCCGCGTCCGCCGACTGGCCCATGTATGGCTTCGATCTCGTGCGGAGTCGGTTCAACTCCCGAGAAGGGCTCATCAACGCCCAGACGGTATCCAAACTGGACGTGCGATGGTTCTTCACCACCGGCAGCGGAGCTGCGGCCGTCTCGGCCTCGCCGTCCGTGGTGGATGGGGTGGTCTACATCGGGTCGTGGAATGGCAACATGTATGCGCTCGACGCCTTCTCCGGCCAGCCGCTGTGGACCTTCAACATCAACGATCCGAATCCCGGCGATCGCAACGGCTTCCCGGGAATCCAGTCGTCCGCCGCCGTTTCGGGCGGCATGGTCTACTTCGGTGGCGCGGACGCGAACGTGTATGCGCTCGATGCGCAGACCGGGACACTCGTGTGGAAGACCTCGCTGGGGAACCCGGACACCACGGTCGAGGGGGCACACGTCTGGTCCTCTCCCGCGGTCGCCAACGGCAAGGTCTACGTCGGGAAGTCGTCGCACCTCGATAACCCCTGCGTCCGTGGGGCGGTGTTCGCGCTGGATGCGGCCACGGGCGCGGAGGTCTGGCGGTTCGACACGCTGCCCGACCATATCTGCTCGAACGACACCCGGAAGCCCTGCGCGACGGATGCCGATTGCACGCCGGGCAGCTGCGTGCCGTTCATGGTCTGCCGGTCGGGATCCGGAGAGCAATCCCAGAGCCAGCTCTGCGCTTCGGACACCGACTGCACGGCGCCCGCGACCTGTCAGCGACCCCTGGGCGGTGGTGTGACCTCGTCTCCCGCGATCGACGAGGGGAAGGGTGCGGTGTACGTGAGCGTCGGCGACTGTGTAGGCTCCGGCGCCACCGGATTCGCCGAGTCGCTCCTCGCGCTCGATGCCGAGACGGGTGCGGTCCGGTGGGACTTCGCTCCTCTGCCGAGCGGGGATCTCAACGACCTCGACTTCGTCGCGTCGCCCAACGTCTTCACCGCCCCGGAGGGGATGACGACCGAGTCGCTGGTAGGAGCCGGGAACAAGAACGGCGTCTACTATGCCGTGGATCAGGACACGGGAGCGCTCGTGTGGCAGCAGCAGGCGGTACCCGGC
>JACXTT010002164.1_pt1 | contig 31510 bp, 32 predicted proteins | sample 9270951 | NCBI WGS metagenome assembly JACXTT01 (sample SAMN15532306, study PRJNA645909) | rock metagenome | isolation source: weathered quartz diorite | place: Puerto Rico | collected 2017-06-21
CCTACTCTGTGCATCGCCAGCAGCAGTACGGCCTGCACCGGCGAGCCGGCGCGCGGCGTAAGCCGCGGATCGCGCCACTTCGCGCCGATGAGCGTGAATCGCTTTCCGGCCGAAAGACCTCCATCAGCACCTTCCTTCGTGCCCAAGCGCCACAGCAGTGCATCCGGCTTAAGCCGGGCGCCGCTGCAGGCGGTGCACGGGGTGTAGGCGCGATACTTGGAAAGCAGGACGCGGATGTGCATCTTGTAGCTCTTGGTTTCGAGCCAGGCGAAGAAACGGCGCACGCCGTACCAGGTGCCGGGCCAGGATTTCCTCCAGCTCATCCATTCCGGTTCGCCTTCGAGTACCCAGTGCTTGTGCGCATCGCTCAGGTCGCGCCACGGCCTGTCCAGTGGGACGCCGCGCTTCTTCGCATACTTTTCGATGTCGTCCTGGCACTCGTGGAAACTCGGCGTCTGCCAGGGTTTGACCGCGCCTTCCGCAAGGGTCTTCGATTCGTCGGGAACGATCAGCCCGAAGTCGATGCCGATCACCCTGCCGAAGCCACGGCAGGTTTCGCATGCACCGAGCGGCGAATTGAACGAGAACAGGTTCGGTGTCGGGTCGGCGTAGTAGATGTCACAGTCGGGACAATGAAGCGCCGTGGAGAATTTCCAGACAGCACCCACCTCACCCCGACCCTCTCCCCCCTGGAGAGTGGAGGGGGAGCCAGACGCGTCTGCTGTTTTTCCTCCCGCTGAAGTCGAGTGGGAACCAGACTTCGAATTCGTAAAATTGACGCTCTGTCTTTCTTCTCCCTCTCCGCCACTCGCGGGGGAGAGGGCCGGGCTGAGGTGGTAAACGTTGACCTTGCCCTGTCCCACCCTGAGCGCTGCCTCCAGCGCCTCGGTCACTCGCGTGCGCTCCGCCGTGGACATGCGCAAGCGGTCCTGCACCACCTCCAGGAAATTCTTGCGCTGCGAGTGAATCCGCGTATAGCCCTGCTGCTCGAGCAGTTGTTTGACTTCGGCTTCGGAAAAGTTCTTGGGCACGGTGAGCGGAAAGGTAACGATCAGGCGGGGATCGCCGGCTTCGCCTGCCCTCTGGCGCAGCGCCTCGTAGATCGTATCCGGCGAATCGCGTCTCACCGGCTGCCCGCAGCCGCGGCAGTACAATTGCGCGGCACGCGCGTACAGCAGTTTCACGTGATCGGTGAGCTCGGTCATGGTGCCAACCGTGGAACGCGAGGTGCGCACCGGGTTGGTCTGATCGATCGCGATCGCCGGTGGAATGCCCTCGATCCGGTCCACCTGCGGCTTGTCCATGCGCTCCAGGAACTGGCGCGCGTACGGTGAGAATGTCTCCACGTAACGGCGCTGGCCTTCGGCATAGAGGGTATCGAACACCAGCGACGACTTGCCGGAGCCGGACACTCCGGTCACGACAAGCAATTCGTTCAGCGGGAGGTCGAGATCGAGCTTCTTGAGGTTATTCTGGCGCGCGCCGCGGATGCGGATGACGTCGTGTGTGGGCTTGGGCATGGGTGTGGGGCTGGAGGCCGGGTGCTTTGACAGGTAGGCATGGGGCACAAGTTCCCGCCAAAGGGCGCCATTCTACTGGCACGACATTTTCCATGGCCGGAAGAATCGCTCCCTTCCTTTCCTGCCTCCAAAAAATGATATCTGGTATAACGCCGTCCATGCGCTTCGTGCTCAAAGCGTCACCGAACTTGCTCGTTGCCTGTGCCACATTGCTCGGATTTTTGGCGATGCCCACGACGGTTCGCGCGGAACCACCCCCACCTCACTCGGGGCGCACCAGACCGGTGGAGGCGCAGTTTCGCGGCTGTGAATCGGCGGGCTGGTGCCGGTTCTGGATCAAACCGCCGGATCCCCTGGGGGAGTCACTGTATCGGGTGCGTCCCGATGGTGTCCCGCGAATGCCCGGCGAGGATGCCATTTCCATTGCAGTGCGCGACCGCCTCAATATCTTGCTCGCCAGCATGATCCATCAATCCAAGCGCATCGTGCTGCATGATCTGCGCGCACTGGGCGACGGAACGTTCGCAGCCACCGTGACCGTTAATGAGGCGAATCTGGCGTCGGATCCGATTCTTATGGAATTGCGCGAGAAGCTTACAGGGGCGGTCCGCTAGCACCGCTTGGGGTTTGCTGCCGGTGTCCATGGACGACCGACCACTTGCAGGGAATGAAAAATTCCCGGCGGCCGCAGCCGCCGGGATGGGAAGAACTGACCTGCCCTACTGCTTCGTGATGGTCCAGACGACCGCCGATTTTGGCGTCGTATAGAACGGCGATTCCATCTGGTAATTCACGTAGAGTTCGCCGTAGTCCGCAATGTACATCGTCTTGCCGTCGTTGCTGAATTCGACGTCGTTGGTGCGCTCGAACCCGCCCCGGTTTTCCTTCTTCTGATAGGCATTGGGACCGGGATCGATGTTCTCGGCAAAGATCGACCACTTGACGCCGGTCGGGTTGAGGAACTCGATCTTCACGATCGCCGGCCACATCGGCCGCAGGCTTTCTGGACCGTTGTCGATGATGCCGAACACGGCGGTGAATATCGTGTCCCCAGGTGCGCCGAATGCCTTTGGCGCCCAAGCCAGCCCGTCCATAGGGTTGTTGGTATCCCACTCCATGACCGGGTTGACGTAGCCATTGGGGTTGGGATTCGCCACGATCAGCGGAGTGCCCCGAACCCCGATCGAATGGTCGATGAAACGATAGGGCGGAAGCGTCGGCACGAATGGCTTGTCCCCGATGTAGAGCTGAGGATTCGGCCGTGTGCTATCGTACTTGTTTCCGCGGTAAACGTCGGGCCCGTAGCGCTTGATGTTCACGAAGTTCAGGCCTTCCTTGTCCGGAAAACCCGCATCCTGACCCTTCTCGGTGAACACGAACAGTTTCTCGGCGCCATTGGCGACGCGGCGATTGCCCTTGTCGTTCATTCCATTGTCGCTCACGACCAGCGCATGCTCGAAGCGCGAGCCCTTGGGTCCGAACGCTACCCCGGACGAATTGCGCAGTCCCATCGCATACACTTCCCAGTCGTCGCGGGTGTAGCTGCTGTCGGCTTTCAGCCTAGCCCGGTGAATGGCGCCACCGCACGGTTTTTGCGCCTTGATCACCTGGCCAGGCTTGGACGGGGTGCCTTTCGGCAGGTACGCGCCGGTGAGGTTGCCTTCGGTGTCGCGGATGTTGAGTCCCGTCAGCACGATGTCCCGGCAGGGCGGGTCACGCGGCAACGGGGGAACGCCCGCATCCGTGCGCTTTTCCCAGTAGGGATCGACCGCATCCGTCCAGCCATGGATGTTCGGATCGGAAAAGCCTGAATTCGTTGGCGCGCCCACCGCGTAATAAAGCCAACCGTCCCGGCACGTGATGCCGCCGAGCGCGTGGTCACCGATCGGAACCTCATTCATTATCAGCTTGGGTGTGCCGTTCACGCCGTCGATTTCCCAGACGCCGTAGCTGTAGTCTCCGACGTAGGTACGGCCGTTCTCCGGGCAATAGCCGATTTCGTTCAGGGCAAAGGACTTGAACATGCCCAGACCGACGTTGTCCTTGATCAGCTTGCCGGACTTGTCGAAGATCTTGACGTGGGGCTTGTCGATGCCTTCCGGCGGAAAGCCGAAGGTGTTGCCCGAAATGGCGACCCAGACGTTGTCGTTCTTATCGACCGTGATCGACGTGACCGTGTCGAGGCCGGAGGCGAACACCCCGACCTTGTACCCTGCTGGCACCCTGATCTTGCTCGGGTCCGGCTTGACGGGCGTGCGCGTAGACCATTTGCCCGCCGGGCCGCCCGGCTCCGCCTTTGCACGATCCTGTGCAAAAACGGACCCCGACACGGCCCCCACAGCCAATACGAGTATTGCCGCGTATCTCGATATTTTCATTTCATTCTCCTCCTCGGTTGATATTCCCCTTCGCTTGCCTTGCTACCCTCACAGCACCCTCTTCCGACATTTCGCAATGCCTCTCGGTCCCGGCCAAAGCGATGACCAGACAGGGAACCGCTCGACTCAGAACGTCCGGATGTGGGCGACGATGTTGCGGATATCTTCATCGCTCAGCCGTTTCTCCCACGCCGGCATCGCCGCAATCTTCCCCATGTAAGCGCCCCCCTTCTTGATGATCATCGTCAGATAGTCATCTGGCACCGAGGCCATGTATTCCTTGTTGGCGAGCGTGCCGATGCGGGGCACGAACCCGCTCTTCGTCCCTTCCTGGCCGTTACCGTAGGTGCCGTGGCAACCGGCGCACATCTGCTCGAAGATTTCCTTCCCGGTGCGCGGATCGGTCTGTGCCGTTGCCGCCATCGGCACGATGGTCAGCAGCATGGTTATGATTGTTATTGGATACTTCATTCGCGTCTTCGGAACCGATAGAAACGTCGTTGACGGATAGGGAATGCGACCGTATCACGTGTCGCGGGAGGGCTCAAGTGGGGATACAGGATCGGCCCGCGGGATTGAGGATGTGCCAAGACTCACTTTGACCTTTATCTGTATTTTTCCAGCGCCTTGAGCACGAATTCGTTGGTAAACGAATCCGCCGGATTCAGATTTTTTGCTTCCCTGACTGCTGGCTCGAAACCGATCAGCACCTTGAGCTGCGCCTCGACCCCTGTCGGCGGAAACAGTCCGTCCTTCGAGTAGCTCTCGCGCATTCTTCGCAGTGCGGACAGATATAGCCCCCGGTCGCCGAGCAGATACTCCGCTGGCACGGTCTTCGCAACATCCTCTGCCGAAGCAGCGTTCAGCCATCTCAGCGCCCGCACCATCGCGTTGGTCAGCGCCTGCACCGTCTTCGGATTGCCCGTAATGAACTCCTCGCGGGTGTACAGCGATCCCGCCGGCAAGGGGCTGCCGAACACCGCTTTGGCGCCCTGCACCGTCACTGTTTCCACCATGACCTGGATCGCGCCGGAGTTTTCGAGCAGCGTGATGGTCGGTTCGATGTTGGCGATCGCGTCGAGGTGCCCGGCCTGCATCGCAGCCGCCGCACCCGGGCCGGAGCCCACGCCGATGATCGAGACGTCGTCAGAAGACAGGCCTGCTGAAGCCAGCAGATGGTTGACGAACGCGTGAGTGCTGGATCCCGGCGCGGTCACGCCGATTTTCATGCCCTTGAGGTCCTTCGGCGAGCGGAAATTTGCCGCATGCTTCTTCGCCACCCCCAGCGAAATCGCCGGCGTGGCAATCTGCAGCACGAAGGCCTTGAGTTTCTGCCCGCGCGCGCGCATTACCAGCACGTGGTCGAAGCCGCCGGAGACAACGTCGGCGCTGCCGCCCATCATCGCCTGAAGCGACTTGGCACCGCCGGCGAAGTCCAGGGTCTCCACCTTCAATCCTTCGTCCGCAAAGTAGCCGAGTCGCTCGGCGATGCACAGCGGCAGGTAGTAGAGCGAGGCCTTGCCGCCCACCGCGATAATCACAGCGGGCTTTTCCGGTTGCGCACCGGCAGGGATCGCCGCCATGCAGGGCAGAATAAAGGCAACGAGGATCCGCAGTTTTTTCATCGTCTTTTCTGCCATCGAGGAAGCGCCAGGCGGGTCGAACGATCGGGCGGAAATTCTACCCGGGAAGCGTGCGCCATGCAGTTGCCGCTGCTCGGCAGCGGGCTCGCCGCAAACCACCGATTCGCTTTAAACTGCAGTCTCGCACCAACTTGACAACAACGGAGACAGCCGCATGATCGAACTTTACTTTGCGCCGACCGCCAATGGCCTGCGTGCGGCGGTAGCACTAGAGGAAACCGGCCTGCCTTACCGGACCCACAAGGTGGATCTTGCCAAGGGCGAGCAGCGCACCCCCGAATTTCTCAAGCTCAATCCTGCGGGGCTGATTCCGGTGATCGTCGACCCGGACGGCCCCGGCGGCAAACCGCTCACGCTCTCTCAGTCAGGAGCGGTCATCCTTTACGCCGCAGAGAAGTCCGGCAAGTTCCTGCCGAAGGATGCCGCACGACGCGCGCGTGCCATGCAATGGCTGATGCAGGCGGCGAGCGACATCGCCGGCACCAGCGGCACCATCTTTCGCATGGAAACGAGCGTCCCGGAAAAGATTGCCTCGAACGCGGACTATTTCAAGCAACGGCTGCTCGGCTTTTTCACGGTCTGTGATGCGCAATTGGCCGCGCGCGAGTATCTCGCGGACGAGTTTTCCGTCGCCGACATCATGCTGTATCCGAACTTTGCGGCGCGCAAAGCGCTGATCGACCAGGCCGGCGGGTTCGCCAATCTGCAACGCTGGGGGGCAGCAATCGGCTCGCGACCCGGGGTCCAGAGAGGGATGAGGGTAACGGGCTGATTCAGTTCCTGCACGGGCCCACCCATGCGCCGGCCGGAATCCGTCGCGGATCGCCGATGGCCGCAAGGTACGCGTTCTGGATCTTGTAGGCTTCCTGCTCTTCGGCGTTGCGGCGTTCGCAGTCCGAAGGCAGCATCTCGTACGCACCCGCGGCGTGCTGGACGTGGTGTACCAGTTCATGCAGAAGAATCGATCGATCGAAAGCGTCACCCGCCAGATCGAGTGATTCGTCCACGTATACACCCCAATCAGGATGGTAGAAGGCCTTAATGCGCCTGCACTGGCTCCGGCAGATTTTTTCCTCGATCACCGCATGCGGAACGATGTGGATTTCGGGACCGGACTGCGGTGCAGGATAGCCTGCAAGTAACTGAATCGTCGTAAAAAATTCCACCACAAGGGAGGAAAGGGAAGACTGGTCCATTGGACTCCTTTGGCCCGACCCCTCCTCCCAATGCGCAGGACCGTTGTGTTGCCCGTCGTGTCTCCTGTTATTTCTCAAGCACGCAAGATTCGAGCCTAATCGGGCGGTCCTGCGGCCGGAAAACCCGGTTCACTGCCTCGCGGGCGTTGGCACTTCCGCGTCATCGCAGCTCGCTGCCCAGCCCCTCATCGATACGCGGCTCGCGCTGTTCATTTCCATCAAGTAACGGTTCTGGATGAAATAGGCTTCCTTTTCCGCCCAGTTGCGTCGCATGCAATCGCTCGACAGCGTATCGAATCGGCCGCTGACCGCCTGCGCGTGGTGAATCAGCTCGTGGAGAAGAATGGAACGGTCGAAGGTGTTGTTCTCGACATCGAGGTTTTCGTCGATGAACACCCCTCGCGTGGCGTCATAAGCAGCCCGCACCGGACAGGGCCGGCGACAGAATAGCTCCTGGATAACGGTCTGGGGCACCCGGTGAATTTCGGGGGGCACCGTCGGCGGCGCGTAGCCGGACAGCAGCTGTATGGCCGCGAAGAGCTCGGCAACCAGAGCAGACAAAAAGGCCGGGTCCATGGGGACTCTCCCACCCGGCGTCCCCCCGCCGCTCGGGCACTCGAAGTTGAACGTTATCTGTTTCGCATACTGCAAGTACGACCGCCTTCAGCGGCTCAAGTTCGGGTAATTCGTAGACCAAACGCGCTAAAAATAGACGGGTCCGATGATGAAGTCGTGTCTTAATTCGCGGCAAGGCAGACCGTGGCAAGACTTTCCGCCGCAGGCCGAAGTCTTTACGCGGCAGTAAATCGTTCTCGGCACTTGCCGTCATCGTTCCGCGTCCTCGTCCTTGCACTTTCCCGACCAGCCCATCACGAGCGCACGGCGTGGTGCGCCCTGGTCTGCAAGGTAGCGATTCTGTATCTCGTAGGCCTCTAGTTCCTGGGCATTGCGCCGGTAGCAGAAGTTCGCTACGGCATCGAACTTGCCGGTGGTTTTCTGCAGGTGGTGCACCAGTTCGTGCAGGACGATGGAGCGGTCGAAGGCATTGTTCCGGATGTCGAGCGCCTCGTCCACGTAGACGCCCCAGTCCGGGTGGTAAAAGGCTTTGACAGCACAGGAGCGGCCACCACAGATTTTCCGTTGCATTTCGACTACGGATACACGCTGGATTTGCGGAAGGACATCCGGGCTGGGATACCCGGAGACGAGCCTGATCGCCGTGAACAATTCGACCATCAGTGACGTCAGCGAAGACTGGTCCATGGCAACTCCTTCGCCTGGTTGGTCACCCCGTGCGGGCATTTAATCGGCATCGCGGTAACTGGTCAAGTGTAGCTCCACCCTCGTGGTCCGGCCTGATCGTCACCGGTCAATGACGGGTTCCTGCCGGGGGTTCCTTTTCGTCGCAACGCGCGGCCCAGCCAGACATGGCCACGCGCCTCGCGCTGTGTACGTCGGCCAGAAACTGGTTCTGGAGAGCGTAGGCCTCGCGCTCGGCCGCATTCCAGCGATCGCATGCGCTCGGCATGATGTCGAACCGCCCTCTTGCGGCTTGCACGTAGTGAACCAGTTCGTGCAGCAGGATCGAGCGGTCGAAAGATTCCGATTCCACGTTCAGCGACTCGTCGAGCAGAATGCCCCAATCCGGACGGTAATAGGCGCGCACGCCACAGGGTTTGTGGCAGACCCTTTCCGCGATCGCGGCCTGGGGTAACCGGTGAATTTCAGGCTGGACGGTAACCGCCGGGTAGCCCGACAGCAGGTGAATGGTGGTGAGCAGATCCGTCACCAGCGAAGCAAGAGCGCGATCCACAGTCGGCTTTCCGACCCGGAGTTCCTCCCGCGACTCGGGCAACAAAATGACGCTTCTTAGATCTTGCCTTTACTCCCGCAAGAATCGGACCACGCCACACGGCGTGGCCAAACCCCGTTCATCCCTCTGCATGCACCGTTCCGCCGCGTGTTCGACGTCAACGCGCCCTAAATCAGAGCAAACCTGCCTGGACTGAGATCCGCCAGGTGGTCCCGTCCCAGGCCAATCGCCAGTCTCGCCTCGGGATTTGCCTGCGGCGTAACCTTTTGGCCCTTCACCCCTCATCCTTCATCATTGCCTTCATTCCCCGGCCAGCCACCTGACCGTGTGTCCGCCGTCCCGCTCCCGCGACAGCACCGGCCACAGCCAGTCCAGTATGGGCCGCGCGATCTCCTCGAATCCGAACGGCGGATTCACCACCAGCAGTCCGCAGCCGCGCATGTTTCCGCCCCAGTCATCCGGCATCACCGAAAGTTCCAGTTGCAGAATTTTGCGTATCCCGGTTGCCATCACGCCACGCTCGAATGCCCGCATCGCGCTCGCCTCCATCAGCGGATACCAAAGCCCGTATACCCCGGTCGCGAATCGCCGGTGAGCCTCCAGCAAGCCTTCAGTCAGGCGCTTGAACTCCTGCGCGCGATCGAAGGAGGAATCGATGAACACCAGCCCGCGGCGTTCCTTGGGTGGCAGAAAGGCCCTGAGTGCCTGGTAACCATCCATCAGGCGTACCATCGCCTGCCGGTCGCCACGAAACAGCGCCTCCAGTTCTTCGCAGTCCTTCCTGTTGAGCTCGATCAGCACCATGCGATCGTTCGGCCGAAGCAGCCGGCGCATGATCCGCGGCGATCCCGGATAGAAGCGCAGCGCGCCGTGCCCGTTCTCCGCGCGCACCGCCTCCAGATACGGCACCAAAGCATTGGGTACGTCCTTGCGCTCCCACAGCAGCGCGATACCATCCTTCGATTCCACGTTCTTCTGTGCCCAAGGGTGCGTCAGGTCGTAAAGCCCGGTTCCAGCATGCGTGTCAAGCACGAAGAAGGGCTTGTCCTTCTTTTCCAGCGCGAGCACGAGTTGCGTCAGCAGCGAGTGCTTGAACACGTCCGCAAAGTTGCCGGCATGAAAAAGATGTCGGTAGGCGAGCATCGAGCCGTGGGTGATGAGTGATGAGCGGGAGTGTAACGTCCCTACCTGCCCTCACCGGTTACCGTGCCGCAAGTCATGGGATAATTCCCTTATTGTTCAACACGCAGGCACAGGAATTCCGCCATGGCCGCAGACAACACCGCCGAACTGAAAATGGACCCCGCAAACCTTTATCGCGAGGAGGTCTTCACCGACCGCAAGGTCGGCACCATTCGCGTCATGACGCCGGTGAAAAGGGACGCGTCTACCGACGCCGGCCGCAAGGTTATTTACGTCGGCGAAACCCAGCTTATGACGCCGGTCGGAGCGTTGCCGCTCGCCTTCGAGATCGAGGCCGACTCGCTCGGCAACGCCGCCGCGAAGTTTGCCGAAGTCGCTCAGGTCGCAGTCGAGCGCGCTGTCAGGGAGCTTCAGGAAATGCGCCGCCAAGCCAGCTCCTCGATCGTCATCCCCGAAGGCATCCCGCCCGGGCTTGGCGGACCCGGTGGAAAAATAAAATTGCCATAGCAATTCAGAGGAAAGAGAAAAGATATAAAGAGGAAAGGTAAAGGTCCAGACCGCAGACCTGGGACCTTTAATCTCATTTCTTTGATCTTTGCACTTCCCTCTTTCCTGTTCCCTTCGCCGTTCACTCTCCGTAGGTGAGTGAACGGGCCTTCCCCCAGAACACCCGGTACGAAAAGACGGTGTAGACCACGATAACCGGCAACACCACGCAAGCGCCGACGAGAACGAACATCAGCGACTCGCGTGCCGCCGCCGCCTGCCATATGGTGATGCGGTCCACCACCAGGTACGGAAACAGGCTGTAGGCCAGGCCGGTGAACGCGAACACGAACACCCACACCGACAGTACGAACGGCAGCCATTCGCGCCGCGCGGATCCACGCCGCAAATGGATCAGCGATATCAGGATGCCGGCGCATGCGGCCGCTGTGAGCAGCGGCAAAGGCGCCAGCCACAGGAAGCGCGGCCAGGAGAACCATTTCTCCATGATGCCTGCGTGCATGAACGGTGTCGCGAGACTGATCGCTGCGACCCCTGCCGCAGTCAGCGTCACGGCGAACATTCCCCAGCGCAGCGCCCGCGCGTGCAGGTCGTTCTCGGTTTTGATCACCAGCCACGTCGACCCCAGCAGCGCGTAACCACCCGCCAGCCCCACGCCTACCAGAAGTCTGAAGGCAACAAAAAGAGCGCCCTCCCTGAAGCCGGTGATGACGCCGGCGAGCATCATCCCCTGGGCGATCGCCGCCCCGAGCGAGCCGATGAAGAACAGCCGGTTCCATAAATCCTGATGCCAGCCTGAAGCCTTTACCCGGAACTCGAAAGCCACGCCGCGCAGGATGAGTGCGATCAGCATCAAAGCGACTTCCAGGTAGAGCGAAGACAGGATGACACCGTGCGCGTGCGGGAACGCCACCAGCAGGATTCCCACACCGAGCACCAGCCAGGTTTCGTTTGCGTCCCAGAAGGGGCCGATCGAAGCCACCATCATATCCTGCTCCTCGCGCGTGGCTAGCGGCAGCAGGATCCCCACTCCGAGGTCGAAACCGTCGAGGATGACGTAGGCAAGGATGGCAAATCCCATCAGCACCATGAAGATCAAAGGCAGATCGAGTTGCATGGCGATCAGGTTTTCTGGGCGCCAGCGGGCTGGAGAGTTGCGCGCGACGGCTGGCGGTACCCGTTGCCATCCGCCTCTTTGAGTGCCAGCTGAGTGAGCACCACCATGTATGAAATCAACAACAGCGTATAAACAACCAGATAACTGACGAGCGTGAGCGCGATGTACGGAGCCGGCACGTCCGAAGCGGTTTCTGCCGTTGTGAGCACGCCGTACACCAGGTAGGGCTGGCGGCCGATCTCCGTGGTGAGCCAGCCCGCCAGCACCGCCACCCATCCCGAAAACGCCATGACAGCAAAACCCTGCAGGAGCCGGCGCGGAATCTCGCGCCGCCGCAACAGATACCAGGCGCCGGACCATGACAGTGCCAGCATCAGCACGCCGACGCCGACCATGACGCGGAAAGTCCAGAACAACGGCGCGACCGGCGGGTGCTGGTCGCCGAACTCGTTCAGGCCCTTGAGCTCGCCGTCGAACTCGTGGGTGAGAATCAGGCTCGCACCCCTGGGGATGGAGATCGCGTAGTCGTTGCGGCGCTCCTTACCGTTCGGCATGGCAAACAGCAGCAGCGGCGCGCCGCGCTCGGTTCGCCAGATGCCTTCGATGGCAGCGATCTTTGCCGGCTGGTGCTCAAGCGTGTTGAGCCCATGCAGGTCGCCCGCCATGATCTGCACCGGTGTCAGCACCGCGGCGATCGCAACGCCCACCCGTAACATCCGCCGCGCCGGCTCGAACTGCGGCTTGCGCAACAACTGCAACGCCGAGATACCCGCGATCAGGAACGCCGCCGTAAGCCCGGAGGCGATCATCATGTGCGCCAGCCGGAACGGGAAACTTGGGTTGAAGATGATCGCCCACCAGTCGGCCGCATGCAGTTGCCCGTCGATGATTTCGAATCCCCGCGGCGTCTGCATCCAGGAATTGAGCGCCAGGATCCAGAACGCCGAAGCCGACGTGCCGATCGCCACCAGGAATGCCGACGCCGTATGCATCCACACCGGCACGCGGTCGCGCCCGAACAGCATCACGCCGAGAAAAGTCGCCTCGAGGAAAAATGCGGTCAGCACCTCGTAACCCAGCAGAGGCCCGGCGATGTTTCCGGCCTTCCTCATGAAGCCCGGCCAGTTGGTGCCGAACTGGAAGCTCATCGTGATGCCGGAAACCACACCCAAGGCGAACGACAGCGCGAACACCTTGACCCACAGACGATAAGCTTGCGCGAGCCACGCCTCGCCGCCACGCCCGATGCGCACGCGCAGGTACACCAGTACCCACGCAAGCGCGATGGTGATGCTCGGGAACAGGATGTGAAAGGCAATGTTGAGCCCGAACTGGGCCCTGGCGAGGAGAAGGGGATCGGCGAACATGTCTGCGGACCGGATATTAACTCTTTAATTCAACGGTTCCCAAGATCGGGACGCGCTTACCACATTGCCGCTCACCGGGCGGCTCGCGCAATCCCCGGGGCGCCTTCATTCGCCATTCAGCGGTATGATTCATTCATATTGCAACAAGACGGTACCTGTGTGTCGGGATCATGAGTTCCGCCGATTACTTTATTGTTGCTTCCATCTGCGCCCCGCCTCGCGCTCTCAGGCTCCTTTCCTCCCGTGGAACTGTTCTGCCGTGATCTCAACTACGCAACTGAGATCGCTGAGTCCGCTGATCATGCCGGTGGCGATCATCGTCATCGCAGCGCTGGCGGTTGCTATCGGGCGAGGGTTGCCCGCCTCGCTCGCCGGACTCGGTGTTTTCGGGCCCTACACCGCGCTCCTGCTGGGTGCGGCGATCAGCCTCTGGTTCAACCGCGGTCGCGCATTCATCGTGCTGCTGACCTTGCTCATCGCATTCGTCGGCTACCGCCTGGCGCAGGATGCGGAGTCGCTTAACTTTGCCGGCCGCGCCGTGTTTACCGCCCTCGCCATCTTCGTGCCGCTCAATATCCTGCTCGCCTTGCTGATTCGGGAACGCGGCATAGCCATTTTCGGCCATTACCGCTGGCTGCTGCTGCGAAGACCGCAGATTCTACTTACCTTTGGGGTAGCGGCCGCGGGCAAGAGCGCTCTGTCAGGAATGGCGTGGCACGCGATACTGGAGCACTGGCTGATCAGACCTGCGCCGGTGCCCTTCCTCGGCCGGGTTCTGATGGCAGCGGCGTTTGCCGTCGCAGTGGCCAAGGCGTGGCAGCAGCATTCGCCGCTCGACATCGGTCTTGCCGGCGTGCTCGTGGCTTTCTTCGTGGCCTGCCAGTGGCCCGCTGCCCCGGGAGTGTTTGCGGCTTTCATCTCGGCGGCGGGTGCCATCCTGCTGGTGGCCGTGCTGCAGGAATCGCACCGGATGGCGTTTCGCGACGAGCTCACCGGCCTGCCCGGCCGGCGCGCGCTCGAGGAGCGGCTGGTCGCATTGGGGCCTGTCTATGCCATTGCGATGGTGGACGTCGACCACTTCAAGAAATTCAACGACACGCACGGCCACGACATAGGTGACCAGGTGCTGAAACTGGTCGGGGCGCGGCTTGCCGCGCTCGACGGGGGTGGCGTTGCCTTCCGCTACGGCGGCGAGGAGTTCGCGGTCCTATTCTTCGACCGGAGCGTGAAGGAGGCGCTGCCGCATCTGGAGACGCTTCGGCAGAACATCGAGTCCTACAGAATGGCAATCCGCACCGACGAGCGGCGCAGCGATGCCCGCCCGGGCAACGACCGGCGTTCCACGACCGGCACGCCGAAAAATCCGCGGGCCGAATCGGACGTGCGCGCGTTCCGGAAGCCGGACCAGATTCTGTCGGTGACCGTCAGCATTGGCGTGTCCGAACCCAATGAGTATCTGAATTCACCGCCGAAGGTGATTCGCGCGGCCGACGAAGCGTTGTATCGCGCCAAAGAAAAAGGGCGCAATCGGGTCAGCCAGTGACAGGAGCGGCGACCGGCGCCTGCGCAGATTGAACTCGTCCCGCTCTTTCCGCCTTGATCCTTGTTCCTAGCCTTCGCTCCCCTTGGGCAAGGCGAGACCACTGGCGTAGCGCCTCTTCCAGAGCTCATGGCCGTGCGCAAAATCATTTTTCCCGGACCTGTCGACACCGCGCATCAGCCATAGTGGCTGATCGAAGATGTTGAACGGGCTGTTGTCCTTCCGCTGCGCCACCAGCAAGCGGTCATAGTGCGAAGTTGCCGGCATGAAACGCAGGATCAGTGCGGCGCGGCGTTGCCCGGAGGTATTGGCAAGCGAGCCGTGAATCATGCGCACGTCGTGCAACGACATCTCGCCGGGTTCAAGTTCGACGTTCACGGCCGCAGACTCATCGAACTGGTCGCGGTCGAGTTCCAGGTTCAAGACCAGGTTCTCGCGACTGGCCTGGTGATGCCGGTACAACTCCTGTTGTCTGTGCGACCCGGGAATAAAACGCATGCACCCGTTCAGCGCCGACACCGGATCGATGGCGATCCACACCGAACAGGTCGCCAGCGGGCGCATCGGCCAGTACTCGCCGTCCTGGTGCCAGGGCACCTCGCGGCCCTTGCGCGGCGGCTTGCAGAGCACGCGAGTGATCCACAGGACGACATCCGGCCCCAGCACCTGCTCGACCATGTCCAGGATCGCTTCATGGCGCGCCGTCTCCATGAAAGGATTCAGTTGCGCACCCTCGGTCGGCGGAATCATGTGCGGATTGGCGAGGTCCTCCTGTGCCACGTCCGTATAAGTGGCGAGCAGCCGGTCGATACCCTTGCCCAGCCGGTCCAGAAGCGGCGCCGGTAGGCGATACTTCGGGAACACGTACCCGTGCTCCCTATATTGACGCAGTTCGTCCGCACTCAGGATGGCTTTCATTGTTTAGTCGACGGGAAAATTGTTGGCGGTGTGCGCCCCGCAAACCACAGCACCGGGAAGTGCGCCGCACTCTTCAGAATCACTTGTCATTCGTCACTCGTAACTTGCCACCGCACTATTTTACCCCGTACTTCGCCCGGTAATGCTGCCTGAGTACCTTGCGTGTTTGCACGTTGATCAGCGTGTTTTGCGGCTTCGCCGGCCTTGATCCTGCCGGCGGACGTGGCGCCGGCTTCCTGGTTGCCCGCCTCATTCTTTCTTCGCTTCCTTTTCCGCTTCTTCTTCGCGCCTGGCATAATCGATCGGCGGTTCGTGCAGGCGCTGCCTGCGGCTCTTCTCCAGCCCTTTCACCACGGCGACGATCGCTTCGTTGTAAGGCACCGAGACCCCGAGCGTCCTTGCCTCGCGCACCAGCGCCCCGTTAAGCGCGTCGATTTCGGTGCGGCGGCCCAGCTCGACGTGCTGCATCATCGACGGGCGGTTGTAGCGCACGCGGCAGTGCTCCTTGATCTTCTTGCGCGGATCGGACTCGGAAATGCGGATGCCTTTGCGCTCGACCACCATAAGGATCTCGTCGATGATGCGGTCCTGCAGGGCGTCCACTTCTGGCGTGCGGTATATCTCGCCGCTGCGCAGACCGGTGACCGCCGTGAGCGGATTGATCGCGCAATTGAGCACGAACTTGCCCCAGATGTACGCCATCGGGTCCGGGATGATGGTGGTTTCGATTTCGGCCTTGTTCAGCATCCGCTCCACTTTCGCGATCCGTTTGGTGTTGCGGCCGTCCAGCTCGCCGATCGAAGTCATGCCGGCGTTGGTGTACTGCGCGCGCCCCGGCTCCGGATTGGCAGCGCTGTTCATGCTCACGCCCGCGATGACGCGCGACTCACCCAGTTCCGAGACCAGCGCCTCGACATTGCCGATGCCGTTTTGCAGCGTCAGCACGAATCCATCAGGCTTGAGCACCTGCGCGGCGGTGCGCGCCGCCTCCTTGGTGGCATTGGCATCGGTGAAAATAATGGCGAAGTCCGCCGCTGGCAGCCCGGCGTGGCTGGTGTGCGCCGGCAGGCGGATGACGTGCCGGCCGCGCACGCCCTCGATCGTCAATCCTTCGCGCACGATGACGCCGACGTGGTCCGCGCGGGGGTCGATCAGCGTGACTTCGTAGCCCGCTCGCGTGAGCAGCCCGCCGTACACCGATCCCATGGCCCCTGCCCCGATCATGTAAATACGCATGTACCTCTCCAAAACTGTTTTTCTTCATCTGCAACCGCGCCGGCAGCGCTGCCGCGCGAGCGACCGGCGCAGCGCATGATAAGCCAAGAGCCGGTGTTCCGCTGCACGGCCCCCTCCGCCCATCTCAACCTGCGGTGAAGATGGTAGAGTTGCAGCGATCGCAGGCGCCGCGGGTTCTCCTGCCAAGCGCCCGCGTGATAACGACAATCTGGGAGGAGACGAAAATGCGTTGCGCCAAGGGACTGCTGTTTACGCTGCTTGCGGGCTTGCTGGCCCCGCAACCGCTGCTCGCGGTCGATGCGCCGGAGCTGAAGGTCGAACATTCCATCGTAATCGATGCGCCGCCCGAGCAAGTATGGGAGGTGGTCAGCGACTTCAATGGTCTGCCGCGCTGGCTGCCGACCATCGAATCCAGCCGGATCGTGTTGGGCAAGAACCGCGAAGTCGGCTGCATTCGCGAACTGACCCGTGCCAACGGCACAAAGGTCCAGGAGAAACTCATCGCTTACGAACCCTGGAACATGAGCCTCTCCTACACTTATATCGGAGGCCAGCCGGGTGCCAGCGACTACTACCCCACCATGATCGTGACGGATGCCGGCAACGGCAGGAGCCGCGTCGAATGGAAAGCACGGTTCAGGCGCCTCGCCTACTGGACCGATGATCCGCCGCCCGGCCAGGATGACGCGACGGTGCTCGCGGCGTTCAACAGGGTGTACCCCTTGGGTCTGGAAACGCTGAAGAAGCTGGTTGAAGGCCGCTAACTCCGTGAGGGAATGAAGGCGGGAAGGTGTGAAGGGTGAAAGGAACCTGAGGTCGTTACTCATTCACTCGTTCACTCATTCACCCATTCACGGCATTGGTTATGAAATCCTTCGACCTCAGCGGCAAAATCGCCGTCGTCACCGGATCCACGCGCGGCATTGGCCGTTCGATTGCAGAGCACATCGCAAAGGCCGGTGCCAATGTGGTGATCTCGGGCCGCAAGGCCGACGTCTGCGAGCAGGTCGCAAAAGGCATTCGCTCTTCGGGTGGCAATGCGATCGCAATCTCCGCCAACATCGGCGACAAAGGACAGCTCGAGAATCTGGTCAAGGAAACGCGCACGCACTGGGGCAAGATCGACGTGCTGGTCTGCAATGCCGCAGTCAATCCCTACTACGGACCAATGGCGCAGATGCCCGACGACGCCTTCGCCAAGACCCTGCAAAACAACATCGTGTCCAACCACTGGCTGGCCAATCTGGTACTGCCGGAAATGGCGGAGAGAAAGGACGGCGTGGTGATCATCGTGTCGTCGATCGGCGGGCTCAAGGGCACCGGCGTGCTCGGCGCCTATGCGATCTCGAAAGCGGCGGACATGCAGCTCGCACGCAATCTGGCGGTCGAGTGGGGCCGCCACAATGTGCGCATCAACTGCATCGCCCCCGGGCTGGTCAAGACCGACTTCGCCCGCGCCTTGTGGGAGAATCCGGAAACGCTGCGCCGCTACGAAACGCTCACGCCGCTGGGGCGCATAGGTGCCCCCGATGATATCGGCGGCATCGCCGCGTTTCTGGCTTCGCCGGCCGCGGCGTTCATCACCGGCCAGACGATCGTCGCCGATGGCGGCGTCACCATCGCGAGCTAGCGCTCGCGATGAACCCAGTGGTCAGAGGTTAAAGTGAAAAGTAAAGGCGATACGGGACACCGGGAACCTGGATTCCGCTTTCACCTGTTATCCTTGAGCTCTCACGTTCTTGCGCCTGCCACCCGTCATCAAGTCACCCTCGAATTGGGTCACCCTATGCTCTTCACCTTTCACCTTTCACTGCACCTTTGATTTCTACTTCCACGAACACGAACTCGAAATCATTGGCGTTGACGACGTTGTGCTCCACACCCACCTTGCGGAAGTAGGACACGCCAGCCGTGAGTTGCGCCTCGCGATTGCCACCGTGTTCCTCCAGGAGCAGTGTTCCGGTTGTCTGCGGCACGACGACGTAGTCGTGCCCGTGCCGATGCCAGCCGGTTTCCGCGCCGGGAGCGAAACGCCACTCGGTTACGATGACGCGATCATTCTCGATCTGCAAAGTCGGTACCGCCTTGTCGCGGCTGTTTTTCATGTCCGGGCCTTTTCTGCCGGGTGACGGGTGTTTCGGGCCTTATTTTCCAATTTGTCATCGATCCTGCACCATTTACCATCTGGATGGCCGCCGCCCGGAACCAACATGCGCACCAACCGCACCTTCGAAACGATCGAGACCAACGGCGTGCGCCTGCGCTGCGTCGTCGACGGCGGTGGGCCGCTCGCGATCATGGTGCACGGCTGGCCGGAGTCCTGGTACTCGTGGCGCCACCAGATCGCGCCGGTACGCGCGGCCGGTTACCGCGTCGTGATCCCCGACGTGCGTGGCTACGGCGGCAGCGACGCGCCCGCAGCGCTCGAAGCCTACGACATGGAGAGGCTGATCGGCGACGTCCTCGGAATTATCGATCATTTCGGGGAAAAGCAGGCCGTCCTGATCGGTCACGACTGGGGCGCGCCCATCGTCTGGAACACCACCGCGCTCCATCCCGGGCGGGTGCGCGCCGTAGCGGCGTTGAGCGTGCCCTACTCACCGCGTGGCAAGACTTCCTCAATTGTGCTGTGGCGCCAGATCTACTCAGACCGATTTTTCTACCAACTGTATTTCCAGGAACCCGGAAAGGCCGAGGCGGAGTTCGAGGCCGACATTCGCACGGCGCTGCGCAAGATCTACTACTCCGGGTCGGGCGACGCTCCCAGGGGAATGTTCCGGACCGACAAGCGGGCGGATGCGAGGATGCTGGACGATCTTGTCGATCCGACGGTCCTGCCGGCGTGGCTGACCGAGGCAGACCTCGACTACTACGTGTCGCAGTTCGAGAATTCCGGTTTCCGCGGCTCGCTCAACCGTTACCGCAACCAGGAGCGCGACTGGGAGCGCCTGACCGCGCTGACTGGCGCGCGCATCACGCGTCCCGCGTGCTTCATCGCCGGGAGCCGCGACGGGGTGCTGAAATTCGTTCCCGGCGTGGACCTGGTGGAGTACATGAAGCGCTGGGTGGACGATCTGCGCGTCTGCAGGCTCATCGCCGGAGCCGGTCACTGGATTCAGCAGGAGCGCCCGGCCGAGGTCAACGCCGCGCTGCTCGAATTCCTCGCGACGCTCAATAGCTAGATTTGCCTCCCGCGCTGCGGCTTTCTCACGCGTTACGTCGTCACGGACGCCTAGCTTCCCTCCCGAACGGTCGCGCTCCGGGTCATAGTCTTGTACAGCAGGCCGACGATCTCCGCGGAAGGAACGGGTTTGCTGAAGACGTAGCCCTGGATCTGATCGCAGCCGAGTTCGCGCAGGAACTCCGACTGTTCCTGGGTTTCCACGCCCTCCGCTACGACCTTGAGCTCCAGGCTGTGCGCCATGGCGATGATGGCCTCGACGATGGCGCAATCGTCGCGGCTGGCGGGAATGCCGCGCACGAAGGACTGGTCGATTTTCACGCTGTCGAACGGAAAGCGCTTGAGATAGGCCAGCGACGAATAGCCGGTACCGAAGTCGTCCATGGTCAGATGGAATCCGAGCGCCTTCAACTGATTGAGCACTTTCTCCGCGTGGTCCTGGTTGCTCATGACCGCGCTTTCGGTAATCTCCAGCTCCAGCGACTCCGCGGTCAGGCCGGTGCGCGTCAACGTATCGACGATGAATTCCACCAAGCCCTTGTCCGCCATCTGGCGGGCGGACATGTTGACCGCGATGCGCAGCGGCGGCAGTCCGCCCTTCTGCCAGGCGTGGTTCTGCACGCAGGCGGTCTGCACCACCCAGCGCCCCATCGGGACGATCAACCCGCTCTCCTCGGCGATGGCGACGAAATCCGCCGGCGACACGAATCCGAACTGCGGGCTCACCCAGCGGATCAGCGCTTCCACGCCGGCGATACGCCCGCTCGCAAGATCGACCTTAGGCTGGTAATACAGCACGAACTCCCTGTTGTTCAGCGCCCCGTTCAGGTTCGATTCGAATTCCAGGCGCTGGATCGAATGGGTGTTCAGCTGCTCCGAGTAGAACTTAAATGTTCCCCGTCCTTCCTCCTTTGCCCGGTACATCGCGATGTCCGCATTCTTCTGCAGCGAGAGAACGTCGCGGCCGTCCGAGGGGTAGGTGCTGATGCCGATGCTCGCCCCCGGACGATACTGCCGCCCCCCCAGGACCAGCGGCTTGGCCAAGGCGTCGACGATCTTGCGGGCGACGGCGCCAGCCTGATCCTCCGCCGTCAAACCTTCGATGAGCACCGCGAATTCATCCCCCCCGAAACGGGAAACGACGTCCACTTGCCGCACGCATCCGGAGAGCCGTTCCGCGACCGCGCGCAGCACCTGGTCGCCGGTCTCGTGGCCGAGGCTGTCGTTGATGATCTTGAATCGATCCAGATCAAGGAACAGGACCGAGAGGAATTTGCCGCTGCGTCCGGCCCGTTGGACCGCCTGCGCCAACGATTGCTTGAAAAGGCTGCGATTTGGCAGGCCGGTCAGCTCGTCGTGGTCGGCAAGGAAACGGGTGCGCTCTTCCGACTCCTTGCGGGCGGTGATGTCCTGAAGAACCCCGAGCATCTTGACCGCGGACCCGGCGTCATCCCGATTGACGAATCCGCGCGCGTGGACATGCGCGACCGTCTGATCGTGTCGCATCAGACGGAACTCGTCACTCCAGAGATTCTGCCTGGAATTGATGACCCCGAGCAGGCGCTGCTGCACCCGCAGGCGATCGTCGGCGTGGATGTGCCCGAACCACGATTCCATTTTCGGCTGGAGTTCGTCGCCGCGATACCCGAACAGACGCTCATAGCTGTCGTTTCTCCACACCTCGTCGGTGGCGAGGTCCCACTCCAGCAATGCGTCATTGGTCGCCTTTGACACCAGCCCGAAGCGCTCGACGCCCTTCCACAGCACGTCCTCGAGTTTCCTGCGGCTGCTGACGTCCCTCGCGATCAGAACCCGGGCCTGCCGCCTGGCAAACTGCGCCCGGAAAGTGACGAGTTCGACTTCGATGGGGGTGCCGTCCTTCTTCCTTTGGCGCCATACCCCCAGATCGTTCGCGCTGGCGGAAAGATTCGCCAGCGTGGTCGACAGCCGCTCCATCTCCTCCGCCAGGCTCAGGTCCGTGAACCTGATCTTGAGAAATTCCTCGCGCGAGTAGCCATAGCTGCTCACCGCGGCCTCGTTCACTTCGAGGCAACCCCACCGGCGCGTTTCGCACACAAAAGTCGGGATCGGGTTGTGGTCGAACAGGAGGCGATACTGTGCGCCGGACAGTCCGGCATTCTCGGCAATCGACCCTTCGGCCGCTCGAGGGGGGCCGCGCCTGAAATAGAAGAACCGCGCGGTCAGCCACGCGATTGCGGCGCCGGCCACGCCGGCGATGATCACCGCCGCAATTGCGTCTGCGGTCGAGGGCAGCAGCCGCTGTGCGATGGTTCTCAGAAATCCCCAGATGGACTCCAGAAAGGGCTCCATCGTCTGCAGAAACTTCACCCGACGCGTCCTCGAATTGGAACCGGAGCGAAAGCCTAATTTACACCGATTCAGCCGCCAAATTCCTGCATTCGACCGACCGCATTATGCCGCTGGGGTGCAGCTCTCCCTGGTTCGTGCTACCTCGAATTCCATCTCCCATTCGCCGCGCCTCCATGCTTTGTTCTTTACCCTTGCACCGCTGTTCGTCGCCCTTCATCCCTACGCCCCCAGTCTCATCCTTCATCCATGCTCTCAGACCCAGCCCAGTCCGCCGGCTACCGCTCCAACCGCGATCATCACCAGCAGATGCAGCCGGGTGCGCCAAACCAGAACGGCGGCGAAGACCGTAAGCAGCAAGTGCCACCGGCCCGGCGTTTCCGCGCTGAGGATCCAGCCGGTCGCGAACATCAGCGCGATCACGATCGGCGCCATGCCGGCCTTGAACGCCCGCACTGCGCGCCAGTCGCGCCGCGCATGACTCCAGCGCGCGGCCGCCAGCGCAAGCGTCGTCGACGGCAGCATGATGCCGGCGAGCATGGCCGCCGCGCCCGACAAGCCAGCCGCCTGGTAACCCATCACCGCCACGAACAACACATTCGGCCCCGGCGACGCCTGTGCGATCGCGATGGAAGCATTGAACTGCGCATCGCTCAGCAGCCCCATCTCGCCGACCAGCACGCGATGCATGTCGGGAGCCACGGTAATCGCGCCGCCGATCGCCAGCAGCGACAACAGGAGAAAGTGGCCGAATAACGCCAGTAGGTCGACTGAAACCGCCATCGCGCCGGTCACTCGCCTTCTGCTGCGCCCGCGGTGTCGGCACGCAAGCGCTGCCAGGCAAGCAGGTTCGCGACTGTGCCGAGCCCGAGCAGCACCCGCACCAGCGGCCAGCGCAAGATCGCCACGGAAACGAACGCCGACAGCAGCAGCACCGTGCAGGCGGGAATACCCATCGGGTTGGCGCGCAATGCGCTCATGAGCTTCAGCGCCGTTCCCACGATCAGCCCGGCCGCCACCGCGCCCATGCCCTTGAGCGCGCCCGCCACGACGGGATTCGACGCGAACTGCGAGTACGCTACCGTGATTGCCAGCACGATAACCAGCGGCACTGTCATCATCCCCGCCAGCGCCGCGAACGCGCCGCGCCAGCCGAAGAAGCGGTCGCCGACCATCAGTGCGACGTTGCAGACATTGGGTCCGGGCAGCACCTGCCCGAACGCGAGAATTTCCACGAACTGCTCCCTGGTGAGCCAGCGCTTCTGTTCGCATAGCACCCGCTGCGCCACCGCCAGAACGCCGCCGAAGCCCTGCAATGCGAGCAGCGTGAAGGCGACGAACAACTCCCTCTCCGAAGACGGTCGTGCAAGTGTTTGCGGCTCGTCGGTCATGGGGCTGACTTGCTGATCTCCTCCCTCAGTCGCTCCACCATCGTCCTGAGCTCCGCCACTTCATCGCGCAAGCGCGCCACTTCGGCCTCGAACCCGGAGTCGGGTACGCCCACCTGCTTTGCCGGGAGATCGGTCGCAGCGCCCGCTGCCCCGTCCAGCAGGTGCGCCCAGCGGTGCTCGCGCGCGCCCGGCTGTTTGGGCAGCTTAACCACCAGCGCGCCGGCGGCCCGGTCCGCCATCTCCCCCAGGTAGGCGTCCACGCTCGACAGGTCCGCGAAGCGGTACAGGCGCTCGCACGAGATCCGCAATTCCCCGGGCGTCTGAGCTCCGCGCAACATAAGCGTCGCGAGCAACGCCGTGGTGCCCGGATCGGTACCCAGCACTTGCGGGAAGTTGTGGGAATAGCGAACCACTCGCCGCGAAGCGCCCCAACTGTTGGTCACCAGTTTCCGTTCCTTGAGCGCGTCGAGCGCGCTCTGCGCCTCGTCCTCGCCGACGCTCATCACCGGGTCGCGGCTCGACTTCTGGTTGCAGCCGGCAACAAGCGCATTCAGGGAAAGCGGGTAGTAATCCGGCGTGGTGAGCTGCTTTTCCATCAGCACGCCGAGCACGCGTATTTCAAGCGGCGACAGCAACGGTAAAGCGGAAGTGGCCATGAGAAAGTGTTGTCAGTGGTGACGCGCCGAATCTACACGGAGTGCACGAACGGCGCCAGAGCGGGCGCCACGCACTTTAGGGTATATCATTCGGGCAACAATAACCGGGAGGAGTCATGAGGGATTTCATCGCAATGCTGATGCTCGGCTGCCTGACTGGAACGGTCGCAGGCGCCGACAATTCCCCGCCGCCGTGGGCATTCGCCGTCAATCCCCCCGGCACTCAGCCGTTGCCGGACGACGGCACATTGAGGCGCGTTCCCGGAAGCGGCGTGGCGTTCACACTGACGCAGATTCGCGATCTCTTCACCGTACCGGATTGGCGCCCCGACGACCATCCGCCGATGCCCGAAATCGTAAAGCACGGCGCAAAACCTGGGGTGTTCGCATGCGGTTACTGCCATCTGCCGAACGGGCTGGGCCGTCCTGAGAACTCCAGTCTCGCGGGCCTTCCTGCCGCGTACATCGTGCAGCAGGTGACCGATTTCAGGAGCGGCGCGCGAAAGAGCTCGGAGCCGGCGAGCCTGCCCGCCAATTTGATGATCGCGGTCGCGAAAGCCGTGAGCGATGCCGACTTGGGGACCGCTGCAGAATACTTTTCCACCCTGCGACCGAAGCCGTGGATCAGGGTCATCGAAACCAATACTGTGCCGCAAACGCATGTCGCGGGATGGATGCTGGTTGCCTCGGGGACCGGTGCGACCGAGCCGATCGGCCAGCGCATCATCGAGATGCCGGAGGATTTGGAACGAACCGAACTGCGCGATGCTGCTTCGGGTTTCGTCGCCTTTGTTCCGACCGGCAGCGTCGGAAAGGGTGAGGCATTGGTGACCACCGGCGGGGCAGGCAAGACCACCCCCTGCGCGATCTGCCATGGCGCCGACCTGAGGGGGCTTGGTCCGGTGCCGGCACTCGCGGGCCGCTCTCCAAGCTACGTCGTCCGCCAGCTCTACGACATGAGGCACGGCGTCCGCAACGGCCCTTGGTCAGAACTGATGAAGGCCGTAGTCGCCCGGTTGAGCGAAGATGACATGGTGTCGATTGCCGCCTACACGGCCTCCCGTGCGCCCTGACGCCACCAAACGTGGGTCGCGGCCAGGTGGCGCCGGGTTCTTGTAACTACGTTGGCACCGTTACGTCCGTCTGCCGCTTCGCGGCTACAAGCCGCCTCTCATTTCACTCGTTCAAAGCTCTCATGTCCACCACGCAAACCGCCAGCGGTCTCAAAATCGACGAGATCACCATCGGCGAAGGTGTCCCCGCCACTGCCGGCAAGAGCGTCACCGTTCATTACACTGGCTGGCTCGCCGACGGAACCAAGTTCGATTCCAGCAAGGACCGCAACGACCCTTTCGTATTCGGGCTGGGCCGGGGCCAGGTCATCCGCGGCTGGGATGAGGGGGTGCAAGGCATGAAGGTGGGCGGCAAGCGCAAGCTCACGATTCCGCCGGTGCTCGGTTACGGAGCCCGCGGCGCCGGCGGCGTCATCCCGCCTAACGCCACGCTGATTTTCGAAGTAGAACTGCTCGGCGTGAGTTGAAACTTACGCGCAGCGTAAAACGGCGCCGTTGCGCGGAACGATATTCGAACGCGAGGTGCCGGTGGAGTTCGGCGCTCGCCAGTTAAAAATCGCGCGATTTGTGCGTTGCTCGGATTCGACTATTCGCTATACGAGCGATCAAGCCTTCCAAATCGGCTGTAAAGGATCATCTACATCGATCGGCGTCTGACCCTTTCGCGTGCGTCCCTGCCCGGCCGCGTCATTTACACGCACGCGCAAGTAGGCCAAAGGAACCACCTTTGCACGCTTGCCGGCGGCAACTGACGCCAACTTGCCCACATACCATTCGAATCGTAAGTTTGATTCTCCATGGTTTGGACATGAGCGTTTTCCGCGGAATCAAAAGTTTCTCCGTCGGCCCGATTGCAGCTTTTGTTGCGCAGGGGGTCGAAGGATTGCGTGATTGGCGCAGCGCGCGCCGTGGGGCGGCCAGCCTTGCGCGCGACCCGGCTACGACTCCCGAGCCGGTTATTCAGGTGTACTGCGCCCGTTGTCTCGGGTGGAGAGGCTATTTCGGCGTACACACCTGGGTCGCCGTGAAGCCGGAATGCGCGAAAAACTACACGATCTACGAAGTGACCTACTGGCACTTGCATCGACGCGGCTCGGCGGTGGCGACGCGAAAGCGCGCGCCCGACCAGCCTTGGTTCGGAAACGTGGTCAAGCTGCTGGCCGAACGACGCGGCGAAAATGTCGGTGTGCTGATCGAGCGTATCGAAAAGTCGATCCGCGAATATCCCTTCGCCGGACAATACGTCGCCTGGCCCGGACCCAACTCGAACACCTTTGTCGCTCACATTGCGCGGGTGGTCCCGGAGCTCGGGCTGGACCTGCCGCCAACGGCTATCGGCAAGGACTATCTCGGCCGCCGATGCGCGTCAACCGCGCCCAGCGGAAACGGCTTCCAATTCTCGGTGTTCGGCCTTTTCGGCGTGTTGCTGAGTAAAGTCGAGGGGATCGAGGTGAATATTCTGGGCCTCTCTTTCGGATTCGATCCATTTTCCCTTGCGCTGAAACTGCCGCTCATCGGGCGTCTCGGCGCTTCCCGTTCATTTGACGCGGACCGGGGCGGCGGACGCGATCACTCCCTCACCGATCAGTGACGAACGGATGCAGTCATAAAGTTCGAGTTACTCTCTGACGACGCTCAAGTTCGGGCCCGGCGGTCCGTTGGCGCCCGGTGGCAACGGCTTTCATTCTCTGATTTTCTCTGGGACATCAACCGCACAATTACCCGTTAGCGCTATCAGAATGCTGGCATGCCCCGTATTCCTTGCAAAATGCACAGAACGGCGCAAACGCCCAGCACCAGGAAGGTCAGCGCCGCCCCCCAGAAGCGTCCGAACTTGAAGTGGTCGGTAAAACTGAGCGCGTAACCGTGCACCAAACGCCCTGCCAGCAGCGCGATACCTAACGCATGCAGCAGGTAGATCGATGTGCGGCCGAGTTCGAGCAGTCCCATCATTACGACGATAAGCGGTACGTATTCGGCGAAATTGGCGTGGCCGCGGATCAACCGCAGCATTCGTGGGTCACCGCCGTCGCCGAGGCTGGGACCCCCGCGGCGACCTCGGATAACCTTGACGCCGAGCACCAGGAACCAAAGTGCCAGCAGCCCCGCATAAAAAGAGGTTACCGGCATCTTCGCGCTTATGGGAGTTTGGTGGCTTGCCAGGACACGAACTGGATGCCCCCGGCGCGCTTCGCATAAACGGCGTGGAACAGCAGGTTGAGGTTCCGGTCCTCTCCTTTCACGGTCACACCGAAACTGGCACCGCCGCTGACGACGGCGATGCAACCGTATGTCCGGACTTTCACGTCGCCGCGCTTCATCGCACGGTACTTCACATTGCCCGAACGGATCGATTCGATGAAGGTCGCCTTGGTGTCCTGCACCGTGCTCGAGTGAATGTAGACCAGGTCATCGCCGATCAATCGCTGCATCGCCGCCACGTCGCCTTTCATCTGTGCCGCGTAACGATCCTGTTCCGCCCTCAACGCTTCCTCCACGGTGATCGTGCCGCTGCATTCTTGCGCCCCTCCCCCGCCAGCTGCGGCCCGAAGCGTGGTGACTTCGCGCAGCGCGTGAATATACATTCTCAGCATGCTTATCTCCCCGGTTGAAATATATTGCTGGCATTCCAGGCACAAACTATGCGACAGGCCCCACCGGTGCGTCAAACCGCGGCCTTCTGTCGATTCTCGTTGGCGCAAGAGACCCGCCGCTCAACGGGCACGCACTCCCAAGCGCCGCTCCTTGGCGCGCACCAGCGCGCTGATCACTTCGTTGCACGGCGCGGAAACGCCAACCGCGGTGGCAGCCGGTGGAATGGCGCCATTGATGGCATCGATCTCCGAGATGCGTCCGGCCATGTGATCGAGCAGCATCGAGGGGCGGGCGTTGGGGATCTTCATGCCGAAATCGCGCACGTACGCCCCCGGGTCGTTGAAGTCCAGTCGGACATTGCGCGCTTTCGCCACCGCAAAAGCTTCCGCTGCGCAACCCGAGGCCACACGCCAGGCGTCCGGATCCTCAATAACCTCGATGATGGTGCGCTCGGTGACCGCGCAGATACCCGAATAGCAGACGTTGCAGATGAGCTTTTCCCAGACCAGTTGGTCGATGTCGTCGAAGCACTTCACCCGGAACCCGCCCGAGCGCCACACCTCGGCAATCTTCTCAAGGCGCGGCGTCACCCGCCCGGCGAATTCGCCCAGCCGTACCAGTTCCCAGCCGTTGTGATGGGCGTGGCCGGGCCCTTTCATCGACGCGCCGAAGCCGCCGACCACACCGACCGCCACGCGCTCTCGCCCAAGCACGCGCGCCGCGGTGTCCGGGCCGCCCAGGCCATTCTGGATCGACAGCACGACGGTGTCTGCGCCGAGCAGCGACTTCGCCGATTCGGCGGCCTGTGCGACATGCATCGCCTTGGTGGCGATGATCACCAGGTCGCATACGCCCGCGTCCGCCGGGCGCGTAGTCGCATGCACGTGCACGATGCGATCCCCCGACGCTCCTTCCACGCGCAGGCCGTTCTTGCGGATCGCATCGACGTGCTCGCGCCAGGTGTCGCTTGCCCAAACTTCGTGCCCCGCCGAGGCGAGCAGCCCCGCGTACACGGACCCCATCGCGCCGGTGCCGATGACAGCGATTTTCATCACCCGAATTCCTTTGAAATTCGCGTCATGGCGACTCCATTTTTCTCATGGTGCGCAGTCCGGGGCTGCATTGTGCCATCACATCACCAAACCACCTGCAGTTTCCGGATTTTTCGAGGCAGATCGAGAGACAGCACTTGCGGACCGGAAGAACCCACCATCCGGGCACCCCCGGACTTCGGATGATCGCCTCGGAATGAGCCTTACATTCCAAATCGGCATAATTAATATGACGACTCGTGGCCTATTGTGCGACACGGCATTGCTGTTTAATGCAGCCATGCGTGGGGCGAAAGGGTTTTCGCCTCAACCTGGGTGAATCATCCAGGTGCAGTCGCACAATATATGGATTAATTCCACAAACAATAGGAGTAACACCATGAATGTAACCAAACTGATCCTCGCTGCCGGTTTTGCCGTCGTCAGCGCCGCCGCATTTGCTGAAACCGGCGTGACCACCGTGCAAATCGACAACGTTGCCAACGTATACGGCCGTGCCGGAGTCCCCAATGTGAAGGTCTACGGTAGCGTGGCGTCCCAACCGACTGACGTCGCCGTTCCCGGCGGCAATAACACCGGTACGGGTGACACCAGGATCGCCGTGACCAGCGGCAAGAACGTCATCACGTTCGGCCGTTCCTAAGCCGCCCCAGCAGACAGAACGGCGCACTGCTTCAGGCAGTGCGCCGTTTTCATTTCCGGGGGTGCATATTCCTCTGGCCGCAATAGGCAGGCCCCCGACTCTCCCCTATCATTTCGCCTCGCCTTTCCCCCCATTCGGCAGCACGCGAGAGAAATGAAAATAGCATCGATCGAAGCCATCGTATTGAACATTCCTTACAGCAGCGGCGGCCGGTCCGACACCGAAGCGTGGGGCGGCACGGCCTGGCGGACCGCGGATTCGCTACTGGTGAAAGTCGGCACTGACGCCGGCATTACCGGTTGGGGCGAGGCCTTCGGCTACAACGTCATCCCCGCCACCAAGGTCACCATCGACCAGATCCTGACGCCGATGTGCCTGGGGCGCGACCCGCTGAAGATCGAAGAGCTGATGCTGGAACTGCAACAGAAGCTGCACATCTTCGGCCGGAGCGGCCCGATCATCTTCGGCCTGTCGGGCCTGGACATCGCGCTGTGGGACATCGCTGGCAAGGCAGCCGGGCTGCCGGTGCACAAAATGCTCGGCGCTGCAAAGTCGCAACGGCTCACCTGCTACGCCAGCATGGTCCGCTACAGCGAACCGAAAGTGGTGGCAGCGAACGTCGCTCGCGCCCTGGGGCAGGGCTTTCGCCATATTAAACTACACGAGATCGAACTCGCGGCCACCCGGGCCGCGCGCGAGACTGCCGGCCCCGACGTGGACATCATGCTCGACGTGAACTGCCCGTGGTCCGCGCAAGAAGCGCTGGCGATGGCGGGGAAACTGCGGCCGCTCGACCTGTGCTGGCTGGAGGAACCGGTGTGGCCGCCGGAAGACTACGCCGCGCTGGCGCAGGTGCGCGCCAGCGGCGGCATCGCGGTGGCCGCAGGCGAAAACGCGACTACGCTCACGCAGTTCCAGCATCTGCTGGAAGCGCGCGCGGTCGATTACTTGCAACCGAGCCCCGCCAAGATGGGTGGAATCTCGGAGCTGCGCAAGGTATTCGCGCTCGCCGCGCGGCATAACATTGCGGTGGCGCCACACAGCTTCTACGACGGCCCCGCATTTCTCGGCGGCCTGCACGTCAATGCGGTAATGGGCCAGAATTCTCTGGTCGAGTGGCGCTTCTTCGACCTGGAGTCGCGCCTGTACGGCAACAACGCACAACCGGAAGGCGGCTCGATTACGGTGCCGCAAGGGCCCGGACTTGGCTTCGATCCCGATCCGGATGTCATCCGCCGCTATCGTGCAAATTAGTGAGACAGCGACCAGCAACCGGCAAACAGCAAGGTCAAGAGCGAGCCACGGTCACCACGACGTGCGCGGCAATTACGTTGCTGCGGCGGCAGGCGTATCATTTCAAGTTCCAGTGGCAGGGGAGGATCGAAAAGTGGCCGGAAAAGAACGAAACCTCAAGTCCGTTGCAGGTTCGTCGGTACGCCAGCGCGTCAGCAAGGAAGAGTGGGAAATGCGCTGTGATCTCGCCGCCGCATACCAGCTCGCGGCGCTGTTCAAGTGGACCGACCTGATCTACACCCATTTCTCGGCGCGGGTGCCAGGCACCGAGTACCTGCTGATCAATCCCTACGGGCTGATGTTCGAGGAGATCACCGCCTCGGCCCTGGTGAAGATCGACAAGGAGGGCAACATCATCGACGATCCCACCGGGCTGGGCATCAACTACGCCGGCTTCGTGATCCACGGCTGCGTGCACGAGGCGCGGCCGGAGATCAACTGCGTGATCCATACCCACACCCGCGCCGGCGTCGCGGTATCGGCGCAGAAATGCGGCCTGCTGGCGCTGAGCCAGCATTCGCTGCGGGTTTATGCGATGCTCACCTACCACGACTACGAGGGCATTGCGCTCGACCTGGACGAGCGCACGCGTCTCGCCGGCGACTTGGGCGCGAGCTCCAAGGCGATGATCTTGCGGAACCACGGCCTGCTCACGCTGGGCGATACGGTTCAGGAGGCCTTCGAGCTGACGTACTACCTCGACTGGGCCTGCCAGATCCAGATCGACGCACTCGCGGGTGGCCGCGTCGAAGTCGGGCTAATCTCCGAGCAGACCGCACGCCAGGGCTTCGAGCAGTTCGAGCGGCCTGGCGGCGCGGAGGTGCAAAAGGAATGGCCGGCGCGGTTGCGGCTGCTCGACCCGAAAGGAATTGCCCACCGCAACGGAAGGGTTTCCGGCCCCGGCTGGCCCAAAACACCCC
>JACXTT010002165.1_pt1 | contig 31497 bp, 29 predicted proteins | sample 9270951 | NCBI WGS metagenome assembly JACXTT01 (sample SAMN15532306, study PRJNA645909) | rock metagenome | isolation source: weathered quartz diorite | place: Puerto Rico | collected 2017-06-21
CCAGCCTGACCGCCTCGAGTTTGAACTCTCGGCTAAATGCTCTTCTTGTTCCCAACTGCTGACTCCGGTTTCACCTTCACACTTTAACAAGGTGTCCACCGAGACGGCAGCAGCTCACTAGGCAACCTGGCGCGCGTAAAATGGATCTATGGAAATCACACCACAAGGTGCCAGTGTTCAGACGCCGAGGGCCGATCAGGCCTGCGTTTGCCCCAGACGATTGAGCACGACGTCGAGCAACACCTCGGCGCCCATGACAAGCTGTTCATCGTCCGTGTGTTCACGCGGGTTGTGGCTGATACCGCCCTTGCTCGGGACGAAGATCATCGCGGCAGGCGCGATGCGGGCAATCATTTGCGCGTCATGCCCAGCGCCAGAAGTCATTCGACGGTGGGTGAAGCCGAAACGGTTTGCTGAAGCCTCGATAGAGGCTACAAGGCTGGTGTCGAACACCACCGGTTCGAAGCGGGCCAGACGCTCAGTCGCGATCTTTACGCCTTCCTGTTGTGCGGCCTTCCCCAGGAACGCCGCGAACTGCTGCTCGGCGTGCTTCAACCGCTGTTCGTCGGGATCGCGAAGATCGACCGTTAGCGTGGCGCGGCGCGGAATGACGTTGATGACGTTCGGCTGAACGCTCAGGCAGCCGACGGTCGCCAGGGTTGTCCCGCCGGAGTTCTGCGCCAGCTCGCGCAGGAACGTCACGATGGACGCCGCAACCAGCCCAGCGTCGTGCCGCAGATGCGTAGGCGTGGTGCCCGCATGATTGGCATTGCCCTGAATGGTGACCTGCTGCCACGAGATGCCCTGCAGATTCTCAACCACGCCAATCTGGATGCCTTCCGCTTCCAGAATCGGGCCCTGCTCAATATGCAGTTCGACGTATTCGTGCGGAACGATGGCACCAGGCTCAAGCTCCCCTGCGTAGCCGATACGTGCCAGCTCGTCGCCAAGACGCGTGCCGTCCGTGCCGACGGTATTCAGAGCCTCATCAACAGACAGGCCACCGGCGTAGACCAGCGAACCCATCATGTCAGGCTGATAGCGGATCCCTTCTTCATTGGTGAAAGCGCCGATCATGATGGTGCGGGTCGGCGCGATGCCAGCCTCCCGATACGCGCGCACGACCGCCAACCCGACAAGCACGCCATAGCAGCCATCCAGCGCGCCGGCATTCGTTACGGTGTCAATATGCGAACCCATCATCAGCGGGGCTTGGGTGCCGTCGTCCGACTCCGAGCGAAGCACGCCGAACACGTTGCCGATGCGGTCTACGACAACTTCAAGCTCCAGTTCACGCATCCAGCGGGCGACCAAGTCGCGGCCAGCCTTCTCGTCGTCCGTCAGCGCAATGCGGGTGCGACCGCCAACCTCGGTGTCGGCGCCGATTTCTCCGAGCTCCTTCAGTTGGCGCAGCAAGGTGGCACCGTCCAGGCGAAGCCGGCGTGCGTTCGGTAGGGTCTCTGACATTGAACGTCTCCATCACATGACATTTGCCTTCTCTGCGCCGCCATGTCGGTGCAGGTGGATGCCTGCAATGTTAGGGCGTTACAGTGCAACAAGTGCCCGCTTTGGCACCTCCACACGCAACACTTGTGCGTTCTTGGCAATGCCTTCACACAGATGGTGCGCGCAGAAGAAGCGAGGGCTGTCACACCGGTCCTTTCGACCGCACGATGTTTCGACCTTCCCATGCTGGTGGGTGACGCACTGATCGGTTGAATCGACAGCCCCGTTCCCGCTCGCGGGCATGTCCCGCGAACAAATCTCAGCCTAGGTTGCAAACGATGAAACGCACATGACCGGGGGCCACACCAACCCAATCAGGTGTTGCTCTAGTAGCCGATCGCCAAGCCATCGCGTCGCCCGGCCGAGCCACCAAAGAATACGCCGCGTGACTCATCTCTCCAGATGGCATGGCAAGTTCCTAGCGGATTGACTGTGGGCGTTGGGTTGTGACCGCGCTGACGCAAGCCTTCCCAAACGTGAGAAGGTACTGTTTGCTCCAGCTCGAAGCTGTCGCCTCGCGCAAACATGCGAGGATGTTCGATTGCTTGTTGCACCGACATTCCATAGTCCAGGATGTTGGACAATATTTGGATCTGTCCCGTCGGTTGGAAGTGCCCGCCGGTACAGCCGAACGACATCACGGCCTCACCATCCTTAGTGAGCAGCGCTGGGATGATGGTGTGCATAGGCCGCTTACGCCCAGCAAGCACATTGGGGTGACCTTCGTCCAACACGAATCCGCAACCACGGTTTTGGAGCAGCACACCGGAGTTAGGTGCGACCAGACCGCTACCGAAGTCATCGAAAATGGAATTGATGAACGCGACCAGCGTTCCATCAGCATCCGCAACAGATATGAAAACGGTGTCCTTGTGCTCAGGCATATCCGCGGGCAGCAAGTTGTCATTGCGTCGGTCAGGATGGATCTTCGTTGCCAATCCAGCAAGATGCTGGGCGGAAAGCAAACGTTCCACATCGATCGTGTTGAACGTGGGATCGCATAGCAGCGCGTCACGTTGTGCGTATGCCACGCGCGACAGCTCACCGTGCAAATGAAAACGCTCTGCGCTTAACGGACCAAACTCAGCGGGATTGAATTGACGCAGCATTCCGGCGATTTGCAGCGCGACAATACCCTGGCCGCTCGGCGGACACTCCCACAATTGGTATCCCCGATAGTCGAGTGAGATCGGGGTTACATAGGTTGGGGCGTACTCTGCGAAGTCATCAAGCGACATGGAACTTCCGCGGATTTTCAACGCGTTGACGATGTCCTCAGCAATCCACCCCTCGTAGAAGGCATCAGCCCCTTCCAAAGCAATCGAGCGCAGGGCCTTTCCCAATTTAGGATTGGCTCGCCGATCGCCAAATTGCGGCGCTTTCCCACCCACCATGAATACTTCTTTCGCTTCCGGCGTGGCAGACATTTTCTCTGCATGACGCCCCCAATCGCGGGCGAGACGCTCGGTAACGATATAGCCCTGTTCAGCGGCATCGATAGCTGGCTGCAGCACTGACTTGAGAGGCCGGCTTCCATAGTCTGCCAATAACCGCGCCCAAGCTCGCACAGCGCCTGGAACAGTGACAGCATGCACGCTGCCGGTAGGAATGGCCGTCATGCCCGCGTCACGCAGTTCTTCAACGCGGACTGCTTTAGGGGACCACCCTGCGCCGTTCAGCGCAACGGGTGCTTGCCCAGGCCTCTTCACCAGGACAAAGCAGTCACCGCCGATGCCAGTCTGCGTAGGCTCAACGACGGCAAGCACGGCAGCTATCGCAATGGCTGCATCCACTGCATTGCCTCCGGAGCGCAGAACATCCAGGCCAGTAAGGGCAGCCTGCGGATTTGACGTGGCAACCATGCCTCGAGCACCAACAGCAACCGAGCGACCGGGAACTTCAAATTCGCGCATGTTTAATTTCTTCCAGAATGTATTCGGTTTGGAGCGAGATGCCGTTGGCGCTGGTACTTGCGCAGCGCCTCCCCCACCGGCGGAGCACATCTCGCGCTGTACTTGTCGCCACCGAGCGTGGACTTCTTGACCTACATCTTCTCGGTTCGTCTAGTGCCCCAACATCTTAAAAATCGGAGCAACTACGAGTAGCACGCCATATACTGAAACAAACCACACCATCGGCGACTTCAAACGATGAAGGGCTGGAACTTTGTAAATCAGATAGCAAGGGATAAGGCAGGAAACGATACCGAATAGTGGAACCGTCATCTGCATGAGCGTCATGGCAGATATTCCGAACACTACCCACGCGACCAGAACTCCAACCGTAATTAGCGCCACGATCATGGGCAACATTCGATCGAAAACATCACTACGCTTAATGAAGCGATCCACCGCATTTTTAATGAGGCCCTTCACGGCATCGTGAAATCCGAGGTACGCACCGAAAAACGCTGTAAACACGGCAACCACGTTTAGTATGGTGGAGAGAACCTTGATTGCCTCACCTGGCATTACTTTTGCTGCAAGAGCCAAAGCGGATATATTGCTCTGCAGTGCGCTATTTGCCTCCTCATGGCTTACGGACATAAGAAACGAGAACGCGAAGAATAGAACGCAAACAACCAGGATCTTGTATGCAATTCGACTTGCTCTCAAAGCTCGAAAGGTTGCAATCTCAGGATCGACCTCAATACGGCGAAAAGCAACGTTCATCGGATTCAGGATATGAACGTACAAGATCGAGAACATCGCGAACGGCAGCGTAAGGAGAACGTCACGCACATATGGGAGGAATTCCGGAAACACTTGGACGCCGAGGTGACTAACGTTCCAGTGTGGCAGCATGGACAGCGCAAGAAAAACGACAACGCTGATCTTCACAATGATGAGTGGCCCCGATACACGAAAAAGTAGCCGCTCTCCACGCGCTGCAATTGCGACCATGATCGCAATCAGTACCAATGCAAACCAAGGAGTTGTCGCCAAATTCTGCTGCGTGACACCGAAAGTCTGAAGATAGGATGCGGCGTCTCGCGTGATCGTGGAAGAATAGGCAAGCATGCCTTTGAAGATCATCAGGAAGTATGCGATCCCAAGGACTGCGCTCCAGTTTTTTCCAAGGTACTGGGCGATGATAGCGGCATAGTCGTCGCAGGCCTTGCTCTCAGAAAGCGACAAGATATACAGCTTTGACAAGCAATATACTGCTGGATAGGCAATGAGCAGAGCACTGACGGACACCCAGAATCCCTTCACGCCCATCTGGATTGGCATGAACACAATGCCCGACCCAATCGCCATCCCAATACAGAGCACCACCCAACCTGCGTCGTAACGCGTAAATGGAATGGATCTATTTTTCGCACGCAAGGCTCCGCCTAGCGCATCAGTGACTGCGTCCATGTTGCCTCCTATGTGGATAGTTTTATTTTTTGTCGTTCTTTCTTATCTTTGAAGAAAGATTTAACCTATTAATCACATCGATGCGGACTTTATTCCATCTTCCGCTCAGCGACCCTCTTTAACTCCGGCGAGATGACATCTCGACATGAGTTCGTCTTTACTATAAGAATTTACAGACGCAATATTGACGTGTTACGAGGGGTGAAAAATAACAATAGTTGCATCGTGTCCCCCTTGCCGTTATCGACCGCACTACCTCGTTGAGATCAATTGCTTGTGGTGCAAATGAAAAAGGTGGCGACGTTGTCGCGTCACCGCCCCTCTTCTCACGTACGTAGATTGACAGGGTATGTCTGGATACGTGCTTACCAGGCTTCGGAGAAGAAGAAACTCTGTCGATTAGCTCGTGCGCCCCGGACTGGCATTCGGATTGCCCGCAGCAAAGTCCACTTGACTCTGCAGTGCCTGTTTCGCGACCTCGTAGAAGTACTCCGCACCTGTACCCAACACATCGTCGTTGAAGTCATACGCGCTGTTGTGCAATGGCACCGAGCCTGACTCGCCGGATGCGCCATTGCCGATAAACACGAAGGCACCAGGGACCTTGGTTAGAAATGCCCCAAAGTCCTCCGAGATCATCATCGGTTCGATGTCGGACGTAACGCGTTCGAGACCCACCACGCGTTGAGCAGCCGACACGGCCACAGGCACGCATGCTGCCCAATTGACTGTGGGGGCAAACTCGTGCGTGTACTCGAACTCGCACTCTGCCTCGTATGCGCTGCAAATCCCTTCGCAGATCGCGTGCATTCGGTTTTCTAACAAGCGCTGCACCTCAGGGCTATAGCTACGCGTATCGCCCTTGATCACCACGTTCGACGGGATTGCATTGCGAATCCCATCGGTAGTGAACTCTGTGCATGAAACCACTGCAGATCTGCTCGGATCCACGTTACGCGAGACAACCGTCTGCAGGGCTAGAACAATCTCCGCCCCAATCACCAGAGGATCGACACCCATGTGTGGTCGGGCGGCGTGCGTTCCTCGGCCCTTGATCTTGATGACGAAGTTGTCCTCACTGGCCATGATTCCGCCGACGCGCGTCGCAATGGAACCGGCCGGCATGCCCGGCATGTTGTGAGCGCCGAAAATCGCATCGACCGGGAACCGCTCAAAAAGACCGTCGGCCATCATCGCCTTGGCACCACGCCCATGCTCCTCCGCCGGCTGGAAGACGAAACGGACCGTGCCATTGAAGTCGCGTCGTTCCGACAGAAGCCGCGCTGCGCCCAGCACCATCGCCATGTGGCCATCATGTCCACACGCGTGCATCTTTCCCGGAATGCTGGAGGCATGTGCCCGGCAGCCGGCGCTCTCGGTGATGTTCAGGGCGTCCATGTCTGCGCGAATGCCGACCGAACGGCCGCCACTGCCAACCGTCAGGCTTGCAACGAGCCCCGTCCCACCGATCCCTCGATGCACTTCCAGCCCCATGCCTTCAAGGGCGTTTGCCACGTAGTCTGATGTCAGCTTTTCCTCGAAGCCCGTCTCCGGGTGCTTGTGCAAATGATGGCGCCATTGGGCCATCTGGGAATGTAGTTCGGGGGTGCTCATGGCGTTATCGTCCGGGGTTGTGCACGCCCTCTGGTTGGCAATGCGATTGCCAGCCCAGAGGGCGTTCGCTTTTTTATCTCACGACATCCAGGTCTTTCCAGGCACCCGCTTCAAACTGTCGAACCGTGATTGCGCCGTTCATGATGTCGCCCTTGTCGTCGAACTGAATGGCGCCAGTAACCCCAGTCGTCCGCAGATTGCGCAGAGTCGGCAAGTAGACCTTGGGATCGACGGAGTTCGCTTCCTGCATGGCTTTGGCCATCGACATTGCTGCGTCGTAGGCATAGGGCGCATAGAGCTGGACAGGTGTACCAAACCGCGCCTCGAAGCGTTTGAAGAACGCAGGGCCTTGCGGCATGCGGGATGGCGGAACACCTGCGAGCGTGCAATACATCTGGCCGGTCATGGCGGCGCCAGCAAGCTTGATGAACTGCGGCGTGCAGGCCTCGTCTCCGACGATCAACTTCGCTTTGAGCCCCAGACGCTGCGCCTGCTGGGCAAGTGCTGCGCCCTGCGTATCGCCGCCGGCGAACATCACGCCGTCGGGATTCTGGCCGCGAATGCTCGTCAACACCGCCATCCAGTTTGATGTCTTGTCAGTTCCGTACTCGCGCCGTACCACCTTCCCGCCGGCGGCGACCACCGCTTTCTCCACCTCGTCGGCGAGGCCTTGGCCGTAAGCAGTTCGATCGTCGACGATAGCGATGCGCGATGCCTTGAGGTTCTTGACGAGGAAGGTGCCAATGACGGTACCCTGGCGCACGTCGTTGGCCACCATGCGGAAGACGCTCTTGAGGCCCTGCGCCGTCAGCTTGGGATTGGTCGCCGACTCCGTGATCATCGGAATGCCAGCATCCGCATACACCTTGGATGCCGGAATCGACGTGCCCGAGTTGGCGTGGCCGACGACGCCCGCCACTTGCTCATCCACCAGCTTTTGCGCGACCAGCACCGCCGTTTTGGGGTCCGCGCCGTCGTCTTGTGATGCCAGTGCGAACGTCACCTTTTGGCCGCCAATCGACAGCTTCTGCGCGTTCAGATCCTCGATCGCGAGTCGCACGCCGTTCTCGTCGTCCTTACCGATATGGGAGAGTTCACCCGAGAGGGGAGACACTTGCCCGATTTTGACCGTGACGTCAGCAAATGCAGACGGTACAGCAGTAGTAAGAATCACACCGGCGAGCAGGCCAGCAGTGACTGTCATTGTTGCGTGGTACCTCATGGTGGTGTCTCCTCCAAGGTCGAACGCCCAGATACGTCGGAACTGTGTTGTTTTCTGTGGTGTTCCGCATCCCTGGTGCGTTGATAGAAGTCTATTCACGAGCCACGCACGTCTTTCCCGAATTAAGGCCTCTTTTTGCAAGAGCGACGCGTTTTGCATCTCGCTTTTGGCGCTTTGTTCATCTTGGCTGGGTGGAGCGTCCGAATGCGCAAGATCCGACGCATTTGACGCTGGGGAGGGCAGCCGAAATGCTGGGCAGTTGCGCGTCGTTCTTGCGTTTCCGGGGCGAAAATCGCTCGAAAATTCACTGAGCGACGCAATAGGATTGGATGAAGTTGGCGTAGCTGCTACGTGCGGCCGTCACGCGACTCACACATTCAATCGGAGATTCAGATGCTAATTGCGAACCCGCGCGCTTCTCGCTCGAGCTATCCCGCCCAACTCAAGGCAATCATGTCTGTGGAAAAAGCGGAGGAGAGCCGAAAGTGGCTGTCGAGCTGGGAGGGCATCAACCCCGGCACCACCCCTCTTCTTGATCTGCCGGACCTTGCGAAAAAACTGGGCGTCGCTCAAGTTCTCCTCAAGGATGAGTCCATTCGATCGCCCCTTGGCAGCTTCAAGGCGCTCGGCGCTCCCATCGCGCTCGTACGGCTGATTCTGCGGCTATGGCCAGAAGACAACGTGGATCCGATTGCGCTCTTTGCCGGGGCATACAAGCCCGGTCTCGTGGACTTCACCGTGATTAGCGCCACCGACGGCAATCATGGGAAAGCATTGGCCGCGGCGGCTCGCAGCATCGGTTGTCGTTGTGTGATCGTGCTACACGCGAACGTCAGCGTCGAGCGCGAAAAGGCGATTGCCGAGTACGGTGCAGAAATCATCCGTATCAAGGGCAACTACGACGAGTCTGTTGCCGAGGCTGCACGCCTAGCAACGGTAAACGGATGGCATGTCGTATCGGACACGTCGTATGAAGGGTATGAGGAAATTCCGCGTGACGTGATGCAGGGATACGGCACAGTCGCCGCTGAGATCGCCGAAGCATGTGGCGAAGCCAATGGAGCGGCCCCGTTCACGCATGTTTTCCTGCAAGGTGGCGTCGGCGGCATGGCTGCCGGTATCGCCAGTTACCTTTGGGAAATCTACGGAGCGCAGCGGCCGACCGTCGTGATTGTTGAGCCTGAACAGGCGGACTGCCTCTATCAGAGCGCGATCCAAGGCGCTGCCGCTAAAGCAACGGGCTCGGTTGACTCCGTGATGGCGGGCCTGGCCTGCGGCGAGACCTCCCCGTTGGCATGGCGATTCCTCGAGACGGGCGCCGACTACTTCATGACGATCCGTGACGACGACGCCGTGGCAGCCATGCAGGTTCTTTCCCGAGGAAGTGAACGGGACGTTCCCATCGTTTCGGGAGAGTCCGGCGCGGCGGGTCTCGCCGGGCTGATGATTCTGCATGGCGCGCCCGAGCTTGCCGCGAAAGCGGGACTCGATCGCAACTCGCGCGTGCTCCTCATCAGCACAGAAGGGGCAACTGCACCTTCGGTTTATCAGCAACTTGTCGGCGAGTCGTCTGACGCCGTTTTGTTGCGCCAGAAGTCCTGGGTGCAAACGAAGGCCGCTTGACTCGGGCAGGCTGTCAGCGGCCGCACGATCAACGTGTCGGCCGCACATTACATCCATCGAGACGAATCATGACGAAGACTAGCAACGGGACACGGGATGCGGCGATTTCCACTGCCCTTCACGCATTCGACTCGGGCCGCTTCTTTGCCGATCTTGATCGACGCGTTGGTTATCGCACCGAGAGCCAGGAGCCGGCGCAAGCCCCACAGCTCCACGCCTATCTTCGGGACGAGATGGCTCCGGAATTGCATCGCTTGGGATTCCAGACCAAGCTCGTTCCCAATCCCGCGGGCGTCGATGCTCCTGTGCTTCTGGCCGTTCGCCACGAGGGTGACAATCTGCTGACCGTGGTGACGTATGGTCACGGCGATGTGGTGCGTGGCTATGACGACCAGTGGAAAGCCGGGTTGGAGCCCTGGAAGATCGTCGTGGAGGGTGATCGCTGGTATGGCCGCGGCATTGCAGACAACAAGGGGCAACACTCGGTCAACCTTGCCGCGCTCGAGGCCGTCATCGCGGCACGAGGCGGCAAGCTCGGCTACAACGTGAAGGTTATCTTCGAGACTGGCGAAGAGATCGACTCACCTGGCCTAGACCGCATTTGTGCCGACGAGAAGGACTATCTTTCTGGTGATCTTTTTCTTGCCTCCGACGGCCCGCGCGTTTCCGCGCAGCGGCCCACGATCTTCCTGGGGTCGCGCGGCGAGTTGAATTTCGACCTTGAAGTGAATCTGCGCGACGGCGGGCATCATTCCGGCAACTGGGGCGGCGTGCTGCGCAATCCGGCGGTTGTCCTCGCGCACGCGATTTCCACCATGGTGGATGAGAATGGTCGCATCCTGATCGCCGCACTGCGACCGCCGCCGGTGTCGGACGCGGTTCGCGAGGCACTGGCCGACGTCGAGCTTGGCAAAGACGCGAACGCCCCTGAGATCGATCCAACGTGGGGTGAACCGGGCTTGAGTTCCGCAGAGCGCGTGCTTGCATGGAATACGATTGAAGTGCTGGCGTTCACGTCCGGCAACCCCGACGCGCCCGTCAATGCGATTCCCCCGACGGCTCGTGCGCATTGCCAACTGCGCTTCGTGGTCGGAACAGATTGGGGAAATGCTCAAGCTCATCTCGACGCGCACTTCGCACGCCTGGGTTTCAACGAAGTCAACGTCATCGTCAAACCGGCCGTGACGGCAACCCGCCTGGATCTGCATGATCCGTGGGTGGACTGGACACTCGGCTCCATTCAGGAGACGACGGGCAAGAAGCCTGCGCTCATTCCCAATCTTGGCGGCACTGTACCCAATGCCATCTTTGCGAAGACACTGGGGCTGCCGACGGTTTGGGTGCCGCACTCTTATCCAGCCTGTTCACAGCACGCACCCAATGAGCACTTGCTCGGTTCTGTCGCGCGTGAAGCCCTCGCATTGATGGCTGGGCTTTGGTGGGATCTGGGCGAATGCGCGCCTCAGACCATTGCTTCACGTCGAGCGGCGACCTCCGGATAGCCCTGGTTTCCGTGGAGCCAGCTTCAATCGTCTTTGGGGTATCCTTCGCAACGAGTAGCTACGCAGTGCGATACGGAACACGCTACGCAACGTTGTTGCGAATCTGGGTGTCACATAGCGCGAATCTTGCGGCGCCTAGCGCAACAAAACTGCGACAATCTCCGAGACGGGCGCACTCATCACCCCGTCTTCAAAGATGGGGGCAGCCACATGCTTCTCGACACATACGACATCAAACTCCTGCGCTTGCTGCAGGAAAACAGCAAGCTGTCGCAGCGACAGTTATCTGAGGCAGTCAATCTATCGCCCTCGGCCGTGAATCGCCGAATCGCAGCACTCGAGGCGGGTGGTGTCATCACCTCAACAGTGTGCGTGGTCGAGCCGACAGCGGTCGGACGACCGATCACCATTCTGGTCGAGGTCAAGCTGGAGAGCGAACGATTGGACCTGCTTGACGAGGTTCGCAAACGCTTCAACGAATGCCCTCAGGTTCAGCAGGTCTACTACGTGACCGGTGATTTCGACTTCATGCTGATCATCAACGTGAAGGACATGACCGAGTATGAACAGCTCACACGCGAGCTGTTCTTCGTCTCGGGAAACATCAAGGCGTTCAAGACCTACGTTGCCATGCAGCGCTCCAAGGTGTCGCTGAACGTTCCCTTAGAGCTGTGAGAGCCTGCCCGGAAGCCTGCAAGCGTTAGTGGCAACCGGCCAGGAAGGCCATCGCTCTCGATGGCGCCATATGCCCGGCGGCATTCACAGGCTCACGGCTGGTGCCCCAACTTGACGAGCATCTTTGGATGACGCTCGCTCAAGCCCTTCAGCGCGAGCAAACTCGTTCGCTCGCTCTCCCGATCAAACGTATAACTTCCGGGTTCCACGTCATGCTCCCAACCCCAACGGGTGTGGCAAGCGTCCCCCGTAAGAAGCACCGGTCCCGCTGGCGTGCGAGCGAGATAAGAGAGATGGCCTGCAGTGTGCCCCGGTGTCTGGATTGCAAACAGTGAGCCGTCACCGAAGACATCGATCACCCCTTCAAATTTCCCGTCAGGGTCCTTCGTAAACTGAAATTCCTGAATTGCGGGTCGACCATCAAAAAAGCGATCTTCCATTCCCTGTACAAAGACATTCTCGAACTTCTTCTCAGCCGCTTCGCCGGGACCCGTATAAAACGGAACATCCTTTGGCACATCCGGCATCCCAGAGATATGGTCGAGGTGGATGTGTGTCATCAAGACGCCCTTGAGCGGAACGCCCGCCGATTTGATGGCCGACGAAGCGTCCTCCCGGACATGCATCTTCTCCAGTTTTGCGAAATTTCTCACCACCACTCCCACGCCTACGCTAGCGGGATCGGCCACGAAACGCTTTGAGACACCCGTGTCGACCATGAAGAATCCCTGCGTGGGATGCCGCAAGAGATGTGTATAGATCTGAATCGGTTCCTCATGATCTTTGAGCCCCGCCTCAATGACCTTTGGATCCTTAAGATTAAGCAGCCCAGAGATGTCAGCAACCCAGTCCGCGCTGGCGACTGTTTGAACGTCGATTGGCCCCGGCCTATCAACTAGGGCTTCCATCGCCGACGAACTCATCGGCTTGCCGAGGGTGGCAGGCATCGTTTTATGAGTCGATTGCGCACACGCAGAAAGCGCGGCGATGAATAGCAGGAGGATTATTTTTTTAAACATGATAACTTCGTAAGTTCAATTGAAATTGGTGCGAATATATTTCGCTGAATTTCGCCGATATAGGCGGCGTTACCAAGGAAGGTGACCTTGCGCGTTTGAGAACGTGCCGCTGGGTCCGTCTGCATCCAGCAGAGCCAAGCGGACCGGTTCTCGTGCGGCATCCTCGACCGATCCCGCTCCCGCTGCGTATCTGGTCTGGTCGGTCGCCGTGAATCCCGGACATACCGCATTGACCTTGATATTGGTTCCTTCCAATTCAATGGCAAATGCTTGGGTGACCGCGTTGAGTGCGGTTTTCGATGTCTGATAAACACCGACATAGCTTCGCGAGTAACTCGACGGGTTGTCCTTCAGCGCGAGCGAGCCACCGGAACTCGAAATATTCACGATGCGCCCAGCCGGTGCCTTGCGAAGTAGCGGCAGCATCGCTTGCGTGACGGCGACAACACCAAAGACGTTTGTCTCGAACACGACCCGCATGTCTTCGATGGAGATGCGGGTGATCTTGCCCGACTCCTTCATGTCTTCCAGGGGTGTGCCTTCAGGGACGGGATGCGAAATCCCGGCGTTGTTGACCAGCACATCAAGGCGTCCAAACGCTTCGTCGATCTGCTTGGCTGCCGCGAGGATCGACGCCTGATCCGTCACGTCAAGCTGGATGGCCTCAGCTTCCGCGTCAGCGCTTTTTGCGGCCACTTGGCCCAGGGCGAGGTCTCGTGCACCGACAAGCACTTTGAAGCCTTTCGATGCCAACTCCTTCGCGATCTGAAGACCGATTCCTTTGTTTGCACCGGTAACCAGTGCGACACGTGCGCTATGCATGTTTGCTCCGTTCGAGATGAGGGGACCGGCACTCGTGCGGTAGAATTAACCGGAACAACGATCCGGTTATGGAATATACGGAACATTGTTCCGGTTAGCAAGAGGTCATGAATTGAGCAAGCAAGTCACCAAATCCGCCAACGAAAGTGCTCCACGCCCCGTTCGCGCAGACGCGCAACGGAATATCGAGACGCTGCTGCGGACGGCGCTGGAGGTATTCGAGTCCTCCGGCGTCGATGCTCCTGTGCGTGAGATCGCCCAAAAGGCGGGGGTCGGCGTCGGCACGATCTACCGGCACTTCCCTCGACGTTCAGACCTCGTCGTAGCAGCGCTATGCAGCGAAGTGGATGCCTGCGCGAACGCTGGGGCCGAGCTCGCCGCTCAGCAACCTGCAGGCGAAGCCCTGGTGGAATGGATCGACCGCTATGTCGACTTCGTAACAACGAGGCGTGGCCTCGCGGCTGCCTTGAATTCGGGGGACCCGGCGTTCCAGGCCGTGCCAACGTATTTTCTGGAGAGACTCCGTCCAGTCGTTCAGCATCTCCTCGATGCGGCGGTCGCTTCGGGCGCTATCCGCAAAGGAGTGCAACCGGATGAGCTCCTGTGTGCGATCGGCGCGCTCTGCGCTCCCCTCGATTGCCCCAATCCGCCCACCGCTCGGAGGCTGGTGGCACTGTTTGTCGACGGATTGCGCTATGGCGCCCGTCCTCAGGTTTCCAAAGTGGCACGGCGGTAAGGCTGCACGTGGAGAAATAGGATTGACTACACGGCGGATCTCGTCCCGGTAGTGGAGGCCGCCGCAGGTCGGCCAATTCTCCTTAATCCCAGGGCAGCAAAGAACGCGACCACACCGCCAGCCGCCAGCGGCATGTATGCCCACCCCCATTGGTGCGTCCAATCCAGCGTGGCGCCGAAGGTCATGGGCGCAAGCGCGCCAGCACCGAACCCGAGGATCGATCGGACCCCCATCACACGACCTAGATAGGCTGCGGGTACCTCGTCGGTCATGGCTGCGGAGAGCACGCCCGAATCGGCCAGAATGAAAAAGCTGCCGATGGCCGCAAACGCAATCACCCAGCCAGCGCCCCACTGCGCGGACCAACCGATCATCATGGAACACAAGGCGCCCAGAGCACCAACGTAGATCAGCACGCGTGTGCGGCCCCAGCGATCCGACAACGCGCCGACCACGCCCGTGGCGATCATGCCCGACAGATGCACGGTGCCGCCAACGATCAGGCTGGTGGTCATTGCGCCCAGCCCGGACGGCTGAAGCACGGTTGCCAGCAATGTTGGCGTCCATGCCCAGCTACCCAGCAACTCCCAGCAATGTGCAACGTAGCCGACGAGCAAACACAAAGACGTCGGGCCGAACAGGCTCTTCCACTGAATCGGCTCCGCAGATGACTCCGTTTCATGCTCATGCGGCCGGTTCTCCACGCCTCTGAGACCGATCTGACCAATCATCGCGCCAGCCAAGGCACCGGCCGCGCAGATAGCGAAGCCTGCAGCCGGACCGCAAGATTTCGCCACCCACATCGAAAGCGAGACGGAAAGCAGATAGCCCAACGAGCCGGCCGCCAGCATCTGCCCCATCGCGCGGCCTCGTTCTGCGGGTGAACTCAACTCCGCGACCAGGAGCAACGCGGGCGTATAGGCGCCTCCCTGCGTCAGCCCCACAAACACGATCAAGATGAGCGCGATATGCGGCGACCGGGCAAACGTCGCAAAAACGATCAAGGCGGCAGCACCGGCCCAGAGACAGATCTGATACATGCGCCTGGCGCCCAGGCTATCGGAAAGCCAGGACGCAACCAGGAGCGCAACAGCATTGGAGAGATTGAACGCCGTCTGGATGGCACCGGCAGTCGTCGCGTCCATGTGCCATGTCGAGCGAAGTACAGGCAATGCACCCGCAAATGCCATCGTGCCCATGCAGGTACCCGCACGGCCGATGCATAAAAGCAGCTGACGATTCATGGGTGCATCGCCGGGGTCGAGCGCCCCGGTCGTAGAGAAATGCGAAAGATGGAGAGAAAGAGAGGCACGGTAAAGCTTGGATAGCGAAGCACGTGGCCTACGTGCTTCGCCGTTCGAGTCAACTCAGACAGGTTTCCCCTGTGCCGCTTTGAGATAGCCGTCGCGTGTTTGCGGCAGCTTCATGCCGAGCAGCGTAGCAGCCACCTGCGTGCGCAAGATCTGCGCCGTACCGCCTGCAATGGTGAACATGCGTGCATCACGCACGTGCCGCTCCATCGCGTTGTGGCGCCCGTAGCCGGACGAGCCGTAGAACTGCAGCGCATCGTTGGTGACCTTGTTGGCCGTCTCCGCAGCAAAGATCTTGGCGCGTGCTGCCTTGTCGATATCCGGAAACTCCGCACCGCTGCAAGCTGCGGAACGCAGCAAGAGCCGCGCTGCTTCGAGCTGCGTCGACATGTCGGCCAGCATCCACTGCAGGCCCTGGAACTCGGCGATGGGCCGGCCAAACTGATGTCGAGATTTGAGGTAGGCCATGCCCTCTTCAAAGGCGCCCTGCGCAATACCCAGCGCCACCGTACCGGCACCGACGCGCTGGGCGTTGTACGCCGTCATCAGCGAGGCAAAGCCGCGCTTCAAACCACCGGGGGGCATCACCAGCATCGACTTGTGAACCTTCAGCTCACGGAACTCAAGATGGGTTTCGGGAATGCCACGCACTCCCATGGCGTAGAGCCTGCGGCCCACCACGAGCTCGGCAGGCGTGTTGCCGTCCCGCACGCAGATGAATGCACCGATGCCTTGTTCCACACCGTCCTCAAACACGCGCGCGAAGATCAGGTGCAGCTTGGAAACGCCGCCACCGGTGATCCAATACTTCTCGCCGTTGAGGATGTACTCGTCCCCCTTCTTGTCGGCACGCGTGCTCATCTCGCTGGCGGCGCTGCCGGCATTCGGCTCCGAGATACAGATGGCCGGCTTATCTCCCGCCAGGACCAGATCGGCAGCCAACTTCAGTTGCTCCGCGGTTCCGTATTTGGCGATGGCGCCGATCGCGCCCATGTTTGCCTCAACCGTGATCCGGCCCATGGTGGCGCAGGCCTTGGCCATCTCTTCGATCACGATCACGGTGTCCAGGTAGGAAAGACCTCGCCCACCCAGATTTTTTGGCAACGTCATGCCCATGAACCCCGCATCGCGCAGTGCGGCCACGTTGTCCCATGGGTACTGCTCCGTGAGATCCGTATTGGCGGCAGTGGGGGCGAATACCGATTGGGCAAGCTCGCGTGCTTGCGCCTGCAGTGTCACTTGTTCAGAGGTCAGGTCGTACATGGTGTCTCCTAGTGCGTTGCATTGTTTTCAAGCCAATCCGCCAGCACCTCGGCGGCGTGCTCATTGAGCCGCGGTGGCGGTCGTCTGTAGCTCGGCGGCGTTACTGACATCCTGAGCGGATTTGCCAGGAGACCAATCTCTCCGCCCGCCGCCCACTCGCACGGCATGCGCAGTTCGGCACCGCGGGCCTTGACATGGGGGTCGGAAAATACGTCTTCCAGGTTGTTCACGGGGCCGCACGGAACGCCGACCGCCTCCAACTCTTGGAGCCACGTAGCGCGAGGCCGCGTGCTCAGTGCATTGCCAACCAGCTCACACAGCGCGACTCGATTGCGAATCCGCATCGGGTTGGTCGCATAGCGCTCATCGGACGCGACTTCGTCTATCCCCGCGACTTCGCAGAACCGACGGAACTGGGCATCGTTGCCAACGGCAAGGATCATGGGTGCGTCGGCCGTCGAGAACACCTGGTATGGAACGATGTTCGGGTGGCCGTTGCCCAAGCGAGTCGGCAGTTGCCTGTCCGTCAGATAGTTCATGCCGGCGTTGACGAGCCAGGAGATCTGCGTATCGAGCAGGGAGATGTCGATGTGCTGTCCCTGGCCCGTTCGCTGCCGATGCTGCAGCGCCGCCAGGATGCCGACGGTGGCGTACATGCCGGTCATGACATCGGCGATGCCGACCCCCACCTTCATCGGCTCGCCATCCGGTACACCGGTCAGACTCATGATGCCGCCCATGCCCTGGATCAGGAAGTCATAGCCCGGCCGGGTAGCGTACGGGCCTGTGTGCCCGAAGCCGGTGACGGAACAATAGATCAGGCCCGGATAGCGGCCCTTGATCTGTTCGTACGCCAGACCGTACTTGGCGAGGCCGCCCACCTTGTAGTTCTCCACCAGGATGTCGGCCTGCGCGATCAGCTGATGCACAAGCTCACGCCCTGAGGCCGACCCGATATCGATAGCAATCGACCGCTTGTTGCGGTTGGCCGCTAGGTAGTAGGCGCTCTCGTCCGTCTTTTCCCCGGACGTCCCGTGTACATAGGGCGGCCCCCATTTGCGCGTGTCGTCCCCTTCGTCAGGCTTTTCCACCTTGACGACATCTGCCCCGAGATCACCCAGAAGCTGAGCGGCGCTGGGGCCCGCGAGGATGCGGGAAAGATCCAGAACCTTGATGCCTGCCAGTGCTGCCATGTCACCAGATTTCATGCCATATCACCGTGGAGATCTTTCGCATCAACCACCAAGCTGGTCAAACGCTTCCATCGCTCGCGCGGAGTATACGAAGGCAGCACCGGCATTGAGCGCAATGGCGGTCCCGAGTGCCTCCGCGACTTCTTGCTTGGTCGCCCCCGCTTTCTGCGCAGCCGCAGCATGGGAAGCAATACAGCCCTCACATCGCGTGGTGACAGCCACGGCCAACGCGATGAGCTCGCGCGTCTTGAGGTCGAGCGCCTTGCTCTCGCTCAAGGACTCGTTCAGACCAAAGAACGCTTTGACCACGGGCGCGTTTGCCTTTGCCAGGTTTGCCCCGGCGGCACGTTGGTTCGAAAGAAGTTCAGTCCAGTCATGAATCATTCTTAGCCTCTACCTAGTTGTTTAAACAGTGACGAGATTCGTAACGTTGAAATGCATCGAATCAGCTGCCGAACTGATCGAACGCCTCCATCGCGCGCGCTGAGTACACGAAGGCAGCGCCCGCATTGAGGGCAATAGCGGTCCCCAGTGCCTCCGCAACTTCTTGTTTGGTCGCCCCCGCCTTCTGCGCTGCCGCAGCATGGGAGGCAATACAGCCTTCACATCGTGTGGTGACGGCCACCGCCAGTGCAATCAGCTCGCGCGTCTTGAGGTCAAGCGCCTTGCTCTCGCCCAAAGACTCGTTCAAGCCGAAAAACGCTTTGACCACCGGCGGGTTCGCCTTCGACAGGTTTGCCCCGGCGGCACGTTGATTCGAAAGAAGTTCAGCCCAGTCATTAATCACTTTGGTCTCCTTTGCTACCTGCAGTTGCTACAACGGTTAAAGAATGCGCCGCTCAACGCTGTGCGAGCGCCTGCGAAATCTGCTCGATCGCCAAGTCAACGGTCTGGCGCGGGCAACCGAGATTGGCTCGCATGAAGCCATGGCCTTCAATGCCGAACTTGGGCCCCTTGTCCAGCCACACACGCCCCTGGACCAGCATGAAGTCTTCGAGCTGCTCTGGCGTCATCCCGAGCGCTCGGCAGTCGACCCAAGCCAGGTAGAGGGAGTCCATGTCGATTGCCTTCACGCCGGCATCGAGCGCGTTGATGCGCGCCGCAAAATGCCGCTGGTTCTGCGCGATGTATGCGACGAGCTCGTCGACCCATGCAGCGCCGTGTGCAAAGGCAGCTTCGGTCGCCACCATGCCGAGCACATTGAGGCGGGCGTTGTGATTTCTCTCGATGGTCCGAAGGACCTCGTCGCGCTTGACCTTGTCGGCAATGAACATGTTGCCGCACTGCAGCCCAGCCAGATTGAACGTCTTGCTGGCCGACGTGCAGGTGATGCTGTTGTGGGCGAACCGCCGATCCAACGAGGCGAACGGCGTGTGCTTCTTTTCCGCACCGAACACGAGGTCGCAGTGGATCTCATCGGCAACCACCAGCACCCCGTGGTTCAGGCAGATCTCGCCCATGGTGCGCAGCTCCTCTTCGGTCCAGACATTGCCCGTCGGGTTGTGCGGGTTGGAGAGGATGAAGATCTTGGTGTTGTCGCGAATCGCGTCTTCGAACACCTTTGCGTCAAAGCGATAGCGCTCACCGTCGAACTGCAATGGCGCGGTGGTCACTTGGCGGCCATTGATCACCACGTCGTGGTGAAAATGCACGTAGACCGGTGGTTGGATCAGCACCGAGTCGCCCGGCTGTGAGAACGCCTGCACGATGGTCTTGAGCGCGACAATCACGCTGGCCACCGGCACCACCCATCCCGGCGGCACGTCCCAACCGAATCGCTTGTGCTGCCAGCCGGTGACGGCTTCCAGATACTTCGTGGTCGGACCTGCGGGATAGCCATAGACACCATGTGCGATAGCGTCGTGCAGAGCGTCGATCACGGCGGGCGGGGACTTGAAGTCCATGTCCGCCACCCACATGGGTAAAGGCTTGGCTTGCGCCTGAGCCGGTGTCATGGCGCTAGCCGCGCTTCCCCATTTCAATGAGTTGCTGCTACGGCGATCGATCACGGTATCGAAGTCGAACCGAGACGTGCCGTCCAGCGACACACGTCGATTTTTTGTCATTGGTTTCTGCCTATTTCGAGCTTGCACTGCGGGACCAGCGTCGACGTGATGTCAGTAGCCCATCGCTTTCAGGATTGGCGACAGACACAAGATGACGCCGAACGCGAACACACACCAAACCTTCGGGGAGCGGTACTTGCTGAGTGCAGGCACCTTGTAGACAAGCAGGCAAGGGATGATGAATGACGCGATACCGTAGATGGGCGATGCAAGTTGCTGTAGCAACAGGATCGAGAAACGCGTCTGCACCCAGAACCACAGGCCAAGAACAATGAACACGCAGGTCCCGACGGATACCAAACGCGCGTTGACACGCTCCTGCGGAACGAAGCGCGTGATGACGTTGATCGCCACACCTTTGATCGACTCCTCAAGCCCCAGGTAGATGCCGAGGAAGGCCGTCACGATGGCGAACACGTTAAGCGCCGTGGCCATATACAGCACACCATTTCCCGGGATGACGCTGCCAGCCAAAGCCAGCGCCGAGATGTTCTGTGCCTTTGCCGACAACGCCTGCTCACGTGAAAGCGCAAAGGTGAACGAGGTGGCGAAGAAAAGAACCGCGATCACCAGGATGGCATAAGCGATTCGATTGGCACGAATGGCGCGATACGTGGCAATGCGGGGGTCCTTCTCCACCTTGCGGAAGGCGATGTTCATCGGGCTCAGGATCTGCACAAACATGATCGAGAACAGCGTGAACGGCACGGTCAGAACCGTATCCACTACGAACCGCTTGAGTTCCGGCAGCGAAGGCAAATTCCCGGCGATATCCCAATGGGGAATCATGACGAAGCCCAGCAGCACGACGACGCCGAGCTTAAAGAGAACAAGCGGACTGGAGACTTTGAAAATCATCTTCTCCCCTTGCGCTGCGATCAGAACCAGAAGGCACAGCAGGGTCAGCGAGAAGAACGGGCTATCGGAAAGCAGACCCGTCGTTACGCCGAAGCTCTGTAGGTACTTGGCCGTATCAAAGGTCACCGCCAGCGAGTAGGTGAGCATCCCCTTGACGAGCATGAAGAAGTACACGACTGCCAGAAAGACACCCCAGTTCTTTCCGAGATACTGCGTAATGACACCGGCATAGTTCTCACATTGAGCGCTTTCGGAGAGCGTCTGCAAGTACAGCTTCTGCATTGTGTACAGCGCTGGATATGCCAGCAGCACTGAAGCGGCAAACACCCAAACGCCGGTGATGCCCACTTGCACCGGCAAGAAAACAATGCCGGCACCAATCGCCATGCCAATGCACAAGATGACCCACCCCATGTCGTACCGGGTGAACGGAACCCTGGCAAAAGGTTCGGCGGATATGTCCAGCTCTGCAACGGTGTTCATGTGTGTCTCCTGGTGTATTGGCGTCAAGGCGTGCGTGAACGCGCCGAAACGCTGCGACGTTTTATCGTTCTTGTGATGGCGAGGCGGGAAGCCTCAACTGCGGTGGCGATTCCTGTTGACTCGATTTCGGGTCAGGAGGGGTCGCCGTTAACGGTCAGTTGTGCACGTGGTCCTGCAATCGAATGGCCAACATCTCTCCGACAGCACAGGTCAGATCTCCTGCGGTCAAAACCAAATCGATCCATGCCTTTCGCCCCTCCAATGAGCGAAGGCGGCCAGTGATCACCAACTCAACGCCCAAGGGCGTGGGCTGCTTGAAGTCGACTTTCAAAGACGCTGTTACGAAACGCGGTGGCTGCAAGCCTTCGCTGCCCAGTTGCGCATCCTTCAGAGACGCGAAGGCCGCTGCGGAGGCTGCACCGTGGCAATCCAGAAGCGAGGCAATCATCCCGCCATAGACGTGGTCGGGAACGCCACCGCTATAGCAGACATCGGGCGTGAACCTGGCCACCGTATGTTCGCCAACGAGGTAGCTCTTCAGGTGGTGTCCGTGCGGATTCTGCGCACCGCAGCCATAGCAGTGGGCGAACTCCGGTGGGTAGGTTTCCTGTATTGCGCGTGCGGGCATGGGTCGGTCTCCTCGTCGGAATGCGAGATGCAGGCCACCAGCGGGACAACCGTTGACGTGGCACCTACCCCGGTCCGATCTTGAACGTGTGGTTATCGTATTTCCTCATCTCCTTCACAAACAATTGAGATTTTTATCAACCATCGGAACGCTCCAGTTCGTCGCCAGAACGGGCGCCTCCTCCGGAGACGTTTGCACGCTGATGCCAATGGTTTGCTCTCCGCATCCGGACTTGCCATAGTCCCTGACTGCCAATACGATGTTCATGTAATCGCGTATCACTTGAGAGAAATTTCAATGAGCCACCGATCCGGCACGACGACACCCACGCTTCGGCAACTTCAGCTTCTGTTGGCGCTCACCTCTTCAGATGGCATTGCGAGCGCTGGCGCGAAGCTCGGCATGTCGCCTTCGGCCACGAGTCACGCATTGCGGGCGTTGGAAACGGCATTGGGAACGGAGTTGATCGACCGCAATGCATCGGGACTTGCGTTGTCCTATACAGGCGAGCATGTGCTTCCCCATGTTCGCGACATCTTTGCGTCACTTCAATTGGTTCAGGCCACAGCGTTGGCCGGCGCAGAGCTGAAAGCCGGTTTGCTGCGTTTGGGCTCATTCGGCGCGAGCGCGACGATCAGGGTGCTCCCTCCGCTGCTAGAGCGATTCAAGGCCCGCTACCCCGGTGTAGATGTCGTTGTGACAGAGAAACCGGACGAGCAGACCTCACGCGATCTGATCGAGCGCCGCCTGGAAATTGCAGCGGTTACGCTACCCAAGTCCGACTTCGACTCGCAAACTCTCGTCGTTGATGAACTCGTCGCGGTTTTGCCTTCCGACCACCCTCTGGCAAAACTGGAGACCGTTCCGCTCAAGGAGATGACGACTGTCCCGTTCATCCTGACCCGCGCGGGGTCGCAGGCCTTGGTGCTCAAGTTGTTTTCGAGGAACGGGCTCAGCCCGCGGGTGGGCTATGAGCTCCTGCAACTGATGTCGATACTGGAGCTGGTTGCGAGCGGAAAAGGGGTTTCGATCCTAGCGAAGCTGGCGTTGCCGGATCGCTACCCTGGCACCGTCTTCCGTCCTCTCTCCCCTGGTACATCCAGACGTATCGGATTGGTCTGTCTGAACGAGAACCGGCTCTCCCCGGTGGCTCAAGCATTTTGGCAGGAGGCTCGCCGGTATCGCGCCGAGATCAAGTCCACCGCTCGATAGCCCTGATCAAAGCTCCCGAAGTGCACGCAGCACTTGAAATTAATTTCAATTGAGCAAGAAGCGTCCTGAGTCAACAATCGGTGTAGCTCACCTCGGTCGACCGCTCGGCACGAGCTGACGACTAGAACAACACCCAGCTATTGGAGACATCTAATGCGCGTTCCGGCTACGCTCTTCAATGAGTTCGTGTGCGAATTTACGCAGCTTGTTGACAACTTCTCGGGAGACGAAGCGCAGGTACTGAGCAAGGGGCGTGCGCTTCTCACCGAGCTCGTCCGGCACGATGACTGGCTGCCACAGGAGTATTCGCAGCCACATCCCCAGTACTACCAGCAGTACCTGCTACATGCCGACCCAGCCGATCGCTTCTCGGTTGTCAGCTTTGTTTGGGGGCCTGGTCAAAAGACTCCCATCCACAACCACACGGTTTGGGCACTGATCGGTATGTTGCGGGGTGGCGAGCGAGCCGAGGGCTTTGAAGTCGGTGAGCCCGATCAGCCAATGCGATCGCTCGGGGTCGACTATCTCACCCCGGGGACTGTCGAGAGTATTTCTCCGCGCACCGGCGACATCCACAGGGTGTCCAACGCGTACGAAGATCGCGTCTCGATCAGCGTTCACATCTACGGCGGCAACATCGGGCGAATTTCGCGACACGTGTTCGATCCACACACAGGCGCGCGAAAGACTTTTATTTCCGGCTATTCCAACGAGGCCGAGATCTCTGCGTAGACAACTAAAGCTTGCCGTGGCTGGTCTTGCCCGAGGCGTTCTGGTTCACGGAACCCAATCCTGATGTCCACTTCGAGAATCAACGCCGACGTCTTACGGCTAGCCATGGCGCAAGCGCTGGCGGGAGCAAACTCGACGGTCGTCTACGCCACCGGCGCCATCATCGGCCACATGCTCACCCCAAAGCCTGCGCTGGCCACAGTGCCGGTCTCCGTCTTTGTGGTGGGGATGGCCTAGTCTTCACCCTCCTAGGATTGCTGACCGACAACCTCAAAGGGGCTGCAGTCCTAGGGGCGCTGACGGCTATGTCGTTACTGGTCACTCTTGTCGAGTTTTCGGAAATGCGAGACCGTCACCGCGCGCGCACAGCAATTGAGCAAGCGCTGGTGCGAACCAGTCCGAACCGCAGCCGGTGCTGCCGGCGGATCCAGATGATTCCGTCTCTCAAAGCATCGCATGCTGAACGTGTGGAGCGACGCCCCAAGGAAAGTTCGGAGTTGCGTGAACCAAAACACGGATAGTTCAAAGTTAGGCGAACCAAGAGTTCAAAGTTGGCCGAGCAACTCCACCGGGAACGCCTGTAGATCGTGGGGCGCCGGTTCAGAGTTGGGTGAATCTCGACATTTCCCGTAGATCGCGATCGAGACCCGCCCGGCCTTGAACGATCAGCCCCGGCCTCGCGCCGAGGCACTCCCGATCTCTCCAAACCCCGGATCATCGCCGGGTCCAAGGTACTCCGACAGCTTTGCCTGACAGAAGTCCAGATAGGCACGAACGAGGCTGGATGGGTGGCGGTGGGACGGGTAAAGGAGATGGATTTGCTGCGCCGGCATGCCGTGGTTGGGCAGCACCCGGCGCAGCCGCCCGTCTTTCATTGCGACCGTGGCGAGGAACGGCGGCAGTTCCGTGACCACGTCACCGGCCAGCGCGCGGCTTCGCAGGTGCAGGTAGTCATTGGTCGCGAGCACCGCACCGGGTTCCAGCTCGTAGTCGCCAAGTTGCCAAACGGTGCGGACACTCAGGTCGCGGCACCAGACGGCGCAAGGAAAGCGGTGCAATTCCTCGGGCGAGGCCGGTTCGCCCAGGCGATCGAGCAATGTCGGGCTGGCGACGAGGATGTGCCGGTAGGTCAATATGCGTCGCGCCACCATCGCCTCGTGCACGACCCTCCCCACGCGCAGCGCGACGTCGATACCGTCATGGGTCAGGTCGACCCGGCGTTCCGTCGTGTACACACTCAACGCGATCTCCGGGTACTCGCGTTGGAAGGCACCAAGCAACTCCCACCACGGCTCGAACGCGGGCGGCAATGACAACCGCAGACGCCCTTTCAACCGCGCCTGGTCGCTGATCACCACGCGCTCGCCTTCCGCCAGTGCCTCGATGCCGCGGCTCGCATGCTCGTACAGCCGCGTGCCCGCATCGGTCAGACTCGTGCCGCGCACGGAGCGCTCGAGCAATTGCACCTTCAACTCGCGCTCAAGTTCCCGGATGCGGCGACTCAAGGTCGGAAGGGGAATACCCATGCGCTGGGCCGCCGCCGACAGGCTGCCGGCTTGCACCACGCCAACGAACATCTGCGCCGCGTTCAGGTCCATGCATTCCTCTCAAATATGGAATGAATCTTACAAATTATATTCATTCCACATCATAAATGAACACCCTACAGTGATGTACAGGCTGGCGACGCCAGCTGATCCATCACCAACAGGGAGCATTCATCATGACCATCGAATCCGTCATCCGCACTTACGAAACGGCACTCAACGCCAACGACATCGAGACGATCCTTGGCCTGTACGGTCAGGCGCCGGTGTTCATGCCGCAGCACGCACCGGCCCTGCTTGGGCGAGATGCGGTGCGCGCCGGCTACGCGCAGGTGTTCGCCACCATCAAGCTGGCTGTGCGCTTCGAGATCCATGAGATCGAGGAGGCCGGCGACTGGGCCTGGGTCCGCACCAGCTCCGCCGGCAGGACCCGCATCCTCGCCGCCGGCGTCGAGGTGGAAGAAGGCAACAACGAGCTGTTCGTATTCCGGCGCGAGGGCGGCGAATGGAAGATACACCGCTACCTGTTCGCCACCAATCGCCCGCGTGCGTAAGGAGCCGCCAACATGAAAGCCTATGTCATCGAACAGGCCGGCGGGCCGGAAGTGCTGCAATTGCGCGATATTCCGGAGACCGCGCCAACGGCCGGGGAGGTCCAGCTCCGCGTTCGCGCGTTCGGCCTGAACCGCGCGGAGATCTATCTGCGCCGTGGAGACATGGGCGCCATTACCGGGCCGCGTGTGCCGGGCATCGAGGCGGTCGGCGAAGTCATCCACGATCCGGCGGGCGTCTTGCGCGCCGGGCAGCGCGTGGCCACCGCCATGGGCGGCATGCAGTTCAGCCGCAACGGCAGCTATGCCGAAACCGTGACCGTGCTGCGCGGCAATGTGGTGGCGCTGGATAACACCTCGCTCTCCTGGGAAGAACTCGCCGCGCTGCCCCAAGCCTATCTGACGGCATGGGGCGCGCTGGAAAACAGCCTGGCTGTGCTGGCGGGCGACACCTTGCTGGTCCGGGGCGCCACCTCGTCCGTGGGTCTGGCGGCGGTCACGTATGCCAAGGCGCTCGGCCTGCGAGTCATCGCCACGACCCGCTCGCCGGCCAACGCCGCGCGACTACGCGAAGTGGGTGCCGACGAGATCATCCTCGACCGTGGCGAGATCGCCGCCGAAGTTCGACGTCTTATCCCCGAAGGCGTCGACGCGGCACTGGAGGTGGTTGGCGCGGCCACGCTGCGCGACACCATCAAGGCGCTGAAGCCGTTTGGCGCGGTCAATGACATCGGCCTGCTCGGCGGTCCGCCCGTGCTCGACAAGCTCCATTTGATGCAGGACCTGCCAGGCGCCACGCGGCTGAGCTTCTTTTCCAGCGGACTGCTTGGGACCCCCGCGTTGCCGTTGCAAGAATCGCCGCTGCCGTGGATCGCGCAAGAAGTTGCGGCCCGCCTCATGCCCTCGATCCGCGTGGCGACTTTCGACTTCGACGATATCCGCCGCGCACACGCCCTGATGGAAAGCGACCGCGCGCTCGGCAAGCTGGTCGTCAGGCTCTGATCAAGATCGCACCGGAGAACACATCATGCATCCCCTGTTCCGCAAATCGCTTGCCGCCCTGGCATTGGGCGCGCTGCTTCCCTTGGCCGCGCAGGCCGCCAAACCCGCCACGGCCGACGCAACCAGGACGGCCATCGTGCAGCAACTTCAGCACTACGAACAAGCGCTCAACAGCGCGAATGTCGAGCAAGTCATGGCGCTTTATGCCGACGACGCGGTCTTCATGCCTCAGCACAGTCCGCCGGCCGTTGGCCGCGAGGCGGTGCGGGCGGCGTATCGCCGCGTGTTCGAAGCCATCCGCCTCGACATCCGCTTCGAGATCGACGAGGTTGTCGCGCTGTCGCAGGACTGGGCGTATGCCCGCACCCGCTCAAGTGGCACGGTCAAGGTGCTGGCGAGCGACCAGCCGCCGGGCCCGGAAGCGAACCAGGAACTGTTTCTGCTCCACCGCGAAGCCAGCGGCCAGTGGCGCTTTGCGCGCTACATTTTTTCGACTACCAACCCGCCCGCAAAACGTTGAACACCAGGAATCGCCATGAACGCCCCAGCCAACACCCTCACCTCCGCCTTTGCGCCATACGGCATGGCCGCCGCTCGCGTGCTCCTGGCCCTGATCTTCGTGCTGTCCGGCCTCTCGAAGATTGGAGCGCCTGACGCCACCCGTGCCTATATGGAAGCCATGCATGTGCCCGGCGCACTGCTATGGCCAACCATCCTGTTTGAAGTGATAGGTGGCCTGCTGGTCTTCGCCGGCTACCGCACGCGCCTGGTCGCGGCACTGTTCGTCGGCTTCTGCCTGGTTTCGGCAGCGGTCTTCCATCATCAATTCGGCGACGAGATCCAGATGATCATGTTCCTCAAGAACGTGTCGATGGCCGGCGGGTTCCTCTTGCTGGCCAGCGTCGGGGCGGGAGTCCTGAGTCTCGATGCGCGGGCACGGCGGCCGCGCGCCAACTGACCCCGATCGCCATTGCCTGACGGAGCACGCCACTCGAACGCCCGCCGGCATTCGGCCTGCCTGCGGGCGAGCGGAAACGCCCGGCGCACCGAACGGCGGCGCTCCCCCTCGATATGGCGCGGGGCCGGTCGTGGGTCACTTGACTGCGTCCTGCCCGGTCCCCAGATGCAGCCCGACGATCGCGACAACAATAATCGTCACATAGGCGATGCGCTGCGCACCGAGCGGCTCGCCAAAGACGATGCCTCCCACAAGGACGGAGCCAACTGCCCCGATGCCTGTCCAGACCGCGTAGGCCATCCCGAGGGGTAACACTGACAAAGCCTTGCTGAGGGCAAGCACGAATGCGGCAAGCAGCGCAATGGATGCCGCGCCCCATCCCAAATGCGTCATGCCGTCCGATTTCTTTGTGGCCACAGCCCATACCACATCGAGCAAGCCGGAAAAGACCAGCAGCGTCCAACCTGTTGCATGGCTCATGCGGCGGCCCTCGCAAAGCGATCCGCAATATCCCGGAGGGCTTCGCCCGCACGCTCGGCAGCAGCGCCCACGCCTTGCGGGTTGCCAGCGATTGGTCCGACCGGCACGATCTCGGCCCCGACGAGGCCGATGAACTTCAGCGCCTCTTTCAGATAAGGCGTTGCGAGATCCGGACGCCCCCACGACGGCCCCTGGGAGAAATCCCCGGCGCTGGCGAGGATAGCGACGACGGGTCGTGCCCGAAGCAAGGGCGTGTAGCCCGTTGTGGGGTGGAAGCTGAAGCTCAGGCCAGGCTGCGTCACCAGGTCGATATAGTGTTTCAACCGGTACGGAATGGACAAATTCCACATCGGGCTGGAGATCAGTATGGCGTCGGCAGTGTCGAGGTTGTGAACCAACTCCTCGATCCGAGTCCAGGCGGCGGCCTCGTCATCGGTCAAGGCGCGCCCGGCAAGCCGGGCATATTTGGCGGCAAGCAGCGGGCCGTCGAGATGCGGCAGCTCCGCGCTCCAGACGTCAAGTTCCGCAACCCTCAGGTCAGGGACTTTGCCCTGCAGCGCAGCGACAAAGCCGTCGGCAGCCTTGCCGGAATGTGAGAGGCCATCGCGAGGCGACGCCTTGATATGAAGTAGCTTGATCATTTCGGGCTCCTACGGGTGATCTGATCAAGATTGTAGATTTGCATCCTTGCGAATTAATAGGCAAAATTTGCGAAACCAATTCGCACTGATGCGAAAATGCTTTCAACGGACGACATCCTCCTGATCGGCATGCTGGCGCGGATGGGTAAGCCAGGCCCGGCCGCGGCAGCTCTCAATATTCATTTGGCGACGCTCTATCGCCGGCTGAAGGACCTGGAGCAAGAAGCCGGCACTCCCATATTTCAGCGGATCGATGGTCGCTATCATCCAACGCCGCTCGGTAGCGAGTTCGTTCGAGCGGCGAGTGCCATGGAAACCACGCTGGCAGAAGCAAGGCGGCAGTTGTCGGGTGGAACGCAACGGCTCGAAGGACGCATCACCATCACGACGGCAGACACGCTGCTCGCCATGGTGACCACGTTGCTGCCGCCCTTCCGCGCGCAGCACCCCGGAATCAGTTTCGAGCTTGTTGTCTCGAATGGGTTCGCCGATATGTCCCGTTATGAAGCGGAGGTGGCGATCCGGCCAACGAGATCGCCACCGGAAACACTTGTGGGCCAGCGCGCCGGGACTTTCGGTTACGGGATCTACGCCGCTGCGAGCGATGCCGAAGGCTTGCCGTGGATCGTGCTCGATGACAGCCTGTCTGCAATCCCGTCTTCGCGTTGGCTTTCCGGCCGCATTTCGCAAACGGAAACGGTATTGCGCGTGAACAGCATGTGGGCGGCTGGCCAGGCAACTGCTACCGGCCTGGGCAAGGCGCTGCTGCCGGACTACGTGGCGCAGCAGTTCAATCTGCACCCACTGGGAACGCCGGTAAGCGAGCTTGAATCCGAGGTTTGGCTCCTCATTCACCCCGATCTGCGGCGCACTCCCCGTATCCATGCCTTCATTGAATTCGCGACAACCCATCTTAGGGCGATGCTTCGAAGCGGATACGCGAAGGCTTGAGTCGACGGCCTATCAGTTGCCGGCCCGGCGCCCCGATCCGCCATCCCCGCGCGGGGCTCGTACCACCCGCACTCCTGGGAGCCCCACGAAGAAGGCCGACGAAGCTTCGGATTGCCACCTCGCATGAGCCGATTTTTCACTGTAGGCCTCGCACCGCCACCCCGGATCAACGCTTGCCAGGCATGCAGGGCACGGCAATCTCGAACGCGGAGGCCGACATGTAGCGGCCCTGCGGGTAGTAGTCGCCCATCACCTTACGTTCGTCGCCCGGCTTCCCGATGGCCTGCACGGCATGGGGGAAGTCCGACGTACCAAGCATGTGCCGCAGTTGCACCACCGTCACGTCGGCGTCTCCGGCGCCATCGCCGTCGTCGGCCATTGGCAGCCAGGTAACGCCGCATTGCCGGATAGCATTGCGCGGGCGATCTTCCTTGCGGCTGACAACGATGGTGTAGAAGCCGTCCGGCCCCACCGGGATCTGCTCGTCGTAGGCACAGTCGTTGACCCGCGTATTGGCAAAGCCCTGGTTGGCGCACATCGACCAATACCTCAGTTCGCCGCCACCCATGGTGGCGTCGCCGTGGAATGTCCTGGGCGTGGTCGGCGCCTTGCCGCGAATGACGAATACCTTGCCAAGCTTGCGGTTGACGATGGTGCGGATGTACTGGTTATCCAGGTTCGGGTAGAAGCCGCCCGTGCTCTTGGTCGGATTGGCCAACGGCTTGCCGGTGTAGAGGCTGTACAGGTACTCGCGGTCGTACTGGATGTACCAGGTCGGCGGATTGGTGGCCGGATAGGCGGGCTCGTTCTTCGCCTTCCCGACTTCGCGCGCCGCCGCCAGGAGTTCGTGGTATTTCTCCATCGGCACCGCCAGCGCGGCCGCATCGAGCTGGAGTGGCTGTTGCGCCCTCAGGGCCGGGCATGCCGCGTCGCCTTTGAGCACCTTGCCGTCCGCGAGCGTCAGCACCGGGACCGGCAGTCCGGTTCCGCCGGTCTCGTCCATCCCCTTGTCACGGGCATAAATGCGATACAGCACCACTTGCTGGCCCTTGCCGTACTTGGGCGTGTGCAGCGCCGTGCGCTGCTGGCCGACCTGATTCATACCGACCGGCAGATTGGCGGGCGGGGCGCTGTCGACAACCTCGAGCGAGTAGCCCCGTGCCCTGGCATTGCGGTCGGCGCCCGGCAGGAAGGGGTTGCTCGCGCCCGACGCCGGCCGGATCAGGTAGTCGGCCACCGATTCGACCGGCACGCCGGCACCGTCGTAGCTGATCAATGACATATAGCGCGAATGCGGGAAGTTCCCCTCCAGGGATAGCTTGCCCCCTTCCGGCACCGTGAACGTTGCCGCCCAGTAGAAGGTGCCGGCATCCGGGTAGGCAATGTTGATATACGGATCGGCGCTGGCGGGGCCGCGCGACCAGAAGCAGTTGCGCGGACCGGGAATCGGATCCCTGCCGGCGGTGACGGGTGCGGGTTCGTCGGGCCGCATCGCCGGCGCCTGCGCGGCGGCCGCGGCAGCGGCAGCGGCAGCGGCAGCG
>JACXTT010002166.1_pt1 | contig 31496 bp, 35 predicted proteins | sample 9270951 | NCBI WGS metagenome assembly JACXTT01 (sample SAMN15532306, study PRJNA645909) | rock metagenome | isolation source: weathered quartz diorite | place: Puerto Rico | collected 2017-06-21
GCGAGCTCGCTGACGCCGTAGACCGAGCCGCCGGGACTGTCGATGTCGATCAGGATCGCGTCCACGGTGTCGTCGGCGAGCGCCGCACGCAGCGCCTGGGCGAACTGCTGGGTGCTGGTGCCGCCGGACCATTCGGTCATCATCCCGGCGCGCTGCACGATCGTGCCGTACAGCGGCAGCACCGCGATGCCGTTGCGGCTTTGGCGTGTCGTCTGTTCGCGCCGCGTCTCCCAGGCGGATTTCTGCAGGCGGTAATCGTCTGCGCCACCGGGGCGCGCCACGCCGGCCGACCAGCGCGCGACGATGTCGGCGTAGATCACCAGGCGCTCGCGCTTGACGGCCCAGGGCGTGTCAAGGAATTCCGTCACTAGCAATGCATTTTGCATTCCATGCACCTCCTCAAATTGTCGCGTAACTGCATCGGTTAAGCCGTTCCATGATCTGTTTCAATCCCATCTGAACGAAGCCCGTCTTGAATGACCGACGGTACGGCCCGCCACGCATGCCGGAGAAGGCAATGCCGCGGGCAGCTCGGGGTTTTTCGCGGACACTGGCCGAGTGGTCCGGCCGGCGGCAACATGCCGGCATGAGCAAATTCAGGCGGCATCCGGCAGCTTGTGCCAGCCGCGTTCCAGAATCTCGCGCCAGGTCGGCAGACGAAGGACGGGCGGCGGTACGTCCGAGATGATGCGTCCCAGACGGTCCTTTGGCTGCTCCGCGCGCCAGCGATCAACCGCCGCTTCATGCTCGGCGAAGGTCTTGATTTTCGCCTGCTCGAAAATGCGCTTGCGGCGCGCGTACTCTCGATCGAAGGTTTCATCATCCACGTACCGTGGCGGCGCTTCGTAATCGGCCAAGACCGAAGGTAGTTGGTTCTCCGGATATGTCATGAGGTTGAACCGGTCGAGATCGATCGGCGTCTCGATCCCCATGGCGACCGGGTAACGCAGTTCGAGGATTTGGAGTTCGACGTGGGCTTTCAGCAGCGGCCACCGCGACCCGCGAAGTTCAGCGACCCGCTGATACAGCTCAAACAGATGCTGTTCGCGCTCCTTGAGGATCCGGGCGGTTTCGCGCACATGCTCGTCGATCGCGGCCACGGTTTTGCTGGTCGTCTCTTCAAGCGCCGGCAGCCGTTCGGCTTCCTCGCGCAACGCCGGCAACCGTTCAAAAACCTTGATGAGCTCGACATGCCGTGCGGGATCGACGTCAACCTCCTGCAGCGCCCGGACGAATTTCTCATCATCCTTGGCCTCGCCGGCGCCGTTGGCCTCGCGTGCGGCGATCTGCGCCACTTGACGCAGGGCGGAATTTTTCCTCGACGCTAACCTTGCTAACAGATTCATAGTATGGTCCTCAATGAGTAAATGACTTCGTCCGCAGGGACGATCTTTTTCGTGGCAGGTTCAAGCATCGCGACCACCTGCCGGGATCAATCAGTTCAACGGATCAGTGCTAACGCGCCGCGAATCTTCGGCGCCGCGCCCGGCGACCAGCGTATGCGCACGGTCCGTTCGGGCCGCAAGCACCTGATCCAGGTTCGCGATCCGATCGGCCAGGCCCTGGTGCACGGCGTCCGGCGCACTGACGAGGCGACCCTGGCCGAAGGATTGCCGGACCAGCAGCGGCCCCACCCCCCGGCCGCGGGCGACAGTGTTCACGAATTGCCCATAAACCTCGTCGACACGCTGCTGCAGGAACCGTCGCGCCGGATCGGCGAGCGGTTCGTAGGGATTGCCCTCGGTCTTGTACTTGCCGGCGGAGACGAGTGAAACCCTGACACCGGCCGCATCCAGGGCGCGGGAGTGATCTTCGTGGATCGCCACGATGCCGATACCGCCTGCTTCGCCGCCCCGGGTGATCGCGATCTCGCTCGCGGCCGCGGCGATCCAATAGGCGCTTCCGCCGGCGACGCCATTGATCGCGGCCGTGATCGGTTTTGCGTGTCGCGCGGCCAGCACCTGGTTGGCGAATTCGAGTACGCCGTAATTCGGGCCACCGGCGGAATCGATCTCGATCACGATCCGCTCGATGTCCGGGTCCGCGAGCGCCGTCTTGAGCTGGCGGCTGGCGTCGCTGAGCGCGGTGCCGCCGAGCAGCTCGGTCAGGAGGCTTCGCTTCGGCGTCAACGTCCCGAGCAGCTGGATGACCGCGGCGCCGTTGGCGTAGCGGTATTCGCCGGTCTTCGCGGAGCGCGCCGGCATGACGCTCGCGCCGATCGCGGTGCCGGGATCGGTGATCACGGCATCGAGACGCGCCGCGGACTGCAGCAGCGATTCCGCTGTGCCAGCCCACATCGAGAAATGCAAGCCGAGCAGATTGCTGTCGGGCCCGCCGGATTTGAAGTTCGGTTGCATGTTTTTGCGTCTCCGTGAGATTGGCCGATTATTTCGCCAGCTTAACGCGCGCCCAGCTGCACGAACGGCGAGCGCTTGTTACTGCTGTTCGGTACGGTGATCGGCCGGGACAGTTTCGGCTGGCCATCGACGCGGAAGACCACGCGAAACATGCTGGTGTCGGAATCGAAGTAGAAATGCATCGAGACCACCGTCTCGATCCCTTCCGGCCGCGTGATGGTGCGGTAGTAGGCCAGATCGACCAGGAGGACATCGCCTTGCGCGCTGAAGGCCTTGGCGTCCTCACTCACGAGCACCGGCCGGCCCTTGAGCATCCCGTACGCTCCTTTCGCCGCCTCCTCGCTCGGCGGCAGGTACATCGGATAACCCGAAACGGTGAGACCGTCGAGGGCCGGCAGCACATCGGGGTTCATGATCCAGACGGCCCGGGCGAAGGAGCCGGCCGGCAGCCGCGCGATCATGTTGCTGATATTGGTCGGCGTGAGCGTGCCGGTGGCCTGGCCGCTGTCCTTGGCGATTGTCACGGCGGCATTATTGTTGAGCGCGCCGAGCGGCTGGCCGTTGCCGTTGCCGAAGAGGATCGCCTGGTTGGTCTTCCAGCGGATCGAATCGGCCATCTTGCCAGGCAAATATGAGCCCAACGCGATCGCGTCCTCGAGCAGCTCGTCGCTCACCGGCACCAAGCCGAGCAGCTTGCTCAGGCGCAGCTGATTCGTGCCGAGCTTGGGCTTGGTCGGTGTGCCGGCGACGGCCTCATGCTGCCAATAAGCCCAGATGCCGTCGGTGCCCCAGGGCGTGGTCTCGTCCTTCGGAAACGCCATGCTGTTGCCGCCGATTTCCACGTTGTCGGTATACGGCAACAACGCATCTTCCTGCAGCGCGAGCGTGAAAATATCCAGCGCGAATTCCTGCGGCACCGCGAAGCCGCCGTCCTGGCCAGTATCCTCGCCGCCATAGGTCGTGGGCGCGGCGGCGCCGATCAGCAGACGCTCGTCCGGGCGCGCCCCGTCCAGGGAGGCGTGCTGCACGGCCAAGGCAAACTCGCCGAAATCGCGGAAACCGGCGCGCGGATCATCTTCGCGACGGTCGCGGCCACCGGAGATCCGCGCGCCGGCAGCGCCGGCAGGCCGTGTCTTGATCTGATTGTGCTTCATGTCGAGCTCCTATGAGAGGTTGTATCCTTTACATCCGGCCAGTAGTGGTTTTTGTGACAACATCGGCCACGGCGGCTGCGAGTTTCTTGAATTCCCGGTTCTGCCGTTGCCGGACGGCAGCAGGGGTCAGACCAAATTCTTGGGCCAGCTCCATCGAGCTCGCGCCGGCTTCGCGGCGTCGGAGCAAGGTCTCGTCAACCTCACTAACCCCAACTGATCGGCAAATCTCGGTGATGGCCGTGCTGATATCGGCCTGATCGGTCATCTCCCCGGATTTCAGCAATTCAAAAATAGTCGATAAAGACGGTTTCCCGGGAAACCGAGAGATCGGCGCTTCGCCCGCACCGGTTGATCCGAAGGATTTGATCAATCCTTGGTTCGAGGCAAAAGACAGTTCATTCGGGCCGGGCTTGACGGTTTTCAATCTTGAGATTTTTCCTGCGCCGTGACACCGCCAGCAGGATTGATTGCTCACCGTGCCCTGGCCGTTGCAGACTCGACAGCGCACTCGCTCCGTTTTCGAGACCCGCAGCGCTGTCTTATGAAGCCCTGCCGCCTGCTGCCGGTCGATCTCTTCATCAGACAGTTGAACTTCCTGTTGACGTTGGCAGTCCAGGCCGAGCAGGTCGCTGGGAATTTGTTTATTAAGCGCACTCTTGATCGTGCGCCTCCACGAAAGCGGTTGCCAAACATCAATTTTTTTAACGGCTACCGGCAATGCCAGAATCACACACCACCGCACTTCATCTTCAAGCGTCCACTTTGCTTCGTCATCGGGCAAACGACGGTTTTTTTGTTGGACATGATTTTCCAAAATCTTTTTGACCAGGCGCCACCGCGGAAAGGTGAGCGGTTTTTTAAAATAGGGAGCGAGAAGTTCACAAGCAGACCTCCGCTCGGCGGGCAAGCTGTCGCGCCGGAGGAGGCACCAGACTGCGCCAGGAAACGTTTGCACATTTTGAAACAAAATCACGCCCTGCTTCAGGTTCCAGCGATAGGCGATCAGCAGCTGGCGGGTGAACGAGCGCTTGTGTTTCACTGGAAATCGCCCCATCCGCCAATCTCCGGTTTTTCCAACCCGGGCAATCCGATCTGCGCATCAGATTGGGTTACGCGCGAGCGATCGGCCGGCGACAGGCCGAACATCCCGAGGAATTGGCGGCATTGGTCAAGCGCGCGATTACGGATCTGTTGCAGTACCGAGATCTGCTTGTAGCCGGAAGGCGTGTCCCATACCCGACCGCGTTCGCCGTTTGAATCACCTGCATTCAGCGCCTTGATGCGCTCGCAGGCCCAGACGTATTCACCCCAAGCATCGCAATAGCCGGTAAGCGCGGCGCGGTCGATCTGCGAAATCAGGCCGAGCCGCTCGAGGTACGGTGCGATGCGTCCCCATTCAGCGCGCGCCTCATCCTCGAGATGCGCCGGGCATTCGGGAATCTCGACCGGCGGCCGGATGACGTCATCGAGCAACGAGGAGAGCGATTTTTTTCTCGGGTTGCCGCGCAACAGCTGCAAAACCGGCGGTGTTGGCTTGGGTCCACGTTGTCCACTCATCGTTCAGTCCTCAATACCCTGGGGGCAGATACCCCCTCCCCGAAACTCGCGGCTGCAAAAGGAAAGGTAGGACTACGGTCCCCGTAGCCAAATCCGTAGGGATTGTTGCCCCCTACCCCGATCGGGATGAAAGCGCGGTGCAAATCATTCATATCAATACTCCGGCGAGGATTCAGGATTGTGACATCGATACGCTTTGGTACAGCCTTCCTCCGCGTTCATCGCCAAGGTCAGTATGGTGCGTTGAGGTACATCGAACATGGCGGCCGCCTCCCGCGCCGCCTCGATCAGGCCAATTCCTTCGCGACGTAACGCCCGGCATCTTGATACCGCCTGGTAAAGCACGAGTTCATTGTTCATGTTTGAATCTCCATTTCGGTTCCACGGGAAACAAGCTGGAATAGGAAACACGGAGTCACCGGGGTCAACGGGGTCGTTTTTCTTCTTATACTCTTTTTTGTCATGCCAAATCTCACATGGGGATATATACCGACTCCGGTGACTCCGGTGACTCCGGTGATCATGTGATCAGCTTCCACAAAGCCCGCTTGGTTGCACCATCGTTGCCGCTGCGCTCGATCTTCCGTCCGTCGATGATTCGGCCGCGATGTTTCTTCAGCCAGTTCCCGAGTCGTTTGGTCGTGATTTTCTCGCCCGTCGCGGAATAGAGAGCGTCATGCAGACGCTCGCGGAGCTCTCTCTGCGTCGGCACCTGGTCGTCAAGGCTTGAGTCTTCACTGATTGACTGAGCGATGATCTGATCGACACGCACTGCCTCATCGCCGAACACTTCATGCCAAACTTGGAAGAACTCACGCTGCAACACGATGTCGGGGTCCTCGGTACGCACTTCCATGCTCCCCACCAAAGGGTCCGGGCGGTCGAGCCAGAGCAACGGCCGACGGCACCAGGCATCCCAGGCTTCGAAGCCGCCGAAAGGATCACCTTCAGTTTCAGGCGATCCGGCCGCCAGGTACGCCCGCACGATTGTCAGCAGCGCCAGGATGATCTGGCCGCGATTCTGCGCGACGGTTTCGAGCACGTCAGACGAAAAGCGGCGCAATTCGGGCCGTTCCACACCGGCGTCGAGGCGTATCAGCATCAACCGTCGCTTGAGGTCGCCGCGGACGTCGAGATTGTTTCCTGTCGCGATGAATGTACAGTTGGTGAGAACGGTCGTCATGGCGGATCCACCTAAGGGGCGCAGGTTGACAGACGGCTGGGACAACACCTGGCAGAGCAGATCGCCGTATAACGGACGCTCAATATTGTCGAGGAGGATGATGGGATCGCCCATCAGCAAGGCCGCCGTAAGACGCTTTTCGGTTTCTTCATGCTTTTCGCCGAGACTGATAACCGGCGCACGTCGCCCCGTCGCGATGATTGCGATGCTGTCCGCCAGCTTTGTCTTGCCAGTACCGGCGACCGCGGCGGTTATTCCGCTCAGAGGCGCTGCCGGTAACGATCGGCGCACGATGCTGGTCAACATGCAGGCAATGGCGGCGCTGCGATCCGATTCGGCGATGAAAGGGAAATCCCAGAAGATGTCCCGTAAAAAATCCACCGCTTCTGCGGCATCGGTGCGTGTCGGGCTCGAGGGCGGCGATGAATAGCCGGCGGGAACCTTCCCGGCGAAGTAGATGCGACTCGCCGCATCATAACCGGGGTTGTCGATCACGGATCCGTCCAGACCCAGCGTCGGAGTCTCGACGATTCCATGTAATGGCCGAATGTGGCGCCATTCTCCTGCGCGTGCAAGAAAACTCTCCGCCAAGGGACGCGGGACGTCGGCGGGGCACCATTTTTTTATGCGCGCGTTAAATTTCTCAAAGTTCGCCACTAAGGCAAGCCGGTCCACCAAGTGTGCCGCAGTGACCGGTTGAATAACAATTGCGCCATCCGGGCGCCAGATGCCGCCGAGCTCGCCGGCCTCGATTCCATTGACGCGAATGAGGCGCGTCGATTGTCGGAAGATCGTGGCGTCAGCGGCGCCAAGCACCGCATCGGCCCGGTCAAGAATCGCGGAGAGTTCACCCTGCACCAGCTGAATCACAGGTCTCCCATCCGATCCGCGATCACGCCGTTCCGTGCGTTGCTCGTTGAACTTGCGATCGGCCAGACGGGTGACGTTGTTCATCTCCGGCTCTTTTTCTTCCATTATTGCCTTCCAAAGATATTGGCTAAGCGGCGGTCGACGTCTTGATCCTGGCTTCGCTCCACTCAATGAGATCGCGGCGGCGGTAACGGATGCACCGCGAACTAACGCGCACAAACTTTGGGCCATTGCCTTCATGGCGCCATTTCTGCAGGGCGCGCGCGGAGACGCCGAGAAAGCGCGCGGCCATCATCTCGCCGATCAGTGCGTCGAGGTCATTGCTAAGTTGGGTGATTGACTGTGCCATGCTCGTTGTTCCATGGTGATAGGACGAGCATGAACATAGGGGGGACAGCGAAAACAGTATATTATATTTAGGCGAGATCCTTATTTATTAACTTTATGGCGGCAGTATACATTTGCTTGCTAGTGGCTGCGGCGTCGTTGTAATCGGTTTTGTTCAACAAACTTTGTCCGATCTTCTGGAACGTCAACCCGGCCGTGCGCGCATCGAATATTCGAAGATAAAGAGGCCATTTTTGCGTGCGATCCCGCGATCGCGGCGAATCATCATGAAAAAATTCTTGAAGCTTTTTAAGCAGCTCGTGTGCTTCAGCGATTTGCGCGGCGAGAGGTTGTTCTAGGTCAAATGCAATGAGCCGGAGACCTGCGGCTTCCCATTTCCCGAGTTTGTCCCCGTCATAGGGGCTCACGCAAAACGGTGCTCTGACCACGAACAGATTTAACCACGGCTGGGATTCATTCGGATCCAACAAATATTCGACATTGTACTTCTCGCGACAACCGGGCATTTCAGCAATTCGCTTAGCTCGTTCATCCAAGGATGAATCTTCGGGCGGCCATGGTGGCAGCTGACTCGGCCACTGGAAATACTTGATTTGAGAATATATGGCCCAATCCTGTTGGTAACTTTTATTTCGCCGCAAAAACTGCCAGCGCCATTGATCGGGCTGCAGGTCGTCTGGATAGGCGGATGCATCCTGCCAATTCGGCGCGCGCCATAACCACGCTCGATTCGGTGCACGATAAACGGTTTCCCGGGAAACCGCGATTTTCGGCTTAACCATGGGCGGACCGCAGCTTCACGATTTTGGCTTTTTTCTGGTTTGCGACGTCGAGGATCCGCTTCGCGTGATCCTCCAGCGCCTGGCGCACGGTGTCCTGGGCGAAGCGCGCATAGATCGCCGTGGTAGCCGTGTTTTTATGATTCAGCACCCGTCCGATCAGATGCAGCGAATTGCCGGCCTGCGCGAGCCAGGATCCCACCGTCCGCCGCAGGTCGTGCAGCCGCACGACCTGCATGCCCACCGGCAACTTGAAATCAGCAGCTTTCTCGACCTCCGCGCGGGTTGGCTCGCGCTGCAGTTCTTGGGTGAGCTTTGCCACGAGTCCGGAGGTTTTCCGATCCTCATGCTGCGCCCATAAATTCACGGTGGCGCGATCGCGCACGCGCTCCCAGGCTGGGTGCAGCTCGACCAGGTGCTCACCGGGACGCCGCCCCGGCAGCACGTGTGGGTTCTTCTCCACGCGCGGGAGATTTCGCAGAATCTCGATCGCCGGCGCCGAAAGCGGCAAGTGAAGCGGCTCGTCGTTTTTCGTGTCCGGCACGCGGAGCTCACGTTGCTTAAGGTTCACATCCTCCCAGGTCGCCTCGAGGAGTTCGTTGCGGCGCAGACCGGTGAGCAGATAAAGCCAAATTGCCGCGCGAATATAGCTGTTGTCTTCCAAATCGATCGCGGCGGCGAGTTGCGGCATTTCTTGCGGCATCACCCAGCGATCGCGTTTTCGCTCCCTATATTTTTTGATCTTGCGTGCTGGATTGGCGGCATTGTTCGGCAGATAGCTCCAGATGATCGCGCATTCGAACATCTTGCCGAGGACCGCCAGGACACGGTTCGCCTCGTAAGGCGCCTTCTTCTTTATCGCGATATCACGATGCAGCGCCGCCACGTCGGCACGGGTGATCGCGATTACCTGGCGCGTTCCCCAGACGGGGATGATGTGCCGGTTAAGGCGGCGCTCGTCCGCCTCCCAGGATTTCTTGAACGGCTTCGCATAGCGTGCGAGATAATCCGCGCACAGCATCTTAATCGTGGCGCCATGCGCGGCGCGCTGCTTCTCGGCAAGGGGATCGGCGCCGCCGATCACGGCCGCGAGCTTCTGGCGCGCGTCGTCGCGCGCCTGGTCGAGCGTGAGGACAGTATGAGGCCCTATCGTCAGCAACCGCTTGCGGCCGGCGGCGCGATAGCTGAGCACGAAGGCTTTGCGACCACTCGGATAAACGCGCAGACCGAAACCGGGCAGAAGCGAATCCCACAATATGCAGCGGCCGTTGTCGACGCGGTCATAAGTGGCGAGATCGACATCGCGTTTGGTTAATTTCATACGCCAATCCTTTCCGATCACCGGGTTTCAAAAGTCACCTATGAGTCACCATCGCAACGAAAAGGAATGACGATGGTGATGACAGCGCATATCGTGCGTCAAAAATTAGCTAACAGTCAACAGCACTTAGGAACGAATGTAGAAAACGGTGTGTAGCTCGTGCATCTAAAATTTTTCTGTTAATCACTGGGTCGGCGGTTCGAGTCCGTCCCGGGGAGCCATTTCCATCAATGCATCATGTTAGAACCGACGCGCCGGCCCGGGCGATCTGCCCATCCTCGCTGGCTTTGACTCCGCTGACGCCGATCGCACCGATAATTTGATTTTTCCAGACAATCGGCACGCCGCCCTCGGATGACAACACGCCCGGCAGATTGAGCACGCGTTGTTGTCCGCTGGCCAGCAGTTCTTCCCATGCTTTGGTCGGTCGCTTGAAAGCCACCGCCGATCTGGCCTTCTGGATGGCAACCTCCACGCTGCCGAACTGGGCGTTATCGAGACGCTGTAAACAGATCAGGTTACCGCCGTCATCGACCACGGCGATCACCACCGGCCAGACATGTTTCAACGCTTCGGCCTCGGCCGCGGCGATGATTTTTTTCACGGCCGCCAGTGTCAGCGCCGGTTTTTCGGTCAGCATATTCTCGTTCATGGTGGCCCTCCTCGGTTTACTGCGTCCGCACCGCGGCAGATTCAGTAATGAACTTCGCATATCGCGCGGGCCGATACAATCTCTTGTTTGTCTGCGGCGACGGATATCGCATAATCTGCCTCATCTCACACCGGTGCGCCATGTTCGTCATCCGACTTTTCAGCATCGTATTCCCGGTATTCGCCATCGTCGCGGTTGGTTATTTCTACAGCCGCTGGCGCCGACCCGACATGACCGCGGCGAACCAGATCAACATGGCCATTCTCCTGCCGGCACTGGTGTTTCATGTCCTCTCCGGCAAGGATTTCCGTCTGGTTGAGTTCGGATGGCTCGCGCTGGGCGGCCTGGCCATCGTGCTGGGCTCGGGGCTGCTGGCGGTGCCGGTGGCCAAAGCCGCGCGGGTCTCGCTCAAAACCTTTGTGCCGCCGATGATGTTTACGAACTCCGGTAACATCGGCCTGCCGCTGGCGGTGTTTGCCTTCGGCGAGCAGGCGCTGCCGGCGGCGGTGGTGCTGTTCCTGGTCGAGAACGGATTGCATTTCACCCTCGGCACCTGGCTCATGGATCACCGCGCCCCATGGCACAAGGTGCTGCGGCAACCGATCGTGGCCGCGACACTGATCGGCATCGCCTTCAGTCTGTTTCGCTGGGACGTACCGGCGCCGATCCGGGAAACCGTCAACCTGCTCGGCCAGGCTTCCATTCCGCTGCTGCTGTTCGCGCTCGGCACGCGCCTCACCAGCGTCGACTTCCGGGAGTGGCGCATCGGCTTGCTCGGCGCCGTGACCTGCCCGGCGACCGGCGTGCTGATGTTGCTGGTCGTGAAACCGTTCCTGGAACTCTCGCTTTTGCAAGCCAGCTTGTTGCTGGTGTTCAGCGCCCTGCCGCCGGCGGTGCTGAATTATCTCGTGGCCGAACAATACCGGCAGGAGCCGGGAAAAGTCGCCTCGATCGTGATGCTCGGGAATCTCGCGGGGCTGATCAGCCTGCCGATGGCGCTGGCGTTCGCGCTTCACTGAACGCATTTAACGCCGGAGCATCGGAACGTACGGTGTTTTTGATCCGCTGCCGATGTCTGGCCAGGTGCAAGGGTGTCCACGAATGCGGAACCTTGAACACGAAGTTGTAGCGCGCCACGTGATAACTGGGATCGAAACCGTAGAAATTGAGTTTCATGCGTTCCAGTTCCTCGGCGCGGTAGGTCTCGAGCGGTTTGGCTGATTCGTCCGCGGCGCGCTGCTGGCGCTTGGCGTCGATCAGCGCGGCGAAGTCCGGATCGCGCGCCAGCGCTTCGGCCTTCGATTCGATCAGCGCCGTGAATTCATCTGCGTTGCCATCGAAGCACTCGTCAACGAGACCCGCCTGCTTCGCTTCCGCGGCGCCGAGCGGCAGGCGGTTGGACATGATCTCGCGGCCGCGCGCCATTCCCGCGCGTCGCGGCAGAAGATAGGTCCAGTATTCGGAACCGTAGAGATTGCCCATGTTCTTGTAGTGCGGGTTCAGCACCACGCCGGCGCGGGCATACAGGCGATCGGCCGCGAGCGCCAGGAACACGCCGCCGGCCGCGGTATTCCCCCGCAAGGCGGCGATGGTGAGCTGCGAATCCGTGGTGATGATGGCCTGCGCCAGATCGTCCATGGCGTTGATGTTGCGCCAGGATTCGTCGGCGGAACTGTCGGCGGCCTCGATGCAGTTGAGATGTATCCCGTTCGACCAGAAATCCGGCCCGCCCATGAGCACGATCACCCGCGTCGGCCGCCGGCGGATTTCGAGATAGGCCTCGCGCAGGCGCCGGCATTGTTCGGTGTTCATCGCGCCGTTGTAGAAATCGAAATACAGGTAGCCGACTCCGTGCTTTTCCCGATACCCGATGTCCCGGTAAGTCTGTCGTTCCGACTCAACCTCAAGTGGCAACGGCGCTTCCGGAACCCCGTCGAGCCTGTCGCGCAAAACCAGGCTCGCCGGCAGCTTGAAGCTCTTCTCGCCGGGCACGATTCTTTTCACATGGCCTATCCAAACCGCGCCATCGCGGGTGGCGCGACAGATCGCGCCATGCCGCCGCGCGATGATATCGCCCGGCGTGCCGCGCAGCGTATCTTCGGCGCAGGCATCGTAGAGATAACAGGTCACGCCGAAGATCTCGTCTTCGACGCCGGGAAACCCGTCGGCGGAATGGATTTTTCGCAGCACGGTTCGGGTGTCATCCACCTGCCAGTCGATGCGCCGGTCTGCCTGCGTCATCAGCGGCTGCCATTTGCCTTTGGCAGCGGAGCGGATTTCGTCCGCCGCCGGCGGAACGAATCCGCCCGATTCGAACCGTCCGATCGCCTGCAATACCGCCGTGACCGTCGCCTCGGTCACTTCATTGCGATACAGGCTGCTCTTCCGCGCCGGACGCATCGGAAAATTCACCGAGGCCCACACCGGACCGGCGTCCATTTCCGCGTTCGCCTGCAACACGGTCACGCCCCACTCGGTCTCGCCGTTCAGGATCGCCCAGTCGAGCGCCGACGGACCGCGGTCGCCGACGGTGCCCGGATGCACCACGAGACAGACGTGGTGCTGCCAGATTGCCGCTGGGATGGCGCGCCGCAGGTAGGGCGCGATAATCAGGTCGGGCCGATAGAGCCGGACGGCCTCGACGGCGACGTCGTCATTGATGTCGAACTCGATGGAAATTTCATGCCCCTGCCGGATTATTTCGACATAAAGCCGCTGCGTGAGGCTGTTGAAGCTGTGCGTGAGAAAAAGAATGCGCACGGATTATCCTCCGGAAGCAGCATCGGATTCGCGGGCATCCTTCGCCATCGACGCCTCATTCGTGATTTTGTCATGACGTCGATACTTGTAATACGCCGCGCAGGCGCCTTCGGATGACACCATACAAGAGCCGATCGGATTCTGCGGGGTGCAGACGGTTCCGAATATGCCGCAGTCGGTCGGTTTCTTCACACCACGCAGGATCGCGCCGCATTCGCAGGCCTTGTTCTCGCGCGCCGGCTTCGGCTCGACCGCGAAGCGACGCTCGGCGTCGAACGCCGCGTAACGCTGCTTGATACGCAGGCCGCTGTACGGCACCACGCCCAGCCCGCGCCACTCGAACGAGCGTCGCAATTCAAAAACTTCGGCGACCATGGCCTGAGCCTTGAGGTTGCCGTGAGAAGTGACCCCGCGGGAAAACTGGTTTTCCACGATGGCCACGCCCTCGTTCAGCTGACGCACCAGCATCAGGATCGCCTGCAATACGTCGAGCGGCTCGAACCCGGCGATCACCACCGGACGCTGGTACTCCTCGGCAAAAAATTCATACGGCCGGCTGCCGATGATCGTGCTGACGTGCGACGGTCCGATGAATCCATCCACGCGCACGGTGCCGAATTTGCGCACGTCCGGCGAATCCAGGATGCTCTGGATCGCGGAAGGCGTGAGCACGTGGTTGCAGAACACGCTGAAGTTCCGAAGCCCCAACGCTTCCGCCTGCTGGATCGCGACTGCCGTCGGCGGCGTGGTGGTTTCAAATCCGATGGCGAAAAAGACCACCTCCCGGTCGGGATTGTCCTGCGCGAGGCGAATGGCCTCGGCGCAGGAATAAACCATGCGCACGTCGCGGCCCTGGGCGCGGGACTTCAGCAGGCTGCGCTTGCGCGAACCCGGGACGCGCAACATGTCGCCATAACTGCACAGGACCACGTCGGGGTGGTCGGCGAGTTCGATCGCCATGTCGAGACGGCTGATGGGCAGGACGCAAACCGGACAACCGGGTCCGTGCACCAAATGCACGTTGGGAGGAAGCAGGTCCTGCAGGCCGTAGCGGAAGATCGCGTGGGTGTGGCCGCCGCAGAATTCCATCAGGCTGTATTCGCGCGTCGGGTCGGACTCGGCGGCCAGCGCCGCGGCCAGTGCCGCGGCTATGCGTTTGTCGCGGAATTCACTGATGTACTTCATGGGGCGCGTTTTCGAGGTGGCGCGCGATCTCGTCGAACAGCGCGAGCGATTTCTGCGCTTCCTCGGCATCCAGCCGCGCGATGGCGAAACCGACGTGAACGATCACGTAATCGCCAACTTCGACGCCGTCGACCAGCAGCAGCGAAATCTGGTTGCGAACTCCGCCGACCTCGACCAGCGCCTGGTCGTTATCGAGCCGTTGCACGACTTTTGCCGGAATGGCCAGACACATGTGCGGTTTTCTCCCGTGACGAGGTCCCGACGCCCCTGGATCAGGCAAGAAAACACGAACCCCGGCCTGTCAGCTTTGACTGAAATCAATATATCACTGTTTACCTCGGGGTTACGGATTTTCGTCACGATCCGGCCTTCCGATTCTCCCGTGCGGCGCTTTTGTCCGGTATTTTTTCGAAAACCAGGGCCGTGACCGCGCCCAGCGCGGCGCCGGCCAGCACATCGCTCAGAAAATGATGGTTGGTAGCGATCAGTGCCAGCGCCAGAAGACACAGCAGGCCAAGATACGCCTGACGATAGCGCGGATAGTAAGACGACAGGACCGCCATCAATGCCGTAAAGACGGTCATGTGACCGGAGGGGAAACAGCCGTAGCCGGCGGCCGGGCTGAACCAGTGGAACCGCGGCAGATCGTGTTCGAGCATCCAGGTGTACGGATCAGGGCGGCCGAAAACATACTGAAGCACGGTCTTGGCGAAAAACGCGATCGGCACGGCTGTTCCACAGGTTTTCAGAAAACGTGTGTGATGGTTGCGGATGCCGCGCTTGGTCATCAAAAGATATCCAGACCAGCAAAACACCGTGATCGCCACGACAGCATGCAGCAGCAAGTCAGGAATCGTCGTCGCTATCTGCAACAGCCGGTCGCTGCTGTTGAGCAACCGGTAAACCTGCATGGCGATTCCGGTGTCGAGATAAAAATAGCTGAAAGCGATCAGCAGCGCCGTCAAGGTCAGGATAACGGCCGCGCGCGACGAGGAAAGGATGGTTGTCACGGATCTCCCGTTCTGGATGACTGTTCGACCATACCGTCGTTCGGCATGGCTGCTCCCGACGTCCTTCCGGACGATACCGTTGGTCGTTTTCTCCGGTATAATCCGACGCCGTAACTGGTAATTTTACCCGCCCGATGCGCTCCTGCATCGGTATTCCATGGACAGCCCTTTGCTCGAAAAATTCCGTCAATCTTTCCTGCGCAAGCGCGTGCGCCTCGTGCTGCTGTCGTTCGCGCTGCTGTTGTCGGGGTACGTGCTCTATCTCGACCTGACGGTGCGCGCCCAGTTCGAAGGCAAGCGCTGGGCCCTGCCGGCGCGCGTCTACGCGCGCCCGCTCGAGCTTTATCCGGGCCTCAAACTGCGTCCGGAACAATTGTTGACGGAACTGGCGATGCTCGGATACCGCGACGGCGGCGATTCGCTCGATCCCGGATATTACCGCCGTGATCAGGACCGGTTCACCATCGCCACGCGACCCTTCGCATTCTGGGACGGCGCACAACCCGCGCTCCAGCTGCGCGCAGACTTCGACGGCGACCGCTTGCGCACCCTCGCCGACCTCAGGGCCGGCCGGCCGGTCACGCTGGCGCGGCTCGATCCGCTGCTGATCGGCGGCATCTACCCGGCGCACAACGAAGACCGCGTGCTGGTGAAACTGAATGAAGTCCCGCCGCTTCTGATCAAGGGACTGATTGCGGTCGAGGACCGCAAGTTCTACAGCCACCACGGCGTCGATCCGCGCGGCGTCGGGCGCGCCCTGGTGACGACCCTGCGAGGCGCCGGCGTGCAGGGCGGCAGCACCCTGACCCAGCAACTGGTGAAGAATTTTTTCCTCACGCCCGAGCGCACGCTGCGGCGCAAGTTCACGGAAATGATCATGGCGCAGCTGCTCGAGCTGCACTATTCCAAGGATGAAATCCTGGAAGCCTATGCCAACGAGATATACCTCGGCCAGGACGGTAATCGCGCGATCCACGGCTTCGGGCTGGCCAGCCATTTTTATTTCAATCGTCCGCTGTTGCAGCTGGACCTGCCGCAGGCGGCACTGCTGGTCGGGCTGGTCAAGGGACCGTCCTATTATGATCCGCGCCGCCATCCGGCCCGCGCCCTGTCGCGGCGCAACCTGGTGCTCCAGGAGATGCTGCAGCAACAGGCCATTACCCCGCAGCAATATGCCGCTGCCAGAGCCACGGGGCTGGGCGTCGTCGAACAGGCGCCGGGCGGAACCTCACTGTATCCGGCGTTTGTGGAACTGGTGCACCGACAGCTGCGGCGTGACTACCACGAAGAGGACCTGCGCTCGGAGGGCTTGCAAATATTCACTTCGCTCGATCCGCTGGTCCAGTTCGCCGGCGAACGCGCCCTCACCACCCGCCTGACGCAGCTGGAAAAAGCGCGTCGCATCCCGCCGAACGCGCTCGAAGGCGCGATCGTGGTCAGCAACACGCAAAACGGCGAAATTCAGGCGCTCGTCGGCGGACGCAACACGCGCTACGAAGGATTCAACCGGGCGCTCGATACCGAGCGCCCGGTCGGCTCGCTCATCAAGCCGGTGATATATCTGACCGCGTTGCAACGGCCGGACAGCTATACGCTCGCGACGCTGCTCGACGACAGCCCGCTCGTGTGGCGCGAGCGCGGCGCCCCCGACTGGGAACCGCACAACTACGACAAGACATTCCACGGCCAGGTGCCGCTGCGCTTGGCGCTGGCCAATTCCTACAACGTCTCGTCGGTGCGACTCGGCCTGTCACTGGGCGTGCGCACGGTCATGGACAACGTGCGCCGTCTCGGCGTCGAACGCGATCTGAATACCTACGCCTCGAGCCTGCTCGGCGCCGACGGCCTGAGCCCGCTGGAAGTCACGCAGATGTACGAGACCATCGCGAGCGGCGGTTTTCGCGTGCCGCTGCGCGCGATCCGCGAAGTCCTGACGGCGGAAGGCCAGCCGTTGCAGCGTTATTCTCTCTCGATCGAACAGGTGATCGAACCGGGACCGGCTTACCTCATCACCAGTGCGCTGCAGGGCGTGGTGCGCGAAGGCACGGCCGACGGCTTGAACAAGTTTCTGTCGCCGGACATTCATGTCGCCGGGAAAACCGGCACCACCAACGATCTGCGCGACAGCTGGTTCGCCGGATACACCGGCGATCGTCTGGCCGTGGTGTGGATCGGACGCGACGACAATCAACCGATCAACATGACCGGCGCCGGCGGCGCCATGACCGTATGGGGTGATATGATGGCCAGACTCGATCCCGAACCGCTGGTACCGCCGCAGCCGGACAACGTCGAGATGGTTTCGGTCGATGCCGTCACCGGCCGTCGCGCCGACGAGAATTGCCGGGGCGCGGTGTCACTGCCGTTCATCAACGGTTCGGCGCCGGTGGAAACCGCGCCCTGCGCCGCATCGTCGCCGGGCCCATCCATCAAAAACTGGTTCAAGAGGCTGTTTGAATGATGCGACATTCTTTCTCCGGTTTGTTATTCGTCGTTGCCGTCTCGATTGCCGGTTGCGCCGGATTGACGACGCGCGAGCCGGAATCGCTGCCGGTATCGGACAACAGCGCCGTAACCGCGCTCGTGAGCACGGCGCGGACCGAGCTTGCCAACGGCAAGCTCGATGCCGCGGCGGGCTCTTTTGAGCGCGCGTTGCGGATCGAGCCGCGCAACCCGCTTTTGTGGCAGGAACTGGCCAAACTGCGCCTGCAGCAGGGTCAGTATCAGCAGGCCGAGGGCCTGGCGGCGCGTTCCAACGGCTGGGCCGGTGACAATAAATCGCTGCGCGCCGAGAACTGGCGCATCATCGGACAGGCGCGTCTGAAGCGCGGCGACTATCCGGGTGCGCAATCCGCCTTCGACAAGGCGGCGCAGGCGAACTGAAGACGAAGATGAACCGACACCCCGGCCTATTTCATCCAGCGTCGGGGACGCACCGACAAACCACGCTCCGCGTCGTATTGCTGGGCGCTCTGCTTTCTACCCTTGTCGCATGCGCCACACCGCAGGCGGAAATCCTCAGCAAGACCGACAGTTTTCCGCCAACCACCAACGTTGAAATCCTGCTCGACCGCCCCGCGCGTCCGCACAAGACTTTCGCCATCCTTGAGGACGTCTACGGCGGAACCTCCGATGAAATCAACGCACGTCTCGCGCGCAAGGCCGGAGAAATCGGCGCGGACGCGATCGTCATCGTCAGCATCAACGACAAAACGGTCACCGACTGGCTGATGGCCGATCCCTTTTACAACGCGCATGGCGCCTACCGTCCACGTTACCGTCCGGTGAAACACAGCTACCGCAGCGTGCGCGCCCGGGCGATCAAGTATCTCAAATGAACGGCGCCGGTCTGTGGCTGCCCGCGGGCGGATTCCTCGTCGGCCTGGCTTTCGGGGTCGTCGTGCAACGACAGCGTTTCTGTCTCGTGGCCGCGGTCGGCAATCTCGCGGTCATGGGAGACTGGCGGCATTTGCATGCCTTTCTCGCGGCGTTCGCCGTCGCCATCGCCGGCACGCAATGGCTCGAGGCCGGCGGCTGGGTCGCGGTGGCGGATTCCGCCTATCGCGGCGCGCGCTTCGACTGGCTCGGCGCCGGGCTCGGCGGACTGATATTCGGTTTCGGCGCGACTCTCGCCGGCGGTTGCGCGGCGCGCACGCTGGTTCGCGCCGCCGAAGGCAACCTGGGCGGCTGGATGGCGCTGCTGGGCTTCGCTCTGGCCGCCTACCTCGCGCAGTTCGGTTTTCTTTCTCCCTCACGCGCGGCGCTCTCCGATGCCACGGCAGTCGTAATAAGCAGCGGCGACAACTCGATCGCCATGCTTGCCGGTGCGTCACCCGCCGTCGCCGGTATCGTCGCGGCGATCGTCTGCATCGTCATGCTCGACATCCTGGGACGCGGCACGCATGACCGGTATCTCGTTGCCAGCGGTGCCGTCATCGGCGCGCTGGTGGTGACGGCCTGGTGGATCACCGGGCATCTCGCCAGGGACGAGTTCAGCCCCGTCCCGCCGTCGGCGCTCAATATCTCGGGCCCTCTCGCGCGCATGGTGCGCTATCTGCTGACCGGTGACGGTTCGCCCGGCTTCGGCATCCCGTTTGTGCTGGGCACGGTCGTGGGCGCCGCCGCGAGCACCGTCTCCCGTGGCACCTTCCACTGGCAATGGCCGCCGGTTCGTTCGATTCCGAACCTGCTCATCGGGGGCATCCTCATGGGGATTGGCGCGATCATGGCCGGTGGCTGCAATATCGGCCAGGCACTGAGCGGCGTTTCCACCCTGTCGCTCCAATCTCTCGTGGCGGCAGGCGCCATGTTCTCCGGAACCCTGCTTGGCGTGAAGTGGCTCGAGCGGCGGTCATGACCTCCACGCAAGCCGGCGTTTTTCGGGTGTCGGGGGAGCCCGAAACCGTTTATCAGCGGATAGGCGCCGCTGGTAAAAAACAGCATTCAGGGTTATTGCATCGGGGGACGGTTTTGGGTGACGCTATCGGCGGCAGTTAACCTACACGGAGGTAAGACATGAGCTTTGATACGCTTTTTGTCGTTCTGCTGGTATGGACCGTGGCCGGTCTCCTGGCCGGTATCGCCTTCGGCAAAGCCATCCGTCAAAACGAAGTCGACGACGAAGTCGCCACCTCGACCGCGGCCAGCATCAAGTATCTCCGCCGGCAGCGGCATAAACGTGATATGACTCGTACCCAGCGTGAACACGCCGCGGAAGCCCGTGGTCACGCCGCCAAGCAGGCTATCGGATAACAGCTTTCAGCTGTTTTGATTTTCGTTTGACACCGCGTTCACCGGCAACGGTTCGCCGGGGAGCACGTTCTTGTTGATGTTCCACGACAGCGTGATGCGCGGGCGTTTCCCGATATACGGATTCACGGCGTGCACCAGTTGGCTCGGAAAAATGAGCATGGTGCCGGCCGTCATGCCCGGCAGGAACTGCGTGGTCAGACAACCCTCCTGCTCCTGACAGCAATTCCGCAGCCGCGGGTCCACGAAACAGAAACGGCCGCCATACGGGTCTTCCGGGTCCTCGTCGCCGGGATCGAGACAATACACCACGCTCGCCGTCGAACGCAGATGACTGTGCGGTATGCAGTAATCGCCTGAGCGATATACGTTCGCCCAACTGAGATCCACCACCGCCTGATCGCACTCCAGCACGCGCCGGAACAGCGCCTTGGCGCGCGCGGTGATCAGCTCCGCTTCCGAGCTGGCCCATTGCCCCAGATGGTGTATCTTCGTGCCTCCCGCACCGCGGGAATAACGCTTGCGCAGGCGATGATTTTCCTCGAGCTCGAGAATTTTCGCGACCAGACGGGGATGGTATTCCTGGATGTCCGTGAACGTGATCTTGCGGATCGTAGAGTCGCCACAGACTTCCGCTTCGCGGTCCTTGGGCCACACGTCGATCGTCTTGAAACCCAGATGAATGATCTCGTTTTCCACACCGCCTCTCGGATACGCCACGTGACGATTTATTTATTCTGTCACGTAATGAGCGGTAAGGAAATCGGTCAAAGGCCTACTCGGTTTCGAGCGTGACGAACGCCACGGCATGGTCCTGTTCGTCGGCCAGGCTGATATGGGCGATTTCAATATTTTTCTCCCGCAGCAGCTCGCGAGCGCGGCCGTGGAATGCCAGTATCGGTTTGCCCTGTTTGTCGTGGGTGACTTCGACGTCATGCAGCTGTACGCCGTTGCTGAATCCCGTGCCCAGGGCCTTGACCGCCGCCTCCTTGGCGGCAAAACGGCGCGCGAGGAAGTTGGCCTTGTTGGCGTTCTGGTGGAATTCCTGCAATTCGTTCGCGGTGAGGATGCGCTCGGCGAACCGGGCACCGAAACGTTCGAGATCGTCCCGCATTCGGCCGATGCGCACGATGTCCGTGCCGATGCCGAAGATCATGACATAGCCGCCAAATCCATGAGACGTTTCATCTCTCGCACCGCTTCCGGCAGGCCCGTAAACAGGGCGCGCGCGATGATGGCGTGACCGATGTTGAGCTCCGCAATGCCGGGAATGGCGGCGATCGCCTGAACGTTGTGATAGTTGAGTCCATGGCCGGCGTTTACCTGCAATTTGAGCTCCAGTCCCAGCTGCACCGCCTGTTCGATGCGCACCAGCTCCCGGCGTTGCGCTTCGCCGGTTTCCGCGTCGGCGTATCGGCCGGTGTGAATTTCGATCGCCGGCGCCCCGGTTTTGGCCGCGGCTTCGACCTGTGCCGGATCGGCGTCCACGAACAATGACACCCGCACGCCGGCCTCGGCCAGCCGCGCGCAGGCGGCGCTGATTTTTTTCAGACCGCCGGCGACATCCAGGCCGCCTTCGGTGGTCAGTTCCTGGCGTCGCTCGGGAACCAGGCAGCAATCCTGGGGACGCATGCGGCAGGCAAAGGCGATGATGTCGTCCGCCACCGCCATTTCCAGGTTCATGCGGGTCTGGAGCAACTGCCGCAATATCTCGACATCCCGGTCCTGGATGTGGCGCCGGTCCTCGCGCAAATGCAGCGTGATGGAATCGGCGCCCGCCTGTTCGGCTTCCCGCGCCGCCTGGATCGGATCGGGATAGCGCGTGCCACGCGCCTGACGCAGCGTGGCCACGTGATCGATGTTAACTCCCAGCTTTATCAACGCCTGTCTCCGCAATGACGTCCTCGGTCGCCGTCGTGACGACACGGCGAAATAATTTTCGACTGTGCAACGGCTGGTCGCCAAGATGTCGCGCCAGTGCGGCACGCATCAGCACCTTGGCGTCGCGCAACATCGCCGCCTCGGCGAACGACTCCTGCTCCAGGGCGATCAGGCTCGCGCCGCGCATCCGGATGCCCTCGATCGGAAGATTCAGCTCCGGGTGCAGCAACCGCTGAGGGCCGCGATCCACGATGTAGTCGTAAACGGCCTGCGCCTCAATCGGTGTTCTGTCGGCAACGTCGTGATCCAGCACCAAACCGTATCCAATTTCGCGCAGCAGGTGCTTCTCGAAAATGCGCAATACCGCCTCGTTGGTGTCGTCGTGTCGCAGGCGCTGCAACGCGGCCTGGTAGGCCTCGAACAGCGCGTCATGCGGATCATGGCGGTGCAGCAACCGCAGCAGCACTTCGTTCATGTAGAAACCGCAATACAGCGCCTGTGCCGCGAGCGAGGTGTCCGGGCCGTCCTGCTCGGCGCCGGTGAGCACCGCGAGTTCACCCTTCCCGCTCCAGCCGATCAACAGTCGCTGGAACGGCTTGAGAATGCCGCGCACGCGGCTGCTCGCGCGTCGCGCACCCTTGGCGATCAGCCCGATGCGTCCGTGCCGGGCGGTGAATACCTCCAGCAGGAGGCTGGTCTCGCTGTAGTCGCGGTGATGCAATACATAAGCGGGTTGTTGATGGATGCGCATCGCTCAGTGCTCGTCAGTGTAACCCAGACTGCGCAATATGCGCTCGTCGTCCGACCACCCTTCTCTGACCTTGACCCACAGCTTGAGGTGAACCTTGGCGTCGAACAGTTTCTGCATGGCCAGCCGCGCGCGGCTGCCGACGGTCTTGAGGCGCTGGCCGTCCTTGCCGATCAGAATCGGCTTCTGCCCTTCCTTCTCGACCCAGATCGTGGCCTCGACGTGCAGTGCGCCCTTGATGCGCTTGAACTTCTCGACGCTGACGGCCGTGGCATAGGGCACCTCCTGCTGAAATCCGCGAAAGATCTGTTCGCGCACCAGTTCGGCCGCGAGAAAACGCTCGCTGCGGTCCGTGACCTGGTCCCCGGGATATAGCAACGGCTGTTCCGGCAGATACTTGAGGATGGCATTTTCCAGCTCATCCACGTTGGCGCCGGTGCGGGCGGAAACCGGCACGATGTCGGCAAACGCCATTTTACCGCTGGATTGCTCGATCAACGGCAGCAAACGGCGGCGGTCCTTGAGCTCGTCGAGCTTGTTGATCGCGAGAATCACCGGGACGCCCTGCCTGGCCACCCGTTGCAGGGCGTAGGCGTCCTCCTTCGTCCATCCGCTCGCGGCGATCAGCAGCACGACGCAATCCACGCCTTGCAGGCTGGCGTCGGCAACGCGGTTCAGATACCGGTTCATCATCCCTTTATTATCCGTGTGCAACCCGGGCGTATCCACATAGACGATCTGGGTGTGCCCCGTGGTCTTGATTCCAAGCAGCCGGTGGCGCGTGGTCTGGGCCCGGGCCGATGTGATGCTGATCTTCTGCCCGACCAGGCGATTGAGAAGCGTGGATTTGCCGACGTTGGGGCGACCGGCAAGGGTCACGAGACCGCAGCGCGTGGTGACGTCCGGCATCAGCGGCGGGACAGCAGATCGAGCGCCCGCGCGGCGGCCTGCTGCTCGGCATGACGGCGGTTGCTGCCTTGACCGCTCACGGGGTCGTTAATCCCGGGCACAAGGCATTCCACCACGAAGTTCTGGTTATGCGCCTCGCCCGTCACCTCGCGAACGGTATAGGTCGGAGTCGGCAGGGAAAGTTTTTGCAGGTATTCCTGCAACTGGGTTTTGGGGTCCTTGGGAATGGAATGCGGGTCGAGGTCGTCCAGGCGCCCGCTGTAAAGGTGTCGTATCACGCGCAGGGTTTCGTCGACCGAACCGTCCTTGCAGATGGCGCCGAATATCGCTTCGAGCGAGTCCGCGAGAATCGAATCGCGGTCATAACCTCCGCTCTTGAGCTCGCCCTCGCCGAGACGCAGATAATTTCCGATCCCGAGATCACGCGCCAGGGCCGCCAAGGTGCTTTTGTTGACCAGGCTCGCGCGCAGCCGCGTCAGCTCGCCTTCGTAGAGACCCGGATAGCGGGTATAGAGCTCGGAGGAAATGGCAAAGCCGAGAATGCTGTCGCCGAGAAACTCGAGGCGTTCGTAATTGGTCGCGCTTTTGCTGCGGTGCGTCAGGGCCTGGTCGAGGAGTTCCGGACGCCGGAAGGTATAGTTCAGCCGGCGGCCGAGCTCGACAAGTGCTTTATTCAGATCCACGGACCTCGGCGACGTGATCAAAACTGAGCAGAGCGGAAACGTTATACACCATCGGCACGACCGATTCGTATTTGATCCGGATGATTTTCATTTTCCCCCGCGTTTCCACGGTCAGGGCAGACAGGTCAAAATTGTCCGCGTTGTCGATCTCGAGCCGTTTGCGAATCGCCTCCTGGATCGCCGGGACCGTCATTGATCCGGCGTCGGGTTGTCGCGCCAGGCTTTCGAGCGCGCTCTTCACTTTAAAGTCGTCCATGTAAGGTGAAAACAGCTTCGCAAACAGAAAAAAGAAAAATGCCAGCGTGCCCAACACGAACATCAGGCTCCACATGGTCATGCCTGCCTGGCGTTTTGGATATTGCATCATGTTCTCCTTCACCATACCGGTAAATTGAATCGCGTCAATGGATCGAGTGACCGATCCGGTTCCAGACGATACGCTGCCAGAATGCCTTGCCGTCGTCGGCCATGTCCCAGCTGAACCAGATCAGAAACGCCTTGCCGACCAGATTCTGGTCCGGCACGAAGCCCCAGTAACGACTGTCGTTGCTGTGATCACGGTTGTCGCCCATGACGAAATACTGTCCCGGGGGCACCACGATCTCCGGCAACGGCATGTCCTGCCGGTTGGTCGTCAGGATGTCGTGCTTCACGCCGTCGAGATTCTCCAGCGACCTCAACGCTTCGCCGCGGGCATCGCTGCCGGAATCGAAAAAATACGGACGACCGTCATACTGGTCCATCGGGGCTCCGTTGATGTACAGCTTCTTATCCTTATATAGGATATGGTCGCCGGGAATGCCAACCACGCGCTTGATGTAGTTGATCGAAGGATTGCCGGGAAAGCGAAACACCATGACCTCGCCCCGTTTCGGATGGCCGGAATCCGCGATTTTGGCGTTGATCACCGGCAACCGCACGCCGTACGAGTACTTGTTCACCAGGATGAAGTCGCCGATGTGCAGGCTCGGCAGCATGGAGCCCGAGGGGATGCGGAACGGCTCCACGATGAACGACCGGATCAGGAACACGATCAGGATGACCGGGAAAAAGGCGCGGGCATATTCGACGTAGGCCGGTTCGCGGCGCGCCTGCACGGCTTCCTCGGCCTTGCCGGCCTGGGAAAGCGTCTTGGCCCGGCGTTCGCGGCCCTCGGCCAGCAGCAGCCGGTCAAGCGCCCAGATCGTCCCGGTCGCGACCAGAATCAGCAACATGATAAGCGCGAAGTCCATGGTCTATTTCTCGTCCACGCGCAGAACGGCGAGGAACGCCTCCTGCGGAATTTCCACGGTGCCCAGTTGTTTCATGCGTTTCTTGCCCTCTTTCTGTTTTTCCAGCAGCTTGCGCTTGCGCGTCGCATCGCCGCCGTAACACTTGGCCGTGACGTTCTTGCGCAAGGCCTTGACCGTTTCACGCGCGATGATCTTGGAACCGATGGCGGCCTGAATGGCGACGTCGAACATCTGGCGCGGAATCAGTTCACGCAGTTTTTTGGCCAGCTCCCGGCCGCGGTACTGGCTCTGCTCCTGGTGAACGATCACCGACAGGGCGTCCACTCTATCGCCATTGATCAGCACGTCAAGTTTCACCACGTTCGCGGCGCGAAATTCCTGAAAATCGTAATCGAGCGAGGCATAACCGCGGCTGACCGATTTCAACCGGTCGAAAAAGTCCAACACCACCTCCGCCAGCGGCAGCTCGTACACCAGCATCGCCTGGCGGCCGTGATAGGTCATGTCCTTCTGGATGCCGCGCTTTTCCACGCACAAGCCGATGACGTTGCCCACGTACTCCTGCGGCACCAGGATCGTGGCGCGGATGATGGGCTCGCGAATCTCGACGATTTTGGACGGGTCCGGCATTTTCGCCGGGTTCTCCACCAGCAAGACCTCGCTCGCGGTTGCGACTTCGTACACCACGGTGGGCGCGGTGGTGATGAGGTTCAGTCCGTACTCGCGCTCGAGCCGTTCCTGGATGATCTCCATGTGCAGCATGCCGAGAAATCCGCAGCGGAAACCGAAACCAAGCGCCTGCGAGGTTTCGGGTTCGTAATGCAGCGAGGCATCGTTCAGCTGCAGTTTCGAAAGCGCGTCACGGAACGTCTCGTAATCGGAAGATTCGACCGGATACAGGCCGGCGAACACGCGCGGCTTGATTTCCTTGAAGCCGGGCAGCGGCTTGTCCGCGGGCCGGTCGACATGCGTGATCGTGTCGCCGACGCGCGCGCTGCGCACGTCCTTGATGCCGGCCATGACGTAGCCCACTTCGCCGGGTCCCAGTTCGGTGACGGGCTTGCGCTTGGGCGTGAATATCCCGATCTGTTCGGTGACGTAATCGCGCCCCGTCGCCATGAGGCGGATTTTTTCACGCGGTTTGAGGCGCCCGTCCATGACCCGCACCAGCGACACCGTGCCGAGGTAATTGTCGAACCACGAGTCGATAATCAGCGCCTTGAGCGGCGCGTTGGCATCGCCTTTGGGCGGCGGCACATGCCGGACGATGGCCTCCAGAACGTCGGCCACGCCCACACCGGTCTTGGCGCTCGCGCGCACCGCGTCCTGGGCGTGGATGCCGATGATGTCCTCGATCTCCTGGATCGCGCGCGCGGGATCGGCGGACGGAAGATCGATCTTGTTCAGCACCGGCAGGATTTCCAGGTTCAGTTCGGCCGCGGTGTAGCAATTGGCCACGGTCTGCGCCTGCACGCCCTGCGAAGCGTCCACCACCAGCAGCGCGCCCTCGCAGGCGGTGAGCGAACGCGACACTTCGTAGGAAAAATCCACGTGTCCCGGCGTATCGATCATGTTCAGGCGGTAGTTCTCGCCGTCGCGCGCCCGGTAATCGAGCGCCACGCTCTGGGCCTTGATGGTAATGCCGCGCTCGCGCTCGATGTCCATCGAATCCAGCACCTGTTCCTGCATCTCGCGGGCTTCCAGCGCACCGCACAGCTGGATGAATCGGTCCGCGAGCGTGGACTTGCCGTGGTCGATGTGCGCAATGATCGAAAAATTCCGGATGCGTTCCTGGTTCCAGCCGCTCACAAATGTAGCCCTACTTCGTTCGTCATGACATAAGAGCAGTGGCCCTGCTTCACTCGTCCTGATAAGAGCAGTAGCCCTGCTGCGCTCGTCTTGATATTCACGATTATTGCGATGCTCCCGCCGAATTGGCGCCGGCGGTAACCGCCTGTGTCGAGGGTATGAAAAAAGCGCCTGCGGCGCCTGGTTTCCTGATCTGTGTCAAATGAGTCGCGGCCGGGATCGGTTCACGTCGGCCCTGCGGCGCGTAGCATACCTTATTTCAGCGGCGGCATAAATGTAGCCTGCTGCGCTCGTCTTGTCATTATAAGCATCAGACCTTGCATGGAACGCCGTTATGCGGATTTCGCCGCCGCCATCGCCAGAAACAGCGTCGACATGCCACGCCGCACCCGCAGTACCACGGGCCGGCCGGGTGCGGCACGCTCCAGCAGGCGATAAAAACCGGGCACATCGCTCACCGGCTTGCCGTCCACTTCCATGATCACGTCACCGGGGCGTAAACCGGCGTCGCGCGCCTCGCCCTCCTCGACGCCACTGACGCCGATACCGCTGTCGATGTCCAGATTTTTCCGCTGCGAAGACGTCATCTCGCTCAGCGCCAGGCCATAGCGGGAGCGTTTATCGACGGCCGGACCGCGGCTTGGCGTCCGCTCGGCGCCCTCATCCTTGAGCTCGCCGACGGTGACGATCATCTTTCGCAAACCGCCGTCGCGACGGAACACGCCGAGATGCGTGCGTGTCCCGGGCATGGTGAGCCCCACCTGGGGCGGCAGATCGGTGGAACGGTCGATCGCGCGCCCTTCGTATTCGAGCACGATATCACCCGGGCGCAGCTCCGATTTCGCCGCCGGACTGCCGGGAAGGATGTCGGCGACCAGCGCGCCGTGCGGTTTGTTCAGGCCATAGGCGCCGGCCAGGGCGCGCGACACTTCCTGCAGACTCACGCCAAGCCAGCCGCGACGCACCCTTCCTTCGCGCTTGAGCTGGGAGGCGATGTTCATGGCGGCGTCGATGGGAATGGCGAACGACACGCCCATGAACCCGCCGGTGCCGCTGTAGATCTGCGAATTGACGCCGACGACCTCACCCTTGAGATTGAACAACGGTCCGCCGGAGTTTCCGGGATTGATCGGCACGTCGGTCTGGATGAATGAAACGTAATTTTCATTCGGCAACGGGCGTCCTTTCGCCGACACGATGCCGGCGGTGGCGGAACTGTCGAACCCGAAAGGCGAGCCGATGGCCAGCACCCATTCGCCGACGTTCAAACGACCGGCGTCGCCGACGGTCACCGTGGGCAGCCCTGAAGCTTCGATCTTGAGGAGCGCCACGTCGCTGCGCCGGTCCGCCCCCACGAGGCGCGCGCTGAATTCACGACGATCGGTGAGCCGCACCTGGATGTCGCGCGCATTTTCGACGACATGGGCGCAGGTCAGGATGTATCCGTCCGGAGAGATAAGGAAACCCGACCCGAGCGAGCTCTCGTCGGCGGCGGGATTTTCCTCGAGATTGCGCGGATTGAAGTCGCCCGGGGATTTTTCATCGGTCGCGGTCGGCGCTGAAAATCCGGCGCGCTTGACGTCGCGCGTAACGTTGAGATTGACCACGGCCATGCCGTGCTGGGTGACCAGCCGGCTGAAATCCGGCAGCTCGCGTGGCGCTGCCTGGGAGGTCAGCGAAAAAAACAGGGACAGGACGACAAGGGAACCGCGCCGGTACGCGGCAGCGGCGAAGCTCACTGGTTCGGCGCCACCGAAGCGCCGATGAGGGAAACGGTGGCGGCCGGTACTTCGCCCACCGTGGTAATCTGGTAGTCGTTCACCTGGGCGCTCATCGCGTTCACCGCGCCCATGCGGCTGGCGCCGCGCATGAACGGCTTGACGCCTTTTTCCTGTTTCTCGACGAAAACCGACACGGTGGCCAGGCCATCGGTGTAAACCAGGTGCTCGACCGGCTGTTTGCGCATCGGCAGTCGGCGCGTCATGTGCGCGGAAAGCTTGAAACCCTTGGGCAGTTGCGCGGCGCTCCAGCCCGGCTTTTCCGAGACATGCCGCGTGTCTCCCTCTTCCCGATACCAAGTCATGCTCTTGCCGGTCATGCCGGGCGCCAACGCCGCGGCCGGAATCTTCGCGCCGATGTTGACCTGCGTGAACATGAACTGCTCGAGCACGGCGCCCTGCGCATCGAGCAGGTCGGCCTTGAGCAACAGGCCGGTATCGACGTCGGCCCACAAATGATATCCGTAGCGGTACTGATCGGCAGGCATGATGATCACGAGTTGCGCCACGCGACCGGTGACGCGCTCGGTGTTACCCAGCTTCAGGACATAATATTCATCCAGGTCCTGCAGGCGCTCGGGGAGAATCGAGGGAAACCCTTTTCCTTCGGTCTTGCGATATTCGACCATGACCGAGTTCTTATCCGGCCAGTAACAGCGGACCTCGTTCGCGTCGCGCACGATTTCGCGCGGTGCGCCGTTCAACGACACCAGCCGCTCTCGCGACGAATTATTCTCCATCTTGTGGAAGATCTGCATCGCCTCGAGCTGGGCATCGTGCTGGTAAACGAAAATCCCTTCATACTCCAGATCGCGCGCCGCGTGATTGATCTTCATGAGCCAATCATGCGCCGTATCCGCCGCGTTCGCGGAGGAACAGACGAACAACCCGAGAAAGACAAAGGCGGAACGGAACGCGAAGCGTGCGGTCATTTATCGTTATCGTAGCCGACGACCCGGACGTACGGCATCATGCCGCCGAAACCGGACGTCGAGGCGAACTCGTCATGCTCGACCAGATAGGCGTTGAGCGCATTCTCGGCCTCCGGTTCCTTCATGTTCCAGCGCGTGGTGCCGGAACGAATGATGTTGGGCGACGCCGGCTGGTTGGTGGCCAGCGCCGTCAACGGTGCCGGGGCGGGCTGGTGAATCCATTGAACGCCGGTGACGGCGATGGCCGCGACCGACGCGGCGATGGCGAGCGTGCCGAGCAGGCGGGCCGCGCGGTGACGACGGAACGAGCCCGCGGAGGACGGCTCGGCGGCCACGCGCTGCGCCACGCGCTCGGCCGCGTTCGGCGCGACGACGACATCCAGGTCCCGGTGCAGCGCCGCGCGCACCAGATGATAACGTTCCCAGGCGCGGCGCAGCTCGACGTCGCCTTCGAGCGCCGCGATCACGCGCCGTTCTTCCAGCTCATCGAGCTCGTTGTCGACCAGCGCCGAGATTTTCTCTTTCATGTGTTCGTGGTTCATAAGACACTACCTTTCCAGCAACGGCCGAAGCTCCTGATCGATGGCCTCGCGCGCGCGAAAGATGCGCGAACGCACGGTACCGATCGGACAATCCATGACTTCGGCGATTTCCTCGTAACTCATGCCCTCGATCTCGCGCAGCGTGATCGCGGTGCGCAAATCGGCCGGCAGATGTTCCAGCACCCGGCTGACCGTGGACGCGATTTCGTCCGTCAGCATCTGGCGCTCCGGCGTCGCCTGATCGCGCAATCCTTCGCCGCTGTCGATCAGTTCCGCACCCTCGATCTCGACGTCCGAGCCGGGCGGTCGCCGGCCCTGCGACTCGAGGTAATTCTTCGCCGTGTTCACGGCGATGCGGTACAACCAAGTATAGAACGCGCTTTCACCGCGAAAACCTCCGATGGCGCGGTAGGCCTTGATCAGGGCCTCCTGCGTCACGTCTTCCACCTCGCGCCGGTCGCGCACGTAGCGCGAGATCAGCTTGGCGAGCTTGTGCTGGTACTTGCGGGCCAGAAGGTCGAAGGCGGTCTTGTCGCCTTTCTGCACCCGCACCACCAGCTTTTGGTCAATACTCCGCTCGCTCTCGCTCATGAGGACCTGTCCCCATGGGTTGCGATACGGGGTATTCCGCTCCTAAGAGACCGCAGCGAGGGGTTAAAGTTCGCGGGAAAAACGCGGAAAAAAGGGTATTTGTTGTTCAATCTTCTGTCCCTGAAAGGAAGCGGCCGGGTAAAACGGTTCTAAGGCGTGTGATAGGATATCGTAAACGCTACAAATGCGCCCTCCCCTCGCCGAAAACCCATGCCGACAGCCCAGTCGTCCGACATCCTGATCATCGGTGGCGGCGTTGCCGGTCTCAGCCTCGCCCTGCGGGTGGCGGACCGGGCGCGGGTCACGATCCTCGCCAAGGCGGCACTCACCGAGGGCGCGAGCCTCTACGCCCAGGGCGGCGTCGCCGCCGTACTCAACGGGCAGGAAGACAGCTTCGACTCCCATATTAAGGACACGCTCGACGCCGGGGCCGGCCTGTGCCAGCGCGACACCGTGGAATTCGTCG
>JACXTT010002167.1_pt1 | contig 31494 bp, 27 predicted proteins | sample 9270951 | NCBI WGS metagenome assembly JACXTT01 (sample SAMN15532306, study PRJNA645909) | rock metagenome | isolation source: weathered quartz diorite | place: Puerto Rico | collected 2017-06-21
GAACTGCGCAGCAACGCAGGCATCCAGGTCTCCAGCATCTCGCGGCGCGGCCGCGAAGTGGTCGTCAGCGGCGAGCAGGAAGAGTATTTCTACTCGGCCAAGGCGGTCGGGCGTACGGCGCGCATTCTCGACAACCAGCTTGGGTCGGGCATCGACTGGTTCACCGTGGTCTCGCAGCAGGAAGGCCTGGCCACCGCGGAAACCAGCGTCAATCGCGAGCGCTTCAACGAATTGCTCGATCACGAGATCGGCCTGGCGGACTTCCGGCGCAGCGCCGAGCAGAACGCGCCCACGCCGCGCAACGAGGAAGTGCTGTATCGCGCACCGGTCAATCGCGTGGATCAGTCGTTTGCCGTCGCCTACAGCCAGAGCCTGGGCGGCCCCGACAACTTCCTGCTCTACCAGGTCTCTGCCGCCTACAGCCTCGACTACCACTTCACGCCAAACGTCTGGTGGAGCGGACTGGTCAACGTCACCCTGCTCGACAACTACGACAAGTTCAAATACGACGCACCGAGCGAACTGCCACGCGTGCGCACGGACATCCGCAAGTACATCACCAGTTCCGCCGTCACCCTGCCGGTGTTCCAGGTGACGGGCTCGCACCAACTGGGCAATGACCTTTACGGCCTCGCCTATGCGGGCATGCTCGAGAGCATGTTCGGTGGCGCCGGCGGCGAGGTGCTGTACCGGCCGTTTGGCGAACGGTGGGCCATCGGCACCGACGTGAACTGGGTCAAGCAGCGCGGCTACGACCAGGACTTCTCCTTCCGCGGATACCACGTGGCCACCGGGCACGTGACCGGTTACCTGGACCTCGGCGGCGAGCACGACATCACCGTGGCGCTGAGCGCGGGTCGTTACCTTGCCGGTGACTGGGGCGCCACCCTGGACATCTCGCGCGAGTTCCGCAACGGCGTGCGCATGGGCGCCTACGCCACGAAGACCAATGTGTCGGCCCAGCAGTTCGGCGAAGGCAGCTTCGACAAGGGCATCTACGTGTCGATTCCGTTCGACCTGCTGCTGCCGCGCTCGACCACCAGTCGCGCCGGCTTCGTGTGGGATCCGCTGATCCGCGACGGCGGTGCTCGCCTGGCCAGGCGCTTCACCCTGTACTCGCTGACCAGCGCGCGCGACCTGGACAACTTCAACGACAACCTCGACAAGGTGGTCGACTGACGGCCTCCCACAGGAGGCCGTCCCGGGTTGCCTGGCCGACGCTCAATCGTCCAGCCACACCTCGCCATCCGTGACGCGGATGCCCACGGCGCGCAGATGCTCACCGCGGCAGGGACCTCCCACGCACAGGCCGTCCTCATCATTGAAGGTGGCGCCATGGGCGGCACAGATCAGCAGGCGGTCCTTGATCAGGAACTTGCCCGGGGCCCAGTCGAGGCGACGGCCCGCGTGGGGGCATATATTGAGGTAGGCGCGTACCGCGTCATGACGACGCAGCACGATCACGCTCTCTTCGCCGTCGCGCAGCAAAGCATCGACGGCGATCGCGCCGCCATCGGGAATATCGTCCAACCGGCAAAGCGCCTGGTCGGGAGTCGCTGTATCCATCGGCACTTGCCTCTTGGGCCGTGAAGCCCCATCGTTACGCACGTAAGTCGTTGATTTTACCACACGGATTTTTAACACATGCGTTTTTCGCTGCCCCTGCCGCGTCGTTCCCGCCACCCGCTGGTCCGTGCCCTGTCGCTTATCGTGGGGTTGGCGGTCGTGGGCGTGTTGATGGTGTTTGGCCTGGTGGTGGCTGGCGTGCTGTTGGTCGGCGGCGCCATGGTATTCGCCCTGCGCCATTGGTCGCGCAAGCGCGCTACCGCGTCGCCGGCGGGCCGTCCTGCGCACCAGCCCGAGGTCATCGAGGGCGAATTCGTGGTGCTGCGCCAGACGCGCCACGCGGCGCACTGAAGCCTTCCTGCCCGACGCTAGGGCAGGAGCGCACCGCGGCGCGCAGCGTCAATGGTCCCCTTGCAGCCCATCATCGCGCACGGGGTGCGCGATTAGTGCGAGCGGTGACGTAAGGCGCAAGATCCGGATGGTGACGGCACCGGGCCAGCCTTAGGCTGACCCCATCGCATCAGGGATACCGCCATGAATGCCCGACTCGCCACCGAATCCGTCCTGGAACAGGTCCGCCTGCTGGTGGAGCGTGCCGACGAGGCACCGACCTTGCAGGCGCTGGCCGATGCGGTGCAGCTGAGCCCCAGCCACCTGCAGCGCGCGTTCCGCCGCCACTTCGGCATGAGCCCTTCCGAATATCACCGTGCCAGGCGCTTCGGCCAGCTGAAGACGGCTCTGCGCAAGGGCGCCGCCGTCACCGATGCGGTGTACGACGCCGGCTTCGGCTCCGGCAGCCGCGTTTACGAGCACAGTGACCGGCTGCTGGGGATGACGCCGGCCAGTTATCGTGCGGGCGGCGCCGGCGCGGACATTCGCTATACGACGACGGGCACGCCCCTGGGTCGCCTGCTGGTCGCCACGACATCGCGCGGCATCTGCTCGGTGACGTTGGGCGACTCGGACCGCGAGCTCGAACAACGCCTCGCCGACGAATTCCCGCGCGCGGCGCGCCAGCGCGTCGATGCAGGGCGCGAGGAGTGGCTGGACGCGGTCATCGCCCATATCGCGCATGAACTTGGCTGGAGCGACACGGACGCTCCCGACCTGCCGCCGCTCGACGTCGCCGCCACCGCATTCCAATGGCGTGTCTGGGATGCCCTGACACGCATACCCAGCGGCACCACCAAGAGCTATGGCGAGCTCGCCGCCGAGCTGGGCGTGCCCAAGGCGGCGCGCGCGATCGGCCGGGCCTGCGGCAGCAACAAGCTGGCCTTGATCGTCCCCTGCCATCGCATCGTGCGCGAGGATGGTTCGCTGGGCGGCTGGCGCTGGGGCGTGGAGCGCAAGCGCGAACTGCTGGCCAGCGAACGCAAGGACCCGGCGCGCTCCGCCGCCTGACCTGCCGCCGCCCCGGACGGTGCGCGGGCCGGGGCGTCGACTTGAACATCGCTCAACCCTGCCTTGCAGAAGCCTCGCTTCCGCCCGCATCGTGGCCGGTTTAACGTCGCTCTGCCTGTAAACTATGGCTGGCATCCAGGACGCGATGCTCCCTGCATACCCCATCCCATGAATAACTCCGTCTCGACATCCGCCGCAGCCGCGGTGCCCGCTCCCGTTGCCGACAGCCGCCTGCTGGTGCCGCTGGCGCTGTTCGCGCTGTACATCATCTGGGGGTCCACCTACCTAGGCATTCGCTTCGCGCTGGAAAGCTATCCGCCTTTCCTGCTGGCCAGCGTGCGCTTCATTGGCGCGGGCGTGGCGATGTTCGCTTTCCTGCGCCTTCGGGGCCATGCCATGCCGACGCCGCGCCAATGGCGCAACGCGGCCATCACCGGCATCCTCCTGCTGGGTTTCGGCAACGGCCTGGTGTGCTTTGCCGAGCAACACGTGAGCTCGGGCATTGCCGCCGTGGTGGTGGCGAGCATGCCGCTGTTCGCGGCGCTGTTCTCCGGCATGTACGGCGAATGGCCGTCGCGGCGCGAACTGGTCGGCCTGATGATCGGCTTCGTCGGCGTGATCGTGCTCAACCTGGGCGGCAGCCTGTCGGGATCGCGCATTGGCGCGCTCGCACTGTTGATCGCTGCGATGAGCTGGGCCTTCGGATCGGCCTGGAGCCGCCGCCAGGACATGCCCGCGGGCCCGATGAACACGGCCGCCCAGATGCTGTGCGCCAGCGTGGCGATGCTGGTCGTGGGCCTGGCCACCGGCGAACACTTGCCGGCGCATCCGACGGTGCGCGCCACCGCGGCACTGGTCTATCTTGCGGTGTTCGGCTCCATCGTGGCATTCAGCGCCTACCTCTACGTGCTCAAGCATGCCCGCCCGGCGGTGGCCACCAGCTACGCCTACGTGAACCCGCCGGTCGCCGTGCTGTTCGGCGTGTTGCTCGCGGGCGAGACGGTCGGTCCCTTCGACCTGGCCGGCATGGCCATCATTCTTATCGGCGTGGGCGCGATCACGTTGGCCAAACAGCGCCGTACCGCCCGCTAAGGGGGAGCGCCTCCCGGTTCGACCATGGTCGGCTTGCCGGGCCGGCCGCCGGACGCTCACCATGCCTCGGTCCTAGGCCGGGGAGCGCCCATGAACACCACCAACGAAGGTCTGCTGGCCCGCGCTGCCTTGCGCAGCGCCGCCTGGTCGGAACGATGGTTTCCCGATGCCTGGGTGTTCGCCGCCCTGGGCGTGGTGATCGTGGCGATCGCGGCATTGTCTTTCGGGGCCACGCCCAGCGTCACGGTGAACGCATTCGGCGATGGCTTCTGGAGCCTGATTCCCTTCACCATGCAGATGGCCTTCGTGGTCATCGGCGGTTACGTGCTGGCCACCGCACCCGTGGTGGCGCGCTTCATCGACGTGCTGGCCCGCGTGCCGCGCACCGGGCGCGGCGCGATCTGCTACGTCGGGCTGGTCAGCATGTTGGCCTCGTTGCTCTCGTGGGGCTTCTCGCTGGTGTTCGGCGGCCTGCTGGTGCGTGCACTGGCGCGCCGGGACGACCTGCGCATGGACTACCGCGCGGCAGGCGCCGCGGCCTACCTGGGCCTGGGTGCGGTGTGGGCCATGGGCTTGTCCTCCTCCGCGGCGCAGTTGCAGGCCAATCCCAAGAGCATGCCTCCGGGCCTGATCAACATCACCGGCGTGTTGCCCTTCAGCGAAACGATCTTCCTGTGGCAGTCGATCGCGCTCACGACGATCCTGATCCTGGTCTCGTTGTTGATCTGCTGGTTCACCGCTCCCTCGGACCACAACGCTCGCACCGCCCATGATTTCGGTGTCACCGAAACCGCCACCCCGGCGCTGCCGCCGAGGCAACGGCCCGGCGAGTGGCTGGAATACAGTCCGCTGCTGTCGCTGTTGATCGGCCTGCTCGGCCTGGGCTGGCTCGGTTACGAGTTCGCCACCAAGCCGGCGGTGACGGCCATCGCCAACCTCAATACCTACAACTTCCTGTTCCTCACGGTGGGCTTGCTGCTGCACTGGCGGCCGCGCAGTTTCCTGAATGCGGTGTCGCGCGCGGTGCCGAGCACGGCCGGCGTGCTGATCCAGTTTCCGCTGTACGGCGGCATCGCCTCCTTGCTCACCCATGCACCGGGTTTTGGCGACCAGACCTTGTCGCATCGCCTGTCGGGGCTGTTCGTGCACATCGCCTCCACCGACACGTTCACGCTGGTGATGGGTGCGTACTCGGCAATCCTGGGATTCTTCGTGCCTTCCGGTGGCGGCAAGTGGCTGGTGGAGGCGCCCTACGTGATGCAGGCCGCCAACGACCTGCACGTGCATCTTGGCTGGGCCGTGCAGGTGTACAACGCGGCCGAAGCCCTGCCCAACCTGATCAATCCGTTCTGGATGCTGCCGCTGCTCGGCGTGCTGGGACTGAAGGCGCGCGACGTGGTGGGCTTCACCTTCATCCAGCTGCTGGTACATGTGCCGCTGGTGCTGGGCCTGCTGTGGGCACTGGGTCTGACGTTGACGTATGTGCCGCCGGTGATGCCTTAGACCGGCGCCAGATCAGTCGCGCACAGGGTGCGCTCCCACAAGATGACCATCGCGTTGTGGGAGCGCACCCTGTGCGCGACTGCGGCGCGGCAACGCCGCGCCGCACATCCACTCACAACTCGCGCAATGCTGTCGTCACCGGCAACCGTGCCGCACGCATCGCCGGATAGATGCCGCCGATGAAACCGATGGCGAGCGCCCACTTCAAGCCGGTCCAGAGCAGGGTCGGTGATACCTTGAGTTCGAAACTCAGCTTGCCGACCGTACCCGCCGCCAGGGTCGAAGCGCTGTAGCCATTGAAGATCAGCCAGGCCAGCACGCCGCCGATCACGCCGCCGATGAGCGCCAGCAGCATCGTTTCCAGCATCACCGCCACCACCACCGGCAGGCCGCGAAAGCCGATGGCACGCAGGGTGGCGATTTCGCGGGCACGTGCGGCCACCGCCGCGAACATCGTGTTGAGCGCGCCGAACATCGCGCCGATGGCCATGATCAGGCCCACCGTGATGCCCATGATGCGGATCACCTTGGTCATGCCCTCGGACTGCTTGTTGAAGTAGTCGATGGTGGTGCTGACATCGACCTTCAGCTGCGGGTTGCCGTCGAGCGAGGCCTTGAACGCATCGTAGGCCTTCGGGTCGGTGAGCTTCACCACGACCGACGCCCGACTGCTGCCGCGGCGATAGGTATCCGCCACCACGCTGGCGTCACCCCAGACCTCCGAATCCATCGCATCGCCCGACGAGAATACGCCGACCACGGTCCACTGCTGGTTGCCCAGGCGGATCTCCTTGCCCGGCTCCAGTCCGGCGAACTGCTTGGCCGCGCCCTTGCCCACGATCAGCTCACGCAGGCCGGGCTGGAAGTTGCGACCCTCGATGATCTTCACGTTGGGACGCACGGCCCAGGCCTGCTCGCTCACCCCGCGCAGCTGCACGCTGCCTTCGTCGTCGGCCTTGCCGCCCTTGAGCGGAACGTTCGCCGCCACCACCAGCTCCGGCGAGGCGATGGGCTGGCCCTTGGCGTCGCGCGCGATGCCGGGTGCCTGGGGGATCAGCGTGACACTGTCGTGGTCGAGCACCGACATCACCTCGGACGCCGACGAGCCGCGCATCACGATGGCAGTGTCGGCGCTGCCGGTCTTGCGCAGCGTTTCCGCATAACCCTCGCCCATGGCGAGCAGGGCCACCAGCACGCCAACCACGCCGGCGATGCCGATCACGATGACGGCCGACGAACCGAGGCGCTGCCCCAGCGTACTGATGCCGACACTGGCAACGGACAGCGTCTGGCGGCCACGGCGCGTAATGAACAGCCACGCCGCGAACAGCACGGCCAGCAATACGGCACCCTGCCAAGGCAACGCGATCCATGCCGCCAGCACGGCGATGACCAGGATAAACAACAGGAGATTGATCAGGAAATTCATGATGCGTCCCTCAGCGTCCGGCCAATGCATCGACGATGTTCAGGCGCATGGCGCGGAGCGCGGGTAGCGCCCCCACCAGCAGGCCGATCGCGATCATCAGCACCAGTCCCAGGATCCAGCTGTCCGCGCCGACGCTCGGCAGGTTGAGCATGCCGCCACTGCCGGCACTCACCGCCGGCACGATCAGCGCCGCCAGGCCCAGTCCGATCACGCCGCCGAGCACGAGCAGCAGCACCGATTCCGCCAGCACGATGCCCAGCACGCTGTGGTTGGAGAACCCGATGGTCTTGAGCACGGCCAGCTCGCTGGTGCGTTCGCGCACCGCCTGCATCATGGTGTTGCCCGAGAGCAGCAGCAGGGTGAAGAACACCGCGCCCATGATCGAGCCCACGATCAACCCGATGTCGGCCAGCTGCTTCATCCAGTTGGCGGTGGCGGCCTGCTCGGTCTGCGTGCGCGTCTCATGGTCGGAATTGGCCGAGATCGCATCGATGGCCTTGGCCACGCGATCGGCCTGGTTCACGTCGGTCACCCGCGTCACGTACCAGCCCACGGTGCCGCGATTGAACGGGGTGGTTTCGTCAAAGTACTTCCAGTGCAGCAACAGCATCTGGTCGTAGAAGCCGCCCGCCTTCTTGTCCTTGGAGTGGAGGATGCCGACCACGTCGAACGTCCAGTTCTTGCTGCCCTGGCGATTCGGGAAGATGGTCGACTGCAGCGGGATCTTGTCGCCCACTTTCCAGTTGAAGCGCTTGGCCAGCCGCTCGCCGACGAGGATGCCGGTGCGCGTGTCGTCGAACGCCTTGCGCTCGGCGGCACTCACTTCGATCTCGGGATACAGGTCGATGTAGTTGGGTTCCACCGCGAAGCTGAAGACCTGGTTGTGCGGATCCTGGTAGGCGCCGCCGAACCAGTTCGCGTAGGTCACCATCTTCACGCCGGGCACCTGCTGGATCTGCGCTTCCAGCGACTGCGGCAGGGTCTGGATGAAGGAGAGCCGGGAACCGGTCTGCAGGCGCTGGGCACCGTTCGCGCTCTGGCCGGCCTGGTTGAACGAGGTACGCACGGCGTCGAGCATGCCGAACAGCAGGAACGCGGCGATGATCGATACCAGCGTGAGTATCGTGCGGGTCTTGCGCCGGAACAGCGCCGCCCAGATGAGATGGAAGTATTTCATCGCCGCATCCTCACGCGATGGCCTGTTCGACCAGGGTGCCCTTGTCCAGATGCAGGGTGTGGTTGGCGTACTCGGCCGCCTTGGGATCGTGCGTGACCATCACGATGGTCTTGCCGTGCTCGCGGTTGAGCACGCGCAGCAGGCCCAGCACTTCCTCGGCCGACTGGCGATCCAGGTCGCCGGTGGGTTCGTCGCACACCAGCAGGGTGGGATCGGACACGATCGCACGTGCGATCGCCACGCGCTGCTGCTGGCCGCCGGACAGCTCGCTGGGTTTGTGCGAGGCGCGCTCGCCCAGGCCCACCAGTTCCAGCGCGATGGACGCGTTCTTGCGCCGCTGCGCCGCGGACAGCTTGGTGAGCAGCAGCGGCAGCTCCACGTTGCGCTGCGCCGAGAGCATCGGCATCAGGTTGTAGAACTGGAACACGAAGCCGACGTGGGAGGCGCGCCACTTGGCGAGGGCGCCACCGTTCAACTGGTCGAGCCGCTGGCCAGCCACCGTGATGCTGCCGCCGGTAGGGGTATCGAGGCCACCGATGAGGTTGAGCAGGGTCGTCTTGCCCGAACCCGAGGGGCCCATCAGCGCCAGGAAGTCGCCCTCGGTGATATCGAGGTTGATGTGGTGCAGTACTTCCACTTTCTGCTTGCCGCGCTCGTACACCTTGGAGAGGTCGCGGGTTTCGATCAACGTGTTCATGCCTGTGCTCCCGTTTCGGTTCGCTGCGCCATGACGGCGCGCCTGATCATTCGCTGCGATCGAGTACTGCTTATTCCTTCGGCTTGGCAGTGGCCACCGACGAGCCGTCCTTCACTGATTCCGGCGGCGACACCACCACGGTGTCGCCCACTTCGATGCCGGCCGGCACCAGGCGCACGTCGTCCTTGCCGGTGGTTTCCGGCGTCACCGTGCGCTGGCGGGCCTTGTCGCCGGTCACCAGGAACACCACGGCGTGGCCATCGCGCTGGGCGATTGCGCTGCTGGGAACCAGCACGCCCTTCGGTGCCTGCACGGCCTGCTGGGCTTCCTTCGATTCGAGGAAGGAGACCCGCACGCCCATGTCCGGCACGATGCGCCCGTCCTTGTGCTCCAGTGCCACGCGCACTTTCACGGTGGCCTTGCCGCGGTCGGCGGCAGGCACGATGGCGATGACGTGGGCGGGAATCTTCCAGTCCGGGTACGCGTCCAGCACCGCCTCGGCGGGCATGTTCGGTTTCACGCGACCGATGTACGCCTCGTTGACGTCCACGTCCACTTCGAGCGAATCCATGTCGACCACGGTGCCGATACCGGTGCGGGTGAAGCCGCCGCCCGCGGAGAACGGCGACACGATCTCGCCCACCTGCGCGTCCTTGGTGGTGATCACGCCGTCGAACGGCGAGCGGATTACGCAGTAGTCGAAGTTGACCTGTGCTTCCACCACCTGCGCATCGGCCGAGGCCGCGTTACGTTGCTGTGACAGCAGCTGCGCGCGCGTGCTGTCGACCAGGGTGCGTGCCTGCTCGGCGGCCTGCTTGGCGACCAGGCCCTTCTCGGCAAGCGATTCCATGCGCAGCGCGTCGCGCTGGTTCTGCGCCAGCTGGACCTGGAACTGGTCCACCAGCGCGTGCGACGCGGCGGCCTGCTTGCGCGTGGCTTCCAGGGCGGCGCGGTACTGGGAGTCGTCGAGACGGGCCACGACCTGGCCCTGCTTCACATGGTCGCCTTCCTCGATCAGCACGTGCGTGAGCGTGCCGGTGATCTGTGCCGACACCGTGGCCTGGCGGCGCGCGGTGACATAGCCGGTGGCCTGCAACACCGCGCCGGCCGCGGCGTTCGACGCCGGCGACTGTGCCTGTGCGGTCTGCACTTCGATCGCACGCGAGCCCGTCAGCCACCAGCCACCCAGGCCTGCCAGCACGACCACCACCAGCACGCCACCGACGATCCATGGCCAGCGCCCCGGGCCTCCGCCATGGGCTTCGCGCTGGTGTTTCTCGATGCGCAGTTCCTTCAAGAGATCCGCATTCGCCACAAGCTCTCCCTGCCGGCCCCCGCCGGTTCCTCGATGCCGCACACGATGCTGGAGCGGCCGATCCGCCGCCAGGGGGCCCCATCAGGCATTGGCAGTGACAGCTGTCACCCCGGCCCCGAAACCGGCCCCTTGTACAGGCTAGCCGCCGGGGAAAAAAGCTAACGTGACAGGCGACTGGCGCCGCGGCGCCGGGGTGATAACCTTGCCGGACCATGCCCTACGCCATCACGCCTCCTGCGGTTCCCAGCCTGCCGGTACTCGGCAGCGATCTTCGCTTTCCGGTCCGCCGCATCTTCTGCATCGGCCGCAACTATGCCGAACATGCCCGCGAAATGGGCGCCACGGTGGACAAGGACACCCCGCTGTTCTTCTGCAAGCCCGCCGATGCCGTGGTCACCGACGGCGCCGACGTGCCCTACCCGCAGGCCACCAGCGACCTGCATCACGAGGTGGAGATGGTGGTGGCGCTCGGCGGCGGTGGCCGCGACATTCCCGTGGCGCAGGCAGAAAGCCTGGTCTGGGGCTATGGCGTGGGCCTGGACCTGACCCGTCGCGACCTGCAGGCGGTGGCCAAGGCCAAGAGTCATCCGTGGGACGTGGCCAAGGCTTTCGACCATTCCGCCCCCGTCTCCGCGCTGCGCCCGGCCCGGGACGTGCACCTGGCGGCTGACACCACGCTGACGCTCAGCATCAATGGCGAGCAACGCCAGCTGGGCCGGCTGGGCGACATGGTGCATGGAGTGGCCGAGATCATTGCCATCCTGTCGACCCTGTTCGAGCTGAAGGCGGGTGACCTGATCTTCACGGGCACGCCCGCCGGCGTGTCGGCGCTGAAGCGTGGCGACCGCTTCCATGCGGAGCTGGCCGGCGTGGCGGTGCTCGAAGGCCGCGTGGCCTGAGGCCAGGGACGCGTCGGGGCGCCTGCATCATCTTGCGAGACGGCGGGCCCCGCGTGGCGAACGCTGAATCACCGGTTGAATGAGGGGCGGCGCTGCCTGTCGCCTCCCGCCCCGCTGCGCTAGAGTTCCCCTGCCATCCGGCCCAGGGAGAGAAGCATGAGCATGATCAAAGAGTTCAAAGAATTTGCCATGCGTGGCAACGTCATCGACCTGGCGGTCGGTGTGGTCATCGGCGGCGCGTTCGGCAAGATCGTCAGCTCGCTGGTGGACCAGATCATCATGCCCCCGATCGGCATGCTGACCGGCGGCATCGATTTCTCCCAGATGAAATGGGTACTGAAGCCGGCCGACACCAGCAACCCGGCCCACAAGATCGCCGAGGTCGCGATCGGCTACGGCACCTTCATCAACACCTTGATCCAGTTCATCATCATCGCCTTCGCGATCTTCCTGGTGGTCAAGGCCATCAACAAGCTCACCCGCCGCCAGGAGGCCGCGCCCGCCGCGCCGCCGGCGGATGTGGTGCTGCTGACCGAGATCCGTGACCTGCTCAAGACGCAGAACCAGAAATAAGCAAGCGACATGCACGAACGAGAAGGCGCCTGCGGGCGCCTTTTTCGTGGGTGCGATCATCCACTTCCCGTTCGCCGGGCCCATGACTTCTGGCCTAAGCGGGCCGCAGCGGGCACGCGATAATCGTGGTTTCCGCCCAAGGAGCTGTCCCCATGCGCCGTCTGCCCCTTTCCATGCTCGCCGCCAGCCTGATGCTCGCCATCGGCACGGCGAGCGCCGCCACCCAGACCACCGTTCCCGCCGCAGCCGTAAAGACGGCCGAACAGCTGCGCGACAAGGCGATGAACGACAACACCGCCTACGACATCGTGACCTCGCTGACCACGGAAGTGGGCGCGCGCCTCGCCGGCAGCCCGGCCGATGCGCGTGGCCGCGAATGGGCCGTGGCCAAGTTCAAGGCGCTGGGCTTCGACAAGGTCTACACCGAGGAAGTGAGCTATCCGCTGTGGGAGCGCCGCAGCGAGCACGCCGAGATCGTCGGTCCGTTCCCGCAGGCGCTGGACCTGATCGCACTGGGCTATTCGGCCGGCACGCCGAAGGGTGGCATCACGGCGGAAGTGGTGCGCTTCGACAGCCTCGATGCACTGCAGAAGGCCGACCCGGCCAGCGTCAAGGGCAAGATCGTCTACGTCGACGCCCACATGGAACGCCACAAGGATGGCCATGACTACGGCATCGGTTCCGCAGTGCGCGTGGGCGGCCCGGTGATCGCCTCGAAGATGGGCGCCGCGGGGTTCCTGCTTCGTTCGGCCGGCACCGACGCGAACAGCCGCACGCCGCACACGGGCGTCACCGGTTTCCGCGATCCGAAGGAAGCGATCCCGGCGGCGGCGCTGTCCAATCCGGATGCCGACCAGCTGACCCGCATCGTGGCCTACGGCAAGCCCGTGACCATCAAGCTCGAACTCGACTGCGGCATCACGGGCACCTACCACGGCGCCAACGTGATCGGCGAAGTCACCGGCAAGAAGCATCCGGACCAGGTGGTCGCGATCGGCGGCCATCTCGACTCGTGGGATCCGGGCACGGGCGCCATCGACGACGGCGCCGGCGTGGCCATCGCCATGGCGGCCGGCAAGCTGATCCGTGACATGCCGCAGCGCCCGGACCGCACCATCCGCGTGATTGCGTTCGCGAACGAGGAAATGGGCCTGTGGGGCGGTCGCGCCTACGCCGACAAGCACGGCGCGGAAGTGAAGAAGTTCCAGCTCGGCACCGAGTCGGATTTCGGTGCGCGCAAGGTGTGGCGCATGAGCGCCAGCGTGAAGCCGGAGGCGCGCGGCGCCATCGACCAGATCGCCAAGGTGCTGGAGCCGATCGGCGTGGCCTACGACGCGAAGTCGCCGGGCGGCGGTGGCTCGGACCTGTCGCAGATGCATGCCAAGGGCATGGCGGCGCTCACCCTCACCCAGGATGGCACCGACTACTTCGACTACCACCACACCGCCAACGACACGCTCGACAAGATCGACCCGAAGGAACTGGCGCAGAACGTGGCCGTGTATGCGGCGTTCTCGTACATGGCCGCCCAGGCCGATGGTGATTTCGGTTCAGCGCCCGGCGCGTTCAAGGACGACGGCGCGGGAGAGTGATCGTCGCGTAGAAAATAAGAAGGGCGGCCCGATGGCCGCCCTTTTTTGTCGCCATGACCCGTCCTCGGTCCTGTGGAAGCGCACCCTGTGCGCGTCGAGCTTCTCACGGGTATCCGCGACGACCGATGCCTGCGAAGGTCTTGAAACGCTGCGGTCGCGCACAGGGTGCGCTCCCACAAGGGCCAGCGACGGTCCGCTTCAGGTGGCTTCGGCTTGACCCATCTTGCGCTTGCTCGAAAAACGCTCGTGCAGGCGATCCAGGTACAGATAGATCACCGGCGTCAGGTACAGCGTCAGCACCTGCGACACCAGCAGGCCGCCCACCACGGCCAGGCCGAGCGGACGGCGCGTCTCGGCGCCGGCGCCCAGGCCCAGCGCAATCGGCAAGGTGCCGGCGAACGCGGCCATCGTGGTCATCATGATCGGGCGGAACCGCACGTGGCAGGCCTCGACGATGGCCTTCGCCGGTTCGAGTCCGTCGTTGCGTTGCCGCTCCAGCGCGAAGTCGATCATCATGATCGCGTTCTTCTTCACGATGCCGATCAGCATCACGATACCGACGAAGGAGAACAGGTCCAGCGGCGCCTGGAACACCATCAGGGTCAGCAACGCACCCACGCCCGCCGACGGCAGGCCCGAGAGAATGGTGAGCGGGTGGATGAAACTCTCGTAGAGAATGCCCAGCACCAGGTAGATCACGAACACCGCCAGCACCAGCAGCAGGCCCATGCCCTGCATGGAGTCCTGGAAGGCCTGCGCCGTGCCCTGCACGCTGCCGGTGATCGATGCCGGCAGGTTCATCTGCTTCATGGCCCGGTCGATGCTGGCCACTGCCTCGCTCAGGCTCACGCCGGGCGCGAGGTTGAACGACACGGTCACCGCGGGAATCTGGCCCTGGTGGTTCACCGTCAGTGCCTGCGGCTTGCGCTCGAAACTGGCCACTGCATTGAGCGGCACCAGCGTACCGCTGCTTGAGGTGACGTAAAGCTGCGAGAGCACGTCGAGATCGTTCTGCAGCGCGTAGTACACCTGCAGGATCACCCAGTACTGCGACGACGAGCCATAGATGGTGGAGATCTGGTTCGCACCGAATGCCGAACCCAGGGCGCTCTGCACCTGGTCCATGGTGAGGCCCAGCGTGGCGAGCTTGTCGCGGTCCACGCTGACGCGCACGGAGGGGCCATTGAGATCGAGGTCGCTGGTGACGTCCTGGAAGCCCGGCAGCTTGCTGAAGGCCAGGATCACCTTGCCCGACCAGCTGTACAGCGCTTCCGTGTCGAGGGACTGCAGCGTGTACTGGTATTGCGCCTTGGACTGGCGGCCGCCGATCTGGATCGCCGGCGGGTTCTGGATGTAGGCGCGGATGCCCGGCACCTGCGCGAACTTGTCCCGCAATTCCTGGATGATGCCGTTGGGATCCAGCGGGCGTTCGCTGGCAGGCTTGAGCCGCAGCAGCAGGGAACCGTTGTTGGTGGTGGTGCGCGCGCCGCCTGCGCCCACGGAGGACATGTAGGCCTCGATGTTCGGATCCTCGGCCACGATCCTTGCCAGCGCTTGCTGCCGTTCGCCCATGGCGCGCACGGAGATGTCGTCGGGCCCTTCGACGTTGACGTTCAACTGGCCGGAGTCGCCCGCCGGGATGAAGTCCTTGTTCACCACGGCGAAGAGCACGCCCGTCAGCAACAGGCTGCCGAAGAACGCACCGAGGATGATGCGCGGGTGGCCCACGGCCCAACCCAGCGTGCTCACGTAACCGCGCCGCACCCGTTCGAAGCCCGCATCGAACCACAGCACCACGCGCGCCTTCTTCTCGTGCTCGGCGTGGCGCAGGAAGCGGCTGCACAGCATCGGCGTCAGCGTGATGGAGACGAAGCCCGAGATCAGGATCGCCACGCTCAGGGTCACCGCGAACTCGTGGAACAGGCGGCCGACGATGCCGCCCATGAACATGACCGGCAGGAATACCGCCACCAGCGACAGCGTCATCGAGAAAATGGTGAAGCCGATTTCACTGGCGCCCTTCAGCGAGGCCTCGTAAGGGTCCATGCCGTCTTCGACGTGGCGCACGATGTTCTCGAGCATCACGATGGCGTCGTCCACCACGAAGCCGACCACCAGGGTCAGCGCCAGCAGCGAAAGATTGTCCAGGCTGTAGCCCAGCGCGAACATCGTGCCGAAGGTGCCGACGATGGACACCGGCAGCGCCAGCGCCGGAATCAGGGTCGCCGAGGCGTTGCCCAGGAACAGGTAGATCACCAGCACGACCAGCACGCCCGCCAGCAGCAGGGTGAACTGCACGTCGTCCACCGAGGCACGGATCGATTCGGAGCGGTCGTACAGCACGGCCAGCTTGATCGACGGCGGCAAGGTCGCCTCGAAGGTCGGCAACACCGCCCGGATGCGGTCGATGGTGGCCACCGTGTTGGAACCCGGCTGGCGCTGGATGGCGAGCACGATCGCCCGTTCGCCGTTGTACCAGCTCGCCACCTGGTCGTTCTGCACGCTGTCCTCGGCCTTGCCGAGATCGGACAGGCGAACCGGCGCACCGTTGCGATAGGCCACGATGATGTTGTTGTACAGGTTGGCGCGTTGCAGCTGGCCATCCGAACGGATCGACAGCAACTGGCGGTTGCCGTTGAGCGAGCCGGTGGCGAGGTTGACGTTGGCGTTGGAGACCGCGCTCTGCACCGTGTCGATGCCGATGCCGCTGGCGGCCAGCTTCTGCGGATCGACGCTGATGCGTACCGCGTACTTCTGCGAGCCGTAGACGTTCACCTGCGCCACGCCATCGATCATCGACAGGCGCTGGGCCAGCTGCGTCTCGGCGTAATCGTCCACCACCGACAGCGGCTGGGTGCGGGACCGAAGGGTGAGATAGATGATCGCCGCGTCCGCCGGATTGACCTTGCGGAAGGTGGGCGGCGTGGGCATGTTGGTCGGCAGCTGGCGCTGCGCGGAGGAAATGGCTGCCTGGACGTCCTGCGCCGCGCCGTCGATGTTGCGGTCCAGCTCGAAGGTGATGGTGATCGAGGTGGAGCCCAGCGCGCTGGTCGAGGTCATCGACTGGATGCCGGCGATGGTCGACAGCTGGTTCTCCAGTGGCGTGGCCACCGCCGTGGCCATCGTCTCCGGCGCCGCGCCGGGCAGGCTGGCGTTCACCGTGATGGTGGGAAAATCGACGTTGGGCAGTTCGTTCACCGGCAGCTTGGGATAGGCCGCGATGCCGAACACCAGCAGAGCAATCATCAGCAGGGTGGTCATCACCGGCCGCTGGATGCAGAGTGCAGGCAGGTTCATAGGCGACGCCCGCTCAGCTGTTGTCGGTCACGATGCGCACGTGCGCACCATCCACCAGCAGCAGCTGGCCATCGACGACCACGCGCTCGCTGCCGGTCAGTCCTTTTTCGATCACGATCTGGTTGCCGCTGCTGGCGCCCGCCGTAACCATGCGCTGCGCCACCGTGCCGTCCGCGTTGAGGACGAACACGAAACTACCCAGCGGCGAATTCTGCAGGGCCACCACGGGCACCGTGACCACGTTGGTGAGGCGCGTGGTCGGCAACACCACCTCGACGAACTGGCCCGGCGTCAGTTGGTCGTCATCGTTGCCGTAGCGCGCCTTGAGCTGGATGGTGCTGGTGCTCGCATCCACCGCGTTGTTGATGAAATCCAGCTCCGCCTGCATCGGCGGCTGCCTGGTGCCGGGAATGCTGACGGTGACCGGCACGCTGCCACGCGCCATCGATTCCTTGATGCCGGCCAGGCCGGTTTCGGGAACGGAGAAGGTCACGTGGATGGGCCGGATCTGGTTGAGCACCACGATCGAGGTGCTGTTCTCGGTGACCTGGGCGCCGGGATAAATCAGCGGTGCGCCGGCAATGCCCTCGAACGGCGCCTTGATGTCGGTGTAGCTCAGTTGCGTTCGCGCGAGTTCCACCGCGGCCTTGTCGGCCTTCACGGAGGCGCCGTAGACGCCTTCGTTCGCCCTGTACGTGTCGTAGTCGGACTGCGCCACGTAGCCCTTGCCCAGCAGGGGCTGGTAGCGCTTGATGATGGTCTGCGCGTTCTGCAGCTGCGCCTGGTCCTTGGCCAGGTTGCCCAGTGACTGGTCGAGCTGCGCCTGCAGCAGGCTCGGGTCGATGCGGATGATCGTTTCGCCCTGCTTCACGTGGCCGCCGGGCTTGAACAGGAGCTCCTGCAGCTGGCCGCTGACGCGTGCCTGCACGGTGACCGTGGAATACGCCTCGGCGCGACCAATGACCTTCAGCGTGAGGTCCAGGTCGCCATGATGCGCGTTCGCCACCTTCACCGGCACCGCGGTCTGCTGCGGCGGAGTCTTCGCCGATGAGCGGCCACCACCGCGGAACCACTGCACGGCCACTACGACCGCAATCAGCACCGCCACCAGCAGCACCAGTTTTTTCGGGGACATACGCTGCATGATTTCTCCGACCATCGACCGTAGCGAGTCGCCGGCCTGCACCGGAACCTCGCGCTATCGGCTGCGATGTGCATCACAGGGAGTTGCCGGCACCTTGCTCCACCCCGGTGCACCGCACCGGTCATTGTGATGCAGGCGACGCCCATGACCCGCACGACCGACAGCACTTGGCAAATGGCTCGTCATGCGGCAGGGGTATCGCGCGGCGCGACAACCCATGTTCCTGGTAACGCACGAGGCCGCCGGGAGTCACCCGGCTGTCACATGGCGGCCTCGTCGGCAGGGCGGACTACGGCTCGCCGTCCTCCGGCGATGCGCCGCCATCGAGCGCCTGCAGGTTGTCCTTCATGCGATTGAGCACATCCAGCGCCTGCTGCAGTTCGGGTACCGTGATGCCGCGCGTGGCGTCCTTGCGCAGGCCCAGCGCGATCTCTTCCATGTCCGCGATCACGCCACGCGCCTGGTCGGTGACGTACAGGCGCCAGGCGCGGCGATCCTTGGGATCGGGGCGACGCTCGACGAAGCCGGCCGCCTGCAGGCGGTCGATGACGCGCCCCACGGCAATCGGCTCCATGTCCAGCTGCTCGGCCAGCTCGGTCTGGCGCAGGCCTTCGCGGTAATACAGCATCTTGGTGGCCCGCCACTGCGCGCGGGTCAACCCGAATTTCACGGCACGTCTGTCGAAGTGCTTGCGGAACAGCAAAGTCACATCGCTCAGCAGATAGCCAAAGGAAATCTCTTCCGCCTTAGTCATAGATGTGATGCCAGTACTCGCCAGTCCAGTGTAACGTCAAGCATACGTCGCAAGTTCTCACGAAGCCATGTCCATTCAGGTCGTCACCGCCGACATCACCCAGCTGAACGTGGATGCCATCGTCAACGCCGCGAACCCGACCCTGCTGGGCGGCGGGGGTGTCGACGGGGCCATCCACCGCGCCGCCGGTCCCGAACTGCTGCAGGCCTGCCGCGCCCTTCCCCAGGTGGAGCCCGGGGTGCGCTGCCCCACCGGCGAGGCGCGCATCACGCCGGGGTTCCGGCTGCCGGCGCGCTACGTCATCCATACCGTGGGGCCGGTGTGGCACGGCGGCAAGCACGGCGAGCCCATGCTGCTGGCCGGCTGTTACGAGCAGAGCATCACCTTGGCCCTGGCGCACGAGCTGGACTCCATTGCCTTTCCCGCCATCAGTTGCGGCGTCTACGGCTATCCGCCCGAACTGGCCGCCCCGGTCGCCCTGCGCAGCCTTCGTAGCGCGCTGCCAGCCAACGCGGCGATGCAGATCGTCATCTGCTGCTTCGGCGAGGCGATGGCCGCACTCTGGCACGAGGCGCTCAGCGACGCAGGCTGAACGGGTAGAGCGGCGGCAGCGGGGAGTTGTCCGATGCCGCACCGCCCTCCTCCCGCCATTGGAAGCCATCGCGGAATGCGCTGGCCAGGCGATCACCGAGGCCGCTTTCCTCCGCGCCGGCGTAGCGCTTGCGCTGCAGCGCCGCGATGGCTTCTCGCTGACTGCCGGATGCCAGGGCCTGCGACAGCTCGCCGAGGTTCTGGATCTGCGAACGTTCCGCGCGCGCCCATTGCAGCAAGCTGCCCACCTGCGCAGCGACGTCGCCGCTGCGCGCCGCCGCGAGAAACGCTCCACGCAAGCGCGATGGCGAGGTGGCCGGCGGCATCTCCTTCGGTGCGGTCGCACCACCGGAGCGCCGATGCCACCACCAGGCCCCGATGCTGGCCAGCCACAGCCCCAGGCTGGCCAGCGCGATCCAGCGCCAGGGCGTGCCGTGCTCGGACGCGCCCGCAGTTGCGGGAGTCGCCTCCTGTGCCGATGACGGCTGCGGCACCGCCGGCGCCGTGTTCGGCGCGGAAGCGACGGCCGGCAGGACCGTGAGCGTCTGTGCCGGAATGCGCGCCACCTCGGGCTGGTCCGTTGCCACGTTCCACCAGGTCAGGGTGGTCTCGGGGATGGTGAGCGTGCCGGGGCGATTGGGCACGATGGCGAAACCCTGCTGGCGGCGCCCGACCAGCCACTGGCCGTCCACGTGCGTGGCGTTGACGGGCTTGTCGGGATACACCGTGGCACCGTCCAGCGTGGGCAGGCTGAGGGCTGGCAAGGCTTCGTAGGGCAGCCCCGTGGCCTGCACGCTCATCACCAGGTTCAAGGGCTGGCCCACGCGAAGGTCACCCTGCGAAGGACCGCCATCGAGGGCCAGGCTGAGATCCCGCGCCGGCAGCCACGCCGTCCTCCCCGACTGGCCGGGCACCGCCCGTGCATTGAGGGCCACCCCGGGCGACGACGCCGACACCGGCGTGCCGCTGCCGAAGAAGGCATTGGGATCGGCCATGCTGACCATGTCGCCCTGGAACGCCACGGGGGGAATGTCCAGCCGCCCCTCGCGCTGCGGCGTCAGCGCATAACGGCGTTCGATCACGTTGTAGCGTCGACCGCCACGTTCGGCCTGGTAGTTGATCTCGTTGCCGAGTCGCCGCACGTCGACGCCGGCCAACTGGGGATCCTCCAGCGCGCCGTTGGTGAGGTCGGCGGCAAAGAACAGCCGCAGCGTATAGACGCGTTGCTGGTCTATGTAGCCCTCCGCGGGATCGACCACGGCTTCGAGAAACACGTCCTTGCGTCCCGACGCCGCGGCATTGGGATCCGGTTCGTCCACCAGCAGTTGCAGTGGCGTCGTCGTGCCGCCCGCGAACGAAAGCGAGGGAATGCGCAGGCTGCCCGTATGCAGGGGCCGCAACGCCACGCCTACGGTGACCTGCGCCGAGCGCCGCCCGTTGATGATGCTGATGCTGGTATTGCTCGACGAACCAAGCACCGCGAAGTCGTGCGACAGCGCGCTCAGGTCCGGCGTCTGGACCATGCCGCCGCCCTGCGATCGCAGGTTGAGCGTGACCGTTTCACCGAGTTCCACCCGCGTGCGGTCGAGCGTGGCCTGCACGTCGGCGGCTGCGGCGGCCAGCGGCCACAGCAGTGCGAACAGGCAGCAGAGGATGACGAGGTGGCGCAGCTTCACGGGTTGTCGTCCTCCGGTGGCGTGGCGCCATGGCGCTGCCGGTACTCGAGATCGAACTTGCGTCGCAACAGCGCGCCCGGATCATCGGGCACGCGCTGCAAGGCCTGCCTCACGTCGGCGGGCAGCTTTGACTGCGCATCGTCCGTCGCCACTTCACCCAGTTCGTGGCGGCTGCCGTCGCGCGATCGCTCCGCCTTGCCCAACGCCTGGTCCATCTGCTTCTGCAAGGCCTGCTGCGCCTGCTGCTGTTGCGCGCGCTGCCTGGCCTGCTCGTCCGCGGTCTGCGCTTGCATGCCGTTGGCGTCGTCCGGCTGCTGGCCGGGCTGGGTGCGTCCGCTCGCGTCCTTGTCGTTGCCGTTGCCTTGCGCATTGCCCTGCGCCTGCTGCGAGCGCTTGCCTTCGTCACCGTTCTGCTGCGCCTCGTTCCGCCGCTGCCCGGATTGGCCCTGCGCGTCGTCCGGAGGCGTCGTCGACGGGCCCTGTCCGGATTTTCCCTTGTCGTTCTGCGCTCCCTTTTGCCTGGGTGGCTCGGGTGGCTGCTTGCGCATCCATTCCTCGACGGCCTTGCGGTTCGCAGTCGCATCCGCATTGGCGGGATTGGCCTTGAGCGCACGCTCATAGGCATCCAGCGCGCCCTGGTAATCGCCCTGCCTGGCGAGGGCGTTGCCCAGGTTGTACTGCGCGTCACTGCCAGGGAGACCGTGCAGCGCCTTGGCGGCCGCGGCATAGTCTCCGGCACGATAGGCCGCCGCGCCGCGCAGCGCCGGATCGCGCGCGAGTTGCTGTGCCTCCTTCGCCTGGCCACGGTCGAGCGCGGAAGCCGCTTGCTGGTCGGGGCGCTGCCACAGGTCGGACCAACGGCTTGCATGGGCGGTTCCCGGCAAGCCAGGGAGCAGCAGCAGGGCCAGCACGACCAGCCAGCCACGCCTGAACGCCATGGCGGCGATCGGCAGCAGGGGCAACAGCAGCCACGGTCCGCGATCCTGCCATTCGTCGCCGCGCTGGTCGGCGGCGAGCATGGCGGCGCCGTTGGCTTTCAGTTCCCCGCGCAAGGCATCGACATCGACGTGGTCATCCGTCATCGGTACGTAGCGCCCTCCGCCCGCACTGGCCAGGGCCCGCAGCGCCTCGTCATTCCGGCGGGCCATCGACAACCCGCCTTGCGAATCGCGCTGGAAGCTCTGGTCCGAGAGCGGCACGGGGCCTCCCTGCAAGGTACCCACGCCAAGCACGGAGACGCGCACGCCGGCATCGTGCGCCTTGCGGGCGGCTGCCTGCGCCGCATCGTCGACGGTGTCGGTGATCAGCACCAGCGATCCTCCGCCCACCTTGGCGTCACGGATCAGGGACGTGGCCCGCTCGATCGCCTGCGCGGCGTTGTCGCCGTCGACGGGCATCGTGTCCGGCGCTAGTGCATCGAGCAGTTCGTTGAGACTGGACGCGTCCGTGGTGAGCGGCGCCACGACGAAGGCTTCGCCGGCATACGCCACCAGCGCATTGAGCCCGTCGTGATTGGCGGCCAGGAGATCGCGCACCTTGTAGCGAGCGCGATCGAGCCGGCTCGGCGCCACGTCGCGAACCAGCATGTGTTGCGACAGCGACAGCGCGACCACCTGGGCAGCGCGCTGCGCATACAGCGGTTGCGCGACGCGGCTCCAGGTGGGACCGGCCATGGCCAGCGCAACAAGCATCCACCCGATCGCGAGCAACAAGGCCGGGGACCGGCGCCGCTGCTCCCGGCCCTGCAACAGGTGTGGCAGCAACTCGGCGTCGACCAGGCGCACCAGCGCCTCACGCGCGACGCTGCGTCGCGCAGCCAGCGCCAGCAGCACGGGAAGGGCCAGCAACGCGAGCAACCACGCGGGCCGCAGGAAATGGAACTGCTGCCAGGCCTCGCTCATGCCGCCACCTCCAGCCGACGCGCACGCGGCAGGACCGTTGCCAGCCATGCCAGCACGGCGAGTGCGAGCGGCCACCGAAACAGCTCGTGGCGAGGACGCAGGGAGGGCCCTTGTTGATGCATGGGTTCCAGGGCATCGATGGCGCGATACGCATCGGTCAGTTGATTCGCATCGGTCGCACGGAAGTAGCGTCCCCCGGTCTGCGAGGCGATCGAGCGCAGCATGCCCTCGTCCAGGTCCGCGGACGGATTGATCGTGTGCGTTCCGAACAGATCGGGAATGCTCATTTCGGTGGCGCCGATGCCGATGGTGTACACGCGCACCCCCGCCGCCTGTGCCGCATGCGCGGCATCCAGCGGCGCGATGTTGCCTGCGTTGTTCACGCCATCGGTGAGCAACACCACGACGCGCGCCTGCGCCGGCAGGTTGGCCAGGCGCTTCACCGCGACCGCGATGGCGTCGCCGATCGCCGTCTCGGTGCCCGCCAGGCCCACGGCGGCGCCCTGCAGTTGCGCGCGCACGGCATCGAGGTCATAGGTCAACGGCGTGACGAGGTAGGCCCGGCTGCCGAACAGGATCAGTCCCAGTTCGTCGCCGCCGCGGCGTGATATGAAGTCGCCCGCAATCGCTTCGACTGCACCGAACCGGCTGATGGAGCGGCCACCCAGTTGCATGTCGTCCGTGCGCATGCTTCCGGACAGGTCGACCGCCAGCATCAACGCGCGCCCACTGCGTTGCTGCGCCTGGGGCGGCCCCACCCATTGCGGACGGGCAGCCGCCACCAGCAGGCACAGCCACGCCAGGATGAGCAAGCCGTGGCGCCAGCCACCCCGTCCCTGCTGTTCCGTCGCGGCGAGGTGCAGCCCCGGATGCGGCAGGTGCAGTGCCAGGCCCGGCTCCGCCACGCGCAGCAGGCGGCGCAGCAGCCAGGGCAAGGGCAGCAGCAGGAAGATCCATGGCCACGCAAACTCAGGCATGCCCGGCCCCCGACGCCGAAGCCGCCACGCGCGCGGCCAACGTCTTGTTACCCTGCTGCCGCCAGGCCGCCACGAGCCAGCGTCGAACCGCAGTAGCGACGGCATCGGCATCGATGCTGGCCTGAGGTCGGTACATCGCCGTCTCGAGCGACATCAGTGAGTCCAGCGTCGAAGACTCCGTGGCCACGCCGGCCAGCGTCGCTCGCCACTCGTCACCTCGACGATGGGTGGCGCCGGCATCGAGCCCCAGGGCGGCACGCCGCAACAAGCCGTGAAGTTCGGCAGCCAGCTGCTGGGGCTCCTGCGCGTACCGGGCAACCAGGATGTCCACCTCGGCAAGGAGCGCGCGCTCATGCAGGCGCCGCCGGTGCTGCCGGCGCCACAGCCATACACCCAGCAGCGATCCGAGCAGCAACAGCGTCATGACCATCCACCAGCCGGGTGCAGGTGGCCACCAGGCAGGCGGAGGCGGTACATGGATGTCCTTCAGCGCGGGTCCGCCGGCAGGCGCCGAAGTGACCGTCGAGATCATCATCGCCGTACTCCCGGCGAGAGCAGCGCCAACACCGCATCCAGCGGGTCGCTGGCCGTGTCGATCGTGCGGTGAGGCAGGCCCAGTGATTGCGCCATCGCGTTCAGCCTGCTCTGTCCCGCGCCGAGCGCCTGCTGGAACTCGCGACGTTGGCGTTCTCCGAACAGCACGACCTCCCGCCGCTCGCCTTCGTGTTCGAGCGGGTAGCGCCCGGCGGGAGGCAACGACAATTCGAGCGCGTCCGCGACCACCAGGACGCGCACGCCGGCCTTGCCACCCAGGTCGAGCAGGCGACCGCGTGCAGCATCGTCACAACTGAGCCCGTCGCTGATGATCAACACGCGATTGGCGCCATGCATGAGCCGCCCAGCGCGCAACACGGCGTCGGACAGCAGTTCGCCATTGGATGACGCCGACGGTCCATCCCATTCGGCAAGCGCTCCGCACACGGTGAGCGCGCCACGCGTGCCGGCCTGCGGCCGCAGCAGGCGATGGCCCGTGCCGAACTCCATCAGGCCGACACGTTCACCCGCACGGACCACGTACCACGCGGCCAGCGCGGCGGCACGAGCGGCCTGCACCGACTTGAAGCGCGCACGCGTGCCAAACCGCATGCTGGCGTGAGTATCCAGCAGGATCAGCAGGCGCCCCTCGCGCTCCTCCTGGAACAGTTTGGTGTGCAGGCGGCCACTACGCGCGGTCAGGCGCCAATCCATGCGACGCACGTCATCCCCGGGCTGGTAGACGCGTGATTCGGCGTAATCCATGCCCCGGCCGTACAGGCGACTGGTCTGTTGCCCCGCGCGCATGGCGCGGCTTTCGAGCCGCGGCAAAGCGGCCTTGGCGACGCGCCCGCGCATGGTCACCAGTTCGGCAAGGCGGACCCGCGTGCGGCCGTCCCCGTCGGGCGAGGTATCCAGGGCGGCGTTCACGGCAGCGGCACGAGATCCAGTACGCGCTTGATCACCTGGTCGGGTCGCACACCCTCGGCTTCCGCCTCGTAGCTGAGCAATACGCGATGGCGCAGCACTTCGTGGGCGATGGCATGCACGTCTTCGGGCAGCGTGTAATCCCGCCCGGCCAGCCACGCGTGGGCGCGGGCGCAACGGTCGAGCGCGATGGTGCCGCGCGGGCTGGCACCCCAGGCGATCCATCGCTTGAGTTCCGGGCCGTAAGCCCCCGCGTGCCGCGTGGCCAGCACCACCTGGGTGAGGTACTCCTCCAGCGCCGGCGCCATGTGCACGGCAAGCACCGCATCGCGGGCACTGAAGACATCGGCCTGGCTCAGGCTGGGCCGCTGCGCGGGCACGGGGTGCAGGCTGCGGCGCGCCTGCTCGCGGGCGAGCTTGAGGATCGCCAGTTCCGCGGCTGGATCGGGATAATCGATCGTCACGTGCATCACGAAGCGGTCGAGCTGCGCTTCCGGCAAGGCGAATGTGCCTTCCTGCTCGATCGGGTTCTGCGTCGCCATCACCATGAACAGCTCGGGAAGCGCCCAGGTGCTGCGACCGACGGTGATCTGCCGCTCCGCCATCGCCTCCAGCAGGGCCGACTGCACCTTGGCCGGGGCACGGTTGATTTCATCGGCCAGGACGATGTTGTGGAACAGGGGGCCGCGCTCGAATTCGAAGTTGCCGGACTGCGGCCGGAATACGTCGGTACCGGTCAGGTCGGCCGGCAGCAGGTCGGGCGTGAACTGCACGCGGTGGAAATCCGCCTCGATGCAACCCGCCAGGGCCTTCACCACCGTGGTCTTGGCCAGGCCCGGCGCGCCCTCCACCAGCAGGTGCCCATCCGCCAGCAGGGCGATCAGCAGGCAATCGATCAGGTGCGGCTGGCCGATCACGCTGCGCTGCAGCTCATCGCGCACGCGCAGGAATGCCTGTTGCAGGCGAGATGAAGGCTGGGCCTCGGGCATGTCCATCGGTGATTCCGTCATGGGGGGAGCGCTATGACAGACCTTACCGCGCCCCGGAAGTTTAATACCCATGACTTCTGGCGGCATCCCGGGCCACCTTGCCCACGCCCACAAAAGAAAAGGGCGGCCTGGGCCGCCCTTTCTCATCGCATCGCGAAATCCGCGTTTACTGCAGGCTCTCGCTGAGGATGCGCGGCGTCACGAAGATCAGCAGCTCCGCCTTGTCGCTCTGGCGTTGCGTATGGCGGAACAGGATGCCGACGCCCGGGATATCGCCGAGGCCCGGGACCTTGGTCGCGCTGTTCTGCTTGGTGATCTCGTAGATACCGCCCAGCACCACGGTCTGACCGTTGTCGACCAGCACCGAGGTGTTGATCTCACGCGTGTCGATCTGCGGCACCTGGCCACTGCCCGGCACAGTGATGAACTGGGCCAGCGCGTCCTTCTTCACGTTGATCATCAGGTAGACGCGGTTGTCGGCCGTGATGGTCGGCGTCACCTTCAGCTCGAGCACCGCGTCCTTGAACTGCACCGTGGCGGTGCCGCTGCCGGCCGCACCCGTGGAGCTGTTCTGGTAGGTCACGTAGCCGATTTCCTGACCCTGGCGGATCACCGCTTCCTGCTGGTTGGCAGTGATGACGCGCGGGCTGGAGATCACTTCGCCGCGGCCTTCGGTCTGCGCAGCCGACAGCTCGAGGTCCAGGGCGTAGTTCTTGCCGAGGATGCCGAGGGCGAAGCTGCCGCCACTCGTCGTGGTGGGCAGGTTGACGTTGATGCCGCTGGCCGTGCCATCGCTGTTGGACTTGCCACCGGTGGACAGTACCTGGCCGCTGGGATTGGTGCGTGCACCCTGGACACCGAACTTCGCGCCCAGCTCACGGGTGAAGTTGTCCGTGGCGATCACGATGCGCGACTCGATCAGCACCTGCTGCACCGGCTTGTCCAGCACCGAGATCAGCTCGCGCAGCTCGCGGATCTTCTGCGGGTTGTCATTGATGAGCAGCGTGTTGGTACGGTCGTCGAACGAGACGCTGCCGCGTGAAGAGAGGAAACCACGCTGAGTATTGCCGCTGGCACCGCCACCCCCGGTGCTCGCCATACTGCCTTGAGTCAGCAGTTTGGCGATTTCCTTCGCCTTGCCGTAGCTGATCGGCACATAATCGGTCACCAGCTCGGCATTGTCCTCTGCCTTCATGCGTGCATCGGCAATGCTCTGCTCGTACTTGGCCAGCTCCTCCTGTGGAGCGATCCAGATCACGTTGCCGTTGCGTCGCTTGTCCAGGCTCTTGGCTCGAAGCACCACGTCCAGCGCCTGATCCCAGGGCACATTGACCAGTCGCAGCGTGACGCTGCCACCCACCGTATCGGAAGCCACCAGGTTCAGGCCCGAGATGTCCGCCAGCAGCTGCAGGGCCGAACGCACCGGGATGTCCTGGAAGTTGAAGGTCACACGGTTGCCGCTGTACGAGGGCTCCTGGCCCTTGGCTAGCTTGGCATCGGCCTTGGCGTCCTTCTTCTTCGGCGCCACTTCGACCACGTACTGATTGCCGCTCTGGTAAGCCGAAGTCTCGACGACGCCCTTGGTGGCGATCTCCATATGAGCACCCCCGCGCACACCAGCCTTGGTCACGATGGACTGCACTGGCGTGGCGAAATCGAGCACGTCGAGCCGCTGGGCCAGATTCGACGGCAGGGTCACATGGTCCATATCGACCATGACCTTGTCACCCTGGTGCTTCATGTCGGCATTGGCGCCCGCACCGCTGAAGTCGATCAGGATGCGGCCCTCGCCATTCGGACCGCGACGGAAGTCGATATTGGACACCGTCGGGCCATTGGCCATCGAGGGCAGTGCCTTGGACGGATCGATCGTCGCGGCCGTGGTGGTGGTGGCCGCCTCGGTGCCGTTGTTCACGGTCAGTACCAGGCTGTTGCCTTCCACGCGGGAGCGGTAGGTCGAATCGCGTACCAGCTCGACCACGACGCGGGTCCGCCCACCGGAGGAGACCGCCGAGACACCCGTCGCAGCGCCCTTGGCGATATCCAGATGGCGAGGCGCCGCGTTGTCGGTATCGGCAAAATCAACCGCAATGCGCGGCGGATTGCCGGTGGTGAAGATCTTCGGCTCCGGCACCGGTCCCTGGGCGAAGTTCAGATGCAGCTCGATACGGCCTCCCGGCAGCGTGTCGTAGCTGATGTCCTTCAGGGTGCTGGTGGCAGCGGAGGCTGCACCCGACCACATGGCGCCCAGCGCCAGCAGACCTGCGATCATGGTGCTGCGAGCCTGGCGCATGACACGGCCTCGAACAGTTTTGGTTTGGTTGGTCATTGCATCAGCCCCTGTTTCTTATTTCTCGCCAAGCGCGATGCTGGCGGGACGCTCCATCCAGCCACCATTTCCGTTGGATACCAGCTCCACCAGGTCGATGTGGTCCTCGCCGATTGCGGTGACCCGACCGTAGTTCTGGCCCATGTATTCGTTGCGGTGGACCCGATGGATCACACCCCCCGGATCCTTCACCAACACTTCCATGCCCGCGCCGGTACCGACCGTACCGACCATCTTCAGGCTGTCCAGCGCGAACATTTCCAATGGTTCCTTCGTCCGGTTTTCATCCGGTCGGGGTCCCGCATTGCTGTTGCCCTGCTGCAGTTCGGCCGTGCTGGGGCTGAACGGATCGCGCTTGTCCTGATCGGCGTACTGGAACGTTTCGAAGGTCTTGATGACGGGCAGCGCAGGAATCGGCGCACCCTTCTTGTGCTTTTCCTGGTCGACCCAGTCACGCAGGTCGGACATGCCACGCGTGCAGCCGCTGAGCACGAGTGCCACAGCCAGCATCAACACGATGCGCGTCACCTGGGCGGGCCTGATGGCAACCAACTTGCTCATTTCTGCCCCCCTGTTTTCGCCGGCGCCTTGCTCGTAGCCGACTTGGCATTCGCCGCCTTGGCCTCGGCGCTCTCGTCGTCTTCCAGATAGCGGTAGGTCTTGACCGTGCCTTGCAGCACCAGCACGCCACCACCGCCCTTCGCATCCTGGTTCTTCGGCGTCAGGGAGACGTCATGCAGGGTCAGGATCACCACGCGCGGCAAGGAAGCAACGCCGCTGATGAAGGTGCCGAACTGGTGGTAAGTACCCACCATGCGCAACTGGATCGGCTTTTCGGCGTAGAAGTCCTTCGGAGCCTCCGGGCCCGGCTGGAACAGTTCGGTTTCCAGGCCCGCCGACAGCGCCGTCTGCGAGATATCCACCAGCAGCTCGGGCATTTCCGTCTTGCTGGGCAACTGGCGCAGCAACTGGCGCAGCATGTCCTGCATCTCGTCGAGCTGCTGCTGCAGCGCTTCGAGATTGACCGACTTCGCCTGCTTCTGGGAGAACTCCTGCTTAAGTTGCTCTTCCTTGTTCGCAGCCTGTTCCAACGTGGTCTGCTGGTCACTGACGTACAGGTACCAGCCCAGGAACATCACGACGATGAACAACAGGGTGGTAAAGAAGACCTTGATCGACTTCGGCCAGCCGCCGATGTTGTTGCGATCGAGATTCTGCAAGTCGTTGAGGAACTTCATGACTTGGCTCCTCCGTTACCTGCCGGACTCGAGGGCTTGGCTCCCGCGGGGGCTGGCGCCGTCGAGGACGATTTGGCCGGCTGGGCAGCAGTACCGGGGGCCGGCGGCTGGGTCGAAACCGGGTTCGCGGCATTGGGCGTTGCAGCCGGAACGATCGGCGTATGTGCGTCATCCGCGCTGCCGTCACCCTCTTCCTGCTTTGGACGGCTCAACGCCACGTCAAGGCCGAATGCATAGGGCATGCGGGAATCGCCCTTGTGCGTGTTTTCGGTCTTGCGCAAGTCGGCATGACCCATCCAGGGCGAGGCCTCGATATTGCGCATGTATTCGGCAACGCTGGCGTTGGACTGGGCGACGCCTTCCAGCGTCATGGATTCACCCACCTGCTTGAGGCCGCCGAGGCGAGCGCTCGCGGGAATGGTCTTCACCAGTTCGTCGAACAGGTGGACCATCTGCGAGCGATTGGCCTGCAGCTGTTCGATGATCTGCTTGCGTGCCAGCAGGCGCTCGCGGACCTTTTCCAGGTCCTTGATCTTGGCGATGCGTTCGTCCAGCTGCTTGATCTCGCCCTGCAGGTAGGTGTTGCGCTCGTTCTGGTTGTCGATGCGCATGTCCATCCAGAACACCCACATGAACAGGACCAGCACCGCCGCAACGAAGGCTGCGGCCAACTGCAGGAAGAACTCGCGCTCGCGCTGCTTGCGGCGCTCGGTGCGCCACGGAAGTAGGTTGATGTGTGCCATCAGTCGAAGCTCCTGAGCGCGAGGCCGACCGCGATCATCAGCGCCGGCGCGTCCTGTGCGAGCGACTGCGCCTGCACGCGCGGCGACAGCGACATGCGTGCCAGCGGATTGGCCACCACGCACGGCACGCCCAGCTGGTCCTCGAGCATCGGACCGATGCCTTCGATGGATGCGCAACCGCCGGCCAGCACGACCTGGTCCACCTTGCTGTATTCGCTGCCGGCGAAGAAGAACTGCAACAGGCGGCTGATCTGCTGGATCAGCGATTCCTTGAACGGTTCAAGCGCCTCGCTTTCGTACGATTCGGGCAGGCCGCCCTTGCGCTTGGCGCGCCCGGCCTCCTCGTAGGAAAGGCCGTAGCGGCGCATGATTTCATCGGTGAGCTGCTTGCCGCCGAATACCTGTTCGCGCGAGTAGATCGTGCGCTGGTTGCGCAGCACCGACAGCGTGGTCATGGTCGCGCCGATGTCGACCACAGCCACCAGGGCGTCGCGCCCCACGTTCAACTGGTCGGCCACCATCGCGAAGGCGTTTTCCATCGCGAAGGCTTCGACGTCGATGACCTTGGCGGAGAGACCGCCCAGGTCCAGGGCGGCCACGCGCATGTCCACGTTCTCGGTGCGCGAAGCGGCCAGCAGGATGTTGTTCATCTCCGGGTTGTCGCGGACCGGTCCCAGCACCTCGAAGTCGAGGCTTACTTCCTCGATCGGGTACGGGATGTACTGGTTCGCTTCGACCTGGATCTGGCCTTCGAGGTCGTCGTCGGAGAGCTCACTCGGCATCGGGATGATGCGGGTGATCACGGCCGAGCCCGCCACCGCCGCCGCCGCGTGCTTGAGCTTGGAGCCCGAGCGCGCCAGGGCGCGGCGGACGGCCTCGCCCACCGCCTCGACTTCGACGATGTTCTTTTCGACCACTGCATTGGGGGGCAGTGGCTCGACCGCGTAATGCTCTACGCGATAGCGACCGCCGGCCTGGCTGAGCTGCAGCAACTTGACGGCGGTCGAACTGATGTCGACGCCAACAAGCAACGGCTTCTTGGGTGTAAAGAGCCCCACGATTTTCCCCCTTGCCCCTGAACGCCCCCTCCTGTATCGGAGGGATACGCGACGGCATTAAAACCAAAAATTAATGTAATGGCAACGGCCTA
>JACXTT010002168.1_pt1 | contig 31486 bp, 28 predicted proteins | sample 9270951 | NCBI WGS metagenome assembly JACXTT01 (sample SAMN15532306, study PRJNA645909) | rock metagenome | isolation source: weathered quartz diorite | place: Puerto Rico | collected 2017-06-21
GGAAACAGAGGAGAGGTGCCTGGGGGGATCGATGGGCGACCAGGCGGGGGCGGCCGCGGGCGGGATCCGGATTGACGTGTGGGGCGTTGTGGCGCACAACGCGTGGCTGGAATGGCCGTATTTCGTGAACTGGTACGCAAAAACCCATGGGAATGCCGGAATCGCACGTATGGCGGTCCCGGAGCGATGCAGCGCATTTGTAGCCACCGGCGGGCACACGCGGGATGGCCGGATCGTGATGGGTCACAACGCGTGGACGGGTTATCTGGACGGCTCGCGCTGGAACCTGATGTTCGACATGGCTCCGGCGAGCGGCAACCGCTTTCTGATGGACGGATTTCCGGGGCTGATTCACTCCGGCGACGATTTCGGCGTGACCTCGGGCGGGCTCATGATCACCGAGACCACGATCAGCCGGTTCAGCGGGTGGAACCCGGAGGGCATCCCGGAATTCGTGCGGGCGCGCAAGGCGATGCAGTATGCCGGCTCGATCGACGAATTCGAGCACTGGATGCGCGAGGGTAACAACGGCGGCTACGCCAACAACTGGCTGGTGGGCGACCGGAAGACGGGCGAGATTGCGAGCCTGGAACTGGGGTTGAAGCACGTGACGATGCGGCGGTCGAAGGACGGCTACTTCGGCGGGGCGAATTTCCCGGTGGACGAGAAGCTGACGGGAGAAGAGACGGAATTTTCGCTCGATGACCCGTCGCTGAGTCCGAACGCTCGGCGGGCGCGCTGGGATGAGCTGATGGCCGGGCACAAGGGGAAGATCGACGTGGCGGCGGCGCAGCGCTTTCTGGGCGACCACTACGACACCTACGACAAACGGCTCTCGCCCAGCGAGCGGACGCTGTGCGGCCACATCGACCTTTCGCCTCGCGGGCTGGAGGGATGGCAGCCGAAGTACGGCATCGCCGGCGCGGTGCAGAACAAGGTAACCGATTCCGCGTTGGCGGAACGGATGGAGATGTCGGCCTGCATGGGGCACTGCTGCGGGATTTCGTTCCATGCGGCGTCGCACTTGAAAGCGCATCCGGAGTTCGACTGGCAGAAGCCGCTGCTGAAGGACCTGCCGTCGCACGGGTGGGCGTCGTTCCGCAGTCACTCTGGGTAGCGTGGAGTAGGATCGAAACAAAACGATCTTGCATACTCTGAGCGAATACCGCATGCTGGACGACCGTCTTAAAAGGGGAATTCTATGAACGTTTCGCTGCCCCCGGAATTGAAGCGGTTTCTAAACGAGCAAATCCGAAACGGCCGGTTTCAGTCCGCGGAGGAAGCCATTAGCAAGGCCGTTGAACTGCTCAAGGAGATGGAAACGGCGGAGAGGCCGGCTCGAAACGCTGCTTCAAGAGGCCGAAGACGGCGGTCCGGCGACCGAGATGACCGCTCAGGATTGGACGGATATTGAAAACGAAGGGTTAAAGAGGATCCGGTCACGCAAGTCCGCATGACTCCCGCCTCAACGCCTGACTTAACGCCTCGCGTGATCAAGCGCGTCGCCGCGAAACGGGATCTGACGGATCATTTCGTATTTCTCGGAGAGAATGCCAGTGTGGATGTTGGGCGCCGTTTTCTTCAAGCCTGCAATGTCAGCTTTCAAGCGCTAGCTGAAATGCCCGAACTGGGCGTGCAGAGGCGGTTTCGAAATCCCCGTTTTGCCTCTGTGCGCATCTGGCCCGTCAAAGGCTTCGAACGCTATCCCACCTTCTATCGCCCGCTCACTGCGCCCGCTCACTGATGGTGTCGAGATTCTCCGGGTCATCCACGGCGCCAGGGGCATTGAGCGCCTCTTCCTATAGAAATCTCCGACGAGGCTGTGCTACGGCACGTCGAATGATCCGTTTGCCACGTCTCACGCCAGGTCGAATTCGTGCTGCTTGCGGTGGTGCGGACCGTCGAAGACTTTAGTGGATTTGAACAGTTCGTGGCGGCCGTCCCCGGCGACATCCTTGACGCGGGCGAGCAGGGCCTGCTTCTCGGATGAGGTCAGCGGCTTGAAGCCGCGCACCAGCGCGAGGTCCTGCTTCAGGTGCGCCATCGTATTGATGCCCATCACCTGGGCGGTGATCGGCAGGCTGAGGCAGAAGCGGTAGCACTCGTCCACGCTAACGCCGACTTTGCTGGGGATGCGGCCTTCCGGGAACCCTCCGGCGAGTCCCTTCATTCCGATCACTCCGACATTCTTCTGCAAGCAGACCGGAACCACTTCGTTCTGGAAACTGCGATAGTGGCCGTCGAGCACGTTGATGGGCATCTGTGCGGTATCCCAGGGGTGAGGCTTGCCGAGCATCTTCAGGTGAATGCGTGGGTCCTTGTGGCCGGTGAAGCCGATGAAACGGACCTTGCCCTGCTTGCGGGCTTCGAGAGCTGCCTTGATGCCGCCCTTTTCAAAGACCCAGTCCGGATCGTTGTCGTAGACGCACTCGTGGAACTGCCAGAGGTCGAGATGATCGGTCTTGAGGCGGCGGAGGGAATCCTCGAGATCTTTCATGGAGCCGGCGTAGTCGCGCTCGCAGTTCTTGGTCATGAGGAAGACCTTCTTGCGGCGGCCGTCCATGGCCATCGCCTTACCCATCACTTCTTCAGAGTGGCCATCGTGATAATCCCAGGCGTTGTCGAAGAAGTTGACGCCTTCGTCGATGGCAGCGTGCATGATACGGATGGCTTCCTTTTCGTCTTTAACGGCGCCGATGTGCCACCCACCTAGGCAGAGGATGGAGACGCGCTGGCCGGTGCGGCCGAGGACGCGGGTGGGCACGCCGGTCTCGGCGACGGAACTGGTGCCGGCGATCACCTGCTCGGTGAGTGCGGCGAGTGCGGTCTGGGTCATGAACTGGCGTCGGGAAGTGCTGGCTGGCATTTGGGCCTCCGGTGGAACATTCTAACGGATCTGAGGTTGGATTTGCCGGGCAACACTGAATTCACGGCCACGTCGGGCTAAGATAGAAGCTAAAGATCGATGCGAAAATTCCACGGAGCCTGGCTTGTCCTCGCCGGATACGGAATCCTGGGGGTTCCGCTCGCGCCCGGCGCCGATTCTCGCGTCGAGCCCGTGGCGAATTCGGTTCATCCGTTTACGCTGCGGCAGGGCTCGGAAGTCACGGCCACCGTGCGGGGCAGCGGACTGCGTGGCGCGACGGCGGCGTTTGTTTCGGGCGCGCCGATCCGCATCACAGTCGAAGGCGTGGAGCCGGGGGCCTCGCCCGACGTCAAGACGCCGAAGGATCTGGTGAAGCTGCGTGTGAAAGCGGAAGCCGACGCCAAGCCGGGGCGCTATGCTTTCCGGCTGATTACGCCTTACGGCGTCTCGAACGTCTTGACCTTGCTGGTCACCGATCTTGCCGTCACCGCGGAGCCGGAGCAAGCACACGAAACGCCGGAATCGGCGGTCGCTGTAAGCAGCGTGCCGGTCGTGATCGCCGGGCGGTTGGCCCGCCGCGGCGAAACCGATTTTTATGCGTTCCACGCCAAGTCAGGCCAGACGCTGACCTTCGAAGCCATCTCCGGATTGCCGCAGATCGCCGCCGGCGGGTCGGCGGCGACGATTCCCAATTTCGATCCGGCGATTTCCATTTATGAGGCATCCGGGAGTTGGTTCGACGACCGCCGGTTGAAGCGGATCGCTTACAACGACGAACCCGAGTGGGTCGTTGGGCGGATCACGGACGCTCACCTCACGCACCGGTTCGCGCACGACGGCTCCTACTTTCTGCGAGTGGAAGCGTTCGCCGGGCAGGGCGGTCCGGATTACAGTTATCTGCTCAGAATTTTGCCGGGCGACGTGCCGGAGGACTTGCCGAAGCCCCGCAAGGAATGGGACGAGCGAGGGTTCTCCCGAAGCCTTCCCTCGGACCGGCTGAATCGCCTCGCATCGCGTGGAGGGGGCAAAACCGATCAGCCGTCCATCGAAACCTATCGCGCGAGCGCCGATCCGGCGAATGTGCCGGTCTTCAAGCTGCCGGGAACGCTCGAAGGGACGCTGGCCGCTGCGGGCGAGACGCATCGCGCGCGCTTCCAGTTGGACGGGCCTCGCGATCTGGCCATCGAACTGGAAACGCCGGGCGCGGCGCCGCCGTTCTTCAACCCGGTGGTGCGGCTGCTGAATGCATCTGGCGAGGAAGTGGCCTCCAACCTTTTCGCCGGGCGCGGAGCGTGCAACGGCGCGCTGACCAAGTCGCTGCAGGCGAAGACGCTCCTGCCGCTGCGGGAAGCTGGTGCGTACACCCTGGAGATCCGGGATGCCACCGCCGATCTCGCCGGGCCGGATTTCCGCTACCGCGTTCTGGTGAGGCCCCAGGTTCCGCACGTCGGCCAGGTCGCCGTGGAGTTGGACCACCTGAACCTGGCGCAGGACGAGGCGAAGACCATTCGGGTGACGTTCGACCGCGAAGAAGATTATCGCGGGGCCGTGGCAGTGACGGCGGAATCGCTCCCCCCGGGCGTGCAGGCCGTGACGGGCGCGGATTATGAGCCCGAGAAAGATCCGCCGCCGTCCACGGGAAAACGCGAACGCTATACGCCGCGAACCGAGCGCGCGGTGCTGATTCTTTCCGCGGCGCGCGACGCCGTTCCGACCGCGCAACCTCAAATGGCGCGCATCGTGGTGCGCCCGCTGGTGAACGGCAAACTGGGCGACATCCTGACAACGAAAAATCTTCCCCTGATGGTGATCGCAAAACCGTGAGACCGACTGCCGCATTTCTGGTTCTGCTGCTGCCTGCCGCCGCCCTCCCCGGCGCGGAACGATTCACCTCGCTTCGGACGTTCCCGGCCGAAGCCACCCTCACCGGCGCCGGCGCGACCCAGCAATTCGCCGCCGTAGCCACCGGCGCGGACGGCGTGGAGCGCGATGTCACCGCCGAAGCCGAATGGCGCGTGTCAAATCCGGCGCTGGGAACGTTTACCGGCCCGGCCCGGCTCGCCGCGTCCGGCGACGGCCGGGTGTCGGTGACCGCCACGATGGCCGGGCTGACCGCGCAATCCAGTGTGAAGATTTTCGACGCGCAGGCCGCACGCCCGGTAACCTTCGCCCGCGAAATCGACGCGATTCTCACCAAGCGGGGCTGCAACGGCAGCGCCTGCCACGGAGGCGTCAAAGGCCGCGGCGGCTTCAAGCTGTCGGCGAACGCTCTGTTCCCCAAAGACGACTATGAGTGGATCTTGAAGGGCGGCGCCTACCAGGTGCTGACCAACGAGATCAAGGGCGAACGCGTCCCGCGCATCGATTTGAAGAAGCCGGAAGCATCTCTGCTGATCGCCAAACCGGCGATGACGGTGCCTCACGGCGGCGGCAAGCGTCTGGAGACGGATTCGGCCGACTACCGCACGATGGTCGAATGGATCCGTAGCGGAGCGCCTTACGGCGACGATCGAGGCTCCACGGCCAGGCTCGCCAGGCTGACGATCTATCCGCCGATGGTGGTGATTCCGGCCGGAGCCACGCATCGCATCCTGGTCACGGGCCATTACAGTGACGGACGCACCGAAGACCTGACACACCAGGTGGTCTACACTTCGAATGACGGCAACGTTGCGGCGGTCGGCGCGGAGGGGGTGGTTCGCGCGAACGCGCGCGGCGAAACGGCGATTCTGATTCGCGCAGCGGGGCAGATGGCGAGCGTGGGCGTTGGCGTGATCGGAGAGCCGATCCGGAACTATCCCGCGATTCCCCGCGCCAATTTCATCGACGGCTACGTCTTCGACAAGCTGCGCCGGTTCCAGATTATTCCGTCGGATCTCTCCGGCGACTCCGAGTTTCTGCGCCGGGTCTGCCTGGACCTGACGGGCACGCTGCCTCCACCCAAGCGTGTGCTCCAGTTCGCCGCGAGCAAAGATCCGCGCAAGCGGGAACGCGTGATTGACGCGCTGATCGGCTCGCCCGAGTTCGTCGACTACTGGACATTCCGCTTCGCCGACATCTTTCGCGTAGCCATCTTCGCCAACGGGCTGACCTCGAAGTGGAGCGAGGGCTACTGGGAGTGGATCCGCGACAACGTCGAGAGCAACAGGCCCTACAACGAGATCGCCGCCGAGCGCATCTCCGCCGAAGGATACGGACCCGCGTCGCGCCACTTTCTACCCTACGCCCAGGTGGGCCCGCCGGGCGAGGTCATGGCCGAGGAGGTACGCGTGTTCTTCGGCCGGCGGCTGGATTGCGCGCAATGCCACAACCATCCCTACGAAAACTGGAGCCAGGACCAGTTCTGGGGCATGGCCGCCTTCTTCTCGCGCGTCTTCAAAATCGGCAGCGTGGTGATCGACCATCCTGCCAACATGGACCTGGGCTCCAAGGACGTCGGCGCGAAGATCGAGCTGCTGCACCCCCGCACCAAAGTCGAGGTCAAGCCGGCGCTGCTGGATCAATCGCCCGTCCGGATTTCGCCGGACGGCAATCCACGCAAAGCGCTCGCGCAGTGGATGACCAGCCATCCCTACTTCGCCGAAGCCGCCGTGAATCGCATTTGGGGCCAGTTCTTCGGACGCGGGATCGTGGATCCGGTGGACGACTTCCGGTCGACCAACCCGCCCACGCATCCGGAGCTGTTGGCGGCGCTGGCCAAAGATTTCCGTGAACACGGCTACAACCTGCGCCACCTGATGAAGACCATCGTAATGTCGCGGACGTACCAGCTCTCCTACCGCCCGAACGCGACCAACCGCCACGACGTGGTGAACTATTCGCGCTCGCTGGCGCGCGGCCTGGACGCGGAAGTATTGCTCGACGCGGTCACGGACGTCACCGGTGTGCCGGAAACCTTCTCTACGGCGGTGACCGACGGCTCCACCGTGGGACAGGCGCCGGCGGGCACGCGCGCCGTGCAGCTCAAAGATCCGGATACGTTCTTCTCTCGGTTTCTGGAACTCTACGGGCGCGCCAACCGGGGCGCCATTCCGGAGCGCAACACGGCGCCGAACCTGAGCCAGGCGCTGCACATGCTGGCCGGGACCACCTACGCCGCGCGGCTGAGCGGACCTGACAGCCGCCTGGCGCGGCTGCTGAAATCGGACGCTTCGGACGATCAGATCGTGGACGAGTTCTACCTGGCTGCACTGGGCCGCGTACCCGGCGCGGAGGAGAAAAAGGACGTTGCCGAAATCCTGGCCACCCGCGAAGGGCGGGAAGCCGGCCTCCGGGAATTTGTCTGGGCCTTGATTAGTTCCCGCGAATTCGCGGAGAATCATTAGGAGGGTCGCGTGAGACATCCAACATCCCGCAGAGACTTCCTGAACGCCGGCTCGCTCGGCGCTCTCGGCATCACGCTGAGCGACTACCTTCGGGCGGCGGCCGCAAAGGACCCCACGGGCGCCAGGCCGAAAGCCAACGCGATCATCCTGTTCTGGCTGGAAGGCGGGCCCAGCCACATCGATACCTGGGATCCCAAGACCAACAGCAACTTCAAGCCGATCTCCACCAACGTCCCCGGAATTCAGGTCTCCGAGCTGCTGCCGAAGATCGCGCGGATGATGGACAAGTTCGCGCTCGTGCGCTCCATGCACACGCGCGGCACCGACCATCCCCAGGCCACGCATTACGCGATGACCGGGCACGAGATCAATCCGGCGATGCAGTTCCCCAGCCTGGGATCGATCGTGACCAAGGAAATGGGCCCGCGAAACGCCGTGCCGCCGCACGTGCTGGTCCCCAAGTGGGACAAAACGCGCCAATACGAGGAATATTTCCGCGCGGCCTTCCTGGGCGGCGAGTACGACCCGATGTGCATTCCCGATCCGAGCAAGCCGGGATTCGAGGTCACCGACCTGAGCCTGCCGAAGAGCCTGTCGCAATCCGCGGTGGAGGGCCGGTCGCAGTTCCTGAAGGCGATCGACCGGCGCTACCGGGAGTTGAACGAGACCGCCGAGCACGCCAACATGGACGCCTATTCCGAACAGGCCTGGAAGATGATCCTGACTCCGGCCGTGCGCGACGCGTTCGATCTCGGCAAGGAATCGGACCAGACGAAGGAGCGCTACGGGAAGGACGCGATCGGGCAGTCGGCGCTACTGGCCCGGAGGCTGGTGGAAGCCGGCAGCCGTTTCGTGACCGCGGCGGGCTATCACAGCAATTCCTGGGACACGCACAGCGACAACGACAAGGGCCATCGCGACCGGCTGTCGCCGCCGCTGGACCGGACGCTGACGGCTCTGGTGTCCGACCTGGAAGAGCGCGGGCTGCTCGAAACCACGCTGGTCGTAGCGATGGGCGAGTTCGGGCGCACGCCGATGATCAACGCCAATCTGGGGCGGGATCACTGGCCGAACTGCTGGTCGCTGGCGCTGGCTGGCGGCGGCATCAAGACTGGCCAGGTGGTCGGCGCAAGCGACGAGCGAGGCTACAACGTCACCGAGCGCGTGGTCACGATGGGCGATCTTTACGCCACGCTATACAAGGCGGTCGGCATCGATTGGAAGAAGGAATACATGAGCCCCATCGGGCGTCCGGTGAAGATCGCCAATTCGCTCGACGACCGGACCGGGGAGCCGGTGAAAGAGCTGCTGTAGGTCCGACGCGGAATGCGCCTTCGGCTCGATGATAGGTAGACGCCTATACATATGGCACGCTGCATAGGTCTCCTGCCGGCTCATAGATTACACCGTTGCAGACTGACTGAAGATAGATGCTAAACTTCGTGTGAAGGCAGGCACCTTGGGAGCAATCGGGACACGTATACCAACTGTACTGACATACCTGTGAAAGCCCAATTCCAGTGCTTGCCGTCATCACTACGAGAACCAAAGCAAGCCCCGGCAGTGCGAAGATGAGCTTGCGCCCATTGTGAGCCCGGACGTCCGGTGCGGGAGCCAGAGGGTCGAGCTTGCCAGAGAAGAAACTCTGAAGTGTCATATTGCCTCCAATGAACTATCGAGGAAGAAGGAACACGCCCACGTCGCCGTTGCTGGACACGAAGAACAGTTCTTGGCCGTTGACCCCTAGGTAGGATGGCGTGATGGCCTTGGTCGCGTCAGTGCCCCAGGCGATCTGGCATCGAAAGCTTCTGCGTACAGCGAAGTCTGGGCCGATTTGAAGAACCGTCGCGCCACCGGCAACGCTGTATGGCGAAAGTGCCAGGTAAACGTTGCCTTGTTCGTCCGCAGCGCTGCTAGTCACAGCCAGACCCTGCGCAACACGAGATCCAGCGGGAGCATTATGCTGAATGGCCGCGTAGGCATCGACCGCTGAATCCAGATCTTGAGAATTGATTCTCGCCGTCGCACTCAGCCCGCTCTTCAAATCTACTTTTAGGCAGCGACCGTCGACCCGATCGATCAGAAGCGCGCGGCCCTTTAAGGGCTGCACTAACCTGTGCGGAGATAAGCCTATGTGACCTAGCACCATTGGGATCTCCCCTGGAGTGGGAGGATAGGAGCCTTTTTCCACTTCGTCGCGGTCGTTGACCCGAAGCCAGAAGCCACCTATGACGGCATACAATGAGTACGGCTTGTCCGCCGTGAATGTCCGTACGACTTCTCCCCTCTGATCGAACTCGTGGAACGTACTACCCCCAGGGTTCACCAATTGAACCAGAAGGTTGCCGCTTTCCAGTCTCAGCATGTCCACTGCGCCAGCCTGGGGCAATGCCCGGCTGAAATCGTGGGTTCCCTGGGACCCAAGCCTGGCGAAGTTCAGCGGACCGTGATGGAACCCAATCTGATGGGAACCATTGGAACTCACGAAGTAGAGCCCTTCCGGTGAAAAATGCGCCCTGAGGACGAGCATGCTTGGTAGAGACGGGCTTGGGCGGGCGGAGAAGAATCGTTGCATGGGTAGTAGAACTGGCTCGCTCTGGGAAAGAAGTTCACAAAGGGAGCCAAAAGCAAGGCCTACTCCCGAAAGAGCTAGCAACCGATACATCATTTGCCCTCCGGCATCAACGAAAGCCGACTAAAAAGCATGCGGTTCGTTGACGTTTGCGAATGAATATAATCCATCCCCCCTCGGGAGTCAAGAAAACTTATTTGAAATTTCGTTTGACTATTTGAAATATTGTTCGACTACATAGTATCCATTGCGGGTAGACCTGGAAGCCTGCCTTATTCAGATCGAGGCCGGGCAGCGTCGATGTGGCTGGGCCGCCTTCCAGCCAGAACAGCATGATGGCCTTGGCCTTCGGCTTGGCCTGTTCCCATTGGCCGCGCACGGCGGACCGCTGTGGGAGCCGCTCTGCTACGCTCAGATCGGCGGGCTGACGGCGGCCACGTTCATTACGCTGCTGCTGGTCCCGGTGTTCTATTCGATTTGTGTTCTTGACCTCAAGATTGTGCAGTGGGAGGAGAACGGCGATTAAACATGCGAGCCTGGCAACCCGATCACTATCTGCTTTTTGAGGAAGAACGTACGCGTCCGTGCCGGGAGCTGGCGGCCCACCTCCGGGTGGACCGCCCGCGCACCGTGATCGACCTCGGCTGCGGCCCGGGGAACAGCACGGCGGTGCTTGCGGAGCGCTGGCCGGACGCCAGGATTACCGGCTTGGACAGCTCCGCCGAGATGCTGGAGCGCGCGCGCCAGAAACACCCCCGGCACGAATGGATGCGGGGCGACATCACCGAGTGGTCCGCCGGCAACGGCGAAGCCTACGACGTGGTTTTCTCCAACGCCGCCGTTCACTGGTTGGCCGATCACGCCGCGCTTTATCCGCGCCTGTTCGCGAGAGTGGCTCCGGGAGGCGTGCTGGCGACTCAGGTTCCGGCCAACATTCACGACGTCGCACACCGGATGATGCGCGACGTAGCGTCATCAGCGAAGTGGCGCGACCGGTTTCCAGCCGGCGGCGTTCGGGAATGGTTCGTGCATGAGGCGGCCTTCTATTACGATGCTCTCTCGACGGCGGCGAACCGCGTGGACATCTGGGAGACGACGTACCAGCACGTGATGCCCAACGTGGAGTCCATCGCCGAGTGGTACAAGACGACGGGCCTACGGCCGTTTTTGGCTGCGCTGCCGGACCAGGCGGACCGCGACGAGTTCGTGCGGGATTACACGGAGGCGGCGCGCGGCGAGTTCAAGCCACGCCCGGATGGGTGTGTGCTGTTTCCGTTCCGGCGGTTGTTCGTGGTGGCCGCAAAGTGATCATCTTCTTCCAGTGCCGCTGAGGACACGCGGAGTATAAGCAATTGGCGGGGATGTGTCCAATGGGTTATCGGGTGCCGTGAACTCGAGCATGACAGTGGCCGTCGCGCCCGGGACCAGACTCCGGCCCGCCATTTCGACGTTGACGTAGGCGCTGCGCAGAGGATCTGCACAGGCCGTCTCGCCGCCGCTGTTAAAGAGTTTCGCGACGAGGCTGAGATGATGCAGGACGAGAGAAATGGGACCCGGAATCGGCTCAGAAGAAATGTTTTTGAGGACGACGGTCCGATGGTAACGCTCGGTCGCCCAATTCAGGCGGAACCGGGGCTGCGTGAGTTGAATGGCTTTCGTGGAATTGCTGGCGCATGCTCCTTTTGTTGCGGTTTGGCCAGCGGCCCCAGCCACGCACACCGGCGAAAATAGCATCACTAATGGCGCAGGCCAGCGCATTGCGAGCATCGTAACACGGGAGTCGCGCAAGCTCACCCGTTCGGTGCGATCAGCAGGAGCCCGTTTCCGCAGCGAGGCTGGATCGCAAGCGCTCGACATAAACGCCCGCGGCCTGGCGAATGGCGCCGCCGTCGTGGAAAAGCCACAGTCGCGTCGCATACGCGTCGATGCGAAATTCGCGCGCTTCGCCGAACCACCCGTGCGGACGTCCTTCGAACACGTCATTCAAAAGCGCGTGCAGGAGTTCATGCACACAGGTGTTGACCGAAAGGAGCGGAATCTGGTGGCCATGCGCACGGTTGATTGCGATCATGCACAGGTGGAATCCGCGATAGATGGTTGCCACGCCACTGATTGCCCGGCCCCTGTCCCATTCCCACGGAATGCGATCAGTAAGGACGAGATTGATGACCCCTCGCTCCAGTCCGGCGACGATGGGCTCGCGATGGGGCGGGCGCTCCACGCGGCCGGTTCGGACGGTTGGCTCGAGGCGGACTCCGCAGCGATTGAGGTCGCGGACGGCTTCCGGCCAGATTTGCGACCAGAAGTTCCCAATCCGCTCCGGCGGCCACCGGGCTTCGGTGTCGACGATGAGGCGGACGGGGATGAGGAGCGGGCCTTGGGAGGGGGACGGGGCGATGGCCGCCGCTGCTACCGAGATGAACGCCCTTCGCGTCACTGACCCCTCCACTCAAGCTATTGTATTAGTATACTGATACATTAGTCAACTACAATTTATGGCCCTTTCGATAGCATGCAGCCACTCGCCGAAGTGCTGACAACGAGCACGCAGACGTTCGAGGCCGATTCGCTCAACGGTCGCCACACCATCGAGACGCTTGTCATATTCGGGAATTGCTTCCTTGATCCGATACGAGGGAGGTCTCCTTGAATTGACGTACTCCGGACTCACAAAGTCTCGGCTCAGTCGCGCGCTGAGCCGTTCGATAGCTGAGCGACGGTTGGGATGCTGGTGTACCAACTCAGGCAAGTCCACGAGAAGCAGCGCTTCAAACTCATGCAGCTGGAGAAAGGGAACGAAGCGCCGATCGTCTATGTCGGCGGCGAAATGCCGTTCGAGATGCTGCACCCGATCGAGAGGAGGCAAGTCCGCGAATTCCTGGCGCCCCGGAAAATCGCCTGGCAGCTTGAACAGGTCGATCATGGTTGACACCCGCAACTCGGCGAGTCCAAGAGCGTCTTCAGAGATTTTATGAGCTTCGCGTAGGTCCGATATCCGCGGAGGTAGTGAGCAGAAACCGCAATCGAATAACTGGAGAGCGCCTCAAGATGAGGTTTAAGTATCCGTGTCACAAAGTCGACCTCGGTCAGCCCTTCTCCGGCGACGACAAGACGCGTCATCGAGAAGGATTTCCGCCGATGAGATTCTTCTCCCAAAGGTCACCGACGGAATAATCAGTCAGCCAGGTGGCCAACGACTCGGAACTCTGCCGCTCGAATTTGCTCTGAGCATTCTCGCGAGTCACCGTAACCACGTCCTCCGCGCTAAACTGGTTGACCAATGCCACGGACTGCGTCGCTAGAATGACCGGCCGGTGGACAGAAGCGCTCTTGACCAATCCGGCAAGAATCTCTATGCCGTGAGGGTGCAAGCCAATCTCGGGCTCATCCAGAACGATCAACCCCGGCAGTTCCGCTTCCGGTTGCGCCAGGAGCGTCACCAGCGCCATGGCGCGGAGAGTTCCATCCGAAAGTTGATGCGGGCCGAACAAATGGTCGGAGTCGCGGTCCTTCCAATTGAGCAGAATCGAATTCAAATCCGTCTCTGTCGGGCGAAGTTCGAAGTCGTCAAAGAACGGCACGATCTGGCGGATCGCAGTCAGGATGCGGCGATAGTATACTGGCTCGCGCTGACGGATCTTCAGGAGAAATGCCGCCAAATTGCCGGCGTCATTCCGAAGGTAGCGGTTATCCTCTACGTAGCCGCGCCGGCGAATCGCGGCGGTCTCCGAGGTGTCTTCAAAGTGAAAGACCTGGATGTCGGACAACAGCTCCCAGTGCTCTCGAAATTGGTTTTCACCTTCCATCAAAAGGCTTTCCTTGTGCCCTGAGCCCAAGGTAATACGCTTCGGATCAGCTCCCGCCGTGAAGCGGTATTCCAAGTCCTCCGGCGAGAAGACCAGCGAGTCAGCCGCAGTATCCTTCAGCCAAAAATTGTAGAGTGCTCTGCCGGTCTTCGCTTCGAACTCAAGCGAAACCCACATCGCCTGAGTCTGCTTGACACCATAGTACAGGAGCGCGTTGGGGCCTCCGGCGCGCCCGACAAATTCCTGAAGGTTGTGCTCTGAAATCGCCGATAGGAGTCGAAGAAGCGAAATGAGGTTCGATTTACCCGCACCGTTCGCTCCGATGAATACATTCACCGGCCGAATCTCCAGGGGCTGAAGATCCTTAATGGACTTGAACTTACCCACCCCAATTCTTGTCAGACGGCTCATCGTGTCTCGGTCTTCGCCAGCTCTTGCCAGCCTGCGGCGCCCTTCCGCTCATGATGACAGAAAACGGATGCCGTCGTGTTTCAGAAGGCTTCCACGCGGCTATGCTTCTTTGTTCGCGGCTTCCGCCTCATCTTACTCACGCAACTCTTCTCCCAGCTGCCGGATGACTCCTCGTAGCTCCCGCGGATCGCGTCGGCGCGTCTGCCAGGCTCCACCTGAGCCACGCTGGCAAGCGCCTCCCTGAAACCCTTCAAACAGGCTACCGTCCGATTTCTTTGTGATTCATTCTCGATCATTTTTCGCGGGGACCCGGAAGCGCGGGCGAATCGCCAGCGCCACCGTCACAGATACTTGACCAGCATGACCTCGTTGCCCTTCTCGTTGTAAATCAGCTCGTCGGCCAACTGCTTGGTCATGAAGATGCCGAAGCCGCCGGGCCGCAGGCCGAGCTGGCCGCGCACCTCGACGTGCGCGAAGGGCGCGTCGTCGGTGTTGGCCACGGCGGCGTGCTTCAGCGAGCTGAGCGAGAACCCTTCGCCGGGATCGCGGACGCAGTAAATGATCGCGCGCTGGGTCCGCACGTAGGAGACGTTCACTTTCTTGTCCGGGTCCAGCTTGCCGCCGTGTTCGATGGCGTTCAACAGCAGCTCGCGGAACGCGGTGGCGATGTTCTCCTGATCCTCGGCGGGCAGGTTCATTTCCATCTCGCGCAGGAATTGCAGAATGCGGTCGGCGGTCTCGAACTTGCACCGCAAGCGCAGCGCGATCCAATCCGGCTTGGCGGAGAGCACTTCGATGTCGTCGCGCCACTCGGGGGCGGTCAGCGCGTTCGTTACCATTTCCACCAGCGCGGGGGGCGAAAAAGGCTTGCTGAAGTAGCTGAACGCCTGCTCGCGGATGGAGCTGATGATGTTGGCCGGCGTGTTCTCCGCGGTCATGACGACAACGCGGGTTTCGGGACGCACTTCGCCGGCCCGGCGCAGCAATTCCAGGCCGTCCATCTTCGGCATGCGAACGTCGGTGAGGACAAGGTCGTAGTGCCGTTCCTCAATTCGCGTCAGACCCTCCAGTCCGTCGTAGGCGTCGTCAATATGTTCGGTGACGGAAGCCAGCAGGGCCTTCAGCAATTGGTGAACGTCGGGATCGTCATCCACTACCAGAATTGTTTTCGCTGACGTCATCTGAGTCACGAGCGTACCACGTTAAGGATTCCTGCCGATCGCCTGGCAGATGGCGCCGATCCAGATGCCCTCGTTCGCCTGATAGGTTCCCGCATCTCCGTTCAGCCGGGGAACGGCATCACCGCCGGCGTGGTGCAGGCCGATCAGCCTCCAATCCTGATTGAACACCGGACTGCCCGAACTGCCGCCCTCGGTCGCCGTGCGGTAGTGCAGTTTTGGGTCCTGATGGTCCAGCAGCTTGTTGACTGAAATCGAGAGTCCTCGCCCGGACGGATGGCCGATCACCCGCACCTGCGCCTCCGAACCGCGCACCGGCAGTACCTGGGCCGCGGCATAAGACATCCTCGGCGCCACGGCCTCGCTCATCTCGGCGACCGTCACATCCAACTGATCGGGCGGCGATGAGAACACCAGCTTCCCGAGGCCGAACTCCTTGTCGGCCGGGACGCCGTCCATTGCGGCGAAGGTAACCACTGCCTCGCTGGGGTGGAGCGCCCCTTTTTGCCGCTGTTCTTCCTTCAGGCTGACGACATGAGCGTTGGTCACCAGCAGGAAGGCCTCGCCCAGCCTTTCGCTCAGCAGCTTACCCGGCACCACGAATCCCGTCCCGACGCCGGTCTCCACGCTACGCCCGATACGCGCGACGCAAGCGCATCGATCCAGCCCGCGGCGGTAATTCTCCAGCGAATCGAAGCGGTCGGTGCCGAACACGGCTTCCAAGGCCGTGCCCGCGGCGACATCCCGGGCACGCTGCACGTCGCCGCCTGACATATTGAGGACGCCGCCTTCTTTCCGCATCAGCGCGGCGCGGAGGAGGTCCAGCAATTGTGGCGCAGGCTGCGGCCGCTGGTCCAACTGCCAGACCTGGACAAACTGCCGCAGGAGGTTGGCCAGGGAAAACGCATTCACGCTGGGATTGGCCACGTGCGTTCGCATCAGGCGGAGCGACGATGCGTAGTCACCCAACGCGATGTAAGCTTCCACAAGTGTAGCCGCGCTGTATTGGTCGGCCGAATGCGGATCCTGGCGGGGTACTTCAACAAGAATCTCGCGCGCGATGCGCGCGGCTTCCTCCGCGGCATCCTTCCGGATCGACCGGGCCTCCCGGCGGGCCAGCAATGCGACGGCGTTGATGCCGTGCCAGACCGACGCGGGGTTCCCGGCGTACCAGGACAGGTAGGCGTCCAGCGCCTGCCTAAGAAACGCCTTGGCGGCCTTTTTGTCGCCCGCCGCCGAGGCGGCGATAAAACGGTCTTTGTTGATGTGGCCTACATGGCCGACGGCCTCGCTCCGATCCTTGGCTGAAAGGGCGGGGTCTATGAGCAGTGCGCCCAGGCGCGCAAGCGCTTCGTCGGAGAAGCCGCGCTCCAGCAGCATCTGCGCATGCAGCCGGCGCACATCGGACGTAGCGTCCGCGCGCAACGCCGCCGCGCCTGCCAGCAGTTCGGCGATATCGAACCAGCGCCTCACGGCGCCTCCGCTCCACACCAGATGCCGCACCGTCGGCGGATTCAGCGGCCGCTCCAAGTCGGAAAGTAGCGGCAGAAGCCGGCCCACGGCCTGCCAGGCGCCTGCGCGGTCGCCGCGCTCCGCGGCGGCTGTCAGCTCGACGCCGGCTTTCTCAAACTCGCTCATGGCCAATCTACCTTCATCGCCGACGCCATCCGTCCCCGCAGCAGCCGGCCCTGCAGATATTTGCTGATGCTGTGCCGCCAGGTGCCCCAGTTGTCCTCGCGCACGTCCTCTACCTCGATCTGGCCGGCCTTGCGGTAATCGTTGGCCAAGCGCGGGTCGGCGCCTGCCACTGGGTCGAGCGGGTCGAACACGTTAACCCATTTGTTCCGGATCTTCGCGGTAGGGTACCCGTTGTCGCGCGACCAGGCTGGAAAGAAATCCTGCACTTCGTCCAATCCCAGCGGACTGCCGATAGTGAACAACGTGTCGATGGCCGGGCAATCCGGCACGTGCATCAGGCAGTCGTAGGCGATCACGGTGCCCATGCTGTGCGACACCACCACGAGAGGCGCGTCCGCCGCAGCCGCCTTCACTTTGTCTAGAAAACGCTTCCGCAGCACGTCGCGCACCAGAAAGCTCTCACCCGGCCGCGGGCTGAATTCCACGTTGAAGAAATAATGATGCGCGTCACGCACGAAACGCGACATGATCCGCTTGCGCAGCCAGGCGGGTACCGGCACGCGCTCCTGCCGTACGGCTTCCACCTCCTCCTCCGACGGGTTGTCGACGGCCGGCGCTTCAGCGTCCACTCCCAGCCGTTCCGCCAGCCGCCGCACCCGGTCCGCGTCCTGTTGCGGTAGGCCCTTCAGGTCCACTGCCGGAGCGGGCTTCCCGGCCAGCCCTTCCACGTCGCCGGCCGCGCTTTCATATGCCGCCAGGTTTGTGTCGGGCGATGGATACAGGACGTCGGCCCAGTACGCCATGGCCGACTTCACAGCGAAAGTGTCCAGTTCCGGACCGTCCTCGAAGGCCAGCTTCCGCTTCCAAAGCTGATGCAGGTAATCCGATTCCGGCTTGTTGTCCAATCCGTGAATAAAAACAACGCTCGCCATTGTCTCCTCCGTTTATGCGATATTACCGCTTTCCGGACCCGGTTGCCGGGTGCCCTGACAGGAGAATGACTCATGCGAACTGCCGGAACCTTCAGCCTTCTTCTGATCGCCGCGCTGCCGCTGGCAGCGGAAGTAGTTTTTCCGCCGGCGCGGCCCCCCGAGAACGACATCGTTCTCGACAATCACGTTGCCATCGCAATGCGCGACGGCGTCATTCTTTACGCCGACGTCTACCGGCCGGCCAGCGAGGGCAAATATCCGGTGATCGTCTCGCGCACCCCCTACAGCACGGAACGCGCGCCCAGCGCTTACTCCGCCGCCGTGTTTTTCGCCCGGCGCGGCTATGCCTACGTCTTTCAGGATGTGCGCGGCCGTCACGAATCGGAGGGGAAATGGGACCCTTTCCGCTATGAGCAGGACGATGGCTACGACACCATCGAGTGGGCGGCGGTTCAGCCGTGGTCGAACGGGAAAGTCGGCATGCAGGGCGCGTCTTACCTGGGGCATGTGCAGTGGCAGGCGGCGTTGAAGAATCCGCCGCACCTGGTTGCGATCTTCCCCAATCTCGCATCCACCAGCATCTATCACGACACCGTCACCTTCAACGGCGGTTTCCGCCTTTCGCTGGCGTTCGGCTGGGGACCGGTACGGCAGGAATCCCGCATCATGCAGAATCCCAACTTGCACACTTTGGAAAACGGTCCGTCCGAGTTGAGCTTCGAGAAAATTCTGTGGCATCTGCCGCTCAACGACATGCAGAAGCTGGCCGGGCGGCACGCACAGTTCTACCAGGACTGGCTGGGGCATCCCGGATACGACGATTACTGGAAATCCATGAGCGTGGAGGAACGCTTCGAATCGATCGGCATTCCCGTCCACACCTTCGGCGGCTGGTACGACATTCTGGCGCAGGGCACGCTCAACGGCTTCGTCGGCGTCCGCACAAAGGGCAAAACCGCGCTGGCGAGGGAAAAGAGCCGCATGATCGTCGGCCCCTGGGGCCACGGGCCCACGCAGAAATACGGCGACATCGATTTCGGCCCCGCCGCCCTGGTGGACGGGCAGGCCGCCGAGCTGCGCTGGTACGACTACTGGCTGAAGGGAATCGACAACGGAACGGGCAGTGAGCCTCCGGTGAAGATTTTCGTAATGGGCAAAAATCAGTGGCGGGCCGAGAACGAATATCCGCTGGCGCGAGCCCGTTCGCGAAACCTGTATTTCCGCAGCGGCGGCAGCGCCAACAGCCTGAGAGGCGACGGCGTCCTGACCTGGGAGGAGCCGGCGGCCGACTCCCGTCCCGACCGCTACCGCTATGATCCCGACCTGCCCGTCCCCAGCCTGGGCGGCAGCAACTGTTGCGGCACTCCTACGCCGGCTGGTCCTGTGGACCAGCGCCCCGTGGAAGGCCGCCAGGACGTGCTTGTCTACACGTCAGGGTTTCTGGACAAGGAGCTGGAAGTGACCGGTCCGCTGAAGCTGGTGCTCTACGCATCCTCCGACGCCCCGGACACCGATTTCGTCGCCAAGCTGGTGGACGTGTATCCGGACGGCCGCGCGATAAATCTCGCGGAAGGCATCGTGCGGGCGCGCTATCGGGAAAGCCTGAGCCAGGCGAAGCTGCTGGAGCCCGGCGCGGTCTACCGCTTCGAGATCAACATGCTGGCCACCAGCAACGTGTTCCTGAAAGGGCACCGCATTCGCGTGGACGTCACCAGCAGCCACTTTCCGCAATTCGACCGCAATCCAAATACAGGAGAGCCGTTCGCCACCAGCGCCAAGGTGCGCGTGGCGGCGCAAGCGGTACACCATTCGCGCGAGCACCCGTCCCACATCGTGCTGCCGGTTGTGGATTGAGTGAGGCCTTACCGCGGGCCCGATGCGGTAAGATTCCAGCATGAGCCCCGCCCCACTCCCCAACGAATGGACACGGCTCGCGCCACGGCCGCGGCCGCTGGAAGGGAAGGACACATGGAACGTGTTCCTGTCCTATCGCTCCGTAAACCGGCCCTGGGTGTTGAACCTCTATGACGTCCTGCGGCAGCACGGACACAGCGTCTTCATCGACCAGTGCGCGTTGAAGGCCGGCGATCAATTGCAACGAAGACTCCAGGATGCCTTGCGGGCGAGCCAGGCCGGAGTTCTGATCTGGTCCGCCGCCACCGCCGACTCGGAATGGGTCATCCGGGAATGCGAGACTTTGGAGAGGCTGGCCACTGATAAACCAGGATTTCAGTTCGTTCCGGTACGGCTCGATCAATCCGAGCTGCCGTTATTCAGCGCGAACCGGGTCTTCCTGGATTTCACCGGCTATCCCGACGGCCCCAACGGCGGCGAGCTCCTGCGGCTTCTGCACGCGCTGGCGGGCCAGGCCTTGAGCCCCGAAGCGGCGCGTTTCGCTGATCAGCAGGACGAAGCCGCAAAGGAAGCCGCCGCACAGATCGCCGCGGCGATAAAAAATGGATACGCGGATCGGCTGATCCAGCTTTACGAGGAAGGCGGACTGGCCTGGCAGACGTCGCCGGCGTTAGCCTGCAAAGCCGCAGAAGGGCTCACCAAACTCGGCAAAAACGAAGAGGCGATTGCCCTGCTGGACCGAATCAGAGAACGCTTCCCGAAGGCGGTCCGCCCGAAGCAACTGGCCGCTCTGGCGTTGGCGCGGAGAGCGAAGAGCGGCGATCTCATGGCCGCCCAGCAGATCCTTGGCGAGTTGTACCAGCGAGGCGAGCGAGATCCGGAAACGCTGGGCATTTACGGACGAACTTGGATGGACCGTTTCGCCAAATCAGGCGACGCCGCCGATCTGGCGCAATCGCGGGATCTTTATGCCGAGGCGTTTGAAAGAGCGCCGGACGATTACTATACCGGTATTAACGCCGCGGCCAAAAGCGTCCTGCTGGGCACTCCCGAAGATCTGACTAAGGCTGCCGAATACGCGGAAAAGGTGCAGAAGATCGTCGGCACGGAGCCGCGTCCCGGCGACTACTGGATGACGGCCACGGTCGGCGAGGTCTTTCTGATTCAGAAGCGGTACGCCCAAGCGGCGCGGCTCTACCGCGACGCCGTCGCGATCGGGCGGAAGGAAATCGCATCCCATCTGTCCACGTGGAAGCAGGCCTGCCGCCTGATGGACAAGCTGAATCCTCGCGAAGTGGAGAGGGAGATGGTGCGCACTCCGTTCGCGCATTTGCCGGACTGCGGCCAGGTGTAAGGAAGGCTTCAGGCTGTCGGCCCTGCTACTGCACCGGCGTCCATCTCAGCCGCAGCCCACCCGGCTCGGCAAACACCAAATCGTTTTCGTCGGCGCCCAGCAGCAGGCCGGCGCGAAATTCGTCACCCGGCATCGGATTCTCAACTGCGATCCAAGCCGAGGAATCTTTGTCCAAGCGCGACAGCAGCGGCTTCCCGGACTTCCGGTCCCACGACCTCGCGAATAGGCGCGCGTCGCTGGTGTAGGCCAAGCCGCCGTCCGCGTCTCTGCCCAGCTTCCAGCGTCCGATGAGTTTTCCGTCCAGATTCAGTTCCACCCACTCGGGCTGATGCCCGGCGTCCGATCGATAGGCCAACGCGCCGATCCGGTCGGCTACCGCGCGAACCAGCCACAAGCCGCGGCATCCGGAAAAAGGCGCCAAACCGCCGGGAAACAGCGAGCGCGGAAGATAGGCGCCGGCTTGCTTTCCTTCTTTCGAAAACTTGCGGACCTGGAAGTAGTCCTCGCGGTCTTCGGCCACGCGGCTGAGGTCGCGTTGCCATCCGAAAGCCCAGAGAAAGTGCTCGCGGTCATAATGATAGGTGTGCTGCCATGAAGCGCCCAGTCGGGCGAAGTGCAGGGCTTGCCCAGGGGATCCAGAAAGGCGATCCCGCCGGAAGAGCCCTCGGCGTCGCTAAACCCCACGGTCACCGCGACGGTCCCGTCGGCGTGCACCGCTGCGTTCAGGATGCCCGCGACGTGTCCCTGCGGATCGCGAATCTCGGTATCGAAACGCCGCGTTCCGTCCGGACCATACACAGCCAGCCTGCCTCAACGGTCGGGGAAAAGAAGGTAGCCCTTGTCGAATGCGGGCAGCGGATCGGCGCCGAAGCTGCGTCCGAAGAAAACCACCTTACCGGGCTGGCCGACTGGGCGACGCCAAGCCCGCCGGCCGCGAGCAGTAGACACAGAAGGTAGCGGACACTTCTACACATGGTCCCCCTCTTTCGGCGATTGTACCCGATTTTTGCGACGCCTTTCCGGTAGTCCGCTACGAGCTATCGCTCACTACCTTCTGGCCTTTCTCGCGAAACAATTAAAACCTTAGCGGAGTCTACTTCACACAGAGGGAATCCATGCGCTGCATATCCATTCTCTGCTTCACACTTTTCCTCGGAACCGCGGCCTCCTCCGGCCAGACGGCCCCGGCGGATTCGCAAATGACGCAGAACCTGCTCGCAGAGATCCGGCAACTGAGGCAAGACCTGCAGGTAACTGCTGCCACGATCCAACGAGTCCAGATCGTGATGTATCGTGTCCAAACCGAAGGGTCTCTCCTGAACCGGGCTACCGAGCGAGTCCACAACACGCGGGCCCGGTGCGGCTTCATTCAGTCGCAGCGCAAGATAACAACGGTCCAAATCGAGCAGCAAGAGACAAGGCAGCGCACGTCGCAGGATCCACTCGAACGAAAGGCCGCTGAAGAAACGCTCCAGCGGCTGAAACCGGCTGCGGAAACGCTGGCCACCGAGGAACTGCAGTGCCAGGCGGAGCAGGCCGAAGAGGAAGCCCAGCTCCGGACCCAGCAAGCGAAAGTGAACGACCTTCAAGACCAATTGGATAATCTCGATCGAATACTCGCCGCCCAAGGCAGGAAATGAAAGCCTCCGCGACCCGGCGGTAGAATGGCTGGAGCCGCGCCGGATTGACCATGGCCTCCAAGCGAAAGCAGTTATTTCTCTGCCACAGCCATGCGGACAAGCCCTTTGTCCGCAAACTCGCCCGCGACCTCTCCGTACTCGGAATCAATGTCTGGATGGACGAATGGGAGCTCGAGCCGGGCGATTCCCTGCACGGCGTCATCGGCGAGGCATTGTCTTCGGTCGCCTATGTGGGCGTGATCCTCTCTCCTGATTCGGTTTCATCCCTATGGTGCCAGTCCGAACTCGACCAGGCTCTGACAAGGGAGAAGGCCACTAAATCGAAGATCGTAATTCCGCTCCTATACCGGCGCGTCGCGGCGCCCCCATTCCTGGCGGGCAGGCTTTATGTCGATTTCAGCCGCTCCTATTTCAGCGCACTTACTCAAGTGGGCGGATTTCTAAACGGCCTGCCGGCTCGGGAGCTTACCGAAGCGATGGCTCACACCAGGCCGAGAACCATCGCGGACGCGATTGCGTGCCTCGAATCCGCCGGGTGGAAAGGCATCCGGTACATGAAGGCGTCCAACTACGACAGGCTGCGCGAAACGCTTCAGAAACTGGGTGTGAGCCGGATGGCGGATGAGTTCGAGATCGTGGTTCGCCCCCGGATAAGAGCGTCGGGTAAAGCTTCCACGAAGGCCAGGCGAGCGAAATCAAAGCCAATGTCCAGGCGCTTTGTGATCAAGAGGTAGCCAGCGCGTCAATCTCCCGCTGGATCCGGCGCACCGTTCGGCGGATCTGGAGCCAGAACGCAACCGCCCACAGAATCGACAAACCGGAAAACGGCGTCACATTGCGCCAGGCCTCCGCGTGCCCCGGATTTGAAAGCGGGAAGTGTAGCGCGAACGCCAGCATCGCGCCGAGGTAAGGGCCCAGATACCAGGACCAGATTCCGCGCAGAGCATCGCGCCGCCGCTCGAGTTGTTCGCGGTAGGATTCGATCGCGCCCGGTGCATTGCCTGCAGGCCCGCCGCTCCACCTTTGGCTGACCTGATACGCCAGGTACAGAATGGTCCCGGCGATGATGCCGGCTGCAATGCGTCCGGACACTTGCCCTTCCGACGCAGTCCACCAGCCCAACATGCCAAGTGCCGTTAGACCGAGCAACAGCGACAGATTGCCGCGCCGTATTTCGGCTTGGAGCTTGCGGGCCTTCTTCTGAACATCCTCTGTCGACAGAGCCGCATTTCCTCCCGAGGCCGGCGCCGGCAAATGGGTCCCGCGCGGCTGCAGCGACAAGCGCAGCACAGTCAAAAACAGCAGGCCCGCGCCGGAGCCTGATAGTGTCACCATTGGCGATATGCCGCCGGCAATCACCGCCGCCGCCATCGCCCAGGCGATTGCCCACGCGGCATTGAACAGCGGCTGGAAATGCGATCGCTTTCCAGGATTTCTATACGCGTCGGCCAGCCGCAACGCCAGCAGCCCCGCGGCGGCCGGGATCGCCAGGCGTCCGAAGCCCCGCTGCTCATAGAGAAAAGCAGCGCCCGCCAGCCACCACCCCGCCGCCAGAAACGGAGTGTAGAGCGCGAAGGCCTCCATCAGGAGGACTTGCAGATCCGTCGTCCGGCGCACTCGGCTGAAGATCACGGCGGGCGCCGTGCGCAGCACGTCGGCCAGATACTGCGCGGGAAATCTGTATCTCTCTTGCAGGTCGCCCAGCACATGCTCGCGGCAGGCGGGCGGAATAAGAAGCCCTGCCATCGTTTCCATCCACGCAGGAGGCCGCCGCATCACACCGTCTCCTTTCCCCATCGCTTCCCCATCTCCTTCGACCACTCTTTGCCCCAGGCTTCCGCGATGGCGTCCCAGATGCGCTTGGCCGTCACCGCGGATTCCTCGAGCGCGCGCTCGCCAAGGGCTTCCAGCCGGTAGCATCGTTTCGCCCGCCCGCCGCGTTCGGGGGTAGGGTCAGTAAGCCAGGAGGAGACCATTCCCTTCTCTTCCAGCCGGTCCAACGTGACGTAAACCGCGCCCAGCGAAACCGGCCTTGGACGAGCCATTTCGCCTGCCTTGGCCTGGATAGTGACTCCGTACGCGTCGTCGCCGAGTGAAAGAATCGCCGTCAGCACGAGTTGCTCGAACTGGCCGAGAGAATCCTGTTTTCCCATTTCTCCAACATAGTAATACAAATACTCCCCGACGGTCAAGGGGTTTGTTGCGCTAGAGTCCGTTTGCCCTGCATCCTGGTTCCGAGGATGACCTTCATGCCGCGATCTCGCCTGTCTCTTCCCATCTTCGCCGCCGAATTCCTGACCCTGACGCCGTTAACCCATGCACAGCCGCCTGAATTGGGCCTGGGCTGGCTGCCTGAATTCGACGGCGCCGCCCGGCAGTGACGCCGGACATCGAGACCAGAGTCACGGCCAAGGCGGACGTCAGCAGGGGGCTCAGGATTTCGCAGGACGCCCTGCGCGACAGTTACCCGAGAACTGACCGCACGCGCAAGGTGCGCTTTCTCTGGAATGACACGACGTCCGACTTCGTTTTCCTACGCATTCTGGTCCATGACCATGAGCACATGGGGCAGTGCCGCCCTGATCGAAATAGCCGAGTCCTCCAGCACTCAGCCCCATATCGACCTTCACTGCGAAGTTCGAATTAAGACGTCCCTCCGTCTTTTCTTTTGCCGGGCGGATGGGCTAACCCGGCATGCGCCGTTACGAATAGTGGCGCAGGACTGCCTGCAAACGGAATGGTTTCCTTGGGAGTCGAAGCTGAACTACACAAAAAGCCTCCAAGTGCCGGTCGGACATCCGAAATTCGGTTTCGCGGCATGCAGACACCCCACGGCAGGCGGACACAATATGCCCGAGTCCGCTTTTCCGTAAAACTCTCGAAGCGTCAGCCTGTCGCGAAACGGCGGCTACCATCGAAATCCGAACGTGACCGGCAGGATGGTTGTGCGAACAGGAGTCGTAAACAGGTAGTGATATCTCGTCTCGGCGAAGAACTTGGCATTGCTGTCACCGCGCAACCGCACTGAGATGCCACCGCCCGCGTTCAGGCCGCCTTTATTTTGCGTGAAGGAACCGAGGACAACATTAGTGGGGACCGCCGCGGGGAAGAACACCCCAAGAAACGGATCAAACGCCGTGACGACTGCGACGGTCGGCTGGGTCAGCTCGATTGTCCGGCGATAGTACCCGCCACCTCCCAACAAATAAGTGTCGAAGCGGCCACGCGGATTGAGATGGACGATCGGATTGAGCGTCACCGAGTAAATGCGCGTCTCCCCGCCGGGCACTCCCGCGGCGTTGAGAGCGCGACTGCTCAACCCAAGTTGAGAGTAGCCAAAATCTGCCTGAATGCCGAACGCCGGAACAAAGTTGATTCCCGCACCGGCGCCTGCGTTGAAGCCGAGATCGAGGCGGCCGTCCGAGTGGCGCACAGGTTCAGTGAATCCGGCGCCGGCGTTAAACGTAAACCGATTGGTATTCTGTGCCATCAGAGGCACGGTGACGAGGAGAGCTGCAAGGCCGTAAGTCGTGTATCTGGTTCTAGGGGTCATAGTTTCTCCAGACTGGCGCGGCCCGGTACAACCCACGCTGTGGGAACCAGACCCCGCTTGATTCAAGAACGATGCACCTGAGGTTCCAAAATTGTAAATCGCTCAACGTGCAGCTCCAGGCAAGCGTTCCACGACGCCGATTGATATACTGCCCGAACCGGAGCAGGCAACAAGTGCGTTTTATCCTTTTCTTCCTCTTCCTCTCGCTTGCCATGGAAGCCATCTCTGCTGCCGAAGAGACCGGGCAAGAAGTGACGATTACCCCACGAACGGCGCGACGGCAGGAAAGCCGTCCCGGGACGAACATTCGCATCGACGTCGGCCTCACCTTGATTCCGGTAACCGTAACCGACGTCTACGGCGCACCTTTTCTGGGGCTGCCGCGAGAGTCTTTCCGCCTCATCGAGGACGGAGTGGAACAGAACATCAGATACTTCGGCTCGGAAGACGCACCGGTTTCGTTGGGTGTAGTCTTCGACGCCAGCCGCAGCATGACGGGCAAACTGGAAGAGTCCCGCGCGGCGCTGAGCCATTTTTTCCGCACGTCGATTCCGGGTGACGAATTCTTCGTTGTGGAGTTCAACGACGCGCCCCGCGTCCTGTGCGGCTTCACAAGTGACAGCGAGAACATCGAGAGAACGCTGGGCAACATCAAACCGAAGAACTGGACCGCGCTTTTTGACGCGGTCTACATGGCAGTCCACGAGATGAAGCAAGCGAAAAACCCGCGCCGGGCTTTGCTGATCCTCTCCGACGGCGCCGATAACAACAGCCGTTACACGGAATCGGAAATGAAGACCATGGTGCGAGAGGCCGACGTCTGCATCTATTCCATCGGAATCGTCGGCGGTCTGATGAAACGTCATCTTCGTTCCCTGAAGACCCTCTCCGAGAACACCGGCGGGCGTCATATCGAAGTCGACAAGATCAGCGATCTTCCCGATGCCGTCGCCAAAATCAGCGCCGCCATCCGCAACCAATATCTATTGGGTTACTCTTCCAGCAATCTAAACATGGACGGCCTCTATCGAAAGATTGACGTCCGGCTAAACCAGAACCCTGATTCACCTCGCCTTCGGGCGTCATGGCGTTCGGGGTATTATGCGCCCCTGAAGTAGATTCACGGCGCCTTCCGAACCCGAGCCGCGACCGGACACACTTCCAGTGCAGTGAGTCCGCTCGAGCTTTCAAGCTGCAGATTGGGTTCCAAATTACTATTCGCTTGAAAGCACGAGTCGGGTTCCACAGCGGCAGAATGTGCTCGGCATGAATTTTTTTCCATTCCGCGCCATCCCTTCCGTTAAGGCACTTCAAGAAAAATGACGGGCCTTCCCACAACCTATTGATTCCATGGTTGCGGTATCGGATACGGCGATCCTGTTTAACGAAACGTGGCAACCCGCGTGCCCCTCATCTCGCTAGGAGAGATCGAGATGGAACGACAAATTCAATTCGTCACTTTCGCGCTGATCCTATCCGCGCTGCCGGCGGTCGCCCGGGACGACAGCCAAAAGACAGGGAATGGGGAACCTATCTTTCAGGTAACCGTGGTCGAGCGCAGCATGAGCGCCGTCAACTATCGCTATCGCGCCGGTCCCACTCCGCTTGATTTCCGCGGAACCGTCCTGCTGCCGGGCGCAAAGGGAGAAGCGACGGTCGAGTCAAGACGCGGTAGAACAGAGATCGACGCACGATTCTGGAATCTGACTCCCCCCACACCCTTCGGCCGGGAATACTTGACGTACGTTTTGTGGGCGATTACACCCGAGGGCCGGCCGCACAACATTGGCGAGATTATTCCGGACGGCTCGAACAAAGCGAAACTGCGCGTCACCACGGATCTGCAAGCTTTCGGTTTGTTGGTGACTGCGGAGCCCTACTCCGCGGTGCGCCAGCCGGGTGACGTGGTGGTGTTGGAAAACCAGGTCCGCAGCGATACCGAAGGCAAAATCGAAACGATTCGGGCCAAGTATGAACTATTGCCTCGCGGGCATTACACGTGGCGCATACCGGCCGATCTGCGGACTGCCGTGGCACAGGCGCCGAAGGTTTCGATGGGCGAATACGAAGCCCTGCTGGAACTCTATCAAGCGGAGAATGCCGTCGGAATTGCCGCGGCGGCGAACACGGAGCGATACGCTCCGAATACGTTCGGCAAGGCACGGGAATTGGTGGAACAGGCGCGGCGTTTGCAGGCGGCTAAAGGGAGCGAGCGCCGGGTAGTAGAGATCGCACGCGAGGCGGCGCAAACCGCGGAGGACGCCCGCCTGATCGCGCAAGGACGCCAGCGGGAGGACAAAATCAGGGACGCGCTGGCCGATGCAAATGCCGCACAGCAGGCAAGAAGCCGGGCTGAGGCGGATGCCGCGGAGGCCCAGGCGCGCGCGGCGGCGGCTCGTGCCGAAGCCGATAACGCCCGAGCCCAGGCTCAGGCGGAGCGCGCGGCGCGCCAGCGTGCTGAAGCGGAAGCAGCAGCAGCCCGCGAGCTAGCGACGCGGCGGGAGCAGGAAGCGGCGGCTATCCTCTCCAGCCGCCGGCAAGACGAGCAGCAAGCCGCGAGCCAGACCGCGCTTCGCATGCGGCTGCTGGAACAGATGGGCCGGATCGCGGAGATGCGTGACACCTCTCGCGGCCTGGTGGCCACTATCGGCGATGCTGAATTCAACGGGCCGGCGCTGCGGCGCGGCTCCGCCGATCAAGTGGCGCGCCTTGGAGCCATCGTAGCCGCGGAGCCGGGACTGCAAGTCCAGGTGGAAGGGCACACCGACAGTGCGGCCGCGGAAACTCTGTCGTGGAGCCGAGCGAGGGCCGTCAGCGATGCGCTAGCACGGCGTGGCCTTTCGTCGGATCGCATCTCGGCACGAGGATTCGGCGATTCGCGCCCGCTGGTATCTAACGCGACGGCAAACGGCCGCCTGGAAAACCGGAGGGTCGAAGTCGTAATCTCCGGAGACCCGATCGGCCGCTTGCCTTATTGGGATCACACTTACACACTGACGCTTCGCCGGTGATAGGACGCTCTCTATGCCCCACTTTCGCCTCCTTGAAAGGCGTAAGTTATTACCTGTTCATAGGAACCGATCCTTTGGCAACGGCGCCTCGCGATCATCCATCTAACAAAACAGGAGGTTGTTATGTTCAGGAAAGCGAGACTGCCGGCACTTGTTTTCGGTGCCACACTTGCTCTGTTGGGCTCGGGCACGGCATTGGCAAAAAATCGCGACCGTCACGAACATCACCACCGCCGCTCGAGCATCTACTTCGAGTTTGGATCAGGGTATCACCGCCCGAGCCACTATTACTACTACGATCGGTGGGGATACCCCCGCGGCTACTATGACCGCTGGGGCTATTGGCACTGGCGGTAGTGGATAAGCAGAAGTTCATGAGGGCACGGTTCGCCGTGTCCTCGCAGCTTATAGAGCGCTATTTCGCCGATAGCCTGCTGTGCGACCGGCTGTAAAGGAAATAGATCACCTGCCCGATCGCCAGCCACACAAACAGGCGGATCCAGTTGTCCAAACCCAGCGAGTACATCATTGAGAAGTTCCACAAAATGCCCATGATCGGAATCAGCGGAACCCACGGCGTGCGGAAGGGACGCGTCCTCTCGGGATGCGTGCGCCGCATGATCAGCACGCTAGCGCAGACGATCACGAACGCGAACAGCGTCCCGATGCTGGTCATGTGGCCGACGACCTTCAGAGGCAGGAATCCCGAGAACGGCGCGACGAACAGGCAGAACAACATGTTAGAGCGCCAGGGCGTGCGGAACTTCGGATGGATGTCGGAAAACACTTTCGGCACCAGTCCGTCCCGCGACATCGAATAGAACACGCGGGACTGTCCCAGCAGCATCACCAGGATCACGCTGGTGAATCCGCAGATGATGCCGAACTTGATCAGCGTCTTCAGCCAGAGGTACGGTGTCACATCGATCGCGACCGCCACCGGGGCCGACACGCCCAGCTTGGTGTAGTTCACCATTCCGGTGAGCACTACGGAGAACAGAATGTACAGCACCGTGCAGATGACCAGCGAGCCGATGATGCCCACCGGCATGTCCTTCTGCGGCTTGCGCGCTTCCTGTGCGGCCGTCGAGACGGCGTCGAATCCGATATAGGCGAAGAAGATGGTGCCCGCGCCCATCATGATGCCGCTGAGTCCGAAGCTGCCGAACTCGCCCGTATTCTGGGGAATGAATGGCGTGTAGTTGGCCTTGTCGATGTACATCCAGCCCAGGCCGATGAACACCACGACGACCGTCAGCTTGATGGCCACGATCACCGCGTTCACCCGCGCCGACTCCTGAATTCCGATCATCAGCAGCAGCGAGATCATCGTGACGATGAACACTGCCGGGAGATTGATGACGCCGGTGATTTCTTTGCCCCCCACCATCACCGATTCAAAAGGACCGGCGATGAACTGCTCTGGAAGCGTGATGCCGAAATCGTGGAGGAGCGAAACGACGTAGCCTGACCAGGAGATGGACACCGTCGCCGCGCCCACCGCGTACTCAAGCACCAGGTCCCAGCCGATGATCCAGGCCAGCCATTCGCCCATCGTCGTATAAGCATAGGTGTAGGCGCTGCCGGCCACCGGAATCATGCAGGAAAATTCGCTGTAACAGAGCCCGGCGAAGGCGCATCCGATGGCGGCCACCACCATCGACAGCGCCACCGCGGGGCCGGCATTTTGAGCCGCGGCCAGCCCGGTGAGAGAAAACAGGCCGGCGCCGATGATCGCGCCGATGCCCAGCGCAATCAGGTTCCACGGCCCCAGCGTCCGGTTCATCTGGACGCCCGCCTCGCACTCGCGCATGATGTCTTCGACCGGTTTGGTCTTGAAAAGGCTCATCCGTTCACCCCTCGCTTTTTCCAGACGAAGTAAACCGGCACTCCCAGCAGCACGATGATCAGGCCCGGCCAGGTGTAGCTCGGCTTGTACATCAACAGCAAAAACTCAATCGTCCCGGCGAGCACGATGTACAGGGCGGGCAGCACCGGATAACCGAACGCGCGATACGGACGCTCCAGGTCCGGCCGCTTGCGACGAAGCACGAAAATTCCGGCTATCGTCAGGATGTAGAACAACAGAACTGCAAAGATAACATAGTCCAGCAGGTCTCCGTACTTGCCGCTGAGCACCAGGACCGCGCTCCAGACGCCCTGGATCACCAGGGCGAAAACGGGCGTGTGATGCTCCGGATGCACGCGCCGGGCGCGCTCGAAAAACAGGCCGTCGAGGGCCATGGCGTAATAGATCCGCGCGCCGGATAGCACCAGCCCGTTGACGCAGCCGAAGGTGGACACCATGATCGCGCCGGCCATCAGCGGCACCGCCACTCCGCCGAA
>JACXTT010002169.1_pt1 | contig 31477 bp, 24 predicted proteins | sample 9270951 | NCBI WGS metagenome assembly JACXTT01 (sample SAMN15532306, study PRJNA645909) | rock metagenome | isolation source: weathered quartz diorite | place: Puerto Rico | collected 2017-06-21
GAGCTCGTCCCAAACGGTTGCTTGGATGCCACGCTGTCCATGGCTTACGGCGGGAGGGCGTGCGACGGGCGTCAGAACGAGTAGCGCAGGGACATTTGCATGAAGCGTGGGCTGTTGCGCTGCGACGTGGTTTCGCCGAAGCGCGGCGGGATGGGCCAACCGGGGACGGCGGTATCGACGAGAGGCGTGAAGGCCGGCTGGTCGAATTGCGCGCTGTGGAACAGGGTGAACATGTCGGCACGGAACTGAAGATGATGGCTCTCCCCTACCAGGCGAATATTCTTGATGAGCGCCAAATCCCAGTTGTTTTGGCCATGCGTCCAGAATGTGTTGCGACCCAGGCTGGCGGTGACGCCTGTACCGGGGAACCAGGGCCATTGTGTGGCGTTGGCGATGTCTGCGCTGGGATAGAAGGCGGTTGACGGAAGCTGGTCCTGGCTGAATTTGCGGCCCGTTGCGGGATTTACTCGGCCGTTATCGACAGAGGTGCCGAGCAGGCCCGGATTCAGAATGTAAGGCCGGTCGCCCCCGATGCCGTCGCCGTTGAGGTCGTATCCCAGCACCACCGTGTACGGATTGCCGGACGCGAAGGTGGTGACACCGGAAAGCTCCCAGCCGCCAAGGACACGCCCAACGGTTGTCGCTAGGTATGGATTCCAACTCGATGGTCCCTTTTGATCTCGCCACAAAGGCAACTCGTACCGGTAAGTAACCGTGAATCGTTGCGGCTGACTGAGGCGGCTGGGGCCACGCAGGCTGCGCTGGCCCTGCGTTTCGCTGATGGCCGCGTTAATGTCGCCCGCGCCGACGAATGTCGATTCGCTGCCGGTGTCGATGTTCTTCGACCATGTGTAAGCCACCTGTAACGTTAGTCCGGCTTTCATGCGCTGCTTGTACGCGAGTTGCAGCGCGTTGTAGTAGGACCAGGAGGCATTCGCGACTTCGAGGATGCTGGAGTAGCGTCCGTCGGAGCGGCGGGCGTCGTTGCGGGCCTGCTGGAGTGAGATAAATCCTGGTGCCGGGGTGGCGTTGAACAGGTTGGGGTCGATTTTGTCGAAGCTTACGCCGGAGAAAATCGCGGCGCCACGGTAGGTTGTGGGCTGCGTGGAGGTGATGGGAAATTGAGCACGATTTTTCCAGTTGTAGAAGATCAGTCCGATGCCGCGGTTGCCGATGTAGGATGCCTCAAACGCAGCGTTCCACTTTAGCTGCCGTTCGACCGTGAGATTCCATTGTTCGGTGTAAGGCATGTGCAGGTTGGAGTTGACGTTGGCCAAGCTCACTTGCGCGATGGGAGGACCTGCCTTGAACACAAAGCCTTGGGTAGGCTCCTGGGCAGGCTGCTCGGGGTTGGTGAATGTCAGCAAGGCAGCGTTGGGAGGGTTGAAGCGGACGCTGGCGCCGCCCTGGTTAAAAATCGACTGGAATACACGGCCGTGAAAGAGGCCGAAGCCGCCGCGCATTGAAGTAACGCCCGGGCCGCCGGTCAGCCTGCTGACAAGACCGTCCTTGGAAGAAGGCGAGTAAGCGAAGCCGAAGCGCGGCTCGACATACTTGTCCGCGCTGTAGCCCGCATCGACCAGGTTATTCACTTCCGTAGGAGCGCCCACGTACTCGACGCGCATCCCCAGCGTCAGAGTAAGCCCGCGCGCGGCGCGCCAATTGTCCTGGGCGTAGAAATTCAGCTCCGTCAAACGCTGGCCGACATACGCCGGGCCGTACCCTTTCTGATAGGTAGTGACCACTCCGCGTAGGAAATTCTGCATCGAATCGTAGCCCGGCTGGGAACCGAAGGTCCAGAAGCCCCGGTTAAAGTTCTCGGTGTGATCGTTGATCTGGATGCGGCGGATGTCCGCGCCGAACTTCAAGGTGTGCTCGGCGCTGGGCTGCGTGGAGAGATTGTAGACCTCCTGGAAATCGTTCTGGAACCGCAGGTTTGGAAAGGCTCCGGCGTTACCCATGATGGGTGCGAACCCGGTGAAACTCCAGCGGATGACGGGAGGTTGATCGGCGGGATCGAGGAAGTCCACTGTGATGCGGCGGCGGCCGAAGCCGGCGCGGAACTCGCCTACCGTGCTGGGCGAGAAGATGTGTGTGTAAGTCAAGCCGACACTCTGGAAGGCGTGATCCGAGCGAACGTTTTCACCGCGAACGGGCTCACGGGTCAGGCCCGAAAAGAAATTACTGTACTGGTAGCGGCCGTAAATGAAGTCGCGATCGGACTTGTGCCAGTCCACCCGTCCGCTGTAGTCGTGCTGATGGGAGGAACGGGGCATAGGGGCGGTGTAGGCGTAGGGGCTTACGGGCGCATTGTTGGGTTGGAGATCGGAGGGGAAGCGATCGATTACGCTCTGCACCCAGGCGCGACGGGCCGCGGCGTCAAGCAGCGAGGGATCCACTTGCGGCCTGCGCCACTCGGGCGGCAGCAGGTAGCTGGTGACAGTGGTGGTGCCCGGCTGCCAGAAGCGCTCAATCGAGCCGAAATAGAACAGCCGATCCTTGACGATTGCGCCACCCGCGGTGCCGCCCACGCGATGGCTCTTGCTGACCGCCTTGGGCACATTGGGAACCAGCCTGCCTGTCGATTGGTCGACGTGGCTGCCGGCTGCATTGTCGAAGAAGCGGCGAGCGTTGAGAGCGGAGTTCTGCGTGTAGTAATAGCCTTCGCCGTGCATTTGATTGGTGCCTGACTTGGTCTCTACCAGCACCACCGCGCCGAATCCTCGTCCAAACTCCGCCGAGAAGTTGTTGGTCACGATCTGCATTTCCTTAATCGTGCTGATGTTGACGCCTTGGCGGTTCTGGTTCTCGGAACTGTCGTCGTTGGATACGCCGTCGGTCATGAAGGTGGTACCACGAGTGCCGGTGCCGTTGAAAGAAACCGAACTGCCGCTCGAAAGCGTGTAGTTGTTCTGCCCGGAGATCGGGTTGGTCTGGAAGCCTGGGAATAGCGTCGCGAATCCCAGAAAGTTCCGGCCCGAGCTGGGCAAAGCTTCGACCAGCGTGTCGTCGATCGACCGGCGGACTTCTCCGCTGCGCACGTCGATAAGGGGCGCGACGTCGCTTACGGAGACCGATTCTTCGACATTCGAGATTCGCAGCGTCAGGTCGAGTGTGGTGGTCTTGTTGAGCGTAACGACGACGCCTTCTGCCCGGACGGAAGCGAAACCAGCAAGTTGCGTAGTGACGTCGTAGATACCCAGCGGCAGAAACGGCATCTGAAAATAGCCCGCCTCATTGGCGTTGGTGGTGCGTTCGACGCCGGTTTCGACGTTTTTCGCGGTGACCTGGACGCGCGGGACCACGGCGCCGGTGGGATCGGCGACGCGGCCGTCGAGGGTGCCTGTTACGGTTTGCGCGGTGGCCGCGGACCAAAGCAGACTAAGGGCTGCGATCGAAAGGATCGACTTCACGTTGACCTCCCGAAACCGACGCATTATACATGCTGTGGAACAGGAACGGGAGACGGACGGCCGACGAGGATTGCGAAGTGGGGGCGGATCCCAACACGGTGGGAACCCGCTTCCAACCGTTCGCTTTAGGCCGCCCTCCCAAAAGTGCTTCCTTAAATCCGCCGTCTGGACTTCCCAGGGTTTGCTAGATTGTCCCTACTGAAAACCTCATCAGCGTCCCGACAATAGTCGCTCGGCCACTTGAGCCTTCATGTCCGCGCGACCCAGGGCCAGGGCAGCCACCACCGCTTCGGGAAGGCCGCTTTCAGTCAGACCTTCGGAAGAAACGAGCGTTCCAAGGTCGCTGGCGGAGCGCTCGCGGTAAGGCACAGAAGGACCGGCCAGCCATGAAGGTTTTGCGAGCCGACTCGTCGTGACGCCCGATGATCTGGTGCCGGTCAGGACATCTAATTCCACCGCTGCGAGTACCGCCCGCACGGAAGCCGCAGTAAGGCGCGCCCTGCTGTCCGACTCGGTGAGGGCCGCCTCTTCGGTCAGCCGTGCCTGATTCACCAAAGCACGGTCGGCGATAATGCCGAAAACCAGCAGTATGCCGACAACTCCTCCCCACAGGAGGTGCTTGAGATTCATGGCGTCGATCATACGCCTTCGTAGCGCAGGTTTTGTCAGCTGACTGTCAGCGATGTTCGGGAAAACCGTCGTACTGGCGTTGGTCAGGACATCGTTGCGAAGTTGAAAGAACTGATGGTTCCTTCAAAGAAACCGTAATTTCAGAAGCCCGGCCGTCAGGCCGGGCTTCAACTGATGAATAAGAGTACAAACCTGCTTAATCGTCGTCCTCGGTATCGGCTTTCGTTGAAGGCAGGATTTCCCAGGTGATGTTGTCTCCGTGTTGGCCGGTGTAAAACACACGCCATCCTCGGCTAAAGGGGACAGGTGTTTGAGCCCCGAGTAAGCCGTGCACGCCGGCATCTCCATTCGACACATGGAATCCCGTGATCTCATTGTCACCCTCATTCTGAAAACCTGTCATTCCGCTAAAACCAGAATCGACAGTCGCTGAGGGATCCCGTCCTTGCGCGAGAATTCGGACGGGCTGTGCGCCGGTACTGTAGTCCTTATTGAGATCGAACAGATACGCGGAATCCAGAGCGTTGCGCTGCGTGTGCAACGTATCTCCGGCATCTTCGACAAAAATAATCTTATCGGCTGCCCAGAAGGCGCAGTTATCAAAACCGGAATGAGCTATGTCGCTCCTATATAACAGTGTGAGCGCTCCGGCATTACCACCGAGCAGCTTCAACCTGAAGATCGCGCCAAATCCACCAAACTCTGAACCGGCTTCCGTCAGCGCATTCGTATCGCCGGTGGCATCGAACACGAATTCGCCGAAGTTCGTTTCCGGCCGGAATTGGCCATTTTCAGGTCTCTTGAATGGAGTCGCCAGCGCAGCTTTTGCCAGTGCATTTGCATTAAAAGGTGTCGTGCCGTCGGTGGCTGTGTCATGAATCGTGACCCAATTCGTTTGAAACACCAGTCCATAAGTGTGCAAATCCTTAGTGTCCTGCGATTTGATATCGGCATCAGCCCCAGCGCTCCCGAACACGATTGGACCTAGATGCGCTTTCGACATCACTTGTAATGCCTGCAGCTTCCCGCCCTGCTGGAGATTGAGCGGGTTATAAGGAAGGAATCGATAGATGAAACTGTTCGGGCGCTTAGCGTGTGGATATAGGGTTCCACTCGAACCACCGACATCTTCAACAATGATGAGATTCCCACGGTTGTCGGCCTGAATTCCCTCATACCCGCCACGGCCGATTACACCTGAAATGTCCTCTACTTTGGAGGGATAGTTGGCTGTGGCTTGCCATACTCCTCCATTGGCGCCGGCTTCAACAGTGAACAACAGACGTTCAGAGAACGGGTACCATGTCGAACCGTCGATCACGGGCAGTGGTTTTCCGTCGACATCCGTGGTCGCTAAAAGCGTCACTCGATGCGCGGCGTCCGCATCTAGATTGATCCGCGTGATGTACCCTTGACCGCTGACGCCGAGCTCATGGCCTTGAAATAGGAAATGCCGGCCATAGTTGTAATTCGCATCCGGTCCGTCCTGCTGGTTCAAGATCAAGTAAGTATTCTTATCGGGTTCTGTTTTCGTGGCTTCGACCTTCGCAGCCGCGGACGGCACGGCCCCCGGGGCCGGCAACATCTGTGGAAAGCCAGGCGCACTCAACACATCATTATCGTAACCATAGTAGCCTGTCAGAACTGATGGGTTCTCGAGTCTCGTTGAACCTTGAGCTACGACGACTTGTATCAACTCCGGCGAGAGAATTGTCGGAAGCGTGACGCCAGGCATTTTCGGATTTGCCGCCGGCACATTCGTCGGTGTGACGCTGCTGGCGGCGATGATGGATGTGCTAAGAAGAAGTACAGGCGCGGTCGTTTGTAACCATTTCCTCGAAATCACAAATTCCTCCCTTTGGTTGTGAGCATCGGTCAATGTTGTTTTTAGGTTGAAAGACAACAATCTGTGCGAAGCGGGATGAATGTCTCAGCCGTGTGTTACACAACCGTGAGGAATCGATGAAAATAGCCGCAAAAAAAAGGCCGGCGGTTTACCGCCGGCCTGGTCGTGGGAATCTGGGACTTAGAAATTCAGCTTCAGCGCAAATTGAATCTGGCGATTCGTACCGAGACCGACGCTTCTTTCAACGGTCGATGTCATCGTTCCGAAAGCGGAGCTGCCGGCGAATGATAAAGGTTGTCCCGGTTGGAACTGGCCTGATGCCGTACCGAGCGCCGGACCCAGCGTTCCCGGAGGTGCGGCAAAATTTGTCAGGTTGAAAATGTTGAAAACTTCTGCACGAAACTCGAGATTGCGTGTTTCAGCGAATGGGAACTTTCTGTTCAAGATCAAGTCGATCTGGCGGAACTTCGGTCCGCGCAGAAAGTTTCGCGGAAGATTACCAAACGTGCCCGGCTTTGGAATCGCGAAGGCAGCAGGGTTGAACAGCGTGCGGTCCTGATTGAGATAAGGATCGACGCCGGGAATCAAATCCGGCCTCCGCGTTGCTCGCGTGGAACCGCCGCCCGGAGTGTTGATCACTGCAGTGCGGCCGGCGGCGGCAGACGTGAAGACGGTCCCTGCGGCATCCGTGTAAACGATATCCGGACGCGTGATGAAGACGTTCACAGGCAATCCGCTGCGCGCATTGGCAATGCTACCGACTTCCCAATTGCCCAAAATCGCCCTTGCAGCGCCGGATAATTTGCCGGTCGGGACAGCATAGACGAGGCTGGTGTTGAAATTGTGCCGCACGTCGAATTTGTTGTAGCCGTTTTCGTAGTCGAACTCCGACAACGCCCTTGCATTGTTGCCTGCCGTATCCGCTTCGTTGGAACCCGTACTGTCGCCATAACTGCGGCCTAGCGTGTATTGGGCGTTCATCGTCAGCCCTTTGCTCGAACGGCGGACTAATGAAAGCTGCATCGCGTTGTAGCTGTCGTGGCCGCCACTGGTTTTGTAGTCGACTTCGCCGAATGGACGAAGAACGCTCGTACCGCCATTGTCGATGTCGAATTCACGAATGATGACGCCGGCCAGAGTCGGATCCGGATTCGTACGAACGGCGACGATCCGGTTCGCGATGCTTCGCAGGAAAAGGTTTCGCCCCTGGCTTCCAACGTACGCCGCCGTCGCGACGAACTTTCCGGGCAATTCCTGTTGAATAGAGAGGTTGTATTGATAGATTCTTTCCGGAACTTTGTAATCCGGGGAGTAGGCGCGCGGACCGAATGACCTGTTGTTCGCGTTGCTGATGAAATTCGCCCGCACCGCGCTCACATCAATCGGGAAACTTCCATTGCTCACGACGGTATTGATCAAGTCGCTTTCGATCGGCTGCAACAAGTCTTCCGTCTGTCCTGGACCATAGAAAATTCCAAACCCACCACGAATGGCCAACTTGGACGCCGGTGAATAAGTCAATCCCACTCTGGGACCGAAGTTGGTCTTCACACCTTGATAAAACGAATGCGTGGTCGGAAGGATACAGTTCGGTGTGGTTGTGCAATTGATATCGAATTGGACATTGAGATTCTTCGCCTCACGCATCGGCGAGTAGTATTCGTACCGCAATCCGTAGTTCAGTACGACTTTCGAAGCCACTCGCCATTCATCTTGCGCATACGCAATGTAGTATTCCTGGGCACCCTCGCGAAGTCCGGTCGCTCCATTATTAAACACGCTCGGATCCGATAGGTCTCCAACGTAACGGAAACTCGCAAGCCGGTTGGCCAGAAAATCGGAAAGGTTGTTGTAGGTATATTGAGTTCCGCCGTTGCGATTGGTGTAGAACCGCACGGTCCGGACCTCTCCTCCGAACTTCATGCTATGGCGTCCCGATATGCGACTCAGATTGTCGATGAACGAAAGCGTCCACGGTGTGTACGGTGCGCCGCGGCCATTGGCTTGGCTATTCAAACGGACGAGACCTCCAGCTACCGCGATTCCCGTCGTGGCTCCTTGGCCGGGGATGCCGTTATTTGAAGCGCTGCCCGTGATGTTGATGCTGATTGGGCTTGTGTCGATGCCGTTCACGACGATGCTCTTGCCGAATCCACGCGTTAGAGCGCCGTTGTAACCGAATTTCACCTCGTTGATGGTGGACGTCGACAAGGTAGACTGCAATGCGATGACGCCATTCTGCGGCCAAGTTCTAACTTGCAGTTGCCGGCCGCTAATGCTTTGCGGTTGGATGTTTTCTCCGAGATCACGGAAGAAACGCGTGTAGAGGGAATGACGCGAGTTCAATTTGAAATCGAAACGCGCTCCAGCTGAATTCTCGTTAACGACATTGTTGGCTGGAAGTTGATAGATATCGAAATTCGGATCGGCTGAAGCTCCGGGCAGGATGAAAGCCTGGGGCGCGTGGAATGCATCAATGATCTGCGCCACAGCCGGCACGGCCTGGTTTTTCGCGAGCGCGCTGGGAGCCGCTTCAATCAGGTTTACGCCATTGCGCAGCCGGTAGCCTTCGTAGCTTCCAAAGAAGAAAACTTTGTCTTTCACGATCGGTCCGCCGATCGAACCGCCGAACTGGTTCATCCGTAGAGGGAGTTTCGACTTGCCTCCCGGCCGGACGCGATCGAAGAAGTTACGAGAGTCCAATACATCATTGCGGAGGAACTCGAATGCGGAGCCGTGCAGGGCGTTGCTTCCCGACTTGGTAACGATGCTGATCTGACCGCCGCTGCCCGTCCCAAATTCGGCGCCATACGCATTGGATTCGACGCGAAATTCTTGAACGTTTTCCAAACTGCTTTGAAGCTTGAATGGCGATGCGAGTTCCCCGCCGACAACTCCCGGCTCCGCATCAACGATTCCGGAAGCTTCGATGCCGTCATACCGAATGGCGTTTTGTTCTGTTGCGCGGCCATTGAAACGAATGTCGCCGTACTGGCCGTTGCCGGTGTTCTGCGCTCCAGGTGCCTGCAAATACAATTGCGACAACTGGCGCCCGTTGATCGGTAGCGAGGCTACTTCGCGCGTATCGACGTTTGCGCCGAGGCTAGCTGTACTCGTTTCAACACGAACTTCCGCGGCGTCGGCGGCAACGGTCAACTCTTGCGAGATACCCGCGGGCTTCAATGTCAGGTCGAGTGTCATCGTCTGCCCGACATTAAGCTGCACGTTGGGTATTTCGGTTTTTGCGAATCCGTTAAGCATCGCGCTCACGGTGTAGAGCGACGGTTTCAATGCCACGACGAGGTAGTCGCCTTTTTCGGCCGTCAATGCGGTACGTTCTTCCCCGGTCCGGTCATTCTTGACGGTTATCTCGACACCAGGGATCACGGCGCCGGTCTGATCTTTGACAGTACCCGCAATGCGTCCCTGATCGACTTGCGCCATCGACGAAATGGCTAGTGCGCAAATGATCACAAGAGCACAGATGTATCGTTTCAAGGATTCCTCCTTTTGTATGGGTGAAAGGGTATTGAAAGCTGACGGTCGGAAATCAAAGCCTCACAGTACGGGCGGGCATTCAACCATTCATGAATGAATTGTTAAAAGCTTGTTACAGGCCGCTCAGCCGCGATGGGCATGAGCCTGGCGGCGAAGGATGAAGCGGGCGGCGATATTGGTGGCAAGCACAAGTGTAAGCAGGACCAGACCAGCGGCCCAAGCCTGCTGGTTCCAATCTTCATAAGGGGAGATTGCGTACTTGTAGATTGTATCCGGCAACGAAGCCGTGGGTTGGTTCCAACCGGGGCTCCAGAAGTGATTTCCAAAAGCCGTGAACAGAAGGGGAGCCGTTTCGCCCGAGACTCTCGCGAGCGCCAGCAGAATACCCGTTGTAATGCCGGGTAAAGCTGCCGGAATGACAACCGTCGCCACGGCTCTCCATTTCGTAGCACCCAATGCTAGGGCGCCCTCTCGCAAAGTGTTCGAGACAGCTCGAAGAAATCCTTCCGTACTTCGAACTGTGATCGGAATCATCATCACTCCCAACGCAAGCCCTCCGGCGAGCGTTGAAAAATGTCCCATTGGAACGACAACAATCGAGTAAGCAAAGATCCCCATGATAATGGACGGAACGCCGTTTAAGAGATCCGTGGTGTACCGAACAATAAAGCCGAACGTTGTTCCACTGAACTCCGCGAGATACACTCCTCCGAGAAATCCAATTGGGATGCCGATCAGGCAGGCGATGAGCAAGAGTTTGGCGCTACCGAGGATCGCATTCGCAAACCCACCTCCGGTTTCTCCGATCGGCACTGGCAATTTCGTAAAGAAATTCCAGTTCAAAGCGTGCCCGCCTTGCCACAACAGATATCCGAGGATAAAGAAGAGAACAGACACCGCGACAAGCGTACAAATGCCGGTCATGGCGAACATCACGACGTTGGTTATCTTGCGGCGTGTTCTGCGAAGGATCATGCCGCAGATCCTTTCTTTGTCATGGTCAGGATCATGAGCCGCGCCACGGCATTCACGAGGATCGTGATACAGAACAAGACAAAGCCCAATTCGATCAATGCAGAAATGTGAACACTGCTCGTTGCCTCGGCGAATTCGTTGGCGACGGCGGCGGCAATGGAATACCCAGGCGCAAACAACGACACATTGATCTTCGGGTCGTTACCGATGACCATGGTCACCGCCATCGTTTCACCCAAAGCGCGGGCTAGAGCCAGAAAGATCGATCCAATGATGCCTGCCTTGGCGTAAGGAACAACGACATTCCACGCGGTTTCCCAGCGCGTCGCACCGAGTGCGAGGGAGGCTTCGCGCTGTTCGCGAGGCACGGCTAAAAGGACTTCGCGAGAAATAGAAATGATGAATGGAAGAATCATTATGGCGAGGATACATCCGGCGGCCAGCAGGCTGACGCCATACGTTGTGCCTTGAAACAAAGGCAGAAAACCCAGCGTGCTTTGAAGCACAGGGGCGACGTAGTCCCGCAGAAACGGCACAAGCGTGAAGATCGCAAGCAACCCGTAGATCACACTAGGCACAGCCGCAAGCAACTCGATGATGAATGCCAAACTATCCGACAGACGCAGCGGCGCCAGTTCGGCAAGAAAGATCGCAGCGCCTATTCCTAACGGGACGCCAATAATCAGGGCTAGCGCTGAGGTAACGAGCGTGCCGTAAATAAACGGTAATGCACCGAATTCTAGTGCGACAGGATCCCAAATCGTGTTCGTTAGAAACCGCCAACCGAATTTCTCTCGCGTTAAAGAGGCGCCCGAGTACAGCTCATAGAACAGCAAGGCGGTGATCACAATGATGCTGAAGGCCAGAACGAACGTGATCAAGTGCGCGATCTGATCGCCGTGCTGAAGCCGCTGCCTGAACGTGTGAGCGCGGCTATGCGCGCCCACACGGTCAGCGACACTGCTCGAACTGTGCATGATTTATTCGATGCCTGCGATGGTCTTCTGCTCCATGGGGACTAACTCTTTGGGCAGCTTCGCATATGAAAGCGCTTCAACCATATTCTGCCCGTCAGTCAGCATCCACTGTAAGAAGTCCTTGAGTGCTTTCTTTTTCGCCGGATCTGGGATTTTAGAGGGAATCAACAACCATGTGAAGCTCGAAATGGGATAAGCATCTTTTCCTGGGGCATTCGTGATCGACACCCGAAAATCCGCCGGCATCGCTTTCGTAGTGCCTGCAGCCGCGGCCGTAACACTTGCAAGATCCGCCTTAACAAAAGTTCCGGCGCTGTTCCGAACCTTGCCGTATCCCATCTTGTTCTGGATGGCATAAATGAGCTCGACGTAACCGATACTATTCGGAGTTTGTTTGACAAGACCGGCGACACCTTCATTACCCCTGCCGCCCAGACCAACGGGCCAATTCAACGAGGCGTTCACGCCGACTTTGGATTTCCATTCCGGACTCACCTTAGCAAGGTAATCCGCCCATACATAGGTCGTTCCGCTTCCTTCCGACCGATGCACGACAACGATGTTCTTATCCGGAAAATTCACTGCAGAGTTGGACTTTTTCAGTTCCGGATCATTCCATTTGGTGATCTTGCCCAGGAAAATTCCCGTAAGCGCTTCCGGGGTGAAGTTGATCTCCTGCGTAATGCCCGGAATGTTATATGCAGGAACAACAGCGCCGATAACGGTCGGAAAATGAAAAATCTTTATTTTCGCCTGCTGGATCTGCTCATCTGTCATCGGCATATCGCTTGCGCCAAAATCGACTGTGCCCTCAGTGATTTGTCGTACGCCACCTCCAGAACCTATCGGTTGATAGTTGATTTGGATTTGCGGCAACATTCGATGATATTGGTCAAACCACTTCGAATAGATCGGAGCAGGAAAAGTCGCGCCTGCGCCATTGATCAAAACTTGATCGGCCCGTGGCGCTGCCGCTTGCGTACTGCTGCTGTTGGCGCAACTAAAGCAGAGGAGCGCGAGAGCGAATATCGAAATGATCCGTTTCATACACTTCCTCCCAAATGCGGGCTAATGCCCGCCTGCAATTAAATTCTATACTTCACGACTCTTCCCCATTTGTCGCGAAGCGATAACCGACGCCGTGTATCGTTTGAACGTATGAAGGATCTTGTGGCTTCAATTCAATTTTTTCACGGATTCGCCGGATGTAAACATCGACGCTGCGGGGTGTAACCGTGCGGTCGTTACCCCAAACGCTATCGAGCAATTGGTCCCTCGAAAAGACCATTCCGGGATGTGACGCCATGTAATGGAGAAGCCGGAATTCCAGAGCGCTAAGTTCGACCGAACGTCCGCTGACGAAAACGCTGTGAGCTGTCGGATCGATGACGATATCCCCGCGCTGCACTTTCGACCGCTGTGGTCCGGGGGGTTCGTTACGGCGCAAAAGAGCCCGAACGCGCGCAATGACTTCACGCGTGCTGAACGGTTTCGTCACGTAATCGTCTGCCCCAAGCTCCAGTCCTACGACGCGGTCGGCTTCCTCACTTCGGGCAGACAAAATAAGAATGGGTGTGCGGACGAATCGATCATTACGCCGCAATTGCCGGCAAACTTCTAATCCGTCAAGTCCTGGAAGCATCAAATCCAGAATAACAAGATCGGGCGGATCGCGACGGGCCTCAGCAAGGGCAACCGTTCCATCGGTTGCGTAATTGACTCTGAAGCCTTCCTTCTCGAGGTTGTACTTTAACAATTTGACGAGGTCCGTCTCGTCTTCGACAATCAAAACCTTCTTTGTCACGTCCTTATCCAATGCCACAAGTCGACGTTGAGATGCGTGACAATTCTGTGAACTTTTTGAGAACAAAACTATCGGTTCGTTCCCAAGATGTTCACAGCCCTGTAACATTCTCGGTTATCATATCGATGCATGCGTTTGCCGACCTCCTTCAATCTCCACTGGAAGCAATGGCCGACTCGGTAAAGATCAGCGTCAATCACACCAATTTTTATTACGGAAGCAATCAAGCGCTATATGACGTTTCGATGCAGATTCGACCCCAATTTGTAACGGCCCTAATCGGGCCGTCCGGTTGCGGAAAATCGACATTTCTACGATCGCTGAATCGGATGAACGATCTCATACCGGGCGCCCGTTTGGAAGGCAAGGTGGAACTGGACGGCGAAAACATTTATTCCGACGACATGGACGTCATCCACCTTCGGCGCCGCGTTGGTATGATTTTTCAGCGATCCAATCCATTTCCGATGTCCATATATGACAATGTCGCTTACGGAGTTCGAGTAAATGGGCTTGCGAAGAGGCGGCTTCAACTCGATGAAATTGTGGAGAAGACTCTAACGGCCGCGGCACTGTGGGACGAGGTCAAGGATCGGCTGAGTCGATCGGCCTTATCGCTTTCCGGCGGGCAACAGCAACGTCTATGTATAGCGCGAGCTTTGGCAGTTGAGCCGGAAGTGATTTTGATGGATGAGCCGGCGTCTGCGCTTGATCCGATTTCGACTGCGAAGATTGAAGAGTTGATATACAACCTCAAGCGGAACTATACGATCATCGTCGTCACACATAACATGCAGCAGGCCGCGCGAGTGTCGGATGAAACCGGCTTCTTTCTGACCGGCCGCTTGGTGGAGTTCAACGAAACAAAGAAGATCTTTACCGCGCCGGTGAATCGAGAAACGGAAGATTACATCACCGGGAGGTTTGGATAAAAACCATGCCCGATCGTGAACACACAAGCAAACATTACGAACAGCAGTTGCGATTGCTGAAGGACAAACTGCTGCTCATGAGTCACAAGGCCGAGCAGATGATCGCGGATTCTATTCGAGCTCTCGTCGAGAGGAAACCCACTTTGGCGGAAGAGGTCATCGACCGCGACGATGAAATCGATAAGCTCGAGATAGAAATCGACAACCTCTGCTATGAAGTCCTCGCGCTCGAACAGCCGGTTGCGCGGGATCTGCGGTTCATTGCAACCGCACTGAAAATCGTGAAGGATCTCGAGCGCATCGGCGACATCGCGGTGAACATCGGCGAGCGGGCTCTGGAACTGATTCAGGAGCCGGAACTCAAACGTCTTGTGGACCTGCCCATCATGGCCGATGCAGCACAGAAAATTCTCAAAGAAAGTCTCGACGCGTTCGTTAATTCGGACGCCGAGCTTGCAGAGCGAGTCATCTTCAACGATAACGTCGTCGATGACCTCTACGAGCAAATTTTCAGAGAACTTCTGACTTATATGCTGGAAGATCCGCGCTCGATTTCGCGGGCAATCAAATTGATCTTTATTGCAAAGCATCTCGAGCGGGTTGGCGATCATTCGGCCAACATTGCAGAAATGGTTATTTTCTTAGTAAGGGGCCAGGATATTCGGCATGGAACGCGTCTTGATCGTGGACGATGATCCCGACATTTACCGCCTTCTCAGCTACAACCTCAGCCAGGCTGGCTTTCAAGTAGCAACAGCAGAAACCGGCCGCATCGCACTCGACGCTGTTCAAAAACAAGCTCCCGATCTGATCATCCTCGACGTCATGCTTCCCGATATCGATGGTCTGGAGGTTTGCCGAACTCTTCGCCAGCGCGATCATTCGCGACGCATTCCCATCATCATGCTCACAGCCCGAACCGAAGAAATCGATCGAGTCGTCGGATTCGAGCTAGGTGCCGACGATTACGTCATGAAACCGTTTAGTCCACGGGAGCTGGTGTTGCGTGTCAAATCCATTTTTCGCAGGATGAGTGACGATCGCAGCGATGTTCTTCGTGTTGGAAAGATCCAACTCTTTCCACAACGTCGCCAGATCAATGTCGGCAATCGCGCGATTATATTGACCGCCAAAGAATTCGATCTGTTGGAGGAACTCATGCGCGGACGTGGAAACGTACTCACGCGCGAGTCGCTGATGGATAAGGTGTGGGGCTACCACGGCGAGGCAACTTCGAGAACATTAGATACCCACGTCAGACGTCTGCGCGAAAAACTAGGTGACGAAGGAAATCGGGTTGAGACGGTGCGGGGCGTCGGTTATCGCATGGGACATCGTCCGGATATTGGATAGGTCATGGCCCTTCGGCTACACTCCCGGCTGATCATCTGGAATTTTCTTCTCATATTCTTAGTTTCATTCATCCTGGCGTTCTTCTTGTCCGCATCGCAGCTTGCTTTGATGATCGTCGTTACTGTCGCCTTTACCTTCATATTCAGCTATGGAGTGCGTGTCCTGATTTCGCGGCCTTTACAGGAAATTTCCGCCGTTTCGAGGAAGCTCGCCGCCGGTCACCTCGAACAGCGGCTTCCTATCGCTGGCGATGAAGACATTGCGGCGCTCGGTACTTCATTGAACACAATGGCCCAAGCGCTTAGCGGGCGAATCCAGGCTCTATCCGATGGGAAACAGCAACTCGAGCTGATTCTCGATGCCATGGGTCAGGGGGTTATGGTTCTTGACAGAGATGGGCGAATCACGCTCACAAACGGTTCGCTCCTCAAAGTCCTCGGCACAGATCGCGATCCGGCGCGCAAAACACCACTCGAAGTGTTCAGGCGTCCCGAACTGGACGATGCTGTTAAAGCTGTCCTTTCCGGCGGACCTGTGCAGACTTTAGAAATCACGGCCGGCAATAACAGGGTTTTACAAGCCAACGTTTCGCCCGTTACCAATGCGTCAGGGGCCTTAGATTCTGCCGTCGTGGTCTTTCACGACCTTACAGAGATCCGCCGCTTGGAACGCATGCGGCGCGATTTCGTCGCAAATGTGTCGCATGAATTCAAGACACCGCTGACATCAATTCGAGGTTATACGGAAACATTGTTATCTGGGGCGAAAGACGATCCCAATATCGCGTTGGATTTCCTCAAAACCATCGAGCGTAATGCGCAATACCTGGAAGCGCTGGTCAGCGACCTTCTCATGCTCGCTCGGCTCGAAGCAGAAGTTCCATCTACTAAAGATCCGATTGAATTGAGAGCAATGATCGAAGATCTGGTCGGTTCCCGGCAGAATGCAATTCACGATGGACGCATCCAGGTCGGGCTGGACTGCCCTGAAACGCATATTCAAGCGGACCGTTCGCGGCTTTACACGGCATTGTCCAACCTTGTCGACAATGCCATTCACTACAACAAACCCGGCGGCGAGATCCGGATTTCCGGCGAAGTTCAGAACGGAACACTTTCTCTTTCGATCGCAGATACGGGGCAAGGCATTCCGGCAGAAGAGCTGCCGCGAATCTTCGAACGATTTTATAGGGTGGATAAGGCACGATCCCGCGAATCTGGCGGCACCGGCTTAGGTTTGTCGATTGTGAAACACGCGATCGAAAGCCAAGGCGGAACGATTGCAGTTACCAGCCGGATCGGTACCGGCTCGACCTTCACCATTCGGCTCCCGCTGTAAACGCGAGGTGACCCGCCAATGCTCTCTGTAATTCGCGTCATTGGCGGCTTACCTCGGTCTATCGCAGCGACCGAAGATGTTTTGGCGTAAGCAGCCAGTTCAATGTGGCGCATTGTCCGAAAGAAAGCGTGTCGGTGGTCAGCTTGCACAGCCCGCCTTTTTTCAATTCGATCGACGCGGCATCGCTGCTACCCGTTATCAAGAGAGAAATCAGTCGGCTCAAGTCCGGTTCATGACCGACTAATAGAACGCGCTGAGGTTTTTCGTCATTGATTTCGCGGATGAGTTCGAGGGCATTGGCATTCGGAGCGAGAAATTCGGTGAAGGTGACTTCTTGATCCAATTCGCCGGCGACAATTTGAGCTGTTTGTTCCGCGCGCACCAAGGGACTGGAAAGGATCAGATCAAATCTCAGCTCCATGGCCAGCATGGCTTCGGCGATCTGATGCATCTTCTCTTCACCATCCTCGGTCAACGGCCGGTCTGCATCCTTCTTGTAGCCGGACGTTCCTCGATCGACAGCGATGCCATGACGGAGAATGTAGAGTTCCATTAGGCTTCATCTTTGTCCGAGAGAGCGATCTTCCGCATCGAACGAACTGCCTGCTCGATTCTTCGCAGATCCTTTCGCCGGCCTTTTTCGGGCTTTAGGGTCATGCCGTCGAGTGTTTCTTTCATTCGAGAAAACACTGGATTCGATGTGCGCGAACCTCGGGTTTTTCCCGACGTCTGGCTCTCATTCAGAAATTCGATCAGTTGCACGATGTCGCGCTGCAAGTTGGCGGCGTAGAGGCGGCTTATTTCTTTCACTTCCGTTCGCAGGTGTTGTAGTTGAGCGAGCAATTCTTTCCTTACTGTTTGAGTCATCTCTCTCCTCTTCGACGAGATAGGACTTGCCGTTCAGTATCACCTCGATCTTTGCCCGCAGTTCGTTTTGGATGGCGCGAGGGGAACGGTTTCCGTTGATCGTCTCGAAACCGTAATGCTCTTGCATGACTTTGAATTCTTTCTGAATCTGCCGTTGATACTCGATAAAGCTGGCGTACATGTTTGACGAGCGATGCATGTCCATCCCGGACTCCCAATAATCCAGGACTGCATGTTTGCGCAGATTTCGTTCCACCAGTATTTGGGGACTCACTGCCAAGTAGAAAACGGCATCCGGAACCAGCGCAATACTGTACACGTCTCTAATCCATGCCGGTTCCACTCCACGCACGATCGCACGAGACATCAGGGTGTAGATGTATCGATCCGCTAAAACGATGAAGCCGGAACGCAGAGCTGGGACGATGTGATTCTCGAGCTGATCGGCAAAGTCGGTTGCGTAAAACAGGCTGAGCGTTCGAGTCCCTAGAATGTTGCCTTGCATTGCTTGTTCAAGCTCGCGGCTGACCAGCATGGATCTCTTCAAACCGACATTCACTGTCGCATATCCGCGCCGCTCCAGCCAGTTTCGCAGCAGGTCGATTTGTGTCGAACGCCCCGACCCATCCGCGCCCTCAACGACGATGAGTTGTCCGCTCAACTGATCCAGATCAATCTTTGGTATTCCCTTTCCGTAAAATCGTTTTGGTTTCAGCATATCTATTGAATGTGCCGCGGATACACGGTGCCGTGCCACCGATACCGAGGCAGGTCGATCTTGGTTTCGACTATTTCCCGAACTCTTGTCTGTTGGAGATCGGGCGGTTCACTCGCATCGATTCTGATGAAGTTGTATTCCCGCGCCAGGCGCCGGTACTCGTTATTGATCTTGCCTTGGAAGATTCTGAAACTTTCGTAAGGATCCTTCGAAAAACCCATGTCCATGCCGGCTTCGTGATACTTCACCCGCGTGCGGCCATCGAGGATGCGGCTCAGTGCCGTCTTCAGGGGCACATCGAAATAGAAGGTGACGTCCGGCTGGAGCGCGTAGCTATAAAGTTTGCGGATCCAGGCGCGATCGCAGCCTCGCACGGCGTCGCGCGCGAAGGCAGTAAAGATGTAGCGATCCGCCAAGACGATATATCCGGCATTCAGCAATGGAAGGATTTGTCGTTCATACCGGTCGGCAAAGTCGGTGCAGTGAATCAGCGAGAAAGTCGTTGGCGTCAAGAGCTGACGCTTCTTTCCTTTTCGTGTCGCTTTGCGCACGATCGCCGAAGAATTCCATTCCGTGAAAAACACTTTGTATCCTTCCAACTCGAGCCATCGCTTGAGCAGATACACCTGCGTGGACTTACCGGAGCCATCGAGGCCTTCTACGGCGACAAGCTTGCCCTCAGTTGCTTCTTTGGTTTGTGTTTCAGCCATTAGCTAGCAAGGTCCTCCACAACCACATTCGCGTCGAATACACTCTCAAATAAATCGCGCTTGTTCACCAAGGCCCATTTCTCCAGCAGCATGTCTCCTTTACCTTTCAGCCGAAACATGAACCGCGGACGCTTGTAGTCCACTTCAACGCTCTCCACTGTTGAGGCGTGCTCATGGTCCAGGGCATCGGCCAGACGCAGAATTGCAGCGAGCTTTGAAATGGTAAGTCGATGTTTCGGCGGGAGCTCCTCATAGGGCCTGTGCTGCATTTTCGGAGCAGATTTCCGGTGATACCTGGCAACGTTCGCGATCATGTTCATCTGAAGCTGTGTCAATCCTACGAGTGGACTGGCCTGGATGAGATAAAACGTGTGCTTGTGATGATTCGACACGTTCACATAGTGTCCGAGATCATGCAGCAGTGCAGCGACTTCCAAAATCAATCTCGCTTCGGCGTCGAGCTCATGAAAACTTCTTGTCTGGTCAAAAATTTGCATGGCAAGTTTCGCAACCGTCACCGCATGCTTCTCGTCGAAAAGATACTTCTTACCCAGACGCCGTGCCGACTCGATGACCTGTTCGCGATAAAGATGACGTTCCCGGTCTCGCAAGTCGGCTATTAGCTGAAGAAGAACACCGTCTTTCAAGCCCACACCGGGAATGACGACTTCGTCCACACCTGCTTGTTGCACAATTTTCTGGAGAACGATGGCCGCAGGGACGATCACGTCCGCCCGGTCCGGACGAAGCCGCAGATCCCGGATACGTTCTTCGAAAGTAGTACTACGCAGTTTCTTGACAAGACTCTTCAATTCTTCGGCGGTCACTTTTTGACTGCTGTTCTTGTCGAGCAATTCTTTGCGCAACTCACCGATGGACTCGATGCTTCCTCCCGTTCCCACGCAAACGTCGATCTTCTGATTCCCAATCTCCTGCTCCAGACGCCGTTGCGTCGCATCGACATATTCGGTGACCAGTTGGTTGAATCTTTCCTCACCCGCCTTTTCATCGAGGATTTTCAACAGCCGGACGCTACCCATCGCATAGCTTTCGGCACACAGTACAGTCGTATCGTCGGCGAGCATTACCTCGACGCTTCCTCCGCCGATATCCACAAGCAACGCTACTCGGTTCTTGAGATTGACGGTTTCTTTTGCGGCCAAATGAATGAGCCGGGCTTCTTCTTCGCCGCCGATAATCGAAATCTCGATTCCAGTCGCTTTGTTCACAGCTCTCAGTACCAGATCGCGATTGGTGGCTTCGCGCAGCGCGCTGGTTCCAACAGCTCTCACGTTCGTAACTGCATGTTCTTCGAGCCTGCTCTTGAAGTTGATGAAAGTTTCCAACAATCGGTCGACGGTGTGCGCGGAAATTGCACCCTTCGTAAAAACATCCTGTCCCAAGCGTACCGGTTCTCGAACGTAATAGACAATTTGATGCCCGCCGTCAGTGTTCACGTTTGCTATCGACAAACGTATTGCATTGCTCCCGACGTCAATGGCAGCGATAGTCGGCATGAAAGCCCCTGAATGTGACTGTGAAGAATGACATTCCTGTTACTGGATTGTTAAAGTCTTGTTACAGGTCAGTAGAAATACTCGCTACCGACCAGTAGAAATTATAGGAGAAATATCAGCTTGAGTGTGGGACTTCAGGCTGTGAGAATGACGCAGCCATCGGCATATATAGCTTCGGCTTTGTTGACGTCAATACGGCGAGGAAACTCGATTGTACGAAATATTCTTTTACCCACGACCCGGTTTTCGGCCTGAATTACCATCGAATCCGGAGTAACCAATTTTTGTATGTCAGCCGGCCGCACTTTTCCGATGCGGATCGTTACGATAATTCGGCAATCCATTTCTCGAACATGGGCGACGGGTTTGACGAGCAACTCCCGCTCGGCCTTGAGCCAATCCTCCAAGCCCAGCCCGCCGATTCCGCCACGCTGCAAAAAACTGGCATACGCACGACTCGTAATCTCCTCGTACACTCCCTCGATTTCTTCCGCAATCGATTCGGCAGTGCGCACGCAAATCAGAATGGCTTGCTCAGGATTCATCATGTCTCCCGATTGTCGCGATCGTACGATCCTCGCCTCATCCGTTTTCAATTTTGTTAATGCGACATGAATTGTTAGAGAAACAACAAGGGCAGTGCTCGAGTATGCGAGAGACCTTAGCTACGAGACAGTCGGAGCTAGAATGGCCAGGGAGGCCTATCGTGAGAACGCTGCTGGTGATTTTCGGCTCCGTGTTTCTGGCAGAACTTGGCGACAAGACGCAAATGGCAACCATGCTGTTTGCCACTGAAAAGACCGTTCAGCCGCTCTCCATATTCCTGGCGGCATCGAGCGCTCTGGTTGTCTCGACGTTATTGGCTGTGTTGTTCGGTTCTGCGGTTACGCGTTTCATTCCCGAAGGCACTCTGAAACTCATTGCTGGCCTTGCGTTCATCGCCGTTGGAATCTGGAGTATCTTCTCGCGCTAGGCAGGCGCGCCTTCCTCCGGTGGTGGAGATGTCTTCTTGCGTGTACGCTTCGCCCCGGTGGTTTTGCGGGGGGCAACGGTTTTGCGTTTGATTCCGGAAACAACGCGGCGCTTCCGCGCGGGCTTTTCTGATATTTCTTCTTCGGCAGTAGCCACTGATTCTGCGGCCTCAGGTGCCTCCCCTTCCAGCTGAGGTTCAGCGACGACTTCTTCCGGCGGTGCGAGCGTGGCCTGCGGTTCGGGGATCTGCAACGTAAGATCGTCTTCTACGTCATACGGCTTCACCGTTGGAATCACCGGAACTTCGGCGTGTGGCGAGCCAGGCCGCTGTGATTGCGAAATCTGATTTCCCGGATAAACGCGCAAGATGCCCTGGCGATTGCGCTCCAGCCGGAACAATCCAGCGCGCTGTCCGGAGCGTACAGCTTCAAGAAAGCTGTGGAAGCCATAACGATGTTCATCGAATGTCGGCGAAGCGTTTTTGATGAATTGCTTGACGTTTCGCAAATACATCGGCCAATGAGGAGTGATTCTTGAATTCTGAAAAGCCTCCTGCATCGCGCGAACACCGTCTTCGACCTGCATCGGTGTCGGTGGCGTTGGCGGAACCTGGACCGGTTCCACCGATTGGGCGTCGGACGGCGGAGTTCCAGCCGCACTCTCCATTTCCGCAGGTTCTCCTTGGAATTGATCCTTCAATTCGACGAGCAGACTACGATCGACTTGCTTGAGGTTCACATAACCTGCGGCCGCCATTTTCTCGATGAAGTCGCGAAAAGTACTGGCGCCATAGTCGCGTTCGGAAAATGTGGAATCGAGTTGAAGCAACGTGCTCTTGAGCAGACCAAGCTGTGGCGAAACTTCTCTATCGGCGAGCACCTTCAATGCGCGCCGCACCATTGGAAATGCCTTCGACAAATTTCCGTCCGCAACGGCAACGCGAGTCCTTTCCGCCGGCCTGCGTTGGCCCGCCTGAGGTGCAATGAGATTCTCGTATGCGATGAATTCGTGGCAGTTCTTCTGGAGTATCGCGCTCGTGAAATTCCGCCCGCCGACGACGAGTACTTTCTTATCGTACTGTTTGAGTTTTTCGACCAATGCGATGAAGTCGCTATCGCCACCCACAATGACGAACGCGTTGATGTGATTTCGCGTGAATGCCATTTCCAGGGCATCCAGGGCGAGATTGATATCGGCGCCGTTCTTGTCGCCGCCCGGTGTCAGATTCCGTTGGACCATCTGAATCGCGTGCTGCGTCATGCTGCGGCTGTGCTCGCCGGCACGCTTCCAATCGCCATACGCGATCTTGGTCACGACCTCGCCGCGCTCTTTGATTGCCTCCAGGACTGCGCCGATGTCGAAGTGGCGATTGAGGGTACTTTTGACGCCGATCTCAATGTTGTCGAAGTCGACGAATACAGCGATCTTTAATCTGTCCTCTACCATTACCCATCAGAATAGCATCAACCACGAAATTCCGGGACGGTTGCGTCGTTTCCCTAATTCTGGGGTGCGAATTAGGGAAACGACGCAACCGTCCCGGAATTTCGTGCCCTTGTGGCTGCTACTTTTTCGAGATTTCCACAACTCCGACTTTATTCGCCCCGCTCGACGCAATGTAGATTTTGTTGCCTTCCTTGTTAGGAACAAAGTGACGCAACACATTGCCGCCCGATGGAATGGGCCATGTCATGAAGCTATTGTCTTTGGGATCGAATCGCACGATGGTGTTTGGCGAAACGTTCGATTCGCTGTACCAAATCGTGCCGTCTGGAAGCGCAGTGATCGCGTAAGGCCGCGAGGCCGGGCCCCCGGGCGATGGCCACTCGTCCACCTTTGCCGTTGCCGGATCGAGACGTCCGAGATATCCACGCTGATGGTCCGAGTAATAAATAATATCGTTCGCGGCGATCGTGAACCGGCGTGGACGCGCGCCTTGCGGCAAGATGAATTCCTTGATTTCCATTGTCTGCGGATCGACATGCGAAATCTTGTTACTGCCAAATTCGCAATACCATGGTGTACCTTTCGAGTCCATCCGCAGACCGTACGGATTCGAGCGCGGAGTGGGCGACTGCTTCAAGGTAACTTTTCCGGTTTTAGGATCGAGTTTTCCGATGAAGTTGCCCTGTTGCACAGTGAACCATAACGTTCCATTGGGATCGAACAGTGGTGTATGGGGGTCTCTGGCAGCCGGATCCGGCATCGGATATTCGACAACGTCCCCTGTCGTGGGATTTAGTTTCCCGATGTATGCCTTATTATTCGCGGTGAACCAAATGTTGCCTTCCTTATCGGCGACGAGTCCGTGCGGACCTGAATCGGGCGTCTTCAGTTTGTATTCACGGATTTTGCCTGTCGTGATGTCCACTCGGCCGATTACGTTCGCATACTGACCGCTGTACCAGAGCGAACCATCCGGGCCGATTTCAGTATCGTGCGGATGCGTGTTCGGCGACGGGGTGTCCCACTCTTTAATGGTGACGCTTACGTTGTCTGCCGCAAAAACAAAACCTGCAGCAAGAAGAATCGCAATGACGTTTCGAAGAAACATCGAGCCTCCTCGGAACAAATTCCGGGACGGTTGGGGAATTCCGGGACGCAACCGTCCCGGAATTCCCCAACCGTCCCAGAATTATTTCTTGAACAGATTGTCGAAAGCACTGCGGGCATCCGAGGGCTTGGTCGTTGGAGCCTGACCGTTACTACCTCCGGAGTCTCGCGTTTCCCGCTCGATCGACGTGCGGGCCATGAAAAAATCACATTTATTCCGTAAATCTTTCTTCGTGATTCGCTCAGGAATCGGCTGCGTGCATTCAAATTGTGCAGAAGTATCAAAGTGGCGGCAATTCTTGCACGAATGAAGGTCGGCCTTGCACTTCGGGCATTGGCTTTCGTACTGAATATCGACTGGCGGTGGAACGATCGTTCCACAGAGCGCGCAGCGCAGAACTTCTTGAAACCCCGGCATCTTCATCGGCCGCGGCGCTTCTCTGGCTTTGGAGCCGCGCGGTCCACCCTTGGGTTTTTCGCGCGGTTTTTCACGTTCTCGTTCGCCACGATCGCGGTCGTTATCTTGGTAACCGCGCTGGCCGTATTTTCGTTCCATAGGAAAGGTAGTAGAAAAAATCCCCAGTGTTCAAGACGATTTACGGTGGCTCTAGTAATAAGGTTACAGGAAATCGCTTTAGTCGGCGCAAAGGACTTTCACAGCTGCCTTTAACTTTTCAGTAAGCGTGGAGTAAGGATCGGAAGCCCCGGCGAATGCTGTAGGATCAATCGGATCCCCGAAGTGAAACTCAACATGATGGAATCGAAAATTGCCGCCGCGGGGCCACGCTTCGAATGTGCCTCGGATTCCGACGGGAACGATAGGTATTCCCAATTCGTAGGCAAGTATGGCCGCGCCTTTTTTGAATTCCGCCACATGACCGTCAATGGATCTTGTGCCCTCGGGAAAAATGAGCAAGGGACAGCCCTTTTTTAGACCGGCTGCGCCGGCCTGCATCGCCCGAATGAGGTTCGCATTGGCGTCGATTGGCACGATCTTACACATTTCAGCCAGGCGCCGCGAGATGGAACCTTCCCAGTAATCGCTGTATCCGAGAATGAACACGTTATAGATGACCTGTCGTGGAAGAACCGAGGCGACCAGTGGACCATCGAGAAAGGATTCGTGATTGGGGCAAATAAGGAATGGCATGCTCGGCGGCAACTTTTCCAACCCAAAGCAGCGCATTCGAAAGAAAATCCGCGCCAATAACTTCAAAAGGCGCATGGTCAAAAATGAAAATGGATTCAGGAAGGGCCGGCTCTTGAAAGTGCTGTACTCGCGTAGTTGGTCAACAGACGCACTCTCGACTATTTCTTTCCAAGAGCGCCCGACGGCGAATTCAGAAGTTGAAGCCACTTCGAAGGCATCGATCAACTCGCCGAGCGTGAAAATGCGGCTGGCTTTCTGTTCATCAACGTGCGTTCCGAGGCGGGCTTCAGCAAGGCCTAAGAGTTCCACGCGGGCGAGCGAGTCGAATCCCAAATCCAGTTCAATGTTCATGGAAGGATCCAACGCGCCCGTATCCGGCTTCGATTCCCGCACGAGCTCCGCGATTGCAGCACCGGCTCGCCCCCGAAAGCGCGGATGATCGTCACGCGCCTCCGCGGCTGCGTTTTCCTTCTTCGCTTCTTTCGCCTTCCGGCGTTCGGTTTCCTCTTGCTGGATCTCGAAACGTTTCAGCTTCCGTGTCACGGTTCGGGGAAGCGGCTCGTTACGAATGGCCAGAGAATGGATGCGATAGAACGATGGAACCTGCTTCGAAAGATTTTCGATCTCGAAGCGGATCATTTCCATAATCGCCGTTTGGCCACGCCGTCTGAACTCGTCCATATCGGGAACAACAATGGCGTGAAGAACGCCGCCACGAGTGGCGCCGTTTTCCGTGAGGCCGAGAATACAAAGCTCTTTGATGAAGGGGGATTTCGAGTAATGCGTCTCGAGTTCTTCCGGATAAACGTTCTCACCATTCGCGAGCACGATGACGTCTTTGCTTCGTCCCGTGATCGAAAGATGCCCGTCTTCATTGATAAAGCCCAAATCACCGCTGTGAAACCAGCCGCCGGTGATCGCTTCGGCGGTTTTCTCGGGAGCGCGAAAGTAGCCCTTCATGATGACAGGTCCACGAATCAACACTTCGCCAATGCCTTTTTCATTAGGTTTGTCGATGCGGATCGTCACGCCACGAATCGGCTTTCCGACGCTGCCGATGCGGTTGTCCTCCATCGGCGTCACGGTAGCGGCAGCTGATGTCTCAGTTAGGCCATAAGCTTGGAGAAAGAGATAACCCAGGTCGCTGAGATCGTTGGCAATGACGGGATCGAAGTGGGATCCTCCGCTGGCGAGGACTTCGAGATCCGGACCAACCGCTTTATGAATTCGCGAGAAAATGCGCCGCCGAAATACCGGACTATTGAAACGGCGGGCAATGGCTTTCAGCCAGCGAAATAAGAGGCGCGCCGGCAAAGGTTGCGATTCGACCTGCGAGAAAATGCGTTTGTGAAGGGTATAGAAGAATTGCGGCACGCAAACGAACAATGTGATCCGGTGGCGATGAAACGCGTCCGTGATGCGTTGGGGCGAAATCGAAGAAAGGAAAACCACACCCGCGCCGATACACAGCGGACCAAGAGCATTTGCGATGAGCGGTAGAACGTGTGAGAACGGCAAAACGGAGAGGATGCGGTAATCGGGTGTCACGTGGAGGGCTTCGATAGCGCCTGCGATTTCGTAGTTGAGGTTGTCGAAAGTGAGCTCCACTCCTTTCGGGTTGCCCGTCGTGCCGGAGGTGTAGATGAGGAGCGCGGTGTCGGTCCCTTCAAACTCTGTGGCTCGGTGGTTACTGCCGTCATGAACCACCGAGCCACAGAGGCCAGTGGGCGAGATGACGGGACATCCGAGTGCCTTCGACACATGCGACGCCTTCTCCCAATTTGTCTCATCCGCAATAATCACGCGGCAGCCGGCGTGTTGCGCGATGAGACGCAGGGAATCTTCAGGAAGCGTGGTCGCCAGCGGAACGGTAGCCGCACCGGCTCGCATGGCACCGAGCAGGGCGAAGACCCATTGCGGCACGTTCTCCATCAAAATGCCGACGCGGTCGCCCCGTTGGATGCTGTTTTTGACGAGCGCGGATGCAATTTCCGCGTGGCGTTCGAGAACGTGGTGGTAACCGTATTCTTCTATTTTGTCCTGATGATCGACAGCGAATGCAACGCGATCTGGAGAACGTTGCGCCCACTCCTCGATCTGTTGAAAGATCCAGTCGGGAGAGGGCGCATTCTTAACGTCGGGACCGGAAACTTCGGTCAGAAAGGTCACACGACATTTTAATTAATATGGCAAGCTCCGGAAGCTCAGAAGCTTTAAAGGCTTCAGACTGATCGGCGAATCGATTGGGATCTTCGCCATGATATTGGTCGCCCAGCAATGATCATAAAGAATGCTGTTGCCGCCGCCGCCGTTCCAGTTCACGGTAGGCGTGCCCAAACCAGGAAGAAGATCCGAATCTGCGTGGTGTGTGGAATCAGGATAAATCTGAGCGATCAGCGCCATTCCGATGATCGTGCCACCGCCGCCGCCGCCGAAATCGAGTCTGCCGTCGCCGATAACCAACACGGGGCCGTGCCAGGTGAAATTACCGTTCATCTGAAGGCGGCCGGTTACGGCGAGAATTCCGTAACCATTCGTACCGCCGCTGATGGTCGCGTCTCCGTTGATGTAATTGATCGCGGGTGCACCCGCCGAACCGAACTGAACCACGCCTGGCGGATTGGTATGTAAGGCCTGGATGGCATCAAGCACCTTCTTCAATCCAAGGGGCGTTCCCAACGTTTCACCGAGGCTTTCGTAGACATTCGCTACCGAGGGCGTAGGACCTTCGCCGATGTAATGGTCGAGGCGATCGGCCGGCAGAGCGGCAACGATGTCGGTTACCGAATGCGTTGCCGGCGTGGCATTCGGATCATCGTATCCACCGATGGCTGGTTTAACCCACTCCTGCGTTTGGGTGCAACTGTTGGCGTCGTTGCCATTCACATCAAAGTTCATTGAATTGGGCATGTTTTGCATGGTGGGATTGGGACCGTCGATTGTCAGCGCGCCGGTGGAATGGAATCCGGTGAGAGCCGTTGTCGCCTCCATTTGCAGCATGGAACGAGCGCCGGTTCTGGTTTGTCCGAGCGCGGTGACGAGATAGATTTTTCCATAATTCGCGCCGCGGCCCAGCGTAGATGTGGCAGTTGCGCCAGTGCCGCCACCACCGTTGATCTGCACACCGGGATCCCCCGTATAACCGAAACCTTGATTGGTGATGGTGACACTGTTGACCTTGAATACAGCATTCGCCAAGACAGCAACCGCGGCCGCGCCCATCCCGCTACCGCCGCCCGTGATGTACACCATGGGAATTGACGTATAGCCGCTGCCACCATTGTCAACGATGATCTGCCGAACTTGTCTCGCGCCGGCAGGCTCGGGGCCGAGCGTCGCTGTACCGGCCGGCAGAGAATCGGAGCTGCCTTGTCCTGTTGCAAAGCTCACGGTTGGCGCGGCTGTGTAACCACCTCCGCCGGCTGTCGGCGTAATCGTCTGCGGCGACAAAACACGTTTGCCGCGCGTGACACTAAAGGTCAGACTTCCACACCCAGTGAACCCCGTCATTGAGGTTGGATTGGCTGTGTAACCGCTGCCCGAACTCTGAATCGAGGGATAACCCGTAACGATGTTACCGGTATGATCGAACTTTAGAGTGCCGCTGAAACCGCTTCCGCTACCGCCGCTCAACCCGACACCCGTCAAGGTTTCATCTTTATGCGCCATGCAGCTTCCAGTGACGCTCCACGCGACGATACACGTCGTTGTGGCGCCGCTTGTGAGCGAAGCTGTTGCTGCTGCGCCAGTACCTCCACCACCGCTGAACAGGACTGCTGGAGCGGTCGCGTAGCACGTCGTACCTGCGCTGGATACTGAAACACTCGCCACCGAGGCTCCTGGCGGAATGTAGGGGTTCGCGCACTCGGATGCTAAGACACAGACGTGTGCCGTTGCTGTCGTGCCCGTCGTCGGAGGGTCGAGGGTAACCGTCGGCACTGACGTGTAGTTCGAACCTTGAGCCGTGACGTTGACGGCGCCTACCACACCGTCCGTCTGTACCATGTTTGCCGTTGCTGTTGCTTGCACGCCTCCCGCGGGCGGCGCATCGATCGTCACTGTCGGCGGTGAGGTGAAGCCGGTTCCGGGACTGGACACGAAGATCGCAATCACTGATCCGAACTGAATGCACTCCGGACCATATCCGACAGGAAGCACCAGCTGGCGCTTTCCATCCCAACACACTTGCTGCGTCACCGTGTTATCCCCATTCGCCGCGACCGGTGTGTTGTTGTTTTTCTTGAGCGTGATTCTGACCCACTTGAAATCGAGGGGGTTTGTAAAATGCCAGAAACCGGCTGCAGTAAGACTGTCATCGGAAACCGAGTACCAGCTCGTTCCGGTTGGAAGGGTTGTGCACGGAACGCCGGCATTCGGCATGAGGCCAAGCATGTTCTCCTGGCAAAGCTCAGTGTCCACGTATGGGTTGGATGAATTCCACGGTGCAACAGTCTCGCCGCCCCTCGGATTGATGATATACAGGACATTCGCCGCGCCCACAATTGGAAGCGCCGTGGGAGCCACAATGCGTCCGGCAGGAATTGGCTGCATCGGGTCATAGGGACGCAGGCGGTCGCGTGCCTCTTGGAGGCCCGCCATGGCCGCGTACATGGCGCTCTGTTTGTCGCGGAAGTTGCCGTTGATGGCTGTTTCCATGTTGGTGGAATACATCATGCCCAAACCCACCACGGACAGGAGCAGCAATGCAAACAAAGCAACCAGCATCGCAACACCCCGGTCTCCTCTTTGCATAAACAATCCTTTGATCTTTCCTGTTCTCATATAGCCATCCTTAGATTCTTCAATAGCAACTCGTCTGACGCCCGCTTGCAGCAAGTGAGCAGTTGTTCATCTTCACCGTCGTCACCAGCGAAGTTGTGGGCTTCGTTTTCGTTTTCGGATCGATAGTCGCGGACTGCAGTGAGAGCACGGCTTGCAATGTGTCCAACCCCGCGATTGTCAAGGCATTGGTATTGAAATCGACCGGTAATGTTTGCGAGACGGTGTTGTTGTAAGCCGTGAAGATGTTCGTGTTCGTTACGCCCTGAACTTCGACCTGATACGATGCCGCGGTTTGACCCGTGAGGGGATTACCATCGACCTTCGGCAACTGACTGCGCTTGAGGCACGGGCAGTTGTTTGCCGTAGTGGTGTCGAGGAAATAATGGACCACGGATACGATGCCGCTACCGTCGACATCGCCTTCAAACCACAACTCGCCGGGCGCAATTTTGACGATACCGACCGCAACGCGGGCATCATCTGTGACCGGATCGTTGAGAACCGTCGGAGCATAATTCCGCGCGTTGGGATATCCCGCACCTCGCAAGTCGCGCGTCATCTGGTCCATAAATTCTCGAGCTTCCTGAAACATATCCAGTTTGGCCTGTTCGGTCGTCGAGCGTTCAGTGGTCAGATTCACCACCTGGAACACCGCGCCGGATATCACTAAGAGCAGCACCAGCACGATCATCAACTCGAGCAACGAAAATCCCGAAGAATGCTTATGCAAAACGCGATTCAAAGTTTCCACCTTAGTTTCCGGCGAGCACGCGGACCGAAACAGGCACGGAAAAAAACAGATTTCCTTCGCCGTGATTTTTGAGCCGTGCGCCGATCGTGAGGAGATATGTTTTGGTATCCGCGGCGCTGCCGACAATATCGACGTGCCAACGGACATCATAGGTTCCTTGAAACGTGCCGGTACTGATACACGGCGTTCGCAGAACGTAATCCATGTGGTAGTTGTCCTTCGTAGCATCGGCTGCGATGTTCTCGGTGAAGTCGACGTTTCCGCCGCCGTTGAGAGTGGCGCCGCCCCCGACACCAGCAACAGGAGGTTGTGTGTCGATCGTGTGAGTAACGCCGGCGCAATCGATAAGGTTCGATGTTCCGGAACCGATAATCGTCGAGTTGATTTGTTCGGCGATCGATGTGGCCAGCATCGTTTGCGTGCTATCGAGCTTGTTGCGGTTGTTCGTCGCAATCGATTTGACGATCAAACCGACCATGCTCAGGGAGCCGACAACGAGGATGAATGCAGCCATCAACGTCTCGATCATCGTAATACCGGATTGCGAGTTCGTTTTCATGTGTTGAGTTATTCCGTCCAAGTAGTTCCGTTCCAAAACCACCGCTTGATGCGGCCCGCCGACGTGATCGAAATTGCAGCCCATCCGCCGGAACCGCTGACACGGTTGTCCTTGAAATATTTGATAAAGGCA
>JACXTT010002170.1_pt1 | contig 31474 bp, 29 predicted proteins | sample 9270951 | NCBI WGS metagenome assembly JACXTT01 (sample SAMN15532306, study PRJNA645909) | rock metagenome | isolation source: weathered quartz diorite | place: Puerto Rico | collected 2017-06-21
TAGGGGATCTACCTGCTTCAGCAGTGCATTCAAAGGAAAGCCAACCCACGGAATCACCATCGACCAGCCTTCAACGCAACGATGACGATAAATTCTCTCCTCCTGCGGCGCGAGCTTCACCAAGTCATCGAGATCGAACCTTTTCGGCTTGTTCACAAGTCCGTCGACTTCAACCATCCAGGGTCGCGTGATAAAGCCGCGCGCTTCGGTCGCCACCGATCCCTTCTCAGTCGAAAATTCGTAGAAATTGTTGTAATTCGTGATGTCTGCGAATGTGGTGGGCGCGTCGGCCACTTTGAAACCCCTGGCGATCGCTTCGTCGGAAGGCGACGAGACGAGGCCGTCAATCTTCGGACGCTCCTCGACCACGGGCGACGGTGAATTGAGTTTGCGGTAAATCAGTCCCGTTGCGGCTACGGAGCCGGCAAGCGCGGCGCCGCGGATGAACAGGCGCCGATTCAGATACGTCCTCTGATCGGTAATCTCGCTCGCTCTTACGTCCGATGCTTTTCTGATGAGCATGTCCGCTAATGAATCTCCATGTGCTCGTCTACCTCAATAAGACGCGATTGAGCCCGCTTACGATGCCGCAGCTCACAAATCGCTTGAACCATTAGCCGCCAAATATTAGTATCGCCGCGATTTTTTGCGGTCAAGCCTTTCCGAACAATGAGTAATCAACCCAACCCCTCCGACGGACACCGCGCCGCGCTGCTGGCTGGATTTCTCGGCTGGATGCTTGACGCGTTTGATTTCTTTCTGGTGGTCGTTACTTTGACGGCCATCGCGAAGGAATTCCATCGCACCGACAAGGAAATCGCTCTATCGATCGCCCTGACGCTTGGGTTCCGGCCAGTTGGCGCCTTCATTTTTGGCTTGCTGGCTGATCGGTATGGGAGGCGCCTGCCTCTGATGCTCGACCTGGTTTTCTACTCAATCGTCGAGGTTCTGTCTGGTTTAGCCCCGAACTACGCGAGCTTCATGGTGCTCCGCGCTCTGTTTGGTATCGGGATGGGCGGGGAATGGGGCGTCGGCGCCTCGCTCGCGATGGAAAAAGTGCCGCCAAAGTTGCGCGGCGTCCTCTCCGGGCTTCTGCAGGAGGGTTATGCAGCAGGATATCTGCTGGCGGCCATTTGTTACTTCTTTGTATTCCCGCATTGGGGCTGGCGGCCATTGTTCTTCATCGGGGGACTGCCCGCACTGCTGGCGCTGTTTGTGCGCTTCAAAGTGAAAGAATCAGAAGTTTGGAAGAAAACTAAACATGAAAGCTGGGGACAGCTCGGCCGCAGCATTGCCTCGCACTGGAAGCTGTTTATCTATTTGACGATCCTGCTAATGATGATGAACTTTGTTTCGCATGGAACGCAGGACATGTATCCAACGTTCCTTGAGCGACACTGGGGCTTCAATCCACGCGAGCGAATCATGGTTACTGCGCTGTCGATGGTTGGCGCGATCATCGGCGGCGTCATTTTTGGGTTTATTTCGGATCGTTGGGGAAGAAGGCGCTCAATGATAGTCGCGCTGGTGTGCGCGATTGCCGTCGTTCCGTTGTGGGCCTTTGCACCTTCGCTGGCTTTGTTGATTCTGGGGGCATTCTTACTTCAATTCATGGTGCAGGGTGCTTGGGGAATCATTCCGGCGCATCTTTCTGAGCTGTCGCCCGATTCCGTACGTGGCTTCCTACCCGGCTTCGCGTATCAATGCGGCGTGCTGCTGGCGGGCTCGGTGGCCTACATCGAAGCGTTGTTCGCCGAACGAATGAGTTATGCGTGGGCAATGTCGTTAACCGCGGTAACAGTTTTTGCAGGCGCGGTGCTGGTGATCGCATTGGGACGCGAGAAACGCGGGATCAATTTTGGTGAAGTTGAAATCGGAGAATAACTTTCGAGCAATCGCATGGCGGGATATTCGGGAACACCACTAGTAAAAAAGTTGGGTGTCAAAGAGAATTTCAACGTCGCATTCGTGAATGCTCCTGCCGGTTACGAGAGATCATTAGAACTGCCGCGTGCGGTTACTGTTAATTCGCGATCAAAGATCCCGCTTGACTTTGTGCAGTTGTTTGTAAGAACCAAACGCGAGTTGGAACAAAAGTTCCCTCAGTACTCCGCAAGACTAAAACCCTCCGCAATGTTGTGGATCTCCTGGCCGAAAAAATCTTCCGGCGTCGCAACCGACTTGACCGACAATGTTGTGCGGGCAACCGGTCTCGGTTGCGGCATGGTGGACGTTAAGGTATGCGCAGTCGATGAGGTTTGGTCGGGATTGAAGTTTGTTTTTCGGCTGAAGGATCGGCCGAAGCCCCATTCCCGGAGTTAAGATCCGGTCATTTCATCGGGCTAAGATTTTTCCACAGATTCTGTTGAAAAGCTGTGGATAAAACACCCTTGTGATGATTAAGTGGCTGGAGTGTTTCGGTTTACACGTTTTGCACAAGACATCGACATCCACAGAGTTCGTTCGCACTAATGCGTTGAAATGGAAGTAGCTCCGAGAGTTTTCCCCGCCAAAAAAACGCTTTTAAGGAGTGAGTTCTGATCCTTTCGGCACTTGCGTCACAATGTATTGGGTAGACGGGTCCGTCATCAGCTTGATTTCAATCGAGTCCAAAAAAAATTTCCACTAATAGTTGGCCCATCACTCTGGGCCACAAAGGTTTTGCGCCAAACTATTGGCGAACGCTTTATACCCAAATCTGAACACGCGATGTTTATTGCTTCATTTGTGATCGGCAACGCTATCTGTGATCAACTAGAGGTGCTTTCAAGTATGATTGATCAGGGACTGATCAGAAATGACGCTACTCGTAATCATCTCTGTTTACACGCGTTGCGAAACCAAAAAAGTTTCTTCACTAAAACCTAAGACAAGAAAAGATCACAAGATCGAAATTGGGAAGAAGTGATCGAGAAACAAGTTGAAAAAAATCTCTCGTTGACTATAATGCCAGTCCCTTGTTGTTAACGAAGCGCGGTGACGATCGAGTTAATTGAGTTGTAGTTGAAGTCCAGCGGCAATAATTAACCTCGCAAGTTACGTCAGCTAATTCCAGCGACACCTCGACACGTTGCGTTGGGCATGTGAGGGTTCCGCGACCTAGTGCAGCGCGGCATCGATGGCGGTTTTCAGTTTCCTCCTAAGAAGCACACCGCCAACATCTTGGTCATAAAGGGCGTTACCGAACCGAAGGGTGCAAGCGGCTCAGCCTTCTGCTGCGGAAGGGTTTTTGTTTTTCGAATTCATATTTGTTCATTGATTCCTGGAGACGAACGTGACGTTAGTAGCTCAAAATAGCGAAATTGAGTTGAAGAGGTGCCCGCGCTGCGAAGAGTCCTTGCCGCTTTCCGAATACGGAGTATGTCGCGCGCGAAAGGATGGCCTCAACCTCTACTGCAAGCGGTGTATCCGGCAAAAAATTGCCCTTAGTCGTCAGGCGCTGCGCGAATACAAGAAAGCGCGGGTCAAACACGGTGGAACGACCACTTCACAAAAAGGCACAGTCACGCTCGATGGGAAGACTGCTTTTTCATCGAAGCGAATTGCTCGCATGCTGCGCAAACTTTCCCCGGCAGACCGGGTGCGTGAGGCGATTCGCTGCGGCGCCCACACCCAAAAAGAGATCGCCGCCGTAACAAAGCTCCCCAAGGACGAAGTTTGCGATGCGCTGGCGAATTTGCTGCTCTGGACGCGGGAAATCCGCACCCAGATTGTGCGACATCAGCGGATGTATTTTGTTAATGAGGCACTTGAAGAGTTGGCGATGGCGCAGGGAACTGCCAAGCGCAAGCGCAGCCTAAATCCATCATTTGCGTCAGTGGGAGTGCTGATGCCGGGACGCAAACCTTCCGCTAAGGGCAAGAAGCGAGCAACCAAAATCGCTGCCACCAAGACCAAGTCGGCTGGCGGCTGACGTTTGACTATTCGCCAAACGCCGCGAGCACTTCTTCCGCATGATCTTCGGGCTTAACCTTCTCGAAGATCTTCTTAATCTTTCCCTTTTCATCAATCAGGAAAGTCATGCGGTGATTGCCCATGTACTCTCTACCCATGAATTTTTTCTTGCCGTAGGTCCCAAAACTCTCTGACAGCTTACGGTCGGTATCAGCGAGCAGCCGAAACGGAAGGCTGAATTTCTGAGTAAACTTCTGATGCGATTTCTCGCTATCGAGCGAAACGCCAAAGACTTCAATCCCGCGCCGCTTGAATGTGCTCCATGAATCGCGGAACGAGCACGCCTCCTTGGTGCATCCCGGCGTGTCGTCTTTCGGATAGAAGTAGAGAACGAATTTCTTTCCTTTCAGATCCTTCAATCGCACGGTCTTGCCTTCACCGTCATTGACCGCGAAATCCGGAGCCTTGTCGCCTTCTTTGAGTTTGATTGCCACTAGCTTTCAGTCCTTTATTCGAGATTTAGTTGTAGAATTCTATCCAACGTTACTCAAAACCAAAAATCGAACAATCGACATGGCGAAAACAACAAACTCAAAAGTGGATCATTGGTTGGTCAAGCAGGAGCCCGAAGATTATTCGTGGGACGACCTGGTGCGCGATGGTCGGACGCAGTGGACCGGCGTGCGCAATTTTCAGGCGCGCAATAACCTGAAACAGATGGCGGTTGGCGATCAGGTGTTCTTTTATCATTCAGGAAAAGAAAAAAGCGTGGTGGGAATTGCTGAGGTGGCGAAAGCAGCCTATCCCGATCCGACCGCTGACGATCCTTCATGGGTCGCAGTCGATATCAAGCCAGTAAGGCGTCTCTCACGGCCCGTTTCATTAGCCGATATCAAGGCAAACCAGAAGCTGGGCGATTTTTTGCTCGTGCGCCAATCGCGGTTGTCGGTGATGCCGGTGACGAAAGAAGAGTTCGAGACGATTGTGAAGATGGGGAAATAGCCGCGGATTTACGCGGATGAACACGGATTAGAGCAATAGTTTGAGACGGTTCTGCTTCTATTACTTCTAGAGTTTTCTTATCCGCGTTCATCCGCGCGAATCTGCGGCTGATTTCTTTTTGCCCCTCCGTCGCGGTCGGGCTTCTGACACTTACGCACGCCGAATGAACTTCGCCGCCAGCCAACCAACCGGAATAAGAATAATCATGTGAATCCAGTCGTACCCGCCGGTCACGTTGCCGCCGAAGTGATTGCTGATCATCAGGAAAACCACAGGGACCGCCGTAAAAGTGTTTTGTTTTGAGCGGAGCTTGGCTTGCGCGGCGAGTCTTTCATCAGGCTTTTGCCCTGCGGCGATCGCGGCGATCATTTTCTTTTGGGCGGGGAGAATCCTCATCCAAACGTTCGCAGCCATGATGGTGCCGAACAACGCACCCATGTGAATGTAAGCCGCGCGACCGCTTAATACCCGAGTCAGTCCGTAGGCGGTCGCGACAATCAAAGCGTACGCGATGACCGCGAACAACTTTTCATTGCGCCCGAGCGGCGAAATCATCAGCAGGTCGTAAATCAGCCAACCGACGACCATCGTGCTAATGCCGACTCCAATCGCCGCGCCGATGCTGATATTCGAGACGTCTTGATCGACCAACGCGCCACCGCCGAGGTAATAAACAATGATTAGCAGGGCGAAACCGCTGAGCCAGGTCGTGCCGGCTTCCCACTTGAACCAGTGCAGTTTGCGCGAGAGTTCGTCAGGAACTTTGCGTTTCTCGACGAGGTAGAACCCGCCGCTGTGGACCATCCAAACTTGCGGGGCCTTTCCCGTGTTAGCCAGCGCCTTTTCTTCTTCGGTCATGCGGGCATCGAGCCAGGTGAAATAGTAGGTCGTGCCGACCCACATGATGCCCGCGAACACATGCACCCAGCGCGCGATGAAGTTGAGCCATTCGTGAATGGTTGGATTGATCATTTTGGGTCCTCATCTCCCTCTCCCTCTGGGAGAGGGCGGGGTGAGGGGCGAAGTTACGCGCGCTAAAGCCCTCACCCTAACCCTCTCCCAGAGGGAGAGGGAATAGAAGAACTTAACTTCGAATCAGCTCCCCCGGTATGTCGAATAGCCGAACGGACTGAGGAGTAAGGGAACGTGGTAGTGCTGTGCTGCGTCTTCGATTCGGAAAACGATCGTAACCTGGGGATAGAAGGCGTTGAGCTGCTGACCGGCGAAGTATCGCCCCGTGTCGAATATCAAACGATAGACCCCGGCGGTCAATTGCGTTTCCTTTGAAGTCAGATCAGTGATGCGTCCGTCGCTGTTCGTGATTCCTTTTCCGAGCAGTTTCCAACCCCCGGCCGCTTCGATCTCCAGCGTCGCGGGAACGCCTTCAGCGGGGCGACCGCGAGAAGTATCCAGGACGTGCGTCGTGATTCCGCTCATTGATTCAACAGCTTCTCCAATCTTAATCGAGTGATCTTGCGTTGCTCCTCAGCCGCAACGAGAAGTTCGTCGTGGCGATCATTGCCGATGCGCGACCGCAAAATCGTCAGCATCTCTGCGGGCGACTTACCTGTGGCACAAACGATAAAGATGAATCCGAACCGAGCTGCGTACTCCCGGTTCTTCTGCGCCAGTTCGTCAACGGTCTCGCGCTCGGCATTCGCTATTCCCGATTGCTCCTGAGCCGACCAGCCTTGCGCCTGCTGTGACTGATCAGTTGCCGCTTTCCGCTCGCCGATTTTCGGATGGGCGCAAAATGCTTCGAGCCAATCTTCTTCGGTTAAAGACCACCAAATCAGGTCAGCCTCTTTCGTTAGATGAGCGAGATCACCAAACGGTCTAGCATCGCTCATCTGGCGAGCCCAATGCGCCGAGCCGCAGCACTTGAGCAGTTCTTGATCAGCCGCCACCGACGTGAGCGAATTAAGTTCTTCCAGTGTCATTGCAAATCGTGTCAGAAGCCCGACCGTTAGGGAGGGCAGGTTATGTCAAGATCACGTCCCGGCAACGGTTCGCTTTTGCAACGTGCCCTCCCTAACGGTCGGGCTTCTGACACGCTAGTCGATCGTTCCGTAAACTCTCAACCGGCTCACGCCGCCGTCTGGAAAGATATTGAAGCGCACGTGCGTCGCTCTTTCGGTGTCCATGACCTCGTCAAACATCTGCCGCGTGTGCGCCTGTAATTTGGTACGAGCGAGCACCGGCTTCCACACGAATTCCGGATCTTGAAGCTGCTCCAGCGGCATATCCGCAGCATTGCAGCTCTCCAAAGAACAACTCTCAGGAAAGTTACCTTTGAACCATGAAGTGTCAACTTCCAGCCGGCGAATGTTTCCGGCAGTGCCGAGCTTGATGATCGTCCAATCGTGCCCCGGGCCGCGACGGCGTTTCGTCTCCCAACCGTCGCTCATGTTCAGCGCGCGCCCCGGCATGATCAGATTGTGCCGGTGTCCAAAGAACATGTCGCTGCACGACAGCACCACGCCCCCATTTTCTACCGCGGCCAAGTCGATTTGCCCGCCAAGATTCTTCAATCGCTCCCAATCCGGAACGACTTCCCCGTAAACCCGCAGGCGAGCAACGCCGCCATCGGGAAAAATCTTGAATCGCAGATGCGTCCAACGCTGGTCAGTCTTGATTTCAAATGGATTCTGCGAGTCGCCATTGAGATTCGACTTAGCCAGGATTTCGGTCCATTGAACGGAATCGCTAATCAATTCCTCGATCGCCGGCAGTCCATCGATCGAGCAAGCCTCGATCGAACATTGTTCGGGGTAGTTGCCTTTGAAGTGGCTGGTATCCACCACCACGCCGCGAATTATTCCTGAAAGTCCCAGCCGGATGATGCACCAGTCGAAGCCGGGCGTCCTGCGCCGCCGCGATTCCCAACCATCCATCCATTTGCCAAGGTCGGTGTACTTACCTTCTATGAAGATGGGAGCGGTGGGTTTGAGCAGATTCTCTTTGGGCGCAAAGAACTCGTCATTGGCATAGAGCCCCGCGCCGCCGAGACGTTCGGATGCGAGATCGATTAGTTCAGTGAAGTCCATCGGTGAATTCAGCGGCAGTGTCAGAAGCCCGACCGTCAGGGAGGGCATCTCGGCAAAGGGAGCCCTTGCTAACGCGCGGGCTTCTGACACTAACTATTGCGCAAAACTATGTTTCCCATGAGACCCGAGACAAAAGCGCCGTCATCATAAACCATCTGTCCGCGCACGAAAGTTTTTTCTACGACGCCGCGCAAGGTCTCGCCGTCATAAGGCGTCAGCTTGTGCCGATGCTCAATCATAGAAGGTTCGACGATGAACTCCTTGTCGGGATTCCAGATGACGATATCGGCGTCGCAACCATCCTTGATCACGCCTTTCAAATTCAGGCCCACCTGCCGCGCCGGCTCGCGGCACAGCCATTTGGTTAAGTCTTCGATCGTGAATCCGCGGTCGCGCGCCTCAGTCCACATAATCGGCAGACGCAGTTGCAAAGAAGAAATGCCGCCCCAGGCTTTCATGAAATCGCGCTGCTCACGCAACTTCATATCAGGCGGACATGGAGAATGATCGGAAACGACAAAATCAATCGTGCCGTCGCGCAGAGCTTCCCAGAGCGCCTCGCGATTCTCTCGCTCGCGAATCGGCGGACAACATTTGAATTCCGTGGCGCCGTCAGGAATGTCTTCGGCGGCAAAATGCAGATAATGCGGGCAAGTCTCAACCGTCAAAGGCAAGCCGAACCGCTTGGCGTTGCGCAGGAGCGGCAGCGCATCGGCGGACGAATGATGCACGATATGAATCCGGCATCCAGTTTCGCGCGCTAGTCGGATCATCAACGCGACCGCTTCATTCTCCGCAGCGCGCGGGCGCGATCGCAGAAATGTTTGATACGAAGAGCTGGGTTCGCCGCCGATCGATTGACAGCAGGCTTCGACCGGGCCGGGCACTTCGGCATGCACAATCAAAGGCGCGCGGAGTCGTGCCAGCACCGGCATTGCTTCGCGCATATCGTTTTCCGACACGTTAGGAAATTCATCGACGCCCGAATGAATCAAGAAGCATTTGAATCCGACGACGCCTGCTTCCCACATTTTCTCTAAGTCGTTTGTGTTGCCCGGCACGACGCCGCCCCAAAACGCCGTATCGACGTGCAGCTTTCCTTCGGCGGCTGCCAGTTTCGCTTTCAGTCCGTCCACGGTCGTGGTCGCCGGGATCGAATTCAGCGGCATGTCGACAATCGTCGTGACGCCTCCCGCGGCGGCGGCGCGCGTGGCGGTCTGGAAACCTTCCCAGTCAGTTCGTCCCGGTTCGTTGACGTGAACGTGCGTATCGACGAGGCCAGGCATCACGATGGAATGGGGATCGGCCTCGACCACTTCCAACGCAGACAAAGGCACATCTTCAAAGATGGAAATCGAAGAGACGTAGCCGCGCGTGATATGCACGGACGCTGGGCCGATTCCGTGTTCGGTGATGACCCGATGGCCGCGAATGCAGAGATCCGGCTCGTGCATTTGTTAGGCCCAGCTCGCCGGCGGCGGCGGAGGCACCGGAAACGGTTGAGACGTCTCTGGGAACACGCGGCGAAAGGCGACTGCCTGTGAAGCGAACGCAATCGGTAAGTAGAAATAAACTCCGACGACACAGCACAGCACGCCGACAAATCCAAACAGCGCGTTCAAAAGCATCAAGCCAAGCACTCCGCCAAGATTCGCTTTTCCAGCGCGAAAGCTGAGCTTGATCGCGTCGAGGGCAGATAGTTTTCGATCCGCCACCAGCGGGTAGGCAAACATGAAGAAGACTTCGATCGTGATACTAACGACCATGATGATCACGAAAAAGACCACTTCGAATCCAAGCATTGACATTACAAAGGTCTGCGCCTCTTCGGGACTTTGGACTCCTCCGCGCGGCATGGTCGTAGCCATGATGCCGATCAGAAAAATGTAATAGGGCACCAGCACGATAAAGATCGGAATCATCTTCAAAACCGTTACCACCAGGCTTGGAACGAATTGGTCAAAGCCCTTGAAAAGTAGACCGAATTCAACCGGCTCTCGACGCAGTTTTTGCAGAAGACACAGAAAAATCCCCACCATCATCGGCCCGAGCAAGACGATCGGAATGACGCCGCCGATAAGGATCCCCACCAGCGCGATTCCAAAGAAGAGCCAATATTGATCTTTGATTAGGGCCCAGCCTTCCTTGATGCATTCAAGTGGCTTGATTACGCCAGTGCGAAACTGAGTCAGGGTTGCGTCCATCACCATCGACCTCCGTTGAAGTTCCAGCCATAGTTAGGCTGCCTGCCGATTTACTTACGTCGCTACTTTTGTGGAGTAGAAGCCGACGTCGCGCTGCTCGCATCCTTTATCCAGCCTGAGTTCGCCAGCAATGGTTTGAGTTGATTGCCAATCGCGTCAGCGTACATCGCGGCGCCTTTGCGGTTCGGATGTCCCACTGCTGCCAGCCGGCAACGCAGCAATCGATCCTCTCGGATCATCTTCTCTTCGGGTGATTCAACCGCTGGCTGACTTAGGAGTTGCTTGCATAATTCTCCTCGTTGACCGCGCCGTTCGTCGTTCGCGCGCAATTGCACGCGTCCCAGAGTAAACACTACGAGCAACTTGCGCAGCGTGGATGCGTCGAATCCCCAGAGACGCGAGGAACTCGCGGCAAACGAATTCTCGGGCCGGTAACCGGCGTCGGCAAACAGCACACGCTGGTGCGAGCCTTTGGCTTGCAGTTGTGCATCGACATGGCGTGCGGCTGCTGACAGCATTTGATCAGAGGTCTGATACCACTCGCGCGAAATAGAAATCAGCCGCGCGCGTAAGCCCTTATCGTTTATTTTCGGGGCGCCGCCTTCGGGCGCATAAAACCGTTTAGCCAGCGCCCGCATGAAAAGATCGTTCGCCGATTTGTCCGACAGAATTGGATAGTAACCCGTTATCACCACGTGAGCGTTAGGAAAGACGTTGGTGATCCGGGTGAGCAATGCTTCGACCGGCGGTCCGCATTTCGCGTGAGCTAATTCGCGAATACTGTCCGGCGTATTCGCGGCGTTTAAAAGCCGTCGAGAATCGAGGTCATTGATGCATCCGTCGACGATTATGAGATCGACAGTGAAGGGATCAGCATACATCTTGTACGCATGATCAAGTTGGCCGTAGACCGTCGGATAGGCGCGACTCAGTTCACCGTTGAGATCGGCGAAGGACACGGGCTCAGATTGATTGGGCGTGCCGATCAAGGCGCCAGAATGCGCTTCGATGCGCTCGCGAACTTCTCGGCCCGTTGTCTGTTGCAACCAGCGCTTTATCAGAAACCAGGCCTTATGTTCGTCCTTAAGGCCCTGTCCCCATGAGATCGAATCACCCAGCACCAGCAGGTTCAGCGGGCGATCAGTCTTTCGTGGTGAGGGTGGTTGAGTAGTTTGGGCTCGTGTGGAGGAACCAAGCAGGAGCAGCGCCGCGATCGCGGCGAGCGCGAAACGTTTCGCAAGGGGAAGGTGGGCCATCATCCGAGAAGACGAATTGTAACCCAGAGAAGTTTCACGCGACTACCGCGAGAGTTTATCGATGCAATAAGCGGCTGAGGAAATCGCGCAGCAGATTGATCGATACCTGCGCCCGATAGTCGCGAGTCGAACGAATGTCATCGATCGGAGAAATCTCTTTAACCAGGGACGAAACTGCCACTTCGATTATTTCGTCATTCAGCGGCTGGCTCAGCACAGCGCTTTCAGTTTCAAAGCAACGCAACGGAATGGGAGCGACGCTGCCCAGCGCAATGCGAATGTGCGAGATTCGACCCTCGGCTATTTGCCCAGTTCCGGCAAAGCAGATTTTTGAGATCGCCTGCGCCTTGCGCGTGCCGACCTTGCGATAATAGTGCGTCAGGCCTTTTGTCGTTCGCGGCAGGCGAATCGCGCGCAGCAACTCATCAGGACGAATATCCATCTGCTTATAACCGCGATGAAAGGTCGAATACGCAACTCGTCGTTTACCTGACTTGGAAATCAACTCGAGTTCAGCATCGTAAGCGAGCAGCGCTGGAGGAGAATCAGCCGCCGGTGAAGCGTTCACAATATTGCCGCCGAGCGTGCCGCGATTTTGAATCGCGATGCCGCCTGTTTCGCGCGCGGCTTCGCACAGCATCGGAAACTCGGTTTGCAGCAACGGATGGTTCTGAACTTCTGTATAGGTGGTCAGTGCGCCGAGTATCACCTGCTCGTCAGTGACTTCGATGCCTCGCAGTTCCTTGAGATTCCAAATGTTGACGTAGTTCCGATGCGACAGCTTGCCGGCTTCGAGCAGTACCATCAGATCGGTGCCGCCGGCAAAAGGTTTCCAGGGATCTTTGGCTTGCGTGAGGGCCTCAAGAGCTTCGTCGAGATTTGCTGGTGAGATAAGCTGATAAGAAGGAACGTAAGCTCTCATTTGGATTTTTTACTATCACCCTGCGCGCTCTTGGTAACATCCTTCTTCTTGCGTTCGGGCTGTGTTTCTATCTTCGCAGTGCCGAGTAAGAGGCAGAGGTCTCTTAACTCGGAAACGAGCTTCAGTCTGGCGGTTACAGCTTCCGCGGACATATCAATCTTGGGCATCTGACTCCTCCAACAGCGCGGCAATGTCAGCGATGTCCTGCCCGCCACAAAGGGCATACTCAATTTTCTCACTGTCTAGCGTGTCGATCAGGGTTCTCAGTTCATCGTAAAGTTTGGGCATCAGTCTATTGCTCACACGCCCTCACCACGGACTCGAAAATCTTCATGTACCCGGTACAGCGGCAGAGATTCCCCGCCAAGCCGTGGCGAATCTCCGCTTCGGTTGGGTTGGGATGTTTCTCGAGCAGATTGACGGCAGCGATGATCATTCCCGGAGTGCAGATCCCACATTGCGCGCCGCCGTGTTGGATGAATGCCTGCTGTACTGCGTGGAGTTGTGATTCGCTCGGCGCGACGCCTTCGATTGTTTTGAGCACGCAACCCGCTACTTGGGCCACTGGTACCAAACAACTGTTGACTATCTGCCCGTCAATCGTGATTGTGCACGCGCCGCACTCACCTTCGCCACAACCTTCTTTGGTGCCGGTTAGCCCCAGCTCATTGCGTAACACGTCAAGCAGGCGCTCCATCGGAAACGCCTTTAGCGTCTGCGATCGACCATTGACCTTGCAGTTGATTTCGATCTTCTCTGTCACGTTTGATCGCCCAGACAACGACTTGCGAATCGAGAACGAAGGATATCACGAAGCTGATCAGGAACGGCCGCGATGTCACCCTCGCGAAAGGATTATCGATTTCGGTAAGCGGCGACGAGGTGGTTGTGATGGTCAAAAGCCTGCACCACGAGATGAAGTCGCGTCTTGGTTTTTTCGACTGTAATGTTGGTAGGGGGCACATTACCGTTCTTGGCCATGATTGATCGGTACGGCCAGCCATTGACTAACACATCGACGCGAAAGATCCTGTTGTGTGTTTGCGCGCGCGTCGCGGTCGAGCTCGCGGCAATCTTGTAAACGCGACGCTTGCCTTCGACAACGGTAAGAGAATATGTGGGTTTGGTTCTTAGATGACGCACCGCTTCTGCGATCAAATCGTCATTGCGCCCGATCAGATCCAGCTTCGTCATGTAGTGCCGCTGGTTTGGCGTAATTCCCAATTCTTCCAGCGGTCGTCCTTCTCTTTCTCCGACACGAATGCTGCGGCGAATCGCAATGCGCACACTGGTGTCTCTGGGCAAAGACTTGAACGGACTCCTGGAAACGCGGCGAGAGTTTTTCACCAATTCGTCGAACTCCCAGACATTGGCGCCGCCAGCGCCCGTGTTATCGCTAGTGCCCAAAACTTCTCCGACTTCATTGTCCTGAAAGCCGGCCGCGAACATGTCAGTCGTGCTGTACGACAGCGCGTCTGTTATCAACAGGACCGGGCCGTAGTACACCTGCCCGATGTCATTGCACATTTCATCCGACGTTAGCGGAAAGCCCATCGAGTACGTCGCGCCGGTTACCACCGCTTCGCTGATCGAATCTGCCCAACGCCCCAAGCCCATTTCTTTAGGCGCGGTTCGGCAAATCTCCAGATTAAGTGGCGTGTTGATGAACTCGAACAGCTCAGGTTTTATCCGTCGTGGCGTGAATAGCTGAAGCAAGCGTTCACCGGCACGAATTCGGCCGCCGGGGTTTCCGCGCACGTCGATAATCAGTCCGTCCTGAGGGAACCCTTCGGCGGTGATGACTCGTTTGAACTCTTTGACAAAGGGGCGATGATCACCCACCTCGAAGTCGAACAAACGGATATAACCTACCTTCTGTTCACCAAGGTCCCTTAAGCGCACAGTTCGCACCTGGCTATAGAAGACATTCTCGAAGCCTTTATGCTCGGGGATATCGCGCGGCGCGAACATCTCACGGCGCACCTGGTTGATCTTTGTCTTCTGAATATCCACCGAAGCCCGCTTGTAACGCGACTTCTTTGGCCGCGGTGTCGCCAGGGTGCGATAAACGAGCCAATGTTGTCTTAGTGTGCGCACCTTTCGTTTGAGATCACGAAACGTGATGTCTACCCACTCTTCATCCGGTGGCAGTGACGTGCTGAGGGGCCGGATCGTGAGACTATCGAGCCCCCGAGCAAAGCGGGCGTCGACGTTGCTGCCCGATTGGATCTCACCATTTATTTCAATGGCGCGGCGCACCGGAATCCCATTCCAATAAAGGAGCTCAACACCGGGCTTGAATGCCGCAGCTTCGCGGCGAGACTTGTGGTCAGAATTGAATTGTCTGGTGGCAATGCGCGAAACCAGAAACTTTTCTACTCGATTGCCCTGGCGATCGGTGTCGAAGTATTGCTCAACGAGGAAGGGTAGGAACGCCACTCGATTTCCAAACGGGCTTGGCAATAAATATCGAGTGTGAATGTCGCGCAATGAGGCGAAGATTTCCAGCAGTCGCTTGTGAAACTGCATTTCGTCTTCCATGCGGTGCTTCGTTTCCAGCCGATATTTGAGGAGCTTAAGACGTTGGATAGGATCAATGGCATGCATCGCGCGCTTGAGCGGAAGATGCACATAGTTCATCTCCAAAAGCAGAATTACCTGATCAAGAATCCGCAGTCGCTCGCGCCTGGTTAAGCCGCGACGCTCTTGCGCCTGTCTTAAGAAGCGCGACAAGCGGATCGGTCTTTCGGCGCTCGCCGCCGCTTCCAGATCGGCTCTGGCACCGAGCTCTCGCTCAGCCACGACTTCCTCCGTGTGTGGTGGGGATAACGTCAGACAAGGTTTTGTGCTTGAGGATTACACGCAGGTGCTGTGCTCCGACGAAGGGCCGACACAGCGCACCTGCGTGTAAATTTAGGTGAGTCGCAATTCCTACTTCTTAGCGGCTTTCTTCTTAGCGGCTTTCTTTTTGCCTTTGCCTTTCTTTCCGCCCTTTCCACTGCCGCCGGGATCGTCTGGAGTACCGTAGAGAATCGTGCTAGGGAACGTCATGATTGTCTCTCCTTTTCTGAGCTGATGGATTTAATTGGCGCCAGCCCTGATTTGCGTGAGTTGCTGGCGATACGCCTGAATGTCAGGTCTCTTGAGATAGCTCTCATAAGCTTCAGCGCCCCACTTCTGTTGGAGGGCACTGCACGCCTGCTCGGCGCGCGCTGCGTAATCCTGTGCCGTCGACTTGTTGCCGGTCAGGTCACTGGCGCGAGCAGCAATCAGTAGCGCGCGCCATTCTGAATCTTTCTGGCCTGATTGTCCAAATATTTTTTGTGCCTCGAGCGCCGTTTGCAACGCAGCGGCGGCATCTTTGCCGGCCAGCATAGCGCCTGCCAATGCCAGTTGCGCTCCAGTTATCTGGGATCGCGACTTTAAGTTTTGGGCCATCGCCAGTGCTTCTTCGCAAAGTTTTCGGCCTTGAGGTGCGGCACCTGAAAATGCCTGCGCCAGACCCATCGTGTATTTTGCTTGAAGTGCCACGTCCGGAAACTTGTCGCTTACATCGAGCGCGAGCTGCGCCTCTTTCTTGGCGTCGGCATATTGAAGCTGGCACAACGCATTTTGGGCGCGCACCAAGTGCACCCACGCAATGACCGTTTTGAGTTGCGATTCTGGCTTTGTCGCAATCGCCAAAGCAGCATCGAGCGCCGAGCGCGCCTCATCAAAACGGCCCAACTGCCCGAGAAATCTGGCGCGGTTCATCTGATCGAAAGCCTTGCCGCGCTCCGAACTTCGTTGCTCATCGATCGTGAGCTTCTCATCCAGCTGGGCCAGGGCTTCCGGGTACTTCTCTTGATTGGTGCCGGTAAGAAGCGCCAGGTTCATGTGCGAATCAGCAATCCCCGATTGATCTCCACCGTCCTTTGCCAACTCACTCTGTTGCTGAAAGAGCTTCAGTGCAGTTTCATCTTCGCCCTTGTCCTGATAGGCGCGCCCCAGCAGGGTTAACGCCAGTGAAGTATCACGCCGGTAACCATTGTTCTGATAAAAATCGAGTGCCTGCTTCAACTCGCTGATGGCCGTGTCATTGTCACTCTTTTGGTAACTAAGACGGCCCAGCGAAAGATGCGCGCGCATCTCGCCGGTCTTCGAATTGGCGCGGCGCGCTAAATCGAGTGCCTGCTGAAAATAATTTCCGGCGTCATCAAAATCCCCGTTACTGAGAAAAGCCAATCCGAGATCGATTAGCCCGTTAACCGCGACACTCTTGATGTCGCTATTCTGCGCGATACTAATCGCGTCGGTGGCAAGTTTTTTTGCCCCCTCGACGTTGCCTTCGTCACGATATACCAGACTCAACTCAAGCTCTGTCCGGGTCATCTGATAATTGTTGGCCTGACTCTTCGACATCTCCAGCGCCTTCTCAAACTGCGCTTTTGCTTCCGGCAGTTTGCCGGCTCCATAAAACAACACGCCGCGCTGGAACATTACTTCAACCTGCCCCTCGTTGTTGCTCAAAACCTGATAAGTTTTTTCGGCGTTGTCGAAAGCAGCTTCGGCATTCTTCTGATCGTCTTTTTTCTGATTGCGCCGGCGCGCATAAGCAATCCCAAGATGCAGGAATCCGCCCGCGGCTTGCGCATCCTTGGGTGTTCCAAGCAAATAGTTTTCTATAGCCTTGTCGAGTTGGTCGTTTCGCTCGTAGGCCCGACCGAGATCAACATAAGCATTCGCCCTCTCGCCGGTCGTCGCTTGATCGAGAAGTTTCTGGTAGGCGCTGATGGCGGCGGGAAAGTTTCGCGTCGCGGTTGCATTGATTGCGTCAAGGCGCAGTTTGTCAGCATTTGCCAGAGCGCGGCGATCGGACAACTGACTGGCGAGATTCAATTCGTAGAGCGCTCGCTCAGTATTGTTGATTTCAAGATAAGCTTCCGCCAGGCGCGCGTGTGCCGGCGCATAATCCGAATCCAAATCGACCGCCTGCTTCAGGGCTTTGCTTGCTTGAAAGTAAGTAGCGGCGTTAATCGCATCCACGCCTTTATCGTAGAAACTCTTCGCTGATGGATTAGGTTCATAGGGGTTCGCGCGCCACAACCGCATACCTAACCAGAGAGCCGCGATCACAACCGGAATCGCCACGACACCAATTCGGACCCACTTGTTTTGCCACGCGCTCTGAACCCTATTGGCTACGCCCACTTTGGAAGGCGCTCGCGTCGCGCTGGGCAGCAGTTCTGTGGCTCCGGAAAGTGTCGCCCTCAACCCGCGTAGATCACCGAGAATCTCGTCAGCGGTCTGATACCGATCAGCCGGTTCTTTGGCCATCGCCTTAAGAATGATCTGCTCGAGACCTTTCGGAATTCCGGGGTTCACTTCCGAAGGTTTTCGTGGATCGACCTGAAGGACCTTCGAAGAGATTTCAATCTTGCTGCTGCCGGAAAACGGTGGCTTGCCCGCCGCGCCCTCATAAAGCATCACGCCAAACGAGAACAGGTCGCTGCGGGTATCGATCGGCTGTCCCTTCAACTGCTCGGGCGACATATAGGCGACGGTGCCGACGATGTATCCTTCTTCGGTGAGTTGCGTGACGGTCTTCGCTTCCGGGCCTACCGATTGTTCAGGTTGGGCCACCCGAGCCAGTCCGAAATCCAAAACTTTGACTTGTCCCCGAGGCGTGATGATTACGTTTTGCGGCTTAATGTCACGATGGATGACACCGCGCGTGTGCGCTTCGGAAAGCGCTTCACCAACCTGGAGTCCGATGTCGATGACTTCGTCGGGCGTGAGCGGCGACTCCAGCAATCGGGCCGCGAGCGTCTCGCCCTCGATGTACTGCATGACGATGAAAACGGCATCGCCGTCTTCGTTGACTTCGTGAATCGCGCAGATGTTCGGATGATCGAGCGTAGCGGCCGCGCGAGCTTCGCGAAACAGGCGTTTGCGCGCGTGTGCGTCGTCGATCGATTTCGCCGGCAGCATCTTGATCGCGACCTTGCGCTCGAGTTTCGTGTCATGCGCCAGGAATACTTCGCCCATACCGCCCGCGCCGAGCTTCTCGATGATTCGGTAATGAGAAACTTGTTGTGCAGCCAATCAGACCACCTCGCGGCGACAGAACGATTCGTGAGGGGTGCAACTCATTTTCGTCGGATTGTTTTGAATCGATTGAAACTCAGCCACGCTGTCACGCGATCGATGATGATCTGGTTTCTACTCTGAAGCACTATCAAAGTCAATTAGTGTTTTATCAGAGAAGATTGATGGTCGGCCCATCATTGGCAGATATTTTTGTAGCAGCGCTTATGTCACGTGAAGTCAACCGGGAGGAAGACTAAGACGCGGCGGATTTCCCGACAGCCAACTTATCCATCACTGCCTCAGGCATCAACGGAATGCGATTGAAGGCGGTCCCGGTGGCATTCTGGATGGCATTGAGGATTGCCGGCCCGGGGCCGTCCATCGGCAACTCGCCGATGCCCTTCGCGCCACCCGGGCCGAAAGCGTAAGGGTTCTCTTCAAAGTAGACGCGAATCGGGGGCAGGTCCGCCGCCGTGGGCATGATGTAGTTGGTCATCTGGCCGTTCTGCATGCGGCCGTTTTGCCAGACAACATTTTCGTAGAGGGTGTAGCCGATTGCTTGCGCGACGCCCCCTTCGATTTGACCCGCGGCCAGGACCGGATTGATGACACGACCGACTTCCTGCACTGCGACAAAGTCATTGACGTGCACTTCGTAAGTGAGCGGGTCGTAGGTGACCTCGGCAACATAGACCGCCCAGGCAAATGCGCCATACGCATCGCCTTCATACTTCTCATCGTCCCAACGAATTCCCGGTGGCGGTTGGTACTGACTTGATGATTTGAGCGCGCCGAACCTGGCAATGTAGTCGGCGCAGGCCCGCTGAAAATCAGACTGAGTGAATCGATCTTTAAGCAGGCCGCTGCCGACCAGCGTCTGTTTCAATCCCAGCACGGCCGACTCGACTAGCTTGCCGACGATCATAGTCGTGCGAGACGCGACCGTTGGTCCGCTGTTGGGAACGTTGCCGGTGTCGGGCTGAACAACTTCGATCAGATCGTAGTCAATGCCCAGCGCCTCTGAGGCGATCTGTGCAAAGATCGTGTTCGTGCCCTGACCAATCTCGGTGCTGGCCGCGAGAATCTTCACCCGTCCCTCGACAGTTGCTTCAGCGCCGACGACTGATTGCAAATAGACTTCGCCCGATCCCGTGAATCCCGCACCGTGCATGAACGTCGCAAAGCCGATGCCTTTCCTCGGAGCGCCGACATCCTGTCGGCGGTTCGCAGGCATCCTGCCTGCGCGTTCGTTTTCTTTCGCGAACCTCTCCCTCTTCGCCTGATAATCAGTCAATTCAAAAGCGCGCTTCATCAGGCCTTCGAGATCGACCTTTTCGCGAATCACCTGATTCGTCGCGGTTGTTTCGCCTTCCTTGATGAAATTGCGCCGCCGAAACTCTTCTGGTGTCAGGCCGATGGCTTTGGCAACTTTGTCCATGTGCAGTTCCAGACCAAAGATGCTCTGGGGCGCGCCGAAGCCGCGAAACGCGCCATGCGGCGGCACGTTAGTAGCAACTGCCTGGCTGTGAATGCGCACGTTCGGACAGAAGTAGGGACCCGCTGCGTGAATTGTGCCGCGCGACAGGACCACTGGCGACAGAGTGCAATACGCGCCGCCGTCGATCGCAAAATTGATCTCCATCGCCAGCAGCTTTCCATCTTTCGTGACGGCGGTCTTGTGTCGCGTGCGCGATGGATGACGTTTCGTCGTGGCGACCATGTCTTCGGCGCGGTCATAGATCATCTTTACAGGCTTGCCGGATTTCCACGCGAGCAGCGCCGCGTGACCTGAAATCATCGACGGGTACTCTTCTTTGCCGCCGAAGCCGCCACCAGTCTCGGTTTGGATTACGCGAATCTTTTCTTCCGACAATCCAAACAGCTTTATCAGCGCTTTGTGCACGTAGTACGGGCACTGCATCGATCCCCAAACGGTTACACCGTCGTTAGCGTTCGCGATCGCAATTGCGCCGTTCGGCTCGATGTAGAGTTGCTCCTGAGCGCCGGTTTCGTATTCGCCCTCGACAATGATATCCGCGCGCGCCCAAGCGTCGTCGACGTTCCCTTTGTTCACGAGAAACTTCTTGAAGATATTGTCTTCGCCCCAAATGATCTCTTTCTGCGCCAGTGAGTCTTCCAAAGAAAAAATCGCGGGCAGTTCCTCATAATCGATGCGCACGTGGCGACGAGCTTCTTCGAGCAAGTACTTGTCGTGATGAGCGAGCAGGAGGATCGGTTCTTCAGGATGATTGATGATTTCGTCAGCCAGGTATGGCTGGTCGTTCAGAATTAGCGCAACATAGTTCTCGCCGGGAATATCTTTGGCCGTGACGATCGTGAATTCATCCCAGGGCACGTCGCCTTCAAACGAGATGTTCTTGATGCGGCCGCGCGCAATCGAGCTGCGCACAGTCACGCCGTGCAGCATCCCGTCAAATTTCAGATCATCAACATAGAGTGCCGCGCCGGTAACTTTCTTCCGACCTTCTTTGCGGGGAATGGGTTTACCGACGAGAGTCATGAAGGGATATTAACCGCAGATTAACGCAGATGGTCGCTGATAAGAGCGAACGCGCACGGACATTCCTGGCTTTTATCCGTGCAATCCGCGGTTCGTTTTACTAAATTTCCACGGGCACATGCGACACCGCCGACTCGTCACGCGTATGCGTCGTCTCGGCTTTATGTGTGATCCGGGTTGGATAACTTCCGCTCCAACAAGCGACGCACGATTCGTCCGCGGGCAGACCGGTCGCCTGCTGCATTCCTTCCATTGATAGATAGCCAAGCGAATCCGCGCCAATGAAATCGCGAATGCCTTCGATCGAATAGTTGGCCGCGATTAATTCAGATTTGCTCGGCGTGTCGACACCGTAATAGCACGGGCTGATCGTCGGCGGACACGAAATGCGCACATGAATTTCTTTCGCGCCGGCTTCACGCACCATGCGCACGATCTTCTTCGAAGTCGTTCCGCGCACGATCGAATCGTCAATCAAAACGATTCGTTTGCCTTCGATTAAATGACGAACCGGATTCAGCTTGATGCGCACGCCGAAAGATCTGATCGACTGTCGCGGCTCAATAAACGTGCGTCCAACGTAGTGGTTCCGCACGAGGCCGAAGCGAAACGGCAATCCGCTTTCGGCTGAATAACCAATCGCGGCCGGCACGCCAGAGTCCGGAACGGGAACGACGATGTCAGCATCGGCAGGCTGTTCGATCGCGAGTTGCTGGCCCATTTTGTGTCGCGAACGGTTCACCGATTGACCGAAGATCATCGAGTCAGGTCGCGAGAAGTAAACATGCTCGAACATGCACATCGAGTGTTTCTGCGGCCGGAGCGGATGCGACGAGCGCAAACCATCTTCGTTGATGATGATCATTTCGCCGGGTTCGACGTCGCGGATATATTTCGCGTCGATGAGATCGAACGCGCAGGTTTCGGAAGCGACTACGTAGGAATCTCCGAGCCTTCCGAGGGCTAACGGCCGGAAGCCGCGCGGATCGCGAATCGCAATCAACTCGCGCGGCGTGAGAAATAGCATCGAGAAGGCGCCTTCTGTATCGCGCAGAACTTCCGGAATTGCTTCGCTCACACTGGAAGTGCGCGATCGGGCGACGCCATGCAGCACAACCTCAGTGTCGGAGGTTGAAGAAAAAATCGCGCCTTCGCGTTCCAACCGCTTGCGCTCTTCGCCGGCGAAAGGCAGGTTGCCGTTGTGACAAACCGCGATCTGTCCGTGTTGACAAGTTACCGAGAACGGTTGGCATTCGCGAATCGAAACTTCACCCGCAGTGGAATAGCGAACGTGTCCAATGGCGCTCGTGCCCTGTAAGCGATCCAGCCGCGCCTCGCCGAAAACTTCCGACACGTAACCCATGTCGCGTTCGGAAACCAATTGCTCGCCTTTCGACACGACAATGCCGCACGATTCCTGACCTCGATGTTGCAACGCGTACATGCCGAGGTAGGTCAGGCGCGCGGCTTCCGCGTGACCATAAATTCCGAAGACACCGCATTCTTCGTGTAGCTTGTCATCCAGCGGGTTGAGCATGCGCGATGATTATAGCGACTCGCGTGATTTTCGACTATCACGCGCACGCGCGACAAACATCTTCGATTGCGATATAAATTTGTCGGCTACATCGAGAGGACCGAGCTGAATGACGAAAAAAGTATTTGCAGGTTCCACCGCCGTGGCAACGGGATTGATCGCGTTCGCCGCAACGGTGGCGTTCTTTGGCAATTCAGCGCGAGCCAACGCGGCGGGCGGCGATGCGGCGGGAACTTACAATAGTAAATGCGCGACGTGTCATGGACGCGACGGCCGATCGAAAACTCTGCGCGGACGACGAACGCATGCGCGCGATCTCACGAACGGTGATTGGCAGAATGATGTTTCCGATGAGCGCATCTTTAATTCGATCAGCAACGGGAAAGGCAAAATGCCCACCTTTAAGAAGTCGCTCACAGAAAACCAAATCGATGAACTCGTGAGGTATGTGAGACGCCTGCGCAAGTAATTGAAGTGGACGAAAAGCAACCGGCAATTCGGATCATCCAGATCATTCTTGCATTCGCCTTGCTCGGCGCGTTGGTGTTCGCCGGCTGGCGCATCTATCGTCGCTTGCCGAATGAGTCGACCGTGTCGCGAATAGATGGCCCGCCATCGCAGGTCACGATCGTGCTGCAGAATCCCGCGATCGCGGATAGCACGAGGCTGGAACTTTATCCGATGGATTTCGTGGCTACTCAACGCGAGTTCATCATGAACGGGCGCCCGGGCAGAAGTTTCGAAGAATTTCTCGCCGCGCGGCTGAAAACACTTTCACCTACGCGCGCGCGCTTCGATCAAAGTGGCCGCGCCTTCACCCAGCTCGGTGCGGGGCAGTGGTGGTTGAGGGCGACGACGACCGGCGCGAACGGTGAACTGACGGAATGGCGGCTGCCGCTCACGATTTCACCGCGAGCGATGACCATTGAGCTGTCCGCGGATAACGCTTACGAGCGGACGAAGAAGTTTTGAAGCAGAGGTTAGAGGCTAGAGGTAAGAGGTTAGAACGCACGAATAGACGTTCAGGTGGTTCTCAAGGCGTAAGGTCAGATGAATCGAGAATTTGGCGAAACCTTCTGACCTCCGATCTCTAACCTCTGACCTCTCGTTTATGAAAGCACTCCGTTACGAAAATCAAAAACTTACCGTCGCCGACATCGCGAAGCCCCGCGTTGATGGCGAAGCTCTGGTCCGTGTGACGCTGTCCGGAATCTGCAACACTGATCTGGAAATCGCACGCGGTTATGCCGGATTTGAAGGGACGCTAGGTCATGAGTTCGTCGGTGTGATTGAAGAAGTGTCAGAAGCCCGGCCGCCTGGGGCAACTACCGAAAGAGAATCCTCCCTAACGGTCGGGCTTCTGACACCCGGCCAGCGCGTGGTCGGTGAAATCAACGCGGGATGTGGCACGTGCGTGCTTTGCCGCGCGGGCGACTCGCGTCATTGCGCCAATCGCACTGTGCTGGGAATCGTCGGTCGCGACGGCGCGCATGCCGAGTTTCTCAAACTCCCATTAAAAAATCTTTTTCCCGTACCCGATGAAGTGTCAGATGAACGCGCCGTCTTCACCGAGCCACTGGCCGCGGCGTGTGGCATTCTCGAACGTGCGGACATCGGTACAGAAACGAGGGTAGCGGTAATCGGCGATGGGAAACTCGGTCTGCTTTGCGCTCAGGTTGTTGCAACGGCGGCCCCCGACATTACTCTGGTGGGTAAGCACGAGAACAAACTGAGCATCGCGCGGAGTCGCGGAATTGAGACCAGAACCATCAGCGATGCGAACCCGCTCACACACAAATTCGATGTGGTCGTGGAAGCTTCCGGCTCAGCCGGCGGTTTTGAACTCGCGCTCGATCTGCTGCGCCCGCGCGGGGTGCTGGTTTTTAAATCTACTTTTCAAGGCGCGACTGAAATGAATGCCGCCCGAATCGTAGTTGACGAAATCAGCGTTGTCGGCTCGCGTTGCGGAAGCTTCGCGCCGGCGCTTCATCTGCTCAAAGCTAACCAGGTCGATGTTGAGAGCCTGATTTCCGACGAATTTCCATTGACCGAAGGCGTCCACGCCATGGCTCGTGCCGCCGAACCCGGTGTCTTGAAGGTTCTCCTTCGCGTCTGACTTCTAGTCCCTTCCGGTTTCGTTTATACTCTCCAAATCCTGCTCCCTTTGGCGTCAACCGATCGAACCAGTGCGCTGAATGCGACCCCGGATTCGAAACTCTAAGGCGGTGAAGTTATGTTCGAGTCGTTGAATCAAACTACCGATGGCGAAAAGATGATTCTGCGAAAGTTGCGCGTCTGGATTGCCGCGCTGGCCGCGGTTTGCGTGCTGGCCGGCATCGGCATTGGCGCAATTCTCGCCGGCCGGAGCGCGGTGGCGCAGAACGGATCGCAGATATCGCGTGCGCCGGACGCGCTCTCGGCCTCGTTCGTTGAGATCGCCCGAAGCGTCGAGCCGGCGGTCGTCAACATCGACACGATGCAGACCGCGGATTTAGAAACCGACAACGAGGATCGCACGGAGCGCCCGGCCAACCCACTCGACATGTTTCGTCGGCAGGCGCCCCGACCGACCCACGGGGTCGGTAGCGGCTTTATCATTGATCCTAAAGGATTCATCCTCACGAACAATCACGTGATCGAAGGCGCGACCAAAATCACCATCGGCTTACTCAGCGGCGATCGTTATCGCGCGAAAGTGATCGGCATCGACAAAGAAACTGATCTAGCGGTGCTCAAGATTGACGCCGCTCGCGAACTGCCGGTAATGAAGTTCGGCGATTCGAATGATGCGCAAGTCGGCGATTGGGTTTTAGCCATCGGCTCACCCTTTGGACTAGAGCAGACCGTGACCGCCGGAATTATCTCGAAAAAGGATCGGGACACGAGCAATTCAAGCTTCCAGCGTTTTCTGCAAACTGATGCGGCGATCAATCGGGGTAACAGCGGTGGTCCGCTGGTCAACATGCGCGGCGAAGCCATCGGCGTCAACTCGCAAATCGCGACGCTTACCGGCGACTACAACGGAATTGGTTTCGCGTTACCCGCGAATGAAGCCAAGTTCGTCGCCGAACAAATTCTCGGACGTGGCCGAGTGCAGCGCGGCTTCCTCGGCGTAACGCTTGAGTCAGTGCGCGCAGAGTTCGCGCGCGTATATCACTTGCCGGACGCAAAGGGCGCGATCGTCGCGGATATTCAACCGGAAAGAAATGGTCAAACGACTCCGGCTGCGAAAGCGGGCCTGCAAGTCAACGACATCATTACTGAGTTCAACGGGCAGGTGGTGCAGGACTCGAACGACCTGATCGCGAGAGTCGCCGGCACAAATGTAGGGCAGACGGTGTCCCTCACGGTTCTTCGTGACGTGGACGGGAAACTTGATAAGCGCACATTGACCGCGACGCTTGCCGATCGATCGGAATACCTGCAAGACGTTGACGCGTCACGAGACAAGGGCGACCCTGCCAAGAGCAACAGCGTGCGTTTAGGTTTGACGCTTGCCGAACTTACGCCGCAACTGGTTGCCGACAAACATCTGGACGGTTTGAAGGGTCTCTATGTTAAGGACGTGGATCCGAATGGGCTCGCGGCTGAAGTGCGACCGAATGAAGTTCAAGTGGGAGAAGTCATCACGCGAGTCAACCGGATGCCGGTGACGACGTTGGCAGAGTTCCAGCGCGTGATTGATTCGCTCAAGCCGGGCGACGCCGTGGTTCTCAACCTGTCTTCTTACTTCCGCCGCGAGGGTCGTCTGACCTCGCGCATTGTTCAGTTTACTTATCAGTGAGGAGGAACGGTGTAGGGTTTTGGGTGTCGGGTGTAGGTCGCGGATTTAATCTTCAATCGAAATTAGCGCTTCGGTGAAACAATTCCACTAACGCGTTAGGCGGCAAGCTCCTGGTGCTGAGAGTTGATTCGCCAAGGAACGAGTATTACTACACGCCAAACCCAACCCCCTACTCCCTCGCGATCATGGCTCAAGCGAAAAAAGCATTAGCAAAGAAGCAGCGTACTCATTCCGAATCGCGCACGCGCGCGAATACGTATCTCAATTATATCGGCGGCCTTTGGGTGCCCAGTCAAAGCGGCGAGTGGAGCGAGAATCGCAATCCTGCCGATACGCGTGATCTGATTGGACGCTTTCCAGTTTCGACGACCGAAGATGTTGACGCAGCCGTTGCGGCCGCGCGTGATGCGTTTGACGCTTGGCGATTGACTCCCGCCCCCAGGCGCGCCGAACTGATGTTTCGCGTCGGTGAAATCCTGATCCGCGACAAGCAAGAATACACTGCCGACATGACGCGGGAGATGGGTAAGGTCTTGAAGGAAGCGGGCGGTGACGTTCAGGAAGCGATCGATTGCACTTATTACGCGGCCGGGGAAGGTCGTCGTTTGCATGGCTTTACCACGCCGGCCGAGATGCCGAATAAATTCGCGATGTGCGTCCGCCAGCCGATGGGGCTTTGCGGGCTGATCACGCCCTGGAATTTTCCGATGGCGATCCCTTCGTGGAAGCTGATGCCCGCACTGGTTTGTGGCAACACGGTGGTCATGAAGCCCGCCGAAGATACACCGCTCTCAACCTACAACCTGGTCAAGGCTTGTGAAGAAGCCGGCATTCCTCCCGGCGTCGTCAATCTGGTGATGGGTCACGGATCGGTCGTCGGCGCCCGCCTCAGCGATCATCCCGCCGTGCGATTGATCTCGTTCACCGGTTCCACCGAAACCGGGCAACGAGTTGCGTCGGCGTGCGCGGAGCGAAACGCGATCTGTTCGCTCGAGATGGGCGGCAAGAACGCGATCATGGTGATGGAAGACGCGGACATCGATAATGCTGTCGAAGGCGCGATCTGGGGAGCCTTTGGTACTTCCGGTCAGCGCTGCACTGCTTCGTCCCGGTTGATCGTGCACAAGAAAGTTTACAAGAAATTCAATCAGCAGTTGGTCGAGCGAGCGAAGGCCCTACGCGTCGGCAACGGCGCAAATTCCAAAATCGATGTCGGTCCCGTCATCAACCAGGATGCGGTCGAGAAGATCATGAGCTATATCGACATCGGCCGGAACGAAGATGGCGCAACCCTCTCGTGCGGTGGGCGAAACCTAACCAAGGGCGATTTCGCGCACGGCTATTTTATTGAGCCAACCGTCTTCACTGACGTGACGCCGGACATGCGCATCGCCCAGGAAGAGATCTTCGGCCCCGTCACTTCGGTGATTCCGGCAAAGTCGCTCGACGAAGCGATCGAAATCGCGAACGGCGTGCAGTACGGTCTCTCGGCGGCGATCTACACCCAGGATGTGAACCGCGCGTTCCATGCGATGAATGATATCTACACCGGCATCTTCTATGTGAACGCTTCGACGATTGGTGCGGAAGTTCATTTGCCGTTCGGCGGCACCAAAGCGACGGGTAACGGCCATCGCGAAGCCGGCACCCAGGTGCTGGACATCTTTTCCGAATGGAAATCGGTTTACGTAGATTACAGCGGCAAGCTGCAACGGGCGCAGATCGATAACGCGAAGGCGATAGGGTAGGAGCGCCTCTGTTATGAAAGAAAAGCTACGCATCGATGAGGAGACTCATGGAGAGGGGCGTCAGAAGTTAACGGACGAGAATCGCGACGAACGCAAGAGACGCCTGGAGCAACTTTTCGCGGAGCGGGATCAAGCACGCAAGAACGAACCTATTGGTAGGCTGAACCGAGATGAGATTTATCGAGAGGCCAGTACATTTCCGGAAAGGAATGACGCAGGCTGACGAAAGCTCGCTCGTAGCGCCACTTTTGGTATTACAGTCCGGGTGCGAATTCGCACCCGTTTTGTTATTTTGAAGCTGTCATTCGCCAGTTGTCCGTAGTCCAGTTGCAAAGACGCCTTCGATGAGCGACCTACCACTGACAACTGACCAATGACCACGGACAAGATTCGCAACTTCTCGATCATCGCGCACATCGATCACGGCAAGTCGACGCTGGCTGATCGTCTGCTCGAATTGACTGGCGCGCTGTCGCAGCGCGAGATGTCCGAGCAGGTGCTGGACGACATGGATCTCGAACGCGAACGCGGCATTACGATCAAAGCGCATGCAGTACGACTGGATTACCAGGCGAATGACGGACAGAAGTATGTCCTAAATTTGATCGACACGCCGGGGCACGTCGACTTCTCGTACGAAGTGTCGCGTTCATTGTCTGCCTGCGAAGGTGCGCTGCTCGTAGTCGATGCGTCGCAAGGCGTCGAAGCGCAAACGCTCGCCAACACTTACCTCGCGATCGAAAACAATCTCGAACTGATTCCGGTCATTAATAAGATCGATTTGCCGGGCGCTGAACCCGAGAAGGCCATCCAAGAGATCGAGCACTTCATCGGGCTTGGCACGCACAACGCGGTGCTGACCAGCGCCAAGACCGGTCAAGGCGTGCATGAAGTTCTGGAAAGCATTGTGCGCGACGTGCCGCCGCCGAAGGGTGATCCCGAAGCGCCGTTGAAGGCTTTGATTTTCGATTCGTGGTACGACTCGTATCGCGGCGTGATCGTGCTTTTCCGCGTGATTGACGGCGTGATTCGGCCGGGGGTGAAGGCGCGATTCATGAGTACCGGTCGCGACTACTTGATTGACACGCTGGGCGTGAATCGGCCGCGACCGACGCCCATCGATCGACTTGGCCCGGGCGAGGTCGGCTTTCTGACCGCTTCCATCAAAGCCGTTGCCGACGTGCAAATCGGCGACACCGTCACCGAAAGCGCGCGACCGACGGACAAACCATTTCCCGGCTTTCAAAAAATTAAGCCGATGGTGTTCGCTGGTTTGTATCCGGTCGACGCTGATCAATACGAAGACCTGCGCGACGCGCTCGACAAATTGCGACTCAACGATGCGTCGTTCTTTTACGAGCCGGAGACGTCCGCGGCGCTCGGATTCGGATTTCGTTGCGGCTTTCTGGGACTCTTGCACATGGAGATTGTGCAGGAGCGACTTGAGCGCGAATTCAATCTTGACTTAATTACGACCGCGCCGAACGTGCGCTATCTCGTGACGACCACAGACGGAGTAACGACCGAGATTGATTCACCTGCCAAGATGCCTGATTCGGTCCGCATCGCGAGAATCGAGGAGCCCATGATTAAAGCGGTGATTCTCACGCCCGATGAATATCTGGGCGGTATTCTGCCGCTGCTGGAAGAGAAGCGTGGGACGCAAAGAGGCTTTGAATACATCGCGGCAAATCGCGTGATGCTCACGTACGAATTGCCCTTGAATGAAATCATGCTCGACTTCTATGATCGTCTGAAGTCGGTTTCGCGCGGCTATGCGTCACTCGATTACGAGTTCATCGATTACCGCGAAAGCGATCTGGTGAAGCTCGACATTCTTGTCGCTGGTGAACCGGTCGATGCGCTCTCGCTGATTCTGCATCGCGAAACATCGCAGACTCGCGGGCGCGCACTCGCCGAGAAGATGAAGCAACTCATCCCGCGGCAACTGTTCGAGGTCCCGATTCAGGCTGCGATCGGCAACAAAGTCATCGCCCGTGAAACCGTAAAAGCGCTCGGCAAGAACGTCCTTGCCAAGTGCTACGGCGGCGACATCACGCGCAAACGCAAACTGCTTGAGAAGCAGAAGGAAGGCAAGAAGCGCATGAAGAAAGTCGGTCGCGTGGACATTCCGCAAGAGGCTTTTCTCGCAGTCTTGAAGGTGAATGAGTAAACGCGCGCAGCAATCGACGGGGACGCCTGAGGTCAGAACCTCAGTTATTCAAAACCGCTAAAGAACCAAAACTCAAATGAAGCGCGTTACGATCTTTTGTGATGGCTCGAGCCTCGGCAATGGCCGCGATGCGGCGCGCGCCGCCGCCGTCGCACTGCTGGGGTTCAGAGGTCTGTGGCGAGCGTTCGGCACGTATTTGGGTCAGGCTACCAATCAGCAGGCCGAGATCGCCGCTGCGGCATTAGGACTCGAGGCTTTGAAAGAACCATGTGCCGTTCGGGTGCACACGGATTCGCGCTATGTAATCGAAACGATGAAAGGGAATTTTCGTCGTAAGACGAACCACGATTGGTGGAAGCGCCTCGATGAAGCGAAAGCACGTCATCAGGTGGAATGGGAGTGGTCACAGGGCCATGTCGGTCATGTGATCCAGGAAGCCGCTGATCGTGCCGCGCGAAAGATCGCCGCCCTCGGTCACGTTGAACCGGCCGTACTTCAGGACGCGGTCGACAAGATCGGCGTCATTGAACCAGAAGAAGAAGTCAGCGAACCGGATCTGTTTTGAATCTGACCATGCCGCTGAAGCCGCGGGTCTTAATTCTCGCTTTCCTCAGTAGACGCTCCTATAATCAGGCAACCGGCAACTCAATCGTCACTTCTCAGTCGAGGACATCGTGTCAAGACGTCTGACATTTCCAATCATGCGGTCGTGCCTTCTGACGATGATGGCATTGTGGGTTGGTGCGGAAGGAGCGGCCCAGCCCGGTGGGCGCGGTTGGGAATGGCAGAACCCTCTGCCGCAGGGCAATTCGATCAACTGCATTCGCTTCGCGCCGGACAAGTTGCATGGTTGGGCAGTGGGCACTGACGGCGTAATCCTTCGCACAGATGACGGAGGTTTCAGTTGGGAGGCGCAGACAGTCGGAAAAGCAATCGGGCTCAATGCGCTCTACGTTTTTGATCGTCGGCGTGCTTTCGTTGCAGGCGCTCGCGGCACGATTCTCTCAACTCGCAACGGCGGAGAGCGTTGGATCGAGGTTAAGACTCCGACGAAAGATCATCTTTATTCGATCACTTTCGCGCGTGATGATCCGAAGCACGGTTGGGCGGTGGGCACCTATGGAACGGTGCTCACAACCGCGGATGGCGGGGTAACTTGGCAGGCCCAGCAAATCGCGACTCCTTCGCACCTTTTTGCGGTCGCGTTCGTTAACATAAACTTTCGAGTGCTTGCGGCGGAGCGCGGCATGTTCCTGCGAACAAATGCTCTCGGCCACCTTTGGAACGCATCTGTGCGGTTTGGTTACTTCTCTTGCT
>JACXTT010002171.1_pt1 | contig 31473 bp, 27 predicted proteins | sample 9270951 | NCBI WGS metagenome assembly JACXTT01 (sample SAMN15532306, study PRJNA645909) | rock metagenome | isolation source: weathered quartz diorite | place: Puerto Rico | collected 2017-06-21
GAGCTGGAAACGATTTTTTCCTTAGCTTGTCCCCCCCGGACGTGACCTTCAGGGGCAAAATCTGCCATAATCCCTGGAAAAATGCCAAGTCCTGAGGGTCAGCAGATCTTGACCTTTAGAGAGTTTTCATCAAACTCGACACCAGTGCGACCAGCATTCGGTCCGCTGGTACCCACGTCTTGACACAAGCGTAGAAACAATTAGCCGGTGTGAATAATCTTCATGGGTTCTTCACAACGGTATGGTCGCCGATCAGCGACGGACCCAGCGGATGGGCCCGCGTTGTTCGCCGCTGCCGACGCCGCCGCGTGCAGCGTCAAGCCAGGACGGCGTCCACGACAGTTGTGAATCCACTCTTTACTATTGACCTCGGGGAGCGACGGCCGCTTGACCGGCTGAAACGCCCAGTGCGACTTCTTGGCGTCGCCGGTCTGGGCGACGGATGAGAAAGCAGCGGCCCACCACAAGATCATGCTGCACAAAATCATTCGCCACATGAACGCCTCGCGAAAACGGGCCGAGGAACCTTGGCATATCGTAGCAGAGTCACGGCGACTGTGCTACGATATCCGGCATGACGATGCCATTCCTCAATTTACTGCAGGAATCTTTCGCGAAGCATGCGTCGCGGCGGGCGGTCTCGAATCCCGACATGACCGTCCTATACGACGAGATTCGAGGAATTGCGCGCACCTACGCCGCCCGGTTGCAAGAGATGGGCGTCAAGTTTGGCGACCGTGTTGCCCTGTGCACCTCGAACAAGCGTGCGTTCCTTTGTTATTTCCTTGGCGCACTCTATGCGGGCGGGGTTGTGTTGCCCCTGAATCATCGCTTCACACCGGATGAACTGCGTTTTTTCTTGACCGACAGTGGCGCAAAAGTCGCAGTGGTTGATGAATCGCTGAGTCCACTTTTTGCGTCTCTCCGCGCCGAGTTGCCTGGGTTGAACGCCGTGATTTCAGACGCTAATTGTTGGTTGTCCGAGTTTGTTGCACGGTTTCCCGCGCCGGTGATCGGAGCGCACGATCCCTGTCTCCTGATGTACAGTTCCGGCACCACGGGCTGGCCCAAAGGCATCGTGCATACGCATGGCAACGTCGCGTCGAGCTTGCTCGCCTTGCAGAAGTGCTGGCGCTTCACGCCGGACGATGTCGTCCTCAACGTGCTGCCGTTGTTTCACATTCATGGCCTGGCGTTCGCGACGTTGTTGCCGCTGTTGAGCGGCGCGTGCGTGATTCTCGACGACTTCGAGCCGCAAGCGACCATGAAGCGCATCGCCGAGTGTACGGTGCTCATGGCTGTGCCGACGATCTATTACCGCTTGCTCGAACAGCCGAACTTGCGCGCGATCGCCAGGAGCTGGACGAAGACGCGGCTGTTCACGTGCGGGTCGGCGCCGATTCGCGCGGAGGTGTTGCCGGAGCTGGAAGCAATTCTCGGTAAGCCGGTGATCAATCGCTACGGCATGACGGAAGCGTTCGTCATCACGAGTCTGCCGCTTGATGGGCCGTGGCCGAACGGCTCGGTCGGGTTGCCGCTGGCCGGGATCGAGGTGCGCGTGCAAGGCGAGCCGGGAGCGTTGGCTACCGGAGTCGGCGCCGTGCAGATTCGCGGGCCGAATCTGTTCCGCGAATACTGGCACAACCCGGATGCAACTCGTCGAGCCTTTGCGGACGGTTGGTTCGACACCGGCGACCTCGGTTTTCTCGATGCCGCGGGATTCCTCACGCTGGTGGGGCGCAAGAACGATCTGATCATCACCAGCGGCTTCAACGTCTATCCGCAGGTCGTCGAGCGCGTCATCAATGAGTGTCCCGGCGTGCGCGAGTCGGCCGTTCTCGGCGTACCCGATGACCGCAAGGGGGAACGCGTTGTCGCCGTCGTGGTGCGCGACGATCCGACGCTCGACGAAGAACGCTTGCGCGCTTTCTGGAGCGAACGGCTCGTCGATTATCAGCGGCCGAAAAAGGTGGTATTCGTCGAGGCGTTGCCGCGCAATGCGATGGGCAAGGTGGTGCGGCGTGAACTGCGCGACAGCATCGCGGGAGAAAAAACATGAATCTCGCCGAGCGCGTCAGCGCCTTGCGACCGACGGCGGTCAATCGCGTCATGCAGGAAGCGCGGCAACTCCAGGCTGAGGGCCGAGCGCTCGTGTCGTTGATGCGCGGGCAGCCCGACACGCCGCCGCCGCTGCACATTGTCGAAGCGGCCGAGAAGGCGCTGCGCGACGGGCTCAGCGGCTATCCGGACAATCAAGGCGAGCCGATCCTGCGACAAGCGGTCGCGGAGAAGCTGTGGCGTGACAATGACCTGACGTATAATGCCGAACGCGAAATCCTCATCACCGACGGAGCGACAGCCGGCATTTTCACGGCGCTGGCGACGTTGCTGCAACCCGGCGATGAGGTTTTGCTGCCCGACCCGATCTACGATGCCTATGCCTCGCCGCTTGCGCTCTGGGGCGGCCGGGCGGCGCCGGTGCGCTCGACGATTCGCGGCGGGCGTTTCGTGATGGAGCGCGCCGCCCTCGAAGCGGCCTGTACGCCAAGGTCGCGCGTGCTGCTCTTGAACACGCCGTGGAACCCGACCGGCACGGTGTTCACGCGCGAGGAATTGAGCGAATGCATGGATTTCGCCGCGGCCCATGATCTCCACGTCGTCAGCGACGAGATCTACGAGACGCTGACTTACGACGGCCGGCGGCACGTTTCTCCCGCGACGCTATCGGCCGACGCGCGAAAGCGGACCGTCGTCGTCAACAGTCTGTCGAAGACGTACAGCATGACCGGCTGGCGCGTCGGCTACTGCGCGGCCCCGGCGAAGATCATCCGCGCGATGCTGCTCGTCTGGCAGCAGTTCAGCCGCGGGCCGGTGACATTCGTGCAGCACGCGGCCGCAGCGGCGCTCGTCGGCGATCAGTCCTGCGTGCGCAAGATGACCGCCGATTATCAGGAACGTCGCGGTACGGTGCTGCGAGCGTTCGACGGCTTGCCCAGCGTTGTTCCGCTGGTTCCGGAAGGCGGGCTGTTCGTCATGGTCGATATTCACTCTCTCGGCATGGGGTCCGACGAGGTTCGCCGATTCCTGCTGCGTGAAGCGGGCGTGGTCGTCATTCATGGCGCCGCCTATGGCGACGGCGGTGAAGGAACGCTGCGCGTCTCGTTCGCCGCGGGAGGCAAGACACTCGAGTCGGGACTCGCGCGAATGCGCGATGGACTGAAACGACTTGCGGACCAAGCACGCGGAAAGGCTGGATCATGAGCCTCGCGTCGTTGCCCCAGGTCGAGAGTCGCGCGGTGGATATCGTCGGGCTGCGCGCCGCCCTCGCCGACGCGATTACTGGCGAAGTGCGTTTCGGGCGACTCGATCGCGCCTTGTACTCGACTGACGCCAGCGTTTACCAGATCGTGCCGCTTGGCGTCGTCCTACCCAAAACGCGCGATGATATGATCGCCGCCGTCAAGATCTGCGCTCGCTTCGGCGTGCCGATCACGGCGCGCGGCGGCGGCACGTCGCAGGCGGGGCAATCGATTGGGCCGGGCGTCATCTTCGATTTCTCCAAGTATTGCAATCGCATCCTTGAAGTGAACGCCGCCGAGAGGTGGGTGCGCGTCGAGCCCGGCTGCGTGCTCGACGATCTCAACGTCCACGCCAAGCCGTTCGGCTTGCAGTTCGCACCGGACATCTCGACCGCCAATCGCGCCACCATCGGCGGCATGGTCGCCAACAACTCTTCCGGCACGCACTCGATCATTCACGGCAAGACGATCGATCACGTCCTGGAGCTGACGGTATTATTGGCCGACGGCAGCGTGATCGACGCCGGGCCGTTGCGCGTGGCCGAGCTGGTCGCGAAGTTGCAGCGGTCCGATCTCGAAGGTGACGCCTACCGCACGATCCTGCGTCTGGCGGCGGCACATGCGGACGAGATCGACCGCCGCTACCCGAAGATCTTGCGCCGCGTCGGCGGCTACAACCTCGATGCGTTAGTCGCTTGCGGCTTAGCGCTGGCAGGGCGCCATGCGAACGCTAAGCCGCAAGCGGCAAATCTCGCCCACCTTTTTGTCGGCTCCGAAGGCACGCTCGGCATCGTCCTGGAGGCGAAGCTGCGGCTCGTCGAGTTGCCGAAAGCCAAGGCGCTGTGCGTCGTACAGTTCGCCGACTTGCTCGACGCCCTCGCGGCGACGCCGATGATCCTGACACACGGGCCGGCGGCAGTCGAGGTCATGGATCGGCGCATCCTCGATTGCACGAAGCTGAACGCGGATGCATCTCGGCTGCGCGATTTCCTGGACGGCGATCCGGGGGCGATTCTCATCATCGAGTTTTATGGCGATCATCCGGACGATCTATTGCCGAGACTTGATGCGCTGGAAAGTGCGCTGCGGGCGCTAAACGGGGAGTTGCAGTATCATCGCGCTACCGAGGCGACGGCGCAAGCGCGCATCTGGAAGCTGCGCACCCTGGCGCTCGGCTTGTCGATGGCCGAGAAGGGGGACGCCAAGGCGATTTCGTTTGTCGAGGACACTGCGGTCGCTCCCGAAAACCTGCGCGATTACATTGCGGAGTTTCTGCAAGTCGTCGCCCGGCACGGCACCACGGCGGCGGTCTATGCCCATGCATCGGTCGGCTGTCTGCACGTGCGGCCCGTCATCGACCTGAAGACCGTCGAAGGGATGCAGCGTTTTCAAGCCATTGCCGACGAGGTCGCGGAGTTAGTGCTCAAGTACGGCGGCGCACTCAGCGGCGAGCACGGCGACGGCCTGGTGCGCAGCCCCTATCAAGAAAAGATGTACGGCCCAACGCTGTATCAAGCCTTCCGCGAGATCAAACGCACTTTCGATCCGCACAGCCTGCTCAATCCGGGCAAGATCGTCGACGCGGCGCCGCTGACATCCAACCTGCGCTATGGCCCGGCATATCAGACGCCGAAGGTGCCGACGACGTTCGATTTCTCGGCCGACGGCGGCCTGACGCGCGCGGTCGAGCTGTGCGCGGGCGTCGGCGAGTGCCGCAAGAAACGCGGCGGCACCATGTGCCCATCGTATCAAGCGACCGGCGACGAGCAGCACTCGACGCGCGGGCGAGCCAACACGCTACGGCTGGCGCTCACCGGCCAGCTTGACATGAAGGGCCTCGATGATTCGGCTGTGTTGGCAGCGCTCGACCTGTGCCTCGAATGCAAGGCGTGCAAGAGCGAATGCCCGACCAACGTCGATATGGCCCGCCTCAAGGCGGAGGTGCTCGATCAGTATCACAAGAAACACGGGCTGCCCAGTCGCAACTTTTTCTTCGGACACGTGGGGACGTTAAGCCAGGGTGGCTCTTCAGCGGCCCCGCTGTTTAATTGGTGGCTCAATACTGGACTGGCGCGCAGGTTGAATGAATGGAACTACGGCATCGACCACCGCCGCACGCCGCCGCGCTTCGTGTGGCGCAATTTCTATATGCGCTCGGAAACCAGGCCAGTAAGAGGACTCGATTTGCCGCCGGTCGTGCTCTTTCCCGACACTTTCATGAGTTATTACGAACCGGAGATTGGCATTGCAGCATTGAATCTGCTTCGCTGGAGAAATCATGTTGTCATCCCGGAAGAGTTCGGAGGGTTTCCCGAAGTGAAATGCTGCGGCAGGCCGATGATCTCGAATGGCATGCTCGATGCGGCAATTGTAAACGCCGAACACAATATCGAGGTTCTTTCAAAGCACGGAGAAGCACCGATCATCGCTTGCGAGCCGAGCTGCATCCTGACGATTAAGGACGATTATCCCGCACTGTTGAAGGGTGAGCTGCGCGACAAGGCGATGGCCGTGGCCAAACGATGCTTTACGCTCGAAGAGTTCATGGAGAAACGCCTGCTCGAGACCGGGGCGACGACGCTTCGGCGCTCCGGCCCGAAGCGCATTCTCGTGCAGGGTCATTGCCATCAGCGTGCCCTCGTCGGCATGACGCCGACGCTGAACCTGCTGCGGCGCATTCCCGGCGCCGAGGTCATCGATCTCGATGCCGGCTGTTGCGGCATGGCGGGGTCGTTCGGCTATGAGAAGGAGCACTACGACATCTCGCGGCTCGTCGGCGAGCAGCGGCTCTTTCCGGCGATTCGGGCGGCGGACGCGGAGACGGTAATCGTCGCCCCGGGCTTTTCGTGCCGGCTGCAGATCGAACACTTCACGGGACGCAAGGCAGTGCATCCGGCGATGCTATTGCAATCTCTTTTGATGAAATCGTGACGCAGGATCATGGCGCATCCGACCCCGCAGGTTCGCTGGGCTCACCTGCGGGCTTGGGGGAATCGACTGGTACCGGCGTCTCGCCGTTCGGGCCGACGTCTTCCTGCGCTACCTTGGCGATCGAGGCGATTTTGTCGCCTTCGTTGAGGTTCATGATGCGCACGCCCTGGGTATTGCGGCCGATCATGCGAATTTCGCGGACGTGGGTGCGGTTGACCATGCCCTGGGTAGTGATGAGCATGATGTCGTCGTTCTCGCGCACGCTGATGACGCCGAGGACGGGGCCGTTGCGCTCGCTGGTACGGATGTCGCGCAAGCCTTTGCCGCCACGCTTTTGCTTGCGATAGCGCATGCCGGAGCGAGTCTCGTCGGATTCCGAGTCGGAAGCGTCAGCGACGGACGCCTCGGCCCCCTCCGTCGCTAACGCTTCCGGCTCTGAGGTCTCCTCTTCCGGCTCCTCCGCCAGATTGGCGCCGAAGGGGGTGCGTTTGCCGTAGCCATTCTCGCAGACGGTCAGGAGGGCGCCGTCGGGATCGGTGACGACGATGCCGACGATGGCGTCGCCCTCGCCGAGGTTGATGCCCTTGACGCCATAGGTATTGCGGCCCATGGCGCGGGCATCGGCCTCGGCGAAGCGGATTGCCATGCCGAACTTGCTGGCGAGGATAACCTCGTCGCCGGGCTTGGTGAGGACGACGCCGACGAGCGAATCACCGTCTTCGAGGGCAATGCCGATGATGCCGCCGCTCTTGGGCCGGCTGTATTGCTCGAGTGAAGTCTTCTTCACGAGGCCGCTGCGGGTCGCCATCATCAGATAGCTTTCCGCCTCGAAGCGGCGCACCGGGATGACGCTCGAAATCTTTTCGCCTTCCTTGAGCGACAGCACGTTGGCAATCGCCCGTCCCGCGCTGGTTCGGCTCATCTGCTGGATGTCGTAGACTTTCAGCCAGTAGACCTGGCCACGGTCGGTGAAGCACAAGAGATACGCGTGCGTCGAGGAGATGTAGAACTGCTCGATGAAGTCGTCCTCGCGCGTGTCGCCGCCGGAGACCCCCTTGCCGCCGCGATGTTGCGTGCGATAGGTGCTCAACGGCAAACGCTTGATGTAGCCGTTGTGGCTGATGGTGACGGCGTTGACCTCCTCGGCAATCAGATCTTCGAGGGTGATCTTGCCCAGCTCGGCATCGATGATCTGCGTCTTGCGTTCTTCGCCGAACTTGTCGCGAATCTCCTCGGTATCCTTGCGGATGACGGCGAGGATATTCTTTTCGCTCGCCAGCAATTCTTCGTAGCCGTGGATCTGGCCACGCAGCTGGTTGAACTCCTTGAAGATTTCATCGCGTTCGAGGGCGGCGAGCTGGCCGAGCTGCAAGCGGACGACGGCTTCCGCCTGGGCTTCGCTCATGCGATAGCTGGCTTGCACGCCGATCTCGCGCTGCAAGTTGGCGAAATGGTCGGCGCCGAGGGCACGCTCCATAAGCGCTGCTGAGACCTCCAGGTTCTGCATATTCTCCTTGGCGACGGCCCGGCTCGCGGAGGTGCGGCAGATGCGGATCACCTCGTCGAGCGACGAGATGGCGATGAGCTGCCCTTCGAGAATATGACTGCGCCGCTTCGCCTCGCGCAGCAGGTATTCGGTGCGCCGGCGGATCACCTGCACGCGATGACGGATGAACTCCTCCAGCATCTGCTTGATCGTCAGGGTCCGCGGCCGGGCGTCCACCAGGGCCAGCAGGATGATGCTGACCGTCTTTTGCAGCGGCGAGAATTGGTAGAGCTGATTGAGCACGAACTCGGCATCGGCGTCGCGCTTGATGTCGATGACCATGCGGACCGGTTCGCCGGTGCGTTCGCTCGATTCGTCGCGGATGGCGGCGATGCCCTTGATGCGCTCATCCTTGACGAGATTGGCGATGCCGACCTCGAGGCGTTCGCGGGTTTGTTGATAAGGGACCTCATGGATGATGATCTGGGTCTTGGCGCCTTCCTCATTGATGGAGGCGCGGGCGCGCAGGGTGACCTTGCCGCGACCGGTGCGATAGCCGTCGAGGATGCCCGACTTGCCGCATATGACGCCGCCGGTCGGAAAATCAGGGCCCGGGATGATGTCGATGAGCTGATCGACGGTGACATCGGGATCGTCAATGAGGCGGATGATGGCGTTGCAGACTTCGGTGAGGTTGTGGGGCGGAATTTCCGTGGCCATGCCGACGGCGATGCCGTCGGACCCGTTGACGAGCAGGTTGGGAAACTTGGCGGGGAGAACGAGAGGTTCGCGGTACTTGCCGTCGTAGTTGTCGATGAAATCGACGGTGTCGCGGTCGAGGTCTTCGAGCATCTCGGCAGCAACAGAGAGGAGCTTTGCCTCGGTGTAACGCATGTGGGCGGGGGGGAGGCCGCGGATCGACCCGAAGTTGCCTTGCGGCTGGATCAACGGATGGCGCAGGTTCCACCACTGGCCCATGCGGACGAGAGTGGGGTAGATGGCGGCGTCGCCGTGCGGGTGGTAGCGTTTCATCGTCTCGCCGACGATGGCGGCGCACTTGGTCGTGGTGCCGGCCGGCCCGAGGCCGAGATCGTTCATGGCCAAGAGGATGCGCCGCTGCGACGGTTTGAGTCCGTCGCGCGCGTCGGGGAGGGCTCGGCTGATGATGACGCTCATCGCGTAGTTGAGATAACTCTCTTTGAGTTCGTCTTCGATTCTCAGCAGCGCGGGTTGATCGCCGTCGCCGGCCGGCCCCGCGCCGGCGGGAGGGGTATCGCTGGGGGGAGGCAGTTCGTCCGACAAGGGGTTCCGTCCTTCGCAAACCTAGGAAAAAATGCGGCGCAAGCCACTTTTCTGTTACCCGTATTTTATGGAAAATGGCGCCGGCTCACCACCCTTTCCGAGGCCTTTTTCGGACACATTTTGCTTTCTTTTGCGCCCTGAAATGATACCATGTCGTAGGGACAAGCTGCCAGCTTGTCCCTCTTTGCCAGCGGGACAAGCTGGCAGCTTGTCCCTACGAAAAACGCAGGGGAACCGTGTCGAGGTCTTTTTGTCTCTGTGGGGAGGTTGTCCATGATTCGTTCATTGCGTCTGGTTCTCGTGTTGATCGGCCTGGCCTTGTTGGGGCAGCCCGCGCTGTGCCAGGATTCGAAGGCTGCCAAATCGACGCGCGAAAAACTGAAACAGGTGATCGCCGACTTCGACGCCAAGGAGATCGGCGCCAAGGCGTTCTTCGAGGAGGTTAACGACAAACTCGACAAGTCGATCAACTTCAAGATCGACAACACGACCGGCATCTCCAACAACACCAAGCTGAGCTTCAAGGCTAAGAACATTACCGTCGCCAAACTCCTCAACGACGTCAGCGACAAGTACGAATTCGGTTGGTTCGTCGTCTCCAATGTAGGCAACAACAAGGTTGACGGCTGGGTGATGATTCGCAAGACCGACAAGGGCAAAGAGCGCGGCTACGAGGCCGGCAAGGAGCCGAAGAAGGAATCGTCGCTGCGCGTGCCGGGCGAGCGCGAACTGGTGCTGCAAGAACCCCAGGCGGGCATGTCATTGGGCCATCGGGAAGTCATCGAGAACTACTTCCGCGGCCTGAATCGGTCGGCGCCGGAGGCGATCTTCGCGCGGCTGGTGCGAAAGTGAATTCGATCCGGCACTTTGCCCGCAGAGCCAGCAAGGGAAGTTTTACCTTGCTGGCTCTGCGGGCTAGTTTGTTTGGTGGTTGTCTGTTAAGCTGACAGCATGGCGTTGAACTTCCGACCCGAGACTGCCAACGAGCACGGCCTGGTGGCAATCGGCGGCGACCTGCACCCCGCGACGCTGTTGCGCGCCTACCGCAACGGCATCTTTCCATGGTACTGCGCAGGCGATCCCGTGCTCTGGTGGTCGCCCGATCCGCGCGCCATTTTCGAGTTCGAGCGCTTTTACCTGTCGCGCCGCCTGATCCGCACCATTCGCGCCGGCAAGTTCCGCCTGACCATCAACCAGGCCTTCGAGGACGTCATGCGCGGCTGCGCCGAGCGGGAAGAGACCTGGATCACCGCTGACATGATCGACGCCTACACACGTTTGAACCGCCTCGGGCACGCCCACAGCATCGAGGTCTGGAGCGGCACGGAGCTGGCCGGCGGGGTCTACGGCGTCGCGCTCGGCGGGCTCTTTGCCGGCGAGTCAATGTTCCATCGCGTGCGCGACGCTTCCAAGGTCGCCCTGACCTATCTCATCGAGCATCTGCACCTACGCGGCTTTGTCCTGTTCGATACCCAAGTCGCCACCGAGCACACCGCCAGCCTCGGCGCCATCGAGATTTCACGCGGCGAGTACCTGGCCCGTTTGAAAAAAGCGCTGGCTGTCGAGGCAACTTTCATCTAAACAATGCTGGACGATTCCGCGGCGACCTAAGGTGGGTCGAAGGTAGGAAGGCCCAACGTGCCTTGGCAAAAGCATGGTGGGCCTCACTCCGTTCGACCCACCTAACTGGAGACATCATGGCTACAAAATCGCTTTTGTTCTGCGCCCTACTCAGTCTGGCTCTCGCTCAGCCGGCGAACGAAGAAAGAGCGAAAAAAGATCTCGAGCGCATGCAAGGAACCTGGACCATGCAGGCTCTTGAAGTCAACGGCAAGGACGTCGGCGCGAAGCGGATTCAGGACACCTTCCTGATCGTCAAAAAGGATGATTATCGCACCAAAGTCAAGGACCAGGAGCAGCCCGGCTTTCGCCTCGTCCTCGATCCGAGCAAGGAGCCCAAGGCGGTCGATATGATCAAGGCGATGCCGGGCGGGACAGAGGAGGTGTATAAGGGCATATACATTTTCGAAAACGACACGCTGAAGATTTGCCGAGGATTGACTGCCGGGAAGGAGCGTCCGAATCAGTTCGCGACTTGGCCGGACACGAATGCGTTTGTGGTGACGTGGAAGAAACAGGTCAAATGAGTGAGTGGTGAGTGGTGAATTCATACCACTCACCACTCACCAACCTTGCTACGGCGCCATCGGCGTCTGGCCAAGGCGGACGAAAGCTTGCTCGACTTCCTGGCGGACGCGCGGGTCGATGTCGTTGCGCATTGCGTGCAGCACAGCGAAGACCGGCTCGACGGCGGCGTTCACGCGGCCTAGGCAGTTGACGCAACCGGCGCGAACGCTGGCGGCGGGATCCTGGCTGGCCGACTGAATCAGCGCCGGCACGACTTGCGGATGGGCGCGCCATTCGAATCTCGCCAGCGATTGTGCCGCCCATTCGCGCTGGGCCGGGTACGGCGATTCGCGCATCACCTTGATCAACTGCTCGACCTGCTGCGTGACCGATTGCTGCTGCGTCGGCATCGCCTGCTGATGGGCGACCGGCTGCATCATGGACGGTTGCGGCATCATCGCCTGCTGCATCGGCATGGCCGACGGATACGGCGTCGGCGCGTAGCCGGTCTGCACCGACGGGTTGCTGGCGAACGGGTTCGGGGGCAACGGACCGGCGTAGTGCCGGGAGAAATTCGTCATCGGCCCCTGCGACGGCATCGCCTGCTGGGCCATCATGCCGCCCTGCGGCATGTAGGGGTACATCATCGTCGGGCTCGGGCGGTAGCCGTACTGCATCATGATCTGCTGCTGGGCCAGCATCTGCTGCTGAGCCAGCATATGCTGATAGATCATCATCTGTTGCGGCGTCATTATCGGGGCCGGGATCTGTTGCGGCGTCATCATCGGGGCCTGATAAGCCATCGCTTGCGGCGACATCATGCCTTGCATCGGCTGCTGGGGCGGAACATTCTTGGGCGCCGGCGGCGGCGAAAATGCGTTCACATAGGCATTCAGCTGCGGCGCTTCCGGCAGCTTCGGCGCCGGCGGGGCCGGCGGATAGTTCGGTTGCGGCACCGTCACGGTCGGCACCGGTATGTACGTCGGCGAACCCAGCAACCCGCTGTTGGCAGCCTGCACCGATTGGGTTCCCAGCGGCCAGTTCACCGGCAGTCCGGCGACCGGGCCCGGCTTCATCTCGGGTGCGCTTGGCAGCACGGGCGCTTCCGTGGGACGCAGCAAGCCCGACTCCATGGGACGAACCGCGCCTGGCAGCGGCATACCGGCGTACTTCTGCCTCAACTTGTCGTCATTGGCCGACAGTTTCTCCGGCGACATCAGCGGATCGTTGGTCTTCGTCACCGGCGGCGCGGGCAATTTCACCATCTCGGGCTTCAGAGACGATGGATCCAGCAGTGTCTTGCCCGGCGACGGGATCGGTGTCGCCGTGCTGTTACCCCACATGTCGCGCTTGGGGAGTTCGGGGACAACAGCCGGCTTGATCGGCTCTTCCTTCGTCGGCGGCAGGACCAAGGGCTTCTCGTCCTTTGGATTCGGAATGGCCAGGGGCGCTGGCTCGGGTTTCTTGATTTCCGGCTGCGGCGCCCGTGCCGTCGAGAATGGTCCGCCGTACAGCTTGTCGATCTTGTCCGTCAGTTGCTTTTCCGCCGCCTTGTTCTGCTGAGCGAGCAGTTCGTCGGCCTTGTTCGTGTCGTTTACCTTCGACCCATCGGCCTTGGGAGTTTCCGTCTTGGCCAGGTCTGTTTTCGGCGCCTCGATCTTCGCTGGCGTGGATTTCGCGTTCTCCGTCTTCGGGGTGCTCGGCGTTGATCGGCTCTGCAGCCAGGCCTGGATGTTGGCGCCAGGACGCCAGCCCTTTTGTACGGCGGGTTCCGTTCTGGATAGCTCTTTCTTTGCCGGGTCGCAAACGGTCGTGCCTGCAGGCGTCGGCACGGCAGCGGTGGGCTGGGGAATGGTCGGTCCCAGGTTCGGGTTTTCGATCGGCGTGCTGGTCATTGGCAGGGTCGTGGTCGGCGCCGCGGGGACCAATTCAATCCTCTGCACCACCGGTGTGGTCGGCGCGGTTTTCGTGATGCCGCCTGCGGTTTCGATGATCAAAGGCGCCTGTGGCGTTGGATTCGCCGGCGTCGGATTGCGGAAATCCATCACCTGCGTTTCGATCGGAGTCTGGATAGCCGGCTCACGCTTGGCGAAGAGCCGATTCAAAAGCGTCGGATGTGTCTTGGCTGGCGGACCGCCCTGGACGATGGTAATCGGCCCCTCGTCACGCGCACCGGCACCGATGACTTGATCGACCGTCCGATTGACGATCACCGGGCCTTGCGCCAAGGCATCGGCCGGGGGCAACGAATCGTTCTTGATGACAACGCCCGAATCGATGCGCAGGTGCGGCGGCAGCGGCGAGCCATCTGGCGGCGTGCGCCGACCCTGGCCCCACGTGAAAATACGCTTCGGCATCGCCCGCGGATTCTGGATCGTCTCGGGCATCGGGCCTGCTTCGTCCACGATCGTGATCATCTCACCGGTCTCGATCGCTTGCAACAAATGTGCCACGCGACCGTCGGGGAGCCTCCAGGTTTCCATCACCCGGCAGCGCGTACTCTTGCCGTTCTCATGCACGACCATGATGCGCTCGGCCGGATCGGCGGCGGGACGCGGCGAAGACGTCTGCGTCCATGCCAGACCGGACCAGAACAACAACACCACCAGGGCGCCGCGCCAGATGGCTCCTTGCCAGTTCGACCAAACCATGGATCGTGCTCCTTGCGTTTCTTGGGAGACGGATTGCACATCCGTCGTGCCGTGCGTCTCGAAGTCCGCCACAATGGGTAGTGTCTTCAAGGTTTATCGGCGATTCCAACGGTACGCATCAGTCCGCCTTTGACGATTTTGACGGGAAGAACAGCGCGCTCTTGCCCATTCGCCCTCCCTTGCCGACCTTGACGCTGGGAAAATGCCCGTCAGAACCAAACGTGGTATTGCCATTGATCTCGGGGGCGGCGTCGGACAGCGCGCAACGAAACTTTGGCGAAGAACCCTTTGTTGCTCAGCACGTTACGTCGATTCGTCGCGCGCACAGACACACACCCCCCGCGCGCAATGAACCCGCCGCTCCCAGCGGATGGAAATATGCAACCGACCTTGCAATCTCCTGGAACGCCGACGGCGTAACCAGCACGCCAGCACACGCTGGGCGGGCTTTGCCCTTTCCTCACAGCCCGTTTTTGGGTTCAATACTATGCAAAGTGGTTGACAAGGACTCCGCATGCGCGTGCTTATTACGACCGAGCAAATTCAGGCCCGGCTCGACGAGCTGGCAGAAGAGATCGCTCCGCACTATCGGGATCGGCCCGTGACCATCGTCGGCGTCTTGACCGGCAGCTTGATGTTCCTGGCCGACTTCGTGCGCCGGCTCGACATGCCGCTGCGCATCGGCTTGATCCAGGCGTCCAGCTATCGCGGCTCGGCCACGACGCCAGGGCAACTGCACATCGGCGCCAACCTATTCGCCGACGTGCGCGGCCGGCACGTGCTGCTGCTTGACGACATCCTCGACACGGGCCAAACGCTGGCCTGCCTGGTGCAGCATCTGCACGATCAGGGCGCCATGTCGGTGAAGGTCGGCGTGCTCCTGCGCAAGCTGGGCCGGCAGGTTCATCCGGTCCCCGTCGATTTCGTCGGCTTCGACATCCCCGACGAATTCGTGGTCGGCTACGGCCTGGATTACAACGACGAGTATCGGCACCTGCCGTATGTCGCGCTGTTGCCGCGATAGTGGTGCGGTGAAGCCAAGTCTAATGCTACGGACCACGGACTATTCAAGTTGGGACGGACCCCATGAAAATCCTGCACCTGATTCATTCGCTCGACTACAGCGGCAGCGCCCGGCAGCTTCAGCTGCTCGGACCGGCTCAGGTCAATGGCAACACAGCGGTCGAAGTCTGCTGTCTTGGCCCAGACACGCCGTGGTCGGAATCCCTGCGGCAAGCGGGCGTTGCCGTTCATACGCTCGGCTGGACGCGCTGGCTCGACTTCGGCGCCCTGTGGAACCTGCGCGAGATTTTGCGCGATGCGGCACCCGATTTGATTCATGTGTGGCGTCTGCCCGCCTTGCGCACGCTTGCCGTCGTCGCGCGAAGCCTGTTGCCTCGTGTTGTGATGAGCGCACCGCTGCCTACCAACGGGAAAGTGCCGTGGTGGGATCGCCGGTTATTGCAGCAGGTTCGCTGTCTGGCGGTGGCCAGCGTAAGCGATCAGGAGCGCTGCGTGCAACAAGGCGTCGTCGGACCGTCGTTATGCGTCGTCCCACTCGCTGTCGAAAAAAGGTGTCAGGACCCTTTTTCTGCAAAGGGTCCTGACACCTTTGCTGAGATTGTCTGCGTCGGCAAGCTGGAGCGCGACGAGGGCTTTCGCCAGGCGATCTGGGCGCTCGATATCCTCATCCAGCTATTGCCGAATACGCAATTGCACCTCGTCGGCACCGGGGCAGCGCAGCCTGCGTTGCAGCTGCTCGCGCAAGGTTTGCAGAATGCCGGCAACGTCCACTTTCAGGAGGCGCAAGCCGATGTCTCGAACCTGCTCGCCAGGGCCGCGGTGGTCTGGGTACCGAGCCAGGCGAACTGCGGCCGACAGGTCGCGCTGGAGGCAATGGCGCTGGGCCGGCCGGTGATTGCCTCGGATGTGCCGTGCTTGCGCGAGGTGATCCGCGACGGCGAAACGGGCTTTCTTGCCCCGGTCGGCGACGTGGTGACGTTCGCGCGGCGCACGCGCATGCTGTTGCAGGACAGAGCGCTGCGGACCCGCATCGGCTCCAACGCTCGCCAATTTGTGGAGCGGCAATTCCCCCTCGCCGACGCCGTCGCGCGCTGGCGCGACGTGTATCGCAGCGCGGCGGCGTGATCGATTAGCGAGCGTCGAGGCGTAAGCCCGACGTGGCAGAGGCAGAGCCCACGTCGGGGTTACGCCTCGACGCTCGCCATTTTCCGTTTGCCTTTTCCCTCCTTTCGCGCCAAAATCCAATAAGAATGGATTGCACGTCCTCCACCCGAACGAGGAGAAGAGCATTGTGAAAAATGTCGTGACGATGATCCTGGCCGGCGGCAAGGGGACGCGCCTCGAACCGCTCACGCGCGACCGCGCCAAGCCCGCGGTTCCGTTCGGCGGCCTCTACCGCATCATCGACTTTCCGCTGTCCAACTGCCTCAACAGCGACCTGCGCCGCATCCTCGTCTTGACGCAATACAAGGCACGCAGCCTCGATCGGCACATCGCGACCGGTTGGGGTTATCTGAGCCGGGAGCTGGACGAGTACATCGACGTCCTGCCGCCGCAGCAGCGCCTCGATGAAACCTGGTATCAAGGAACCGCGGACGCCATCTATCAAAACATCTACACGATTGAGAAAGCGAACCCGAAGTACGTTTTGATCCTTGCCGGCGATCACATCTACAAGATGGATTACGGCGACATGATCCGCGCCCACATCGAGAAGGAAGCGGACCTTACCGTCGGCTGCTTGCCCGTGGCAGCGAAGGAATCCATCCATTTCGGCGTCATGCAGGTTGACGCCGCCGAGCGCATCGTCGGCTTCCAGGAAAAGCCGAAGGACCCGGTGACGATCCCCGGCGACCCGGAACGCATCATGGCGTCGATGGGCATCTACGTCTTCACGGCCCGGCTCATGTACGAATTGCTCTGCCAAGACGCGACCAAGCCCGACAGCAATCACGATTTCGGCAAGAACATCATCCCGAGCATGATCGACAAGTACAAGGTCTTCGGCTATCGTTTCCGCGACAAGAACCAGAAGCCGACGCCGTACTGGCGCGACGTGGGGACGCTGGACGCCTACTATCAGGCGAACATGGATTTGATCGAGGTGGTGCCGGAGTTGAACATGTACGATCAAGTGTGGCCGATCCGCACCAACCAGCCGCAGGTACCGCCGCCGAAGTTCGTCTTTCGCGAGGAAGCGACCGGCCGGCGCGGCGAGGCGCATGACAGCATCGTCTGCCCAGGTTGCATCATCAGCGGCGGGCAGGTGGTGCGCAGCATCCTGTCGCCGAACGTGCGCATCAACAGCTTCGCCCGCGTCGAGCAGTCGATCCTGTTCAGCGGCGTGGACGTCGGCCGCGGCTCGCGCATTCGCCGGGCCATCATCGACAAGGACATCAAGATCCCGCGCGACACGATCATCGGCTACGACGTCGAACACGACCGCCGCCGCGGCTTCACGATAACCGAGCAGGGCGTCGTGGTGATCGCCAAGGGCGAATTGCCGGAGACGTTCAAGAAGCCGTAACCGCTTGCGGCTTGGCGCGCGCATGGCGCCATGCGCGCACCAAGCCGCAAGCGGCATCGAAAGTGCGAGCCAACCAAATGAGTGAGTCCCCGATGCCCGCGCCGCCGCCCAAGAAAAACCACGCCTGGATTTACTTCTTCGCGTTCCTCATCGTCGCCAGCGTCGGCGTGTGCGTGTTCATGATCTGCTTCAACCTCTGGATTCAGCTGACGCCGGAGCAACTGGAGGAGGCCCGGCAGGTCTGGAAAGAGAACGACATCAAGAACTACAACATGATCTACACGAAGAATCTCAACGACAAGATCGACACGTTCGTCGTCAAGGTTCGAGCGGATCAGGTCGTGGAAGCACGCATGAACGGGGAGCCGCTCAGCAAGGAAACGCGCGTCTACTACAGCATGGATAGGCTTTTCGCCGACATCGAGCGGTTCATGACCATGGACCAGAATCCGAACGCCCCGAAGGTCTACACCATCGGTCGGTTCGACCCGAAGACCGGGGCGGTGCTGTATTATGTTCGCCGAGTGATGGGCACAAAGGATCGCGTCGAGATCAATGTGACGTTGGAAGCGGTGGAGTAAATCGCTTGCGGTTTAGCGCTCGCGACATGTCGCGCGAGCGCTAAGCCGCAAGCGGCGATTACTCTTGCACTTCATTGATGACCGGCTCGAGATGCTTGGTGTTGCGTTCAACCGCCAGGACGATCGTGCGTTCTTCGATACCGTCAGCGGACGCGGCAACCGCGGGGATGATCTGCCGGCTGTCGGGGAGCGAGAACCGCATCGTGAAAGTGCCGTCGGGGCGCAGCTTGATCGGCTCGCCTTGCAGCGTGACCTTGGCGTTCGGCTCGGTGGAGCCATAGACGATCAGCTCGGCGTCGAGCTGGAAGCGGAATCGGCGCTGTTTGCCGAACTGGAGTGCGCCCGAGCCGAAACTGGTGACCGCGGGGGAGCCCATCGGGCGGCGCAGGCGTTCCTCGAAGAGCTGCTTGAGTTCGAGGCTGCTGGCGCCGGGATCGAAGCCGCCGGACATGGCGAAGATCCGATCGGCCTTGTCGAGGTCGATGTCGGCCCAGTTCTCGTCGATGACATCGCTCATGCCGGCGCGCGGCGTGGTGACGACGTTGGAGCGGGCCAGCACGTAGAACTGGCCGTTGCGGGCGAGATAGCCGATGTCGATGCGATAGGAACGCGGCGGATTGGCGACGTCGAGATACCAGTTGTTGCAACCGCCGTGGATCTCGATGTCGCGGATGGCCGATTCGGAGGACGAGGTGGAGTCGTTCGCGGTCACGTCGAGCAAGCGCAAGATCGGCTTGGCGCCATGCCAGTCCTGGCCAAGGGCCGCCTCGGCGCGTTGTACCGCCTGGCGCGTCAGCTCCCAGTAAGTGTGCAGCCAGTAAGGATCGCGGACCATGCACACGATACGATCTTTCCCGTATCCCTTGGGAAGCTCCTTCGGCACCTTGGCGGACAGGTCCTTGGTCGGCTTGCCGTTGTCAAACTTGCTGCGGCCAATCTGCTCCTCGACGGAGGCGGTGCCGTTGGTGACATGGGCGGCGTGCCGTTGCGGCCTGGAGTGAACCGTGGATTTGGCGGACGCTTTCAGCTTGGCTTTCGCCTTCGCCTTGGCGAGCTTGGCGAGACCGGCGATCAGCTCGTCCTTGGTCAGGCGCGTGACGCCGGTGATGCCTTTTTTCTGGGCGAGGCGTTGCAGTTCTTTGCGGTTAAGAGCTTGCCATTTTTCCATTGACATGCGACACCACATATGGTTGAGACAGTTTGCGAATAATTCAGCACGAAACCGTCAAACCATCCGTGGTGTGATTATCCCGACCAGTCGTTGGAGGGAAAGGATCGTTGGCAGCAGAGGCGATTGACGGGTTGCGTCAATCGATGGAGGCAAGCGTTTTAGAGCGTAAGTACAGCAATATCAAAACGTTCGGCCAAGGCAAGAGAGCGAATAAAAAAGGCAAACGCTGCCGACTCAGGAGCAATTTGCCAGGAGTCACCAGACGAAAACGACACCTTGGCCGGGGTTCACGGTGAGTTCTCATGCAGTTGCGGGAAGTCGATGAAGCCACTCTCGACACTAACGATGATACATTTTCCGGCAAGGCATAGTCAATAGGAGGTTCACGACAATTCCGTGAATTCGTGCGCATGAGGCGCGATTTCCCTGAAATTTGCGTTGTGTTAGCTTGCTTTTTTCAATGTCAAGTAAAAAATGCGGAGCTTGCGAAGACGCAATCGGTTGTCATGGAAGTTCCGTGGAGGCGGGCGAATCGAGTTGTAAGATGTGCGAGGGCGCCATGCGACTTTGCGAAAAAATTCACGAATCCAAGTTGACGATGGACGGGCAACTTTCAAAATAGCTGTGTTGTGCGATTGAGGCAGGCCCGCACGAAGGGGGCCGACCATGGATCAGCAGCCGACGCCGCGTGAGATGGGGTATTACGCCGCCCTCGCCCAAATCGGCCTGGAGATGGTGCTGCCGGCGATACTGGGATTTTACCTGGATAGCTGGCTTGGCACGACGCCCTGGATCATGGTGGCGTTGGCTGTGTTTGGATTCGCCGCCAGTTTGATCCACTTATTTGCGCTACTCCGGAATAAAGAGCGGGATGAGTCGTCCGACAAGAAGCCGCCATGAAAAGTCTTGTTTTCTTCGTATGCGGCGCCTTGCTTTTCGGATCGGTGACGCTCGGATTGGGCTACTGGCTCTGTGAGCAGGACACGGTCTTGCAAGGAGGAGCGGCATTTGGGCTGGCGTTCGTTCCAGCTGCAATCACGCTGGGGTGGGTGATTTTCAGTTATCGATCCACTCCCGATATGCAGCTGATGGCCAGCCTGGGGAGCTCGGGACTCAGGATGGCTGTCGCCTTGGGGGGCGGGCTATTGCTGACGAATGTTCTGCCGGAAACTTTTGACACGCCGTTTTGGTTTTGGCTTGTATTGTTCTATCTGGCCCTGCTGGTGTACGAGATTTCGTTGTTGATTTGGCGGCAGCCCAAGCTTGACGGGGCGCCGCGTGTGTAACGGGGACTCCTCCCTCTCTCCCGGCGCGGGCGAGGGGCGGGGGTGAGGGGTAAGGATGTTATTTGCCGCCGGTTCCGCCCTCGATCATGTGCTCGACACCTATGTCTGGCACATCTTTGAAGAAGGCCTGCATTTGCAGATCCCTCTTGGGAAGATTGGCAATTTCGAGTTTCTTTCCAAGTACTCCATTCTCATGTTCTTGGCTGGCGGACTGATCCTGTGGATTTACCTCCCGCTGGCCAAGAAAATTCAAACCGGGGCAGCGCCGGTCGGAGTGTGCTGGAATCTGTTCGAGGCGATCCTCACCTTCATCCGCGATAACATCGCCAAGCCCTACATCGGCGCCGACGCCGACAAATATGTGCACTATCTCTGGACCGTTTTCCTCTTCGTTTTAACCTGCAATTTGCTTGGCATGATGCCGTTCATGGGTTCGCCGACCGCCAGCTTCACGGTCACATCGGTGCTCGCACTGAGCGTGTTCGTATTCATCCACGCCAGCAGCATCATGAAGTATGGCGTGAAGTTTCACTTGTTTTCCTTCGCCCCGCACCTTGATTTGCCGATCGCCTTGAAGATTCCTATCCTCATGATGCTTTGGCCGATCGAGTTCGGCGGCTTGGCGTTGAAGTGCTTCGTGTTGTCCGTTCGTCTGTTCGCGAACATGTTTGCCGGCCATATCGTGCTGGGGACGATTTTGCTGTTCATTCCGCTGGTGAAGAACACCGGTTGGCCGCTGGAGGCGACGGTCACGGTAGCGTCGGTGCTCGGGGTGTTGGCGCTGAGTTTTCTGGAGTTGTTCGTCGCCTTTTTGCAGGCGTTTCTCTTTGCGTTCTTGACGGCCCTTTTCCTTGGTGGTGTGCTGGAGCACGCGGGGCATGCCGCTCACGGCCACAAAGATCATGGGCATAAAGACCCGCCCGATGCGGGACCGGATGATGTTCACATTCACGAAGGAACACAGGTGCACGCCCATTAACGGGTCAAGGAGAATGTTAACTTGGCGTGCTAGCCAGCGAGCCTTGGGATGAAAAACCACCATTACGAACCACCTTATTTTGCTGAAGGAGTTTCCATGAATCTGGTCAGAAAAATTGGCTTGGTCCTCGTCGCTGCAATGTTGACCGTGAGCGTGGTCAGCCCGGTCTTTGCTCAGACGGAAAAGAAGGACGCCGCAAAGGTTGAAGCGGCGGCTCACCCGGGCAACACGTCGTTCGGCTCGCCCGCTTGGGGAGCTGGCATTGGCGCCGGCATGGTCATCATCGGCGCCGCCCTCGGCTTCGGCCGTATCGGCGCTGCGGCCCTCGAAAGCATGGCCCGCCAACCCCAAACCGCGGGGCAGGTACAAACCGCCATGATCATCATCGGCGCCCTTCTCGAAGGCGTCGCGTTCTTCGCGCTCGTCATTTGTTTCCAAATCGGCGGCAAGGTTTAGCTCGGTGTCCAAGACTCTGTAGCACGCGAGGCAAGTATGCGTCGTCCTCTGTCGTTCCTGGCCGTGATCCTTTTGCTAAGCCTGGCGTCCTCCGTCTGGGCAGCAGATGCCCCACACGGCGCGGCGCCGAATCCCCTTGATATCCGTTACGACACGGCCTTCTGGGCAGTTGTCGTCTTCGGCGGCTTGCTTTTCGTTCTCAACCGAAAGGCCTGGGGGCCGATCCTCGAAGGCTTGAAGAAACGCGAGGAGACGATCCGCTCGTCTCTGGACGAAGCAAAGAAGACGCGCGAGGATATGGAAAAGCTGCGCGCCGACTTCCAGAAAGAGCTGGCCGACGCCCATCAGCAAATCCCCAAGCTCATGGAGGAGGGACGCAAGAAAGCCGAAGAGCTGGCCAACGACATGCGCGCCAAGGCCGCCGCCGACATCCAGTCGGAACGTCAGCGTCTGCGGCACGAGGTCGAGATGGCAAAGGATCAAGCGATCAAAGAAATGTGGGAACACGCCGCCCAGCTCGCGACGCTGATCTCCGCCAAAGCGATCGGTCGATCGCTCTCCGAGGACGACCATCGCCGCCTGCTCGATGAGTCGATGGTGGAGATGCGTCAGTCAGCACGAAATTAATGCTTTGGTCGTTTGGCGCAGTTCTCCGAACCGCAGCTAAGCAATGGATTACCCATGGCCGAAACGAAAGAAGTTTTTGCGGACGTCAGCGTCAAGCGCCTGGCGAAAGTCTACGCGGAGTCGCTGCTCAACGCCGCGCAGGCGCGCAGCCAAGCTGCCCAGGTTCTTGAAGAAATCGATTCGCTGATTGACGACGTTTTCAAGAACGATTTGCGTATCGAAGCGCTGCTCTCCAGCGCGGCGGTGGGTCGCTACGCGCGCAAGGACGCCATCGTCAAGACGTTCGCGGGCAGGGCAAGCAAAACCTTCTACCATTTTCTGCTCGTCCTGAATGACCACGAACGCCTCGATTTGCTCCGTCCGATCCGCAGATCCTTGCACGAGCTGAATGATGAACGTACGCGGCGTTTGCGCGTGCACGTCTATTCAGCGATCCCCCTGACCGATGAATATCAAGCCCGCATCCGAGATCGGATCAGGAATTTCTTCCAGCTGGAACCGGTGCTGATCCTGTACGTGGACGACGCTCTGCTGGGCGGACTCAAGGTGCGGATCGGCGATACCGTCTATGATTCCACGGTCCGCACCCGTATCATCAACCTCCGAAATCAACTGATCGCGAGAAGCAGTCATGAGATTCAAAGCCGACGAAATCGTTTCAGTTCTGCAGAGTGAAATTCAGCTGTACGAGAACAAGCTCGACACGCGCGAAGTAGGCCGTGTGCTGGAGGTCGGCGACGGCATTGCGCGCGTCTACGGCCTGCAGAACGCCATGAACGGTGAAATGGTCGAGTTCTCGCGCACCACCATTCGCGGGCTCGTCTTCAATCTTGAAGAAAACTCGGTTGGCATTATCATCCTCGGCAATCACCTCGAAATCACCGAGGGGGACGAGGTGCGGTCGCTCGGCGCCCTGCTCGAAGTGCCGGTCGGCGACGCCGTCATCGGCCGCGTCGTCGATACGCTCGGCAACCCGCTCGACGGCAAGGGTCCGATCACCGCCGGCAAGACTCGGCCTGTCGAGTTCGTGGCCCCCGGCGTCGCCGGCCGGCAGCCCGTCAATCAGCCGTTGCAGACCGGCATCAAGGCCATCGACTCGATGACGCCAGTTGGCAGAGGTCAGCGCGAACTCATCATCGGCGACCGCAAGACCGGCAAGACCGCCATCGCCATCGATACGATCATCAATCAAAAAGAAGAAAACGTTATCTGCGTCTATGTCGCCATCGGCCAAAAGGAATCGCAGGTGGCCGGCATCGTCGAAGCGCTGCGGGCCAATGGAGCGATGGACTACACCATCGTCGTGGTCGCCTCCGCTGCCGACGCCGCCCCGCTGCAATACCTGGCGCCGTACGCCGGCTGCGCGATGGCCGAGTATTACATGTACGAGCAAGGCCGCGATACCTTGTGCGTCTACGACGATTTGTCGAAGCAAGCCGCCGCGTATCGCCAGCTCTCGCTGCTGGTACGTCGTCCGCCGGGCCGCGAGGCGTATCCAGGCGATATTTTCTTCTGTCACTCGCGCTTGCTCGAACGCTCGGCGAAATTGGCCGAACGCTGGGTGATTGTGCCCGGCGACGCGGCTGAACAGACGGTCAACGACAAATCCGGCGCCAATGGCAAGGTCTACGTCGGCCCGCTCGACAAGGAGCATGCCGAGAAACATGACCTCAAGGACTATCCCCATCACAAGGTTGCCAAGGTCGCCAACACCGGCGGTAGCTTAACGGCCTTGCCGATCATCGAGACGCTCGAAGGCGAAGTCTCCGCGTACATCCCGACCAACGTGATTTCCATCACGGACGGACAGATCTATTTGCAACCCAACCTGTTCTACGCCGGCGTGCGCCCCGCCATCGACGTCGGCATCTCGGTCTCGCGCGTCGGCGGCAAGGCCCAGACCGGCGCCATGAAATCGATCGCCGGCAGCCTGCGCCTCGACCTTGCCGCCTTCCGCGAACTCGAAGCATTCGCCCAGCTCGGCACCGACCTCGACAAGGCGACGCAGTCGCAGCTCGACCGCGGCTACCGCATGGTCGAGATTCTCAAGCAAGGCCAGTTTAAGCCGTTGCACTTCGCCGACCAGGTCATCGCAATTTACGCCGGCGCCAAGGGCTATCTTGACAAGGTGCCGCGCAATCAGGTCTCGGAGTTCGAGACGCAGCTGTTGCGCTTCATGAGAGAGCAGCGCAAGGACGTGCGCGACCAGCTTGTCAAAGAGAAGAAGCTGTCGGCCGATCTGGAGGCGAAACTGAAAGCCGCCATCGAGGCGTTCGGTCAACAGTACAAGGCGCCGGGGCAGGTTTCGACGGGAACGCCGAAAGAGACGAACATCAAGGAAGGCGAGCCGCCGGTGAAGCCGCGCGACACGAATATCAAGGCGGGGTAGGCGGTGTGAATCTCACGAGACCAATGCATGGCCGTGCTCGACATCCATGAACAGAGAATGCGACGATCTGCGGAGATTGCTCGATTCCAGATGGAGGTCCAGTTGGCCAAGCGTTTTCTGTCTCCTCTGGATGTGATCCGCGTGCTGAATCGCGAGAGGATCAGCTTTGTCCTGGTCGGGGCCTATGGTTTGTCGGGTTGGCGGTCGCAGGCTAGAGCCACAGAGGATGTGGCTGTGGTGGTGGCCGCGAGACAGGTGGCCAGGGCGGTGCGAGTGTTGACGAAGGCGTTTCCGCATCTGGAGCCGAACGATGCGGAAGTAGTGGTGCGATTGCGGGACAAAGAGATCAAGGACGTCGCCATCGACGTGATGAAGCCATTGCAACCGCCGTATCACGCCATCTTCAAGCACACCAAGAAGGTGACGGCAGGGAAGGAAAGCTACCGCGTGCCGACCCTGGAAATGGCGCTGACTTGCAAATTCGCGCCGATGATCAGCTTGATGCGCGTTGACGAAAAGAAGTTGCAAGATGCGGCCGATTTTGTCGACATCGTGAAGAAGAACGCCGAGATCGACCTCGAAATGCTCGGAAAGTTGGGCAATCTGGTTTACAACGGTGGCGGCAAGGAAATCCTGGAGTTAGTCCGTCGGGTTCGCTCAGGTGAGAAGCTGGAGTTGTGAGGGCCGAGCGATGCCCACGGTCTTGCGAGTTGGCCCTTATCGGTTCTTCTTCTATGCGGGAGATCGTGACGAGGCACCTCACGTTCATGTGGAACGTGACGACGCGAAGCCAAGTTCTGGCTTGCTCCGCCCAGGCTGGAACGAAACGGCGGCTTCAAGAGGAAAGAGCTCAATAAGATCGAACAGACCATTGACGAGCACCAGGAAGAGTTGATGGAGAGTTGGGATGAGTTCTTTGCCGAATAAGCTGGCGCTGGCCCAAGCGACCTCGGTAACCGTCAATGACGACGAGATCTCCGTCGATCTCGCCGACGGGCGCACGGTCATCGCTCCGTTAGCGTGGTTTCCTCGGCTGACGCGTGCGACCCCCAAGGAGCGAAGCAATTATCGATTGATTGGCAGAGGTGCGGGCATCCACTGGCCAGACCTGGACGAGGACATAAGCATCATTAACCTGCTGCTGGGTCAGCCGTCCGGAGAGAGCCAGCGGTCGTTGCAGAAATGGCTCGATCGTCGCGGTGTGGGAAAGAAAAAGAGATCGGGAAACTAATTCATGGCCAGCACACGTGTCCTCGTCACCCGCCGCAAGGCGATCCGGAATATCCGCAAGATCACGCGGACGATGGAATTAATCGCCACCGCGCGTTTCAAGAAGGCGATGGACCGCGCCGTCGAGGCCGACGCCTTCACGCGCAAGATCGCCGAGCTAGCGGCCGACCTCGCCGCGTCGGCGACCGAGATCAAGCATCCGCTCCTGGAGAAGCGCCCCGAGATCAAGAACAGCGTCCTCCTTGTGCTCTGCTCCAATCGCGGGCTGTGCGGCGGGTACAACGGCGCCATCTTGCGCGAAGCGATGCCGCACCTGCACAAGGTTCAAGGCGAAGGCGTCAACGTCCACCTGGAACTGTCGGGTAAACGGGCCATCACGTTCTTCAAGTTCCAGGGGATCCCCGCCGAGCGCTCCTACACGCACTTCGAGGATAAGCCGACGTTCGCGCAGGCTGACGAACTGGCGACGCGCTATCTGGCCGATTACAGCGCCGGTCGAATCGACCGCGTCGATGTGGTGTACACGAAATTCCTGAACGCGGCCCGGCAAACGCCCGTGGTCGAGACGCTGCTGCCGCTCTCGTCGCTGGCGCCGGAGCCGGGCCGCAAAGCGCCCCCCGCGCCCACAGGCAGAGCGGCCGGGGGTGAGGGTGCGGAGAACGTCGAGTACGACTTCTTGCCGAGCGCGGCCGAGATCCTGGAGGAGATCCTGCCGGTGTCATTCAAGATTCGGCTCTTCAAGTGTTTCCTGGACGCTGGGGTGTCGGAGCAGATCGCCCGCCGCGTCGCCATGAAGGCCGCGACCGAGAACGCCGGCGAAATGATCAAGGCGTTGTCGCTGAAATACAACCGCGCCCGGCAAGCCCAGATCACCAAGGAGATCAGCGAGATCGTCGGCGGGGCGGCGGCAGTGAAGTAAACGATCAGCAAACGTTTTTTTTGCCGCTTGCGGCTTAGCGCTCGCCTGGCGCCAGGCGAGCGCTAAGCCGCAAGCGGCTGGAGTAATCAATGGTTGCAACAGCAAACGGCCAACAAGTCGGCCACATCGTCCAGGTCATCGGCTCGACGTTCGACGTCGAATTCGACGAGGGGAATCTCCCCGCGATCTACAACGCACTCAAGATCGACGAGGAGTTCAAGGGGACCAAGCTCAAGGTCACCGGCGAAGTGCAACAGCACCTCGGGGGCAATCGCGTCCGGGCCGTCGCGCTTGGCTCCACCGATGGGCTGTACCGCGGCATGAAGGTGACCGACAGCGGCTCGCCCGTGCGCGTCCCCGTCGGGCCAGAGACGCTTGGCCGCGTGTTCAATCTGCTGGGCGAGCCGATTGATGGCCGCGGGCCGGTGGAAGCGAAGGACAGTCGGCCGATCCATCGCGAGCCGCCGGCGTTTTCCGAGCTGTCCTCGAAGACCGAGTTCTTCGAGACCGGCATCAAGGTCATCGACTTGCTTACGCCGCTGGTCCGCGGCGGCAAGGCCGGACTGTTTGGCGGGGCCGGTCTGGGCAAGACCGTCATCCTCCAGGAGTTGATCGCCCGCATCGCCAAGAGCGCCAGCGGCGGCGCGTCGGTGTTCGCCGGTGTCGGCGAGCGCACCCGCGAAGGCAACGACCTCTGGCTGGAAATGCAGGAGACCACCTATAAAGACGAGTCCGGTGAGTACCGCCAGGTCCTCTCCAAGACCGCGATGGTCTTTGGCCAAATGAACGAACCGCCCGGCGCACGTCTGCGCGTTGCTCTCTCCGCGCTCACCATGTGCGAATGGTTCCGCGACGAGAGAGGCACGGACATGCTTCTCTTTGTGGACAACATCTTCCGCTTCTCGCAAGCGGGCTCGGAAGTGTCGGCGCTCCTGGGCCGCATGCCCTCGGCCGTCGGTTATCAGCCGACGTTGGCGACGGAAATGGGCGAGTTGCAAGAGCGCATCACCTCCACAAGCCGCGGCGCCATCACTTCAGTGCAAGCCGTGTACGTTCCCGCCGACGATCCGACCGATCCGGCCCCAGCCAACGCCTTCCAGCATCTCGATGCGTTCATCTACCTCGAACGCAAGATTTCCGAGAAGGGCATCTATCCTGCGGTCGATCCGCTGGCGTCGTCGAGCCGAATTCTCGACCCGCAAATCGTCGGCGAACGGCATTACAAGATCGCCCGCCGGGTGCAGCAGATCTTGCAGCGCTATCGCGAGCTGCAAGACATCATCGCCATTCTCGGCGTCGAGGAATTGGCTGAAGAGGACAAGAACGTCGTCCATCGTGCACGCCGCATCGAGAAGTTCCTGTCGCAACCGTTCATCGTCGCCGAGGCGTTCACCGGCAAATCGGGCAAGGTAACGGCGATCGCCGAGACGATCCGCAGCTTCGAGGAGCTGTGCGACGGCAAGCACGATGCATTGCCGGAGAACGCGTTCATGTACGTCGGCGGCATCGATGAAGCGGTGGAGCAGGCGAAGAAGATGCAAAGTTGAGCCCACGGAATATTACATGCCAAAGGCAAAACACAGCGAGGACGATGATAGCCCGAAGAAGGAGGATGAGGGCAAGAAAAAGCGAATCGGCCTCATTGCAATACTTATCAGCATCCCGGCAGCTCTCTTGCTGGTCTGCTGTTGCGTTGCGCCCGTGGGAGTGTATTTCTTCGGCAGGCCGCCCGCGTTCGCCGGCAGATGGACCAAGACGGACGCCAAGGGGAATACGGAGTTCGATCTCCGCCTCGACGGCGGCAACGATGGACTTTACAACGAATATGCCGAAGGGGAACGAGTGGAGACCAGCGACTTCATTCGGTGGGGCGGGATGAATGTCCGGTGGAAAGCCATCGATGACAAGACGATCGAGTTGAGACGGAGCGAGTCGGGCAAGAATCTCTGGTTCGGTGCGAATCAAGGAACGTTTACGTGGAGTGTCGCCGACGACGAGCTCACGCTCACCAACACGGCCGACAAGAAGACGACGAAGCTAACCCGGGTCAAGAAGTAGGGTGAATTCATGGACGACAAGTCGTTGAAATGCGTCGTGGTGACGCCGGAGAAAGCCGTGCTGGACGAGCCGGCCGACTTCGTTGTCGTGCCGATGTTTGACGGCGAACTCGGCGTCGCGCCCGATCGCTTGCCGCTGATCGGCCGACTCGGTTTCGGCGAGCTGCGCATCACCCAGGGCAATCAAACCAAGCACCTGTATGTTGACGGTGGCTTCGTGCAAATCCGCGGCAACATCGTCACCGTACTTACTGCCAAAGCGATGGATGTCAAGGACATCAAGATAGCTGACGCCCAGGCGGTGCTGCAGTCCGCCAATCCGGAATCGACCCCCGAAGGCCAGGAGGCCCAGGAGAAGGCCCAGCAGCGGGCGCGGGTTCAACTTCGGCTCTCTCAGAAGAATGGCGCGAAATAAAATCGCAAGTAAGCGCGACATGCCCCTGGTCATCAGCGGCACAACCCCGGCCGTCTTATTCGCGTGCAGTCAATCGGCCAGCAGCACCAAAAACGAGGCTGCCTGCAAGCCAACCGACTCGTCCGCGTCATCCACCATGCGGCGAAGCAGCTTGAACAGCAGATTCTGCTCCACGGTCTGCTTGTCCGCTTTCCAGTGCGACGCGATCGTGAACGTCCCGGTCCGGCCAAGATCGCGCAAATCCACCTTGCCGTCGGCGTACTCGATAAGGTCGAAGGCCGCGCTGGCGTGCTTGCTGAGCGGCAGATGCGACGGCAGCGGCTTCGTCGCGGGGGGCAGCGCCAACCGATAGCCGGCCGCCAGGACGCCCGCCAGGCGCTTGGCCTCGTCGGCGCTGTCGCACAGCGATTCGATCTGCTTGAGGGTCGCCTTTCCCGCGAACAGGAGCGCCGCGGTTTGCCGCAGACGCGGATCGGTGTCGCGGGCCGGACCACGCTCGATCGCCTGCTGAATCGCGCGATCGAAGACGACCTTGGGAGAAAAGTACGCGGATAATGCCGCGTGGCGCACCTGGGCGTCGTCGTCGATCAGTGCCTTCGTGAAGATCGGCTCGCCTTGAAGCTGCTCGGGAAACTCCGTCAGGGCACGCAGCGCCTGGACGCGCACCTTGGCGTTGGGATGTCCAACCAGCCCGAGCAGGTGCAGGCTCCCCTGACCGCTTTGGGCCGCCAGCCAGATGAGATGGTGCAGCGCAGGATCATCGGCCCTGGCATTGAGCAGGCGCTTGTTCGCCTGCTTGAGGAGATCGCCGCCGCGGCGCGCGATCTCGATGTGAGCGCGATAGCGGCGCTGCCAGGACGGATCGCTCAGCTCCGTCCAAAGCTTTTCGGGGGTCGCCTCGGACGCTTCATAAGGCTCGAACGGCAGCGCGGCCGGATCGCCGGGTTTCGTGAACCACACAAGCTTTTCGCCGGCTGAGAGAAGGCGTCCGGCGCGTCCCACCGCCAGGACGCCGGGGCTCTTGAGCTTGACCGGCGTGCCCGGCGTCGCCTTGAAGCCGGCGCCGCTGGGAGTGACGTCGAAGCTGACCAGATCGCCGTGACGCGCGACGAGCAGACGCGACCGCCATTTCTCCGGCAAGAGCGCGTCATCGTAATAGCAAGTCCCCGTTACAGCAGCACTGCCCGGCTCGGTGTGCATCGGCGGCAACCCGCCGGCGGGCCCGATCGCTTTGCCGAGCCAGGCATGCGGCGTCAGGTGCCAGAGCTGCATGATTTTCGCCGCGTGGCTGCCGGTGGTGAACAGGTTCCAGTGCCGATCGAAGGCGAGCCGGCCGGCGCTTGGCAGCCCATGGGCGACGATCCGCAAATGGGAGCCATCGGGTTTGCAGCGAAAGATGGCGCCCATGCCGCGGTACGGCAGCTTGGTCCCGTCGGGTTGGCAGAAGAACGTCCAGTACTCCCAACCTGGGCTCGCCTCGGGCTTGCCGACCGTGAAAAAGAGATCGCCTTCCGGCCCCCACGCCAGCGCGCGCAAGCCGCGCTCCGGCAGCCCGCGCGGGATGCCCCAAATCAGCTTGAGCGGCTTCACATCGGCACGTTGGCGAACGCCGTCGGCGATCAGATACAACGCGGTTTGGGTCAGAATGTAAAGATCGTTGCCGCGCACTTCGATGTCTTGAAGCCACGATTCGCGCGGGAAGGTGTACAGCAGCTGGCGCGGCCGATAGCCGCCGCGCTCGCCAGGTTCGTACACGAAAAGCGACTCGCGTCCGCCGACGAAAAGCCGGCCCATCGTGTCGGTGCGCACTGACACCAACGGCTCCGCGAACCTGGCGTCGATAGGCACAACCTTAAACTTGGCTTCCTGAGCCGACGCGATCATTAGGCTCGCGGTGAACATGAGCAAGATTCACCGCAGGTCGCGTCCCCCGTTTGCCACCGGAGTTAATTTGCCGACAATAGACGCGCTTAGCATGGAGGCAATTCCATCCAAGAATGAACCCGGTCAGTGAGAG
>JACXTT010002172.1_pt1 | contig 31458 bp, 28 predicted proteins | sample 9270951 | NCBI WGS metagenome assembly JACXTT01 (sample SAMN15532306, study PRJNA645909) | rock metagenome | isolation source: weathered quartz diorite | place: Puerto Rico | collected 2017-06-21
GGTTCGCCGCCAGTTCGGCAATGTCGCCGTGCAAACGGGTGAGGATTTGCTGCCCGTGAGTATGCCCGATCGGGATGCCGCGCACGCCGGCGCTGATGACGCCGAGTGCCGCCTGATGCCGGTACAGCGAGATCGCTTCGCGCGGTGACGCCCCGGCGCCGGCGGCAAGGCACGCGAACACGATGGCGTGATGCCATTGCGTGTTTCTCCCCTCTCCCCCTGAGTACAGGGGGAGAGGGGAGAACACCCATCGCCCAATCCCACGACGACGCCAGCGACAGCAACTGCTCGCCCAGATCGCGGCTGGCGTTGCGCAGCGTCGGCGGCGACAAGCTCGCCCCCAGCAGCCGATTCGCCTCGCTGGCACTCTGCGGTGAACGCACGACCGCGCCGACGAGCACGCCTTCGAGCGGCCCAAGCGTCGCTCGAAGGTAAGATCGCGTCCACGCTTCGAGACTTGCCGCCTCGCGCACCCGGCCGCCCTCGACGGCCGCTTCGAGGCCCCACGAATGGCTGTAGCCGCCGATCGGTAGCGCGGAGTCACCCAGTTGCAGGAGGCGGAGATTCATCCGTTTTGCTTTCCCCGTCCTTTGGAGCGGGACTCTGTGCGGGGCGTTCGTCTCCCGGAAGTGTGCCACAAACGACGGGGGCAATCAAGCCAAGGATTGTGGATACCACCAGGACGATAACGCCACCAAGGGCTTGAGAATACCAGCCATATTCGGCGAAGGCCCGGAATGGGCTATTGGGCAAGGCGAATGCCCAAGCAGCATATCCTATCGTAGCAGCAAACATCTCCCATAGCGGCCATTTCCCGGGAGCCAGGGGGAGCGACTTTGGCTTCTTGACGGTCACTGGAACAGCTTTGTTGGAGTTCATTACTTTCGCCGCATAGAGTAGCCAGACAACAATCGGCGTAGCAGCCAGGAAAAACAGGAACGCGATCCACTCCGCCTTCAGATCCTCGTCCTTCTGATGTACTGCTCCAAGGGCTGCCACATAAAGAGTGAGAACTTCGGTTGGAATGTAAGTGGTAATCGCGCTGATTGCCGAGGTGGAGGCACTCCGAGATTCCGCCGTCCCGCCCGTGGCCTGCTCAACCTCTCCTGCATTGCCGGGGGCAACGTCCAACGGATGGACGTCGGTTCGCCGCGCAAATGCGACATTGGTCATGGCGGAAATACTCATGACTTTCTCCTTCGATGGACGCGTTTGGTCACAATCAACTGCTCAAAACAAAAAATACCGCTGCGCCATCGGCAGCTCCTTCAGCGGCTCGCACGTCAACAGTTCGCCGTCAGCCCACACGCGGTACGTGTCGGCATCCACGCGGATCTCCGGCGTCGCGTCGTTGAGCGGCAGCTCCTTCTTCGTGATGGCGCGGCAGTTCTTCACCGCGACCAGCGGGCGCTCTAGGCGATAGTGCTTCGCGATGTTCTCGTCCAGCGACGCGGCCGACACGAAGGTGAAGCTCGATTCCGTCAGCGCTCGGCCGAAGCTGCCGAACATTGGCCGCGCGATGACCGGCTGTGGCGTCGGAATCGAGGCATTGGCGTCCCCCATCTGGGCGTAGGCGATCATGCCGCCTTTCAGCACCAGTTCCGGCTTGACGCCGAAAAACGCCGGCTTCCAGAGGACCAGGTCGGCCCACTTGCCCGGCTCGATGCTGCCGACCTCGTGCGCGATGCCGTGCGTGATTGCCGGGCAGATCGTGTACTTCGCCACATAGCGGCGGGCGCGGAAGTTGTCGTTGCGGCTCGAATCCTGCGGCAAGGCGCCGAACTGCACCTTCATCTTGTGGGCCGTCTGCCAGGTGCGAATAATGACTTCGCCGATGCGGCCCATCGCCTGCGAATCGCTGCTGATCATGCTCAAGACGCCGCGATCGTGCAGGATGTCCTCGGCGGCGATCGTCTCGGCGCGAATGCGGCTCTCGGCGAAGGCGACGTCCTCGGGGACGTTCCTCGACAGATGATGGCACACCATCAGCATGTCGAGATGCTCGTCGATGGTGTTGACGGTGAATGGCCGCGTCGGGTTGGTGCTCGAGGGGAGCACGTTGAGCAAGGCGGCGATCTTGATGATGTCAGGAGCATGCCCGCCGCCGGCGCCTTCGGTGTGATAGGTGTGAATGGTTCGGCCCGCAATGGCGGCGATGGTGTCCTCGACGAAGCCCGACTCGTTGAGCGTGTCGGTGTGGATGGCGACTTGCACGTCGAGCTTGTCGGCGACGCGCAGGCAACAATCGATGGCGGCGGGGGTGGTGCCCCAGTCCTCGTGGAGCTTGAGGCCGCAGGCGCCGGCGCGGACTTGCTCTTCGAGCGGTTTAGGCAAGCTGCTGTTCCCCTTGCCGGTGAAGCCGAGGTTGATGGGAAAGGCCTCGGCGGCTTGCAACATGCGTTGCAGGTACCAAGGGCCGGAGGTGCAGGTGGTGGCGTTGGTGCCGGTGGCCGGCCCCGTGCCGCCGCCGATGAGGGTGGTCAGGCCGGCGGCGATGGCGGTTTCGACGAGTTGCGGGCAAATGAAGTGGACGTGCGAATCGATGCCCCCCGCGGTGACGATGAGGTTCTCGCCGGCGATGACTTCGGTGCCGGGGCCGATGATGAGGCGTGGATCGACGCCGGGCTGGATCAGCGGATTGCCCGCCTTGCCGACCGCGACGATGCGCCCCTTGCGCACGCCGAGGTCGCCCTTGACGATGCCCAAGTGATCGAGGACGACGACATTGGTTATGACAAGATCGAGCGGTGCGTGCTTCGACTTGCCGGGCAGCGGCGATTGGCCCTGGGCGTCGCGGATGACCTTGCCGCCGCCGAACTGCACTTCTTCGCCGTAGATGGCGTGATCGTGCTCGATCTCGATGATGAGATCGGTGTCGGCCAGGCGAATGCGGTCTCCCTTGGCGGGGCCGTAGTGACTGGCATAGTTGGCGCGCGCGAGCTTGTTGGCCATCTGGATTACTTCGCTTTCTTGCTCTTCGATGGTTTTCTGGTCGCAAGGTCAGCGACGCACGGCAGGTCGCCCTTCAGGAACGCTTCGAGCCGCTTCAGGCTGGCGGCGCGATTCTTCTTGTCATCGAGTTCGCCGTTGACGAGACCGCTGCCGCCGTGGACTTCGCGCGTGCCGGCGAGCGGGATCAGTTGTACGGTCTTGATCTCGCCCGGCTCGATGCGGACCGCGGTGCCGGCGGGGATGTCGAGGCGCATGCCGTAAGCGGCGGGGCGATCGAAGGCGAGGGCACGGTTGACCTCGAAGAAATGGAAGTGCGAGCCGATCTGGATCGGCCGATCGCCGGTGTTGTTGACTTCGAGGGAGACGGCGGCGCGCTCCGCATTGAGTTCGAGGGGAGGGCCGTCAAATAGATATTCGCCGGGGATCATGGATGGGCTCCGGGCGCATGGATTCAAGGAATCGGCTGATGCACGGTAACAAGCTTGGTGCCGTCAGGGAACGTCGCCTCGACCTGGATCTCCTGGATCATCTCGGCGATGCCGGGCATGACGTCGTCGCGTGTGAGCACGGTGCGGCCGGCGCTCATGAGTTCGGCGACCGAGCGGCCGTCGCGCGCCCATTCCAGGAGCTGGCTGGTGATGAAGGCGACGGCTTCCGGGTAGTTGAGCTGCAGACCGCGCTGCTTGCGCGCGCCGGCCAGTTCGCCGGCCACGTGAATGAGTAGCTTGTCGCGTTCCTGGGGAGTCAGATGCATGAGCGATTCTCCGCTGGCCGTGAAGAGAAGATTATTGTAAAGCGGAAGCTCAAGGCGACAAGCATGGCGGAGGCGTCGCCATGTTCGAGCGTCCGGACCTTCCATGAATGAACCATCCGTGGAGGCCAGCTGTAGCTGTTGTCGATCCCGATACTGTTTTTCTGCTGCTCAGAATGCAGGCGTCCACGCCCCGCATCATGGCATAAGAGCCAACTGGCAAGGGCATCAGTCGGTAGCGAGTATGTACTGGCCGTCTTCTTTTCTTCATATTCTTTCATACAATTCTGCATTACAACAAACGGATGCCAGCTGGTCTTGTCATTGTGGCCAACACGGTACGTAGTTTGCTGCAATCTACCCAGCTTTTCCTGTTCCTGCCTCTCCCCGGAGACGCTATGCGCTTTTTTACCAAGGAGTATTGCACCAATGAATGAGTCCTCCCACACGAACACGACCCCGGCGTCCGCCGGGGGCCTTGCGAAAGCCGGCTGGGCTGTCCTCGCCGGCTTGCTCTTGGCTGCACTGCCTTTCGTCGGCGTCGGCTGCAAGCAGAAAACCGACGACAAAGACACCGTCAAGGTGGGCATCCTTCACTCGCTTTCAGGCACCATGGCCATCAGCGAGACCTCGCTGAAGGACGCCGAACTAATGGCCATCAAGGAGATCAACGCGAGCGGCGGCGTGCTCGGCAAAAAGATCGTTGCCGTCGTTGAAGACCCGGCCTCCGATTTCACCGGCAAGTTCCCCGAACTTGCCAAGAAACTCCTGCTCAAGGATAAGGTCGCGTGCGTCTTCGGTTGCTGGACTTCTGTCAGCCGCAAGAACGTGTTGTCTGCTTTCGAGGACAACAACGGGCTCCTCTTCTACCCCGTGCAGTACGAAGGGAACGAAGCGTCCAAGAACGTCGTTTACTCCGGCGCCGCGCCGAACCAGCAGATCCTGCCCGCGGTCGAATGGCTCATCGACAAGAAGGGCTACAAGACCTTCTATCTGCTCGGCACCGATTACGTCTTTCCGCGCACCGCCAACCTGATCATCGTCAAGTACCTCGAATCGAAGGGCTTGAAGGTTGTCGACGAGAAGTATACCCCGTTTGGCCACAAGGATTACGCATCGATCATTCAGGACATCAAGGCCAAGGCGCCGGACGTGATCTTCAGTACGATCAACGGCGACAGCAACACGAACTTCTACAACGAACTCGCCGCCCAGGGCATGACCGCCGACAAGTTCCCGGTCGTTGCCGTCAGCGTCGGCGAAGATGAGCTGCGCAGCCTCGAGCCGTCCAAGGTCAAGGGGCATCTCGCCGCCTGGAACTACTACCAGAGCGTCGACACTCCCAAGAACAAGGAATTCGTCAAGAAGTTCCAGGACGAGTACGGCAAGGACCGCGTGACGGACGACCCGATCGCGGCTGCCTATGCCCAGGTCTACTTGTGGAAGCTGGCCGTCGAGAAGGCCAAGAGCTTCGCGGTCGATGACGTGCGCAAGGCGTTCCTCTCCGGCGAGATCGAATTCGACGCGCCGGAAGGTAAGATCAAGGTCGATCCAAAGTCGCTGCACGTCCACAAACACTTCCGCATGGGCAAGATCCGCGACGATAAGCAGTTTGATATCGTTCACGAGACGCCGCTCATTACGCCGGATCCCTATCCGCAGGTCGCCTTCCCCGGATGGTCGGTGGACCATACCAAGAACGGCATCGTTCCGGGCAAGGCGGTGCAGGTCGTTCCCGAAAAGAAATAGCGGGCCAGCTCCGACCTGGTTTTGATCGGTTTTTCAAGCCAGGCCGCGCGATGAGCGCGGTCTGGCTGCTTTCTTGATCGACGAAAATGAATACGCAAGCCGTTACTGTGTCGACAGCCGTTACGACCGGCTGGCGGTATCGCTATCAATTCTTGCTGGCCGTCGGCGCAAGTTGGCTTTTCTATTCGATGGTACCCCGTCTCTTGAACATGAGTGCCGAGAACTTCGGCAGTATGCTTTCCAACAGCATTAGTCTCAGTTCAATCTTGATCCTCACCGCGCTCGGCCTGGCAATCACCTTCGGCGTCATGCGCGTCATCAACATGGCTCACGGCGATCTCTTGATGCTCGGCGCTTACACCGCGTTCTTCTTCACCAACAATCGGGCGCTGCCGATCGTCGTCCGCAATATCGGCAACTGGTTCGGTGCTCAGTGGGAGATCGATTTCGGCTTCGAACTCGGGCTTTATCTGGCGATTCCCCTCTCGTTCCTCGTCGTCGCTTTCGTAGGCTACCTGATGGAGGTCTTGCTGATCCGCCATCTTTACGGCCGGCCGCTCGATACGCTCCTGGCGACGTGGGGCGTCGGCATGGTCTTGCAGCAGGTAGTCTATCACCTATTCGGCCCGAATTTGCAGCCAATGAGCATGCCGGAGCATCTCCAAGGCGGGTTGCGCCTGGGCGAATTGACTATACCATGGTTCCGCTTCTTCGTTGTCGGTGTCACCTTGCTTTGCTTGTTCCTGGTTTATTTGTGGTTCTACTGGACGAACCTGGGCCTCAAAGTCCGCGCCGTGGTCCAGAATCGCCCCATGGCTAGCGCGATGGGTATCTCGACGCGCCGGGTGGATGCGATATCCTTCGCGTTCGCCTCGGGGCTGGCAGGAGTGGCCGGCTGCATCTTCGCGCATCTTTACAACGTGAATTACGGCATGGGGTCCGAGTATGTCGTCGATGCCTTCATCGTGGTGATCTTGGGCGGCCTGGGGCAAATCCCGGGCGCCATCGCCGGCGGGATGTTGATCGGCACGAGCAACAACATCATCACGAAGGTCTACGGCATCGACGAAGTCATCGCCAAGGTGATCGTTCTGGTGATGGTAGTGGCGTTCATTATGGTCCGTCCCAGCGGGTTGGTGAAAACACGTGAGCGATCCTACGACTAGCATTCAGGAACTGCGGCAACCGCCGCTGATGGTCGCGCCGGCGATCCCCGATGCACCCGCGTGGAACATCGGCGGAAAGACGGCGACGTTGCTGTTCCTTCTATGCCTGTTGCTGGCGCCGCCGTTACTTTACAACGACGATCCCTACCGCTGCGAGCAGTTCGCCAAGATCGCCGCCCTGGCGATCTTGGCGTTGAGCATCGACTTGATCTGGGGTTACACGGGGCTGTTGAGCCTGGGGCAGGGGCTCTATTTCGGCATGGGCGCCTATGCGATGTCCTACTCGCTCAAACTCCAGCGGGCCGCTCTCGCGGAGAACCGAGAGTTCGTCGCCGCCCCCGACATGGCCTTGCCCGACTTCATGGCGTTCTCCCGGCTCACGCACGTTCCCGAATGGATCGCGCCGCTTATAAATGTCTACCTAGCGCTGGCAGTCGCGATTCTCCTGCCTGCCCTGGTGGCGTTCGTGTTCGGGGGCATCACCTTTCGGCTGCGCATCAAGGGGGTCTATTTTTCGCTGATCACGCAGGCCCTTATCATGGCCCTTTATCTCCTTGTAATCCGCAATCTTCCGCATACCGGCGGCGACGTGGGCATGATCAATCTGAATCGCCTCACCCTCCTCGGCTACAAGTTCCAGGAAGACTTCTATCTCTATTTCTTCATCACGGGCGTCCTGATCGTTTGCTTCTTCGGCTGCGCGCTGCTGATGAACAGTAAATTCGGGCGCCTGCTGACGGCGATTCGCGACAACGAGAACCGTGTCATGGCCCTCGGGTACAACCCGGCGATTTACAAGACGTTCATTTTCACGCTGTCCGGCGCCATGGCCGGTTTGGCCGGCGCTCTTTACGTCTCCGCAAATCATGCCGCGGGGCCGAAATTCTTGCAGATCGATTTCTCCGTCGTCGCCGTCATCTGGGTCGCGGTTGGCGGACGCGGCACCTTGATCGGCGCGATCCTCGGCGCCTATTTGGTGGAGTATGGAAAAATATTGATCAGCGAGGAGTGGCCCTTTGTCTGGACCATGATTCTCGGCGCCCTGTTCATCACCATCGTCCTTTTTTTGCCCGACGGCATCATCGGGTTGGTACGGAAAACTGCCGCGCTGGTCGGCAAACGCTTCAGGTTGGCGAGACCACAGTCATAGCGAGGGGCCCATGGGCTTTCAATCGAAGACCTTTCCCGAAGACATCATCCAGGTGCAGGAACTCACCGTGGATTTCAGCGGTTTCAAGGCGCTGAACGATCTCAACTTCCGCATCGAACGCGGCGAGCTGCGCGTCGTCATCGGGCCCAACGGGGCCGGCAAGACGACCCTTCTCGATGTTATCACCGGCAAGGTTCAGCCGACCGCCGGACGCGTCGTCTTTCAGCCGAACGAACGGGCCGCGGTGGACATCGACGGTTGCAGCGAAGCCAAAATTTCACGTCTCGGCATTGGCCGAAAGTTTCAGACGCCCAATGTCTTCAAGACCTTGACCGTGCTTGAAAACTTGCAGCTCTCCCTGAAGTACCCGCGGGGCGTTTTCGCCACGCTGCTGGCGGCGTTCAAGCAGGACGGCAAGGGACGCTTGTCCGAAATCTTGAGCATCATCGGTCTGAGCGCCAAGGCCCATCGCCAGGCCGGCGTACTCGCCCACGGCGAGAAGCAATGGCTCGAACTGGGCATGTTGATGGCGCAGGACCCCGAATTGCTCCTCGTCGATGAACCGGTCGCCGGTATGACGCCGCGCGAGTCCGAGCGGACCGGCGAGCTGCTGCTGGCCATGGCGCGCAAGAGCACGCTCCTCGTCATCGATCACGACATGAACTTCGTCCGCCAGATCGCCAGCAAGGTCACCGTCCTCCACGAAGGCAAGCTGCTCAGCGAGGGGACCATTCGCGAGGTGCAGAACAACCCCAAGGTCGTCGAAGTGTATCTCGGCCATCACAAGATCGAGAAGGAAGAACCTGGGGCGGCGCCGCACTCTCGCAATGGACAGGGCATTCAACCGGCGCCGGGGCGTTATGCTTGAGATCAATCACCTCTCCGTTTCCTACGGCGAAACGCTGATCCTCCGCGACGTCAGCATGGAGGTCCGCGCCGGCGAGATGGTCTGCCTGATGGGCCGCAACGGCGTCGGCAAGACGACGCTGCTCAAGTGCATCATGGGCCTGCTGCGCGCGGGCGCCGGACGCGTCTCCTTCTTGGGACGCGATCTCACCCACACCTCCCCCGACGTGCGCGCCCGCGCTGGTATCGGCTATGTGCCCCAGGGACGCGAAATCTTTCCGCAGCTCACCGTGCTCGAAAACCTCAAGGTCGGCATGCTCAACGTGCGCGGCAACCATCAGCCGATTCTCGACGAGGTTTTCGGCTACTTCCCCGCCCTGAAGACCTTTCTCGACCGCAAGGGGGGCTTTCTCTCCGGCGGCCAGCAGCAGCAACTCGCCATCGCCCGGGCCCTCGTCATGCAGCCGAAGCTTCTCATTCTCGATGAGCCGACCGAGGGCATTCAACCCAACATCATCACCTTGATCGGCGCGGTGCTGGCGACGCTGAAGAAGCGCGGCAACCTCGCGATCCTGCTCATCGAGCAGTATCTCGACTTCGCGATAAAGCTTGCGGACAACTATGTCGTGATGGAAAAAGGGTCGATCGTCCTGAGCGGCAAGGTATCCGAAATGGATCAGGACGCCATCAAGCCGTATCTCGCCTTCTAATGGCTCCCAAGAAAACGACCACGGCTTGCACGAATCGCATGGATAAGAAAAGAAACACCCTCTCTTGACTGGCCGGACGATGTGACACGGAGACACCAAGTTCTCCCATCCGTGCCATCCGGTGATCCGTGGTTCATTTCTGGCAAATCTCCCGCTCGTGCGGGCCAGGGTACGCAGTTCCGCCTAGATTATGCTGAGTGAATTCCCGCTGGAGGTAACGGCAAAATGAACGCGAGTATAGACTGGAAAGAGATCATCGCCCCCGATGAGGAGGCGCGTTTCGCGACGTTCGCGGAACAGCTCGTCAAGCTGCAGTGCATGCACACGCTCAATGGCCGGGTTGGCCGCGCGCTCCATCGCAAGACGACCGGCGGGTACGAGGCTCGGCTGGAAATCTTCGGCGACCTGCCCGAACCGGCGCGGCACGGCTTGTTTGGCGGCCCCAAGGTCTACGATGCCATGGTGCGTTACTCGAACGGCGCCGGCACGGTGGAAGCGGATGACAAGGCGGACATCCGCGGCATGGCCGTGAAGGTGCTCGGCGTGGACGGTCCCAAGGTTCTCGGCAGCGCGCGCACACAGGACTTCCTGGCCATTCTCCAGTCCAACACACCGTTCCGCACGGCCGCCGAATTCATGGGCGTCATCTGGGCCTCGCGCAATCCCAATCCCCTGCTGGCATTGCCGCGGATGTTCTTCGCGCTCGGCTTTCGCATGTTTTCGATTCTGCCGAAGCTGTCCCGGGCGGTCAAGGCGCCGGTCGCGTCGCTGGCGGAGCGCCCTTTCTTCAGTGCGCTGCCGATCCTGTGCGGCCCGTATGCGGTTCGGTTCGCCTGGGTGCCGCTCGCCGCGCCCGCCGCTAGCGTGCCCGACAGCGCTACTCGGCTCGGCGACGACCTCGCCGCCCGGCTGCGCCAGGGGCCGGTCGAGTTCGGTCTCGAATTGCAGTTCTTCGTCGATGAGGCGCGCACGCCGATCGAGGACGGCTCCGTCGATTGGCCCATCGATGTCGCGCCGTATGTCCGCGTCGGCAAGCTCGTCATCCCGCAGCAAGACGCGGCCAGCGACCACGGCAAGCGCATCTCCGATCGCATCGCCAACCTGTCGTTCGACCCCTGGCACGCCCTGGTTGAGCACCGCCCGCTCGGCGGCATGATGCGCGCCCGCAAGCCGACCTACTTCGCCAGCGCCCAGGGCCGATCCGCCGAGCCGGAGCCCGACGGCAAGATCGCGTGAATGAGAATAATTGTTTGACGAAGTTGCAGCCGATAGGTATTCTGGGTTGCCACGTGCGGCTCTGCGAATCGGGTAACGGATAACGCGAGGTGCCAGCATGCTCACCATTATCGGCCGGCGGCAACGCTTGTGCGACCAGGGGTCGCGGCGCGACTTCCTCAAGATCGGCGGCCTGGCGCTCGGCGGGTTGTCGCTGCCGCAAATTCTGCGTGCGGAAGCCGACGCCGGCATCAGCCGTTCGCACAAGGCCGTCATCATGATCTTTCTGTCGGGTGGGCCGCCGCACCAGGATATGGTCGATCTCAAGCCGAACGCGCCGGCGGAGATTCGCGGCGAGTTTCGGCCGATCCGCACCAACGTCGCCGGCCAGGCGCGCGAACGGCCCGTCCACTTCCAGGAAGTCTACGCAACGCTCTATCGCAACCTCGGCATCGACGTCAACCACGCGACGGTGACCGACCATGGCGGCCGGCCGCATTATCTGGTGGACGGCAATGCGCAAGCGATTCGGGAGTTGATGTAGCGCACGGCATGAACCGTCTTGTCTATGAGCAGAAGAAAAGCTACCGATGGGTTCCCAAAATGGAAATTCCTGTAGATGAGCATTGACGCTCGTGGCCAATCTCTGCGGCACAGTGCGTCGGGTTCGGGAGTGTGAACCTAAAGTCCCTTTACGCATTCGGCGTGTCAAGGATCTGCTTTCATCGCGCCGCCAATTCAGTCGGAAACTTCGGAAAAGCGTCCGGTTGTCGTAGGTCAGGCTTTCCAGCCTGACGTTTCACGCAACCTGTCAGGCTGGAAAGCCTGACCTACGGCAATCTGACGGACGGCCCAATTATTGTTACTCCTTCGCCAAGCCTAATATCACTTCACCTTCAACATCACCGACTTCGCCGCATGCTCCGTGTTCTTGCCTTCGCGTTTCGCCAGCACCACGAAGGGATGATCCTGCGCCCGCACCCACGGCTCCGCATACAGGACCACCGTGCGCGACGTCTCGTTCTCGTTCACGAGGATGCCGTTCAGGCCGATGTCGAGCACGCGCACGCCGTGCGGCAAGCCCTTCACGTCGAGCGGTACGCGCCCCTTGAAGCCGTTGCGGCGTTCGATCTTCACCAGCATCTTCGTCTGCCCGCCCGGCTTGATCGACACCTCCGACTCCGCCGTCGTCGTCACGAGGTCGCCCGGCTCGATCAGGGTCGGCAGGTCAAACGGCGTGATAAAGCCAGTCGGCGCCCCGGGCTCCCAGCCTTCCAGCTGGGGCTTGACCTTCGTTGCCGGCGCGGCATTCACGCCGGCAAAAAGCGCTACGGTCGTCGAATAGGTGCCGGCTTCGATGGTCGTATCCGGCAAATGGAATCCTTGCGGCAGGTTCTCGACCTTGATGTCAATTGGGCCGTCATAGCCGTCGATGCGCTCGGCGCTGAACGTGATCGGGATCGCGCTCCCCTTCGAGACGGCGGCATTCTGCGGCGACACACGCAAGGTGAAGTGCGGGTTCGTGCGGCGCACCGTGAGCCGATAGCCGAAGTTGACGCCGCCCATGCCGCGGGCGTCGGCGATGCGCACCTTGTATTCGCCGTCGGCGGGCGGGTCGAAGATCAGGCGCGAATCGCGGCCATAACCTGGGCCGCCGTCGTCGTTTCGATAGTAGAGCGTGAAGACGGGATAACCGTTGGGCGGAAACGTCGTGCCCGGGGGATGCACCGACACCTTATACATCGGCGCATTATTGGCGTGGTGCGTCGGCGTGGTGTCGAGATAGGCGAGCCGTTTGCCGTCGGCGACGAAGAAATTGCAATCGGCGTCGGGATGCGTCGGCAGCGACTGGATCTTCATCAGTTCGTTGCCGACGTAGAGCAGATCGTTGGTCGCAAGTTCGCTCCAGGCTTCGATGCGGATGCCGCCGCCGGCGGAATCATGATCGCGAAAGGTGACGTGCGTCTTGGCCTGCGAACGCAAGACGGCGCGCGGCACCGGCTGATCATTCTTGTCGAGAATCTCGATGACCGAGTCGAGCCGGCTGCCGAGGCGGCGGGCATTGACCTCGACGATGAGCTGCTGGCCTTTGCGAGCCTTGAACGGCCAGACGTCCTTTTGATTCTCCTTGTCGATCCGGCCATTCGCGGTACCCGGTACCGGCATCACTGCTTGCTTGAGCACTTCGGGCCATTCGCCGACGATGATTTGCGCCTTGCCGAGCACGCCGGGGCCGACGTCAATCGGGAAGGCCTGGCCGACCTTGGCGTCTTTGGGCACGTCGAGCTTGATCACATTCTTGGGGAGAAAAACACCTTCAATCTTGACCTCGCCCGACGTGCCGTGCTGCAGGCCCATCGGAAAGACGGCGGTGACAATCGGAATTTTGCCGAGCTTGTAGCGATACTTGAAGTCGGGCCCGCCGCGGTAGTCCCGATCGCGCACGCCGAGCGTATGGGCGCCGGCCTCGGCGAACGTGTGTCCGAGAAGGCCGTCATAACTCTCGGCGACGATTCGGCCCGCTGGGTCGGCGAGCGTCAGGACCGGATCGATCTTGGAGCCGTCGAGCTTTACGAACTCGATGCCGAGCGACTGCCCCTTGACGACGTTGATGCGCCAGGAATGGACGGCGCCCGCGCGATCCAGGACGTGGACGATCGGCTCCTTGACCCCCGTGGCGACTGTCTCCCCTATCCCCCTGTATTCAGGGGGAGGGGGGCCGGGGGTGAGGGGGTTAGCGTCCCGGGCTGTGGGATTTTCGACTGTCTCCCCTCTCCCCCTGTACTCAGGGGGAGAGGGGCCGGGGGTGAGGGAGATGACGTCGGTGGCTATGGAATGTTCATATTGCAAGGGACGCTTTCCCCCCTCACCCCCAGCCCCTCTCCCCCCGGAGTACCGGGGGGAGAGGGGAGCAGGCTTCTTCTCCCCCTCTCCCTTTCTCCTCTTCTCCCCTCCTTTCATCGCCCCAAACTCATGCTTCACCACGCCCGTTTTCATGTCGATCAACTGCACGATGCCGTCATAGCGGCCGACGATAAACTGCCCGGCGTCTTCGCGCAGGGCCAGGCACAACACGGTTTCGGGCTGGGCATCGTAGACCTTGCGTTCGACCATCTTCTCGATGTCCCACGCCTTGACGACGCGGTCCTGGCCGACGGAGTAGAGCGTCTTCGAATCGCTGGTGAAGACGGCCTTCTGCACCGGACCTTCGTGGGCAAACACCGATTGCCGTAATTTTGCGCCGGTACGAGTCGGCTCGTATACGCGAATGCTCTTATCAACGCCGCCGGAAACGAGGTACTTGCCGTCGGGGCTCCAGGCGACGGTGTAGAGCCAATCGGTCGCGTCGCCGAGCGTGTAGAGGAGCTTGCCTTTTTCGACATCGAACACCTTCATGGCCCGATCAGCGGAGACGGACGCGAGCAGCGTGCCATCAGGATTGAACGCGAGTCCGTAGACGGCGTCGCTGTGTTCTTTGAGAAGATGGAATTTACCGAAGTCCGCGCGAAGATAGATTGTTGAGTCAAATCCTGCCGTCGCAGTCCACATACCATTAGCATCCATAGATACGTCGAGAACTGAGTCCGCATGCAGGTTCCCCGCGCTCAGAAAGATCGGGCCCTTCTTGTCATCAACCCGGAATGCGTTTCCACTCTTTCCGCGCTCGCCTACCCCGGCAATGATGAGGCCTGGAACATCCGACAATGCAAGTGCCGTCACTTGTCCTGGAAGCTTAACATGTCGTCTACTTGCCTTGGGCGACTGCAGGTCCATCAATACCACTTGGTCCTCAGATGAGAACACGAGTCTCTTTATTTTCGGCTCATAAACAATCCCTGTCACCGGCGGCAATACGTCCGCCTTCGCCTTGATCGTCGGCAACTCGACCTTGATGTTCGCCCCGTCGTCCACCGCTCCCGCCGCGACCCACGCACGAAGCAGCGCCACCTCGTCCTTCGTCGGGTGAAACTTCGCCTTCGCCGGCGGCATCGTCGGCTTGTCCTTGTGCTCCGTCAGCAGCACCAGCTTGCTCTTGTCCGGCTGGCCTGCGACGATCACCGGGCCGCGGTCAGAGCCTTCCATCGCCGCTTTGAACGTTTCCAGGCTCAGCGTGCCTTTTTGCGTTCTGGCGTTGTGGCATTCAAGGCAATACTTCGTGATGAGCGGGCGAATGTCCTTTGAATAGCTGGGCGCTTGGGCATGAATGACCATCAAAGGTCCAAAAAGCAACAGCCCCACAGCGGCAAGCATCGGCAATCGGGCTCCCCTCTCCCTCCGCCTGGAGCGACTGGTGGTTTGCAATGAAGTTGTCGGCGGGGGGAGAGGGGCCGGGGGTGAGGGGGGTGAAGTTTCGCTTGTCCGATCGATGCATGTGCGATAGATCATCTCCTTGACCGCTTCCAAATCGTCGTAGACCTCGGTGTTCCAGAGTCGCAGCACGAGCCAACCTTCGGCTTCGAGCTTCGTCGTTCGTTTCTCATCCTCGCGCCGGCGGGTCAGATGCGATTCGCCGTCCAATTCGACCACCAGCTTGGCTTCGACACAGGCAAAATCGACGACGTAAGGACCGATCGGATGCTGTCGGCGAAATTTGTAGCCAGCAAATTCGCGATTGCGCAGCGATTTCCAGAGGAGCTTTTCCGCGGGAATCAGCGCCTGCCGTTGAGCGCCGGCCAGAGGGATCTTCTTTTCACGAGGCATTCTGATTCTAGCCATTGCATTCCCCCCTCACCCCCGGCCCCTCTCCCCCCGCCGACCGCTTTGTTGCCAACTACCTGGCAAACCGGCGGGGGGAGAGGGGAGACCGATTGCCAACTTTGTAACCGCCATCATCGCTAACGATTGAACAAAAACTCCCGCCCCGTCAGCACCGACCAGCACAGATCCTCCAACACCTCGCGCCGCGTCGCTTGCGGATCACGCGCCGCCTCGGCCATGATCTTGCGAAAGCGCGTCAGCTCCGGCTCGCTCGGCGCCCGGCACAGCGCCAGCATGAAGACGCGGCGGATCGCTTCGTCGTCGCTGAGCTTTTCGCTCAGCCAGTCCTCGATGCGCGATTTTTTGTTGCGCAGCTTGTCGTTCAGCGTTTGGCCGTTGGCCAGATGCAGCGCCTGCGTGACGCTCGACTCCTGCTGACGTTCGCAGGAGCAGGTTTGTCCGCGTTCGGGCCGGCCGAAGGCGTCGAGAAATTGCGAGACGAGCTGCGTGTCAGGCAGTTGCAAGGCGCGGGTGCCGAGCGGGTAGTCGGCCGTCGCCGCATCGCCGCCAGAGGAGCCGACCGCGACCTTCGTGAACGCGGTCGGCACCTTCGTGACATAGCTGTAGGCGTCCAGGACCACCTCCGCGGGGAGACGCCGGATGAGGTAGCGTGAGTAGTAGCGGTCGTCCGTCTTGTTGCCCGGCAACGGCGCCGAGGAACGCTGATACGCGGCCGAGTTCATGATGGTGCGGATTGTCTGTTTGACGCTGTACTTGTTCTTCACGAAGTCCTGCGCCAGCGCGTCGAGCAGTTCCTCGTTTGACGGCGGATTCGTTTGCCTCAGGTCGTCTTCGGCTTCGACGAGGCCGCGGCCCATGAAGTTGCGCCAGACGCGATTGACGAGGGCCTTGGCGAAATAGGGATTGTCCGGCGACGTCAGCCAATCGGCAAAATACTCGCGACGATCCTTGGCGCCTTGCAATGGCTTGTAGTCGAGTGGCGTCGGCGGCATGGCGATGCCGCGGCGCGGGTGCAGCACGTCGCCCTCGGTTGCCGACTGGATGCTGAACTCGCCGGCGCGGTCGCCGTTCTTGATCGCGATCTGCGCGAACAGGTTCGCCATGCCCCAGTATTGATCCTGCGTCCACTTCTCCAGCGGATGATTGTGGCATCGGCAACAGGTGATCGACATGCCCATGAAGGTGACCGCGGTCGTTTCGGTAAGGTCGCTGATCTCCTTGTGCAGCATGAAGTAATTGGCTTGCCCGTTCTGCAAGGTGTTGCCGCGCACCGTGAGGATGTCGCGGGCAAACCCGTCCCACGGCTTATCGTCGGCAACGCTCTGGCGCACGAAGTGATAGAACGCCCGCATCGCCGACTGCGGCAGCTTGCGGCTTGAGATCAACAGCAGGTCGGACCACTTATACGCCCAGTAATCGACAAACTCGGGCCGATCGAGAATCGCGTCGATCAGCTTCGCACGCTTGTCCTTGCGCGGGTCGGCCGTGAACTTGCTCACCTCGTCGGGCGTTGGCAGAATCCCGAGCGCATCGAGATAGGCGCGGCGAATGAATTCGTGATCGGCACACTGCGGCGACGGCGGGATGTTCAGCACTTCCAGCTTCTTCAGCACGTGCCCATCGATGAAATTGTGACGCGGCGAGACGGCAAACACCTTCGCATCGGGTTCGCCGGGAAAAGGCGACGCAATCTGCGTCAAGGCGACCCGCCCCGAAAAGATGGCGACGATCGCCGCCTCGCCGGAACCTGCGACCTTCACCAGGCCAGCGTCATCGACGCCCGCGATCAGGTCCTCGGTGCTGTTGAACTTCGTCCAGCGCGTCACGTCCTCGGTGTGCCCGTCGGCATAGGTGGCGCGGACGATGACTTGCAGTTGATCCTTCGGCTCCAGCTTCGCGCGGGACGGAAATATCTCGATGCGTTGCAAGCTCGGCTCGCCCTTGGCCGGTCCGGGAGCGCCGGTCGCGATCCAGTCGGCCAGCACCTGAAAATCGGGCGACTTGACGTCGAGCTTCAGCCCGCCGCCGTGCGGCAACGCCAGCGTCGGCTTCATCAGCATCAAGCTACGCGCCGGCTCCTGGCGATTGACGCGGCGCGCGCCGGCCTGGCGCGTCAGCACGAAATGATCGGCAACCGGATCGTAGCCGCGCAGCGAGAGCTTCATGCCGCCTTTGCCTGCGAGAGCCCCGTGGCAGGCGCCCGAGTTGCAGCCGACCTTGGTCAAGATCGGCACGATATGATTCGTGAAGCTGACTGCCGCCGGCTCGCTAGTCTTTTCGACCTTGACTTTCACGACGCCACGCCTGTCGTCGCACGCCGCCGAGATGTTCGTCTCGCCATCGCCGACAGCTTTGACGATGCCGTTCTCATCCACGACGGCGACCTTCGGATTGGATGAGAAGAATTCGGCCCGGCTCGTGACATCCGCGACGACCTCGCTCTTCTCGACGCGCAAGACGGCGAGACGCTGCGTCGCCTGCGGGCCGGTCAGCGTGACGGCGCCGGGTTGGATTTGCAGGGATGCCGGCTGGCCGGGAAGCGCAATCAGTGAACAAGCGAGGACATATGCGGAGAGCATCGCAATTACCTATCATGGCGTGGGCGCAACTAGCACATTCGGATCCAATGTGAGAATTCCAGTGAAGCGGGCGAAGTCCGCGCCGTTCAGTGTCAGGATATGCGTGGCGCCGTGCGTTTGCATTAACGCAACCAGGCGGGCGTCATGCACCTGAACGCCGCCGACGCCAAGGGAAACAACCAGGATCCGCCAAATCGCATAGGCGGCCGCCGAGTCGGGCAGAATACGGACGATCCGTTCAAGGAGCCGAAGGCGGTGATCCACCTCGGCAATGGAAAGCCCTAGCCGACCGCGCGCGGTTGAAGGCCGAGTGCAGACGTTCCAGAACTCGGCGACATTCTGCGCGGTCATGACGAGAGCGTCACCGCGAACCTTGACTGCACGAACTGCGCCGCGAACCGTGGCGTGCAGCGGATCGTTTCGATCAACCAGGCGCAACAGAATGTTGGTGTCGAGGAGAACGACCATCAGTTGTGTTCCGCGTAGATGTCGGCCCGTGAAAAATCGGCCGGCAGGGACAGTGCGCCAATCGGCCCAGCCGCGAGTTCATCGAGAATGCGGTCGAATTCTTCGAGCGTGGCGGTCCCATTCGTGCTTGGTTGGGCAGTTTCGACGAGTTGTTCCAGGTACGCATCCAACGACATCCGCCGCGCCGCCGCCTGGGCGCGCAGTTTTGCAAGCAAGTCAACGACTTTTTCTTCGATTTCGATTGTCATATTCAATGCCCTCCATGTTCATCTTAAAGGCGCTGGCACCTGTAGCAATAACTCGTTGGGTTTCGGATATCACGCCCACATAGTATGCAAGTCCGAGCGACCGATCCCCGGCCGCCAAGTGCCGCAGCGAGTACAAGGGCTCCGGCAGCAATTGCAATGAATTCCGCGGACGACGAGGATGTCTGCTTGTCACCTGCGCGAGCTAGCCGAACCAAAATTCGGCAGGTCGGCACGAGAACCTTGTTTCCACAATCGACACATTTTATTTTTCTGCCTGCTTCGTTAGCATGAGCTTCCAATTCTTCACCACAGTGAGGGCAATCGTAGGGAATACGTTTTTCTCCTAGGAACACAGTGACAAACGACACCTGACATCGAGGGCAGACACATTGACGATTGAAAAGCCGGTCGGAAACTCGAGCGACGCATTTACAGGATGGGCACTCCACTACTGCCGCAGTCTCGGTCAAGAGGGGAAGGGTTACCGGAGTTTCGCTTCCATCCTCCTCGGCGTCGTCACCCTTTTCGTCGGTCGGCACTGCCGTGCCGACTTCAAGTACGGAAAGCACGGCAAGGGTGCCATTCTGAGCGCGCGCTACTTGAAACATTGCGTGGCATTCAGGGCACCTTCCAGTCTGGCCAATCCGATCACGTGGAATACGAAGCCGTTGCGAGCATTTCACGCAGGATATAGTGAGTTCCGAGTCTGCTTCATAGCACTTTTCCTCGGAATCGGCTGCAGACGCGACCGGGACCACCCGCGCGGGCATCGTGTTACACTGTGCGCTGTCATCAGACCTTGGCAACACTTGCATCAGTGAAAGAAGCGCTCGCAACGACCCCGCCTCAATCCACACCTTGGTTCCCTCACTCCAGATGTAGTCATTCGGCCTCAGTGAGCCAGCACCGGCAAGCCGCTTCAGCTCGTCAAAGTTCACGGGGCCCGCTTGTTTCCCCGCAATGGTGTAGTACCAGACGAAGGCCATGGAGTCCTGCGATGAGTTTTGTCGGACATTGATCATTCCCAATCGTTGGGATCGGCGCCGCAGGCTCGTCCGTTAAATGGCGAAGTCCGGCGCCCATTGATATTCCCCATCAAAACAACTCCCGAATCGCTCCCACCCCAAAATCCACCAGCGGCAACGGCCGATTCTGCGGCCCCGGCAGTTCGCGGTGCGGGTCGAGGCCCAGGCCGCGGTAGAGCGTGGCAGCGATTTCGCCGGTGGTGACGGGCCGGGACTTCGGGCGATTGCCGAGTTCGTCGGACTCGCCGACGATGCGGCCGCCTCTTATCGGCCCGCCGCCCATCATGATCGTCCAGACACCCGGATGGTGATCGCGGCCGCCGGCGGGATTGATCTTCGGCGTGCGGCCGAACTCGCCCATCGCGGTGACGATGGTGTTCGAGTAGAGGCCGCGCTCGGTCAGGTCTTCGAGCAGCGCGGAATAGGCGCGGTCGAAGTTGGGAACGATTTCCTCCGACATTTGCACGATGTTGGTGAAGGGGCGCGAGCCGTGGATGTCCCAGGTGAGCTCGTCGAAGACGGTCTCGAACATGTTGACGGTGACGAAACGCACGCCGCGTTCGATCAAGCGGCGCGCGAGCAGACAGCTCTGCCCAAAGCGAGTCCGGCCATAGCGGTCGCGCATGACGGCCGGCTCTTGATCGAGGTTGAACGCCTCGCGGGCGCGCGGATTTGACATCAAGCGATGCGCCATCTGGAAGCTGCTGTCGAATTGTCGAGCTTGCGGATTATTCTCGAACGAATCGAGGGCCGCATCGACGCTGTCGCGCATGCGTTGCCGGCGGTCGGCGCGGACGGCTGAGATGTATGCCGGCGGCAGGAGGTCGGGCACCTCGAAGTTCGGCACCGCGGGGTCGGCGTTGAGGATGAATGGATCGTGCTGTCGGCCCAGATAGCCGGCGGTGTGCCCGTGTGGCAGGTTGCCGCCGGTGCGGCCGATCGGCTTCGGGATGAGCACGTGCGGCGGCATGTCGGCGCGCGAGCCCTTGACGTAGCCGAGCACGCAGCCCGCGTGGGGATGCTCGATGCCGCCGGTGAACAGCCGGCCGGTCTGCATCATCTGGTAGCCGGTATCGTGGACCGCGGTCGCGGTGTGATAGACCGAGCGAATCAGGGAGTACTTGTCGGCATGCCTGGCCATGCGCGGGAAGATCTCGCTGATCGTCATGCCGGGGACATTGGTCGTGGTCGGCGCGAATGGGCCGCGCACCTCGGCGGGAGCGTCGGGCTTCGGGTCCCAGGTGTCGATGTGGCTCGGCCCGCCGACCAGAAACAGCATGATGCAGTTGACGTCGCGGTCCGCCGCCTGGCCGTGCGCCTTGGCGGCGAAATAGTCGGGCAGCGTCAGGCCGAGCGCCGAGATCGCGCCGGCGTGCAGGAAATCGCGGCGCGTCACGCCGCCGCAACATCGGGCCGGCTTTTGGGCATCTAGTCGTAGCATGGAACCGCCTCAACTTCGAGGAATCGTGTGGTAATGCGATGCCGATGGAGTATGATCTAGGTTATCGCACAAGCAACCATGGGTCAATTCAATTCAACATCAGCCGTGGGATCGGTAGCCGATCTTGTCACTCCCACGGCAAAGGAGGAGCCAACATGAGAATCTCGTATCACGCAATCGCCGCCTTTGCAGGGCTGCTGGTCTTCGCGCTACCGACCATGGGGCAGGAGAAAGTCGACGCCGTCGGCGCCGTGCGCAAGCACGTCGACGGACTCCCCAACGGCAAAGGCGCCGGCGAGGTGGTCGCGCAGGCAAGCGCCGTCGTCAAGCAGGTGTTTCCGGACCATCAACTCGTCATCGTCCGCTTTCGCCTCTTTCCGGTGGCGCGAATCATGCCCGAAGGTTTGAACGCCTCCAATATTTTCGCCGTCACCAAGGGGGGCAAACTCGAACACCTGAAGGATGTCAAGACGCTGGAGAAGTTTTTCCGCGCCCATCATCCGGCGGTCAAGACCGAGAAGGACGCCAAGACGATCCTGTCGGCCTGGCTTGCCTTGACGCCGGAATTCCATCAAGACGGCATGTTCAAGTTCGAGGTGCTCGACAAGGAATTCGCGTTCGAGGACAACAAAGCAAGCGGGCGCGCCACCGTCATGTCCGGCGGCAACGGCGAATTAAAGGTCGTGCTTCTGATCGACAAGGAGGGGAAGCTCGCCAAGGCGGACGAGATCGCCAAGATCCGTCCCGGTCCCCGGCCCATCTGCCAGGCGACCAAGCTGCTCGACGCCGACCCGATCGTGCGCCGCATCGCGGAGCAGGATCTGCTGATCATGGGGCTGGCGGCCGGCGACTACTTGATGGAACAGCGCGCGCGGGCGGCGCCGGAGTTGCGCGAGGCGATCGATCGGCTGTGGCGGCAGATTCAGAAGAACGGGTGGTAGGCTTGTGAATGTGGTTTGTGTTGCGCCTGCGCGTTATACACACACCCTCCACCAACCCCATGCAGATTGGTGATTCCACCTTGACGCACAACGCGGTTAGGCGTACCTTATTAGAAGTGGAGGTTCGCCTAATCAATGGTTTTGTGCGATTATGAGCAGAATGACTCAAGCAGTTGTCGAAAATGGGATGGGCCAATCGAGTCCGTTTCCCAAATCATTAGAAGGACTGAATGCAACGGTGCCGCTGCCGCCGGAATCCGCGGGCTTCTGGCGGCAGCTGCGGGCCTACGCGGGGCCGGCGTTTCTGGTCAGTGTCGGCTACATGGACCCGGGCAACTGGGGGACCGATCTGCAAGCCGGCGCTGAGCATCGCTATGGGCTGCTCTGGGTCGTCGCGCTCGCCAGCTTCATGGCCATCATCATGCAGGTCCTCTCGGCGCGCCTCGGCATCGTTACCGGGAAAGATCTCGCTCAGGCCTGCCGCGACTTTTTGCCGGCCTGGTCGCGTTGGCCGATGTGGATCGTCTGCGAAATCGCCATCGCCGCTTGCGACCTGGCTGAGGTGCTTGGCAGCGCCGTCGCGATCAATCTCCTCTTTCGCATCCCGCTGCAATGGGCCGTCGTCATTACCGCCTTCGATGTGCTGCTCCTGCTTGCCTTGCAGGGCTACGGCATGCGCTTCATCGAAGCGGTCATCGTCGTTCTCGTCGGGACGATCGGCGTCTGCTATTTCATCGAGATCTTTGTGTTGCCGAACACGCATCCCAATTTCAAGGAAATGGGCTGGGCCTTGGCAACGCCGGGCTTCCGTGAGGAGGGGATGATCCTGATCGCGATCGGCATCATCGGCGCGACGGTGATGCCGCACAACCTGTACCTCCATTCGGCCCTCGTGCAATCGCGGCAACTGCATCCGGACGAAGCCGGCGTCAAGCGCGCGATTCGCTTCAACACCATCGACACAGCGTTAGCGCTCTCGGTCGCATTTCTCGTCAACGCGGGCATTTTGATCTTGGCAGCACAAGTATTCTACGGTCAGGAGAGCGTCACGCTGCCGAGCGGCGAGGTGATTCCGCTGACCAAGGAAGCCGACCCGGCCAAGGAGGATCCCGACTGGCTGCCGGTCGCCTACTTGACGCTCACGCCGCTCCTGGACAACAAGGTCCTGGCGAGCATCTTGTTTGCGATTGCACTGCTGGCGGCCGGGCAAAGCAGCACGATCACGGGAACGCTGGCCGGCCAGGTGGTCATGGAAGGCTTCATGCACTGGCGCATTACACCGTGGCAGCGCCGGCTGGTGACGCGCTCGCTTGCCATCATCCCGGCGGTCGTCATCATCTGGATGTATCCCGACATGCGCGTCACCGACATGCTGCTCGCCAGTCAAGTCGTCCTGGCGATGCAACTGCCGTTCGCGATGATTCCACTGTTGCGTTTCACGAATTCGCGCCGGCGGATGGGGGAGCACCAGAACGGCTGGTTCTTGGCGATTGTCGGCTGGACCTCATGCGTGTTCATCACCTCTCTCGCCCTCTACGGCCTTGTGGACATGGCGTGGAGGGCGTTCTTCGGCGAGCCGGGAGCGTAAGCGACCGAAGTGCGCGGCGCAGTCTTCCTCGGGTCGCTCACGCTCCCGACGCGCCGAATTCATATAACATCCGCAGACACCATCGACGACCATCCGAGGAATCACCATGCAAGGCAACCCGCAAGTGATCGAGGCATTGAACCGCGCGCTCACCATCGAATTGACCGCGATCAATCAGTATTTCTGCCAGGCCAAAATGTGCATGAACTGGGGCTACAAGCTCCTGGGCAAGAAGCACTACGAGGAATCGATGGGCGAGATGAAGCATGCCGAGAAGCTCATCGACCGTATCCTGTTCCTCGAAGGCACGCCGGAGATTGCCCGCTACGACGTGATCCGCGTCGGCACCAACGTCAAGGAGCAATTCGAGAACGACCTCAAGCTCGAAATGGGCGGCGTCAAGACCTACAACGAAGCGATCGAACTGTGCGCCAAGCTCAAGGACAACGGCACCCGCGAACTGCTGGAGCCGATCCTGGTCGAATCGGAAGAGCACGTAGATTGGCTGGAAACGCAGCTCGGTCTGGTGGACGCGGTCGGCTTGCAAAACTATCTGACCGAGCAAATCGGCGGGCACGGTGCGTAGTCCATCTCTGTTTAGCGCCCGCGCGGCGCCGCGCGGGCGCTTAGCGAAGAAACCAACTCAACACGTTCCAGTAAGCAAGGCACCGCGTCGCCCGGCATGGGCGGCCGGGGCACGAGTTGCCGTGAGATCAATTCGCACACCTCCGCCATGCCCGCTCGTGTCTGCGCCGAAAGGAGCAGCGCCGGCTGGGCTGCTTGCCAATCCCATGCAGCCGGCAGGTCGATCTTGTTGATGAGGAAGTGCCAGCCGCTGCGCTCGTCTGGAAAGATCGGCCGCTCCGAACCATCGAGCAACCATAAACGCAGGTCGGCGTCTCGCAGCGCCGCCCGGGCGAGTTCAATTCCTTTCTCTTCCAGAGCGCTGGATGCCTCGCGCATGCCGGCGGTATCCGTCATCTCGATCGGCCAGCCATCGATGGCGAGGCGCACCGTGACAAGGTCGCGCGTCGTGCCTGGAATCGGCGCGACGATGCTGCGCGTGTAGCCGGCCAGAGCGTTCATGAGGCTGCTTTTGCCGACATTCGGGGCGCCGGCGATGACGACTCTCCAGGGCTCGACGAGATGCCGGCCCAACGGTATCAACTCTTCAAGCCGGCGCAATCGTTCCACGTCCGGGTTTCCAGTTACGCAGGACGCCCAGGCGCCGCTGGCTTGATCGAGCAAGATGGCGGCGGTGCGCGTCGTTGGCGCTTGCGCGAGCAGAGCGAGGATCGGCTTGTCGAGGAACTGCTGCCAGGAGACAATCTTGACGCCGCGCTCGACGTAGAGTTCCTGGATCAGGCGCACGATTTCGGTGCCGCCGTGGCAGTGTAACTCCAGGCAGTCGTCCTTGACGGTGAGAATCGCCTCGTCCGCATTTGCCTTGCCGAGCTTGCCGTTCCAATAACTGCCGCCCGTCGGCTGGTCGGGCAACGCGCCTTTGCGCGGCGTGAAGAGTTCGCGCGTGATCGGCCAGGCCAGCGGCCCGCGCACGGCGAGCGAGGCGATGGCAGCCTTGCCGGGCGCCGTCAGGCAGGTGAGGATGGTTTCCATGGTCTCCTCGTGGAACAGGCGGCTCGCCTGTTCCTCGCCGTGCAGGAAGCCGCCTGCATTACGGCCTGGAGTGCAGGATGCCCTCGAGCGTCATCTCCGGCCACAGGTGCGCGGGATGGTGCAGCCTGCCGACCAGCGCCTTCGCGTCGCCGCCGGTAAGGAAGGTCTCGAATGCCGCCGGGTAACGATGCTGATACTCGGCGATCAAGCGGGCGATGCCCCCCGCGACCGCATGGAAGATGCCCGCCTGGATCGCCTGCGCGGTTGATGTCCCCGGCAGCACGACGGCGTCGTCGATCTCCACCAGCGGCAGCAGCGCCGTGTAATCGTGCAGCGCCTTCGTCATCAAGGGAAAGCCGGGAAAGATCGCCCCGCCGCGAAAGACTCCCTGGCCATCGACGTAATCAACGGTGACGGCCGAGCCGGCGTCGATCAGGATCGCCGCCACATTTTCCTGGCGGCGTCGATTGGCGGCCACGGCGTTGAGCAGGCGGTCGATGCCGACCTTGTCGGGATGCTCGACCTCTACCTGGAGCGGCAATTGCTTGGCGCCGGCGAGAACGTGAACCGAATCGCTGCGCTCGCGCAGCCAGGCGACCAGCGCATCCCGGCGCCTGGGATGAACACCGCTGACGAACCACGGCTGTTCGCGCTGCAGCTTCCACTCGCGCCACTGCTTGTCCCAGCTGTCGGCATCATCAAGCGGCAACGGCGCAATACTCCACACCTGCGCGGAACTGCACAGCCCCCACTTGATGCGCGTGTTGCCGACATCGACGACGATCGGACCCATGACGCGCTCCCCTCGATTCCTGCCGCATGCGGCTCACACGGCGCCCTGCAACAACTCCGCCACCCGTCCCACCAACTGCGCCAATCCCTGCCCAGTCACCGCCGAAATCGCCAGCACCGCGCAGCCCAGCTCGCTCTGCATGCGGGCGCGAATCACGTCGCTGTCGGTCAACTCACACTTGCTCATCACCACGACTTCCGGCTTCTTGGCCAGCTCCTGGCGATAGAGTTCCAGCTCATGCCGAACCATGCGATAGTTTTGCACGGGATCGCTGTCGTCGAGCGGCATCGGCTCGACGAGATGCACCAGGACGCGCGTCCGCTCGACATGCCGCAAAAACTCGTGCCCCAACCCGACGCCCGAATGGGCGCCTTCGATCAGGCCGGGCAGGTCGGCCAGCACAAAGACGCGCTCGCCGGCGCTGTGGACGACGCCGAGGTTGGGATGCTTGGTGGTGAACGGATAGTCGGCGATCTCCGGATGCGCCTGCGACAATCGGCTCAGCAGCGTCGATTTGCCCGCGTTGGGCAAGCCGATCAGGCCGGCATCGGCGATCACCTTGAGTTCGAGGATGAGCCAGCGTTCTTCGCCGGGTTCGCCGGGGCCGAATTCCTTGGGCGTGCGGTTGGTGGAAGTCGCGAAGTACTTGTTGCCACGCCCGCCGCGGCCGCCTTTGCCGACGACGACCTCGTCTCCCGCCGCGGTGAGATCGCGCAGAATGTTGCCTCTCTCGCGGTCGTAGATGATGGTTCCGGGTGGCACGGCGATGACAATGTCCTTGGCGCTGCGTCCGGTCTTCTGCGCGCCGCTGCCGGGGCTGCCGCCGGGGGCGCGGACGTGCTTGCGATTGACGATGTCGGCCAGGCTATCGGCGCCGGGGACCGCGCGGATGATGACGCTGCCGCCGTCGCCGCCATCGCCGCCGTCGGGCCCGCCTTTCGGCTCGTATTTCTCGCGCCGGAAGCTGCAGCAGCCGCGGCCGCCGTCGCCCCCCTTGACGAAAATGGTTACTCGATCGACGAACATGAGTGAAATCTCGGAATGCGGATGGAACCGAGTCATTGTATCAGATGGGATGTGGCCGCGCTGGGTTCGCCGGTTTACGTTTAGCGGTTCGCATGGCGCCATGCGAACGCTAAACGAAGATCTGAATCAGTATGCGTTCCGATTGACGAACCCGTGCCACACGGTCAGGAACAGAATGCGCAGATCGAGCCACGGCGTCCAGTGCGTGATGTAGTAGAGGTCGTACTGGATGCGTTTGCGCAAGGACGTGTTGCCGCGCCAGCCGTTGACTTGCGCCCAGCCGGTGATGCCGGCCTTCACCGCGTGGCGGGCGTGGTAGTTCGGGATCGTCTTGACGAACTTGCTGATGAACACCGGCCGTTCGGGACGCGGGCCGACGATGCTCATGTGGCCCAGCAGCACGTTGATGAACTGCGGCAACTCGTCCAAGCTCGTCTTGCGCAGGAAGTCGCCGAGCTTCGTCTTGCGTGGGTCGTCCTTGACGGCCCATACGGCCCCGCTCTTCTGCTCGGCATCGGCGCGCATACTACGAAATTTCAGCATCTTGAACGATTGTCCGTTCAACCCGCAGCGTTCTTGGCTGTAGAAGACTGGGCCGGGGCTGGTCAGCTTGACCAGCACGGCGATCAGCAACATCAGCGGCGACAGGAGGAGCAGCGCGAGCAGCGACAGCGCGATGTCCATCGCACGCTTGACGACGATGTTCAACCCGTGATGCGGGCTTTCGCGCAGGCCGATCATCGGCATGCCGTCGAAATGCGTCGTCGCGAAGGTCACGCCAGCCAGCGCCGGCACGTCGGCGATCAGGCGAACATCGACGAGCGTCTGCGACAGGACGTCGAACACACGCCGCGCCTCGTGATAACGGCTCATCGGTAAACAGATGAAAACGTGCGACACCTGGTATTTCGCCACCAGTTTCGGCAATTCGGCGATGGCGCCAAGAATGTCGAGATCGCTGGCCCAGTGCGAGGGTTGATCTTCGATGAAGCCGACGTTCTTGAAGCCGAGCCAGGTCGTGTGCCGCAGCGAGCGCGCGGTCTTGCGCGCGACGCGTCCGGTGCCGACGATGAGCGTCTGCGTCTGATTGTAGCCGCGCTGGCGCAGCCAATGGACGCCGATCCAGCTCAGCCGGCGAAAGACCAGAATCAGGAACATCGTCAGGCCGATGAACAGCAGGATCGCGCCGCGCGACTCGTACGGATTGTGAAAGCCGAAGGTGGCCGCGACGACGAACAGGCCCATCAAGGCGGTGCCGAGGAAAACGCTGACGAGCTCCTCGCGCAGCCGGCGAAAGCGATGGATCTGATACTGCCCCGTGAAGTGGTAGGCGAGCAAGCTTAGCAAGATGACAAGCGGGATATTCTGGACGCACTGGTCGAAGGTCGGCGGCGTCTTGTCAACGTCGAATAAGCCCGCTTCGAAACGCAGGAAATGCGACAGCAGCCACGCCGCCACGGTCAGCGCGAGGTCGCAACCGAGAAACCACACGCATAGAATCTGGCTTTTGTTCCTGAGCATGAACCGCCCCGTCCGTGAGGCCCGGAAACTCTCTTCGATATCGTCGCACTGTAACAAGCCGGCAAATCGAGTGTCAAGACGCAGTAGGTGGCCGACCCGCTTGCCGCGGCGAATTCAGACCGCTATAGTCAGAGCGTTGCCGTCCTCCACCCGCCCCCGGAGTCTCCGATGAAGAAGATCTATCACCTCGTCCTGGTGAAATTCCCCGCGACCAAGGCGCATCGCATGGCCGACCTGGTGGTCGCACTGGAGAAGCTGCGCAAGCTCGTGCCCGGCTTTGTCTCCTGCACCGGCGGACCGTATGCGAGTCCCGAAGGATTGAATCAAGGATATACGCACGGCTTCGTCATGACGTTCACCGACGCCGGCGCGCGCGATACCTATCTGACGCATCCCGAGCACGACAAACTCAAGGCCGCGTTCTTGCCCGACCTGGAAGGCGTGGTCGCGTTCGATTTTGAGGGAGATTGAAGAAGCGAAGTAGCTTAGAGAAGCTGTTCAAGCTCGTCAGGCGAAAGCGGTACGGTCAATTCGCCGCCGATCGACCAGGTCCCTTGCGCCAAGGCGTCGCAGTACATGACGCGAGCCGACAGTTCGTGTATCTTGCCGCCAGGGTTTTCGCGCATCGCGATGATGATGAGATGCCCCGCCTCCAGTGGGCGCGACACCTCCATGCCGATCCCTTTCAGCGAGAGATCGATGATCCAGGCGCGCTGAAACTCCTGATCGCCAGCCGAGAATACCTTGCCGACGGTCGCCGGTGCGCAGCGGTAGCGAATGGTTGCGCGCCGATTGCCGCGCGGGATGGGCTTGGCCATCCCTTCTTGAGGAATGCTTGCTTGAGACACAAATAACCTCCGTTCCGGTGCATCGTGCGCTCAAACGTAGGTCATGAAATTGCGGCGGTCAAATGAAGGGTGCTTTGATGCCGCCTGCGCTATGGTGTGCTCGAAGCGCCAGGCGAGCGCTAAGCCGCAAGCGGCAGAATTACAGCAGCGATTGCAGTTCTTCTTCGGTCAGTTCGCGGATGAAATTGCAGCCTACCGCGAATTCGCCGCTTGCGCGCAGAGTCGTGTGGACCACGCAGGCCAGGATGGTGAAAGCCTTGCGCCCCTTCTTGTCGAGGAGATCGACGGTCAAGAGCGAGCCGGACTGAAGCGACGGATGGACCAGCAGCCCGACGCCGCTGGCCGAGATGTTGAGGACTTGCACCGGCTGAGCGTCGCTGACGGGGGATCCGAACAGGCGGCAGCTGGCCTTCAGGGTACAATCGTAGCGGACCCAGATGCGCTGATCCTCGTCGGAAGCCTTGACTTTCTCGGCCCCGAAGCGGCGCAGGTCGGCGCGCGTCAACTCGCGCGAAAAAACGCAACCGAGCGACCAGAAGCCGTCGTCTTGCGCCGTGGCGCGAACCACACAGGCCAAAATCGTGCGACACTCCCCGTCGGCGTGAAGTTCCAGGCTCAGCATCTGACCGAGAGGCAACGGCCGATCGACGTGCAGGTTCGCCCCGCCGAGCGACAGATCGCGAATGTTCGCCAGTAGCTTGTCGCGATAACCTTTCTCGCTGACCTGGACATTGCTTTGCAAGTCGGTGGCGTAGCGCATCCATAGACGCCGATCGTCCGCCACGGAAGTTGCTTGTTCTGTTTGCGCGGGGGCTTTGCCGATCAAATTACGCCAAAACGTGAACATACGGGCCTCGGGGAGAAAGAGGGAGCGCTATTCAGAGGCTAGGTCACGAATTGAGGCGTGTCAAATCCACGGGCTATATGGCGCTGACGTGCCGCATCCACGGCTGCGTGAAATAGCGGTCCCAGGAGTCGGCCAACAACGCGACGACGGGGCCGTCCAGGTCGGTCCGCCGTGCCACCCGCAGGGCCGCCACGACCGCCGTGCCGGAGGTGCCGCCGACCAGCAGGCCTTCCTCGCGCAAGAGCCGATGCGTCATGGCAAAGCTCTCGGCGTCAGTGACGCGCTCGACGGCATCGACGACCGTCACGTCGAAGATCGCCGGCGCCACGCTGCCGCCGATCCCTTCGACCTGATAGGCGGCATCGAGATCGGGCTGATCGGCCGACACGAAGTGCGCCAGGCGTGAGCCGACCGGGTCGGCGAGCACGATGCGGACGCCCGGCGAGCGCGCCTTCAGATATCGGCCGACACCCGTGATGGTGCCACCGGTGCCGACGCCCGCGACAAAGGCGCCGACCTTGCCGCCGCACTGCACCAGGATTTCCGGCCCGGTGGTCGCCTCGTGGACGCGGACGTTGGCGGGATTGGCGAACTGATCGGTCAGGAACCAGCCGTTCTCCTGGGCGAGGCGACGGGCCATGTTCTGAAAGTTATTCGGATCGTGCGGCGGCGCATTGGCCGTCATGACGATGCGCGCGCCAAGCGCCGCCAGCGCGGCGCGTTTGTCGTGCGACATCTTTTCCGGCATGACGCAAACGAGAGAGTAACCGCGCACCGCCGCGACCAGCGCCAGCCCGACGCCGGTGTTGCCCGCAGTCGCTTCGATCAAGGTGGCGCCGGGCTTGAGAACGCCGCGCTGCTCCGCGTCGTTGACGATGGCCAGCGCGATGCGATCCTTGACGCTGCCGCCGGGGTTGAGGTGCTCGCACTTGGCGCGAACCGGCGCCGCCAGACCGTCAGCCAGATGGACAAGCGGCACCAGCGGCGTGCGGCCGATGTGATCGAGGATGGAGGTCATGATCGACTCGCTTGCAAAAGGTCCTCTTTTAGGCTCTTCCGGTGAATGCGTGTTTTGCTGTCAAGGTCGGTTGAGCTGGAAACGATTTTTTCCTTTGCTTGTCCCCCCGGACGTGAACTTTAGGGGCAAAATCTGCCATAATCCCTGGAAAAATGCCATATCCTGAGGGTCAGCAGATCTTGACCTTTAGCTCTCCTGAGAGGGTCGTCACCAGCCGGATACCACCAAAAACGCCGGACG